>Ga0315289_10002592_pt1 | contig 27670 bp, 40 predicted proteins | sample YL17G11_40_MG_FD_203452 | JGI IMG/M metagenome (GOLD analysis project Ga0315289, IMG submission 203452) | Sediment microbial communities from Yellowstone Lake, YNP, Wyoming, USA - YL17G11_40 | ecosystem: Environmental > Aquatic > Freshwater > Lake > Sediment | place: USA: Wyoming | collected...
GACCGCCCGATGGTGACTCAGGAGCGGGCACTGCTTCACGTCCTTGCCTTCTCCGGCATCCATATTTCTGCGGCAGAAGATGCCATCTTGGAGACCACTGGCGCAACCACGAACTTTGAGGATACCGAGGGTACGTGGGTAGCTGCTGGCGGCGCGCTCCAGGGCACCGGGGCTGGAGCAGCACGGTGGTACAAGATCCGCCACAAGACCGAGGTCGAGTTGGGCTTCGTGGCAGAGTTCGACAAGAAGACGGGCAACCGGGGTGCATTTCTGTTCTGCTCAGACGACGACTATGATGGCTACCTGGTCTGGTGGACGGCAACAGCGGTTGGTATCTCGGACATCAACGAGACCACCGAGACAGTGCTGTGTAGCCTGCCCTTAGCGGAGACGGGTGCAGCACATGTCACAGTCGGGGTATGGCCGCGCCGCATGTCCAGTGAAGACACTGCGGTTGACGATATAGTGGTGGGTCTCTGGTTTGACGGCAAGCAACTCCTGATGTACGCGATGGAGTACGAGGAGAAGGGCAACCACGTGGGATTCGCAGTATACCAGGCCGACGTGATTACATTTGATAATCTTCATCTCCCGCAGCTTCACCAGGTGGTAGAATGGACATCGGTAGACCCTGGCGAGGTGGCTGGGGCTGGTCTGTCGCGGATCATTGGATACGAACAAATCCGGGTGCAGGCCAGGTACGATGGGTCCGTCCGTATATGGCGTAATACTGGTACGGACGTGGACTGGACGGTGCCGGAGGACAGGTGGCTGCAATACGACGAGCAGCAACAAGCCCACGGTCCCACCCACCTGAGAATGGTCGGGGCGCTGCACGAGGTAGACGTGTTCCGTGCTGGTGATCAGGGCCACGTATTTGCCCTGGCCCAGGATCCCAACGCCATGAGCGCTGGCGAGACGGAAGCCAGGGGTGAGCGCCGACATAAGGCGATAGAGGAGGAGCAACACATGGCAACTGCCCTTCTGCCGCCGAACCCGGTGATTGAGGCTGAGGACGTGATCAGCCTGGACAGCACATCGTGGCGAGTCACGGCAATCAACTTCCGGGCAGCCTGGCGCGGGGACTTGGAGAGTGGTGCGCCAGTGCTTGAATCCAACATGCAACTGAGGGAGTGCCTGGCATGAATATTCCACAGCTTATCGCAATGCTTCAGGACGAGCTGCCGGTCAAGATCGAGATTGGCGCTGTCGTGGCGGTTGACCCGCGTGGCTCCCGCAACATGGCTGTCCGGCTCAGCGGGGGCAGAGTCTGCACGCGCGTTCTTACCTGCGTAGATGGCCTGGCTATCGGCGACGAGGTACTGGTAGCCAGGAGCAAGGACCGGGATACTCCTGTCGTTTTTGGCAGGATGCTGCTAGCGACAGAAGCTGTGTTGTCCCGGCATGGTGCTTTGGCCCCGCCTGACAACCTGGTTGCTACTGGAGTCCCGGCAGCCATTGTTCTGCAGTGGGATACCTACCCCGGCGAGGACGTAAGCTGGCAGGTGCGGTACAACAGTGTCGAGTCTGACACTGGGGCTACAGACGTCCTGGTTACCCGGGGTTCGTACTACTACCACCCTATCGTGGATGACGAGGCGGACACTGGAAACCCAGAGACGTGGTACTTCAAGGTGCGCTCCCTGCGCTGGGTTGGTGACAACAACGTGATGTACTCAGCCTGGAGTACCTGGGTTAGTGACATCAGCGTCTCCTGGCTGAAGACTCATAGCCACACCGTGCCTGACCACGACCACAGTGCCGGCAGCAGTCAGGGTGGCCAGAATCTCAAAAAGATCAGAGAGCTTCAGCTTGATACTGCTGTCGAGGTAACGATCGCTGCTGGCGTGATTACTCCGCCGCAGATGTACGTCAAGGTAGACACTGAAGCCGACGCGGCGACTGATGACCTGGTCACGATCACCGCCCCACCTGCGTCGGCAGCTCGGTTGCTGGTTATTGCTCCGATCAACGCAGCCAGGACAGTGGTTGTGAAACACAATACCGGCAATATTTGGACTGGTGGCGATGACATCTCGCTGGAAGACTTAGGGGACCACCTGATCCTGATCTACGATGGTACTGAATGGGCTGTGATCGGCGGGTCAGCTGCCATAGCTGGCACGCACAGTGTTCTCTCTGCTACCCACGATGATACTGACCCAGGTGCCGTCCAGGCAGGCGACCTGATGACAGGGCAAGAGGTTGGCGTGGTCAACCTGTGGAAGCGGCTGGCCCATCCAGGCATAGCTCAGTACTATCTGGGGACTGCCATGGTTGGCATCGTACCAACTGTGGAGTGGAAGGCGACTGGCTGGGGGGCAGACCAGTTGGTACGCACAGACGGTGATGCTGCGGTTGTCCTCAAGCGCATCGGCGCGAACCTCGGGGACCGACCAGACTACGATGGGCAGGCGGCATTTCTGTGTGATGACTCACTGGCACACTGGGTAATCCACGCAAAGATGACTGCCGTTCCGCCGGCCTCCCCCGTCTCGGCTGGCCTCTTTGAGTACAGGGACAACGCTGACAACGTGGTCTTTCCAGCAATTCGACTTCTGCATGGCACGTCGGCCGCTGTGCCTGATGCAGGCTTTGGCGTGCGTCTGGCGTTTGCCCTCGATGACTTTGGGAACCCAGACGTGCTCGCCGGTGCGATAGACATGGCTTGGGTTGACGGTGGCGGAGGTGGCAGCTCCAGGATGGTCTTCTATGTGACAGACACTGGCCACAACGAAATTGAGGCCATGCGGCTGACTGAGACTGGCATCGAGATGCCTGCCACTTTCACTGTTGATGGTGTGGATGTAGGGTCGCACGTGCACACAGGTGCTGCAGGCCAGGGGCCAAAACTGGATCATGGTGCTGCGCTGGACGGCTTGGGTGATGACGACCACGCCCAATACCTGAAAGAAGAAGCCAGCGGTGGCACTGCTGCTGAAACCCCTGATCACACCCACCAAGCGGCGGCTACCTGTGGAAAGCTGGACCACGGGTTGGCACTGGATGGTCTGGCAGACGATGACCATGCACAGTATTTGAAGGAGAAGGCAAGTGGAGGTACTGCTGCTGAGACACCTGCGCATGCTCACCAGGCAGCGGAATCTTGTGGACAGCTGGATCATGGGCTTGCTCTTACTGGCCTGGGAGACGATGATCATACGGGCTATCTGCTTGCAACTGGTGCACGAACGGGAGCGTCTGCCAACCCGCAGAAGTTTACCAATGATGTGCGGGCGCTTGCGGGGCTTTGGGTAGGAAGTGACAACGACCCCGATGACAACGACATTCACTGTGACGGCTCAATCAATGCAAGTACGGCGCTAGGGTGTCGCGTGTACCGCGATTCGGCACAGACCATTGCCAATAACACTGTCACCCCAATATCGTTTAGTGATGAGCTTTACGACACTGACACGTGTTGGGCGGTCGGTGTCCCGACCAAATTCTACGCCAAGCACGCGGGATACCACATGGCCGGCGGCTGTGCCGCGTTCTACGCCAGCGCAGCAGGAGCATCAAGACGAGCGACATTGGTCCGGCTCAATGGGGCAACCTATCTGACAGACAACGAGTTAACGATGTCAGAGAACATCTTCGCTGTTGTAAGTGTAACGACGGGGATGTTCTACATGAATGGTTCGACTGACTATGTGGAGATTTGCGTGTACCAAAACACTGGGGGAAATCTGGACATCTATGCCGCAGACGCAACCAACCAGCACATGAATAACGGCTGGCTGGTGAGGGTGGCGTAGGGAGCACGGCACGTCAGAGCTTTACGTAGGAGGAGACAATGGCATTCCTAGAAAGTTTCGAGGCTGAACGCTGGCATCATCGGGTGAAGGTATTCCCAGATGGTGCAGCAGCATACGACGCAGAGATCGGGAACATCTTCACCCCAGAGAACTGGGTATTCTGGTTCCGGCACAAGGCAGGCACGTGGGATCAGCCGGAAGCCCACTTCTGCTGGCGTAGTGGTGATCCCAACAGGATACGCACGGGGGACGGGGCGTACATGTACTTCACCTTCTGCCGCAAGCACGATGCAGGCTTGATGCGGCAGGTACAGGTAGGGCAGGGGAAGGCACTCCGGCTCACGGCTTATGCCCATGCCTGGAGCAACCACCAGGACAGCTCCAGGCCAGATGCATTTCCACACCCAGATGATCCGCGTTGGAGTGATGGGGCAGGGCACCAGGAGATTGCGTGGCGTGCTGATCTGCCAGTCGAGTTGACGGGAGACCCCCAGGAAGATGCCAGGTGGAACGTGTCGCTCGTAGTTGGGATTGATCCCACGGGTGGCACCAACCCGATGGCCAGCACAGTAGTCTGGGGAACAGGCTACTACGTCTATAACGGCTACTGCCAGCAGTTGAGCGTCGAGGCGACTTCTGCCGCAGAAGTCGTGACGGTGTTCCTGCGCAGCGTGACTCGTTGGGCCTTCAAGCACAACGACGCCTATTGGGACGACGTGGAATTGGCAGTGGAGGGCGGAGGGCCTGTACCCGGTCGGGGTGCCCCGCGTGTGGACTACGAGCGGACCTACGTGCTGCTCCCACCTGATTCCACGCTCGAGGAGGCTACTGCGACCCTGCGCGCGAACTTTGAGGCGCGGCGCACGATTGGTTTCAGTGCAGATGATGCCGGTATCGGCGACTTGAGTATACGGAAAGTAGTGGCTGTACGACCTGGTGCCTGGCCTACCAGCCTGCCCGCTTTCTTTGAGCAGTACTACCCCGGCGTGGAGTATGTCCCCGTGAACGACAGCGGAGTTCTGCGCCTGGCATATCCCACAACTCACCAACCGGCTCGCATCACGGGCCGGTTCGGTGACCAGCGCCCCACCTACATTCACAAAGGCCTCGACCTGCGCAGCAGTTGGGCACAGTGGGGGGATGAGGTGGTCTGTGCCCTGAGCGGTGAGGTTATCGCGGCAGGATGCCTCGCGAGCGATAAGTCATTTGGATACCAGGTGCAGGTACGAACGGCCGTGGATGGTGATGTGATCATGGTGCGCTACGCCCACATGGTTGCAGGGGGAATCTACGTCAAGACTGGCGACTGGGTGCAGACAGGCCAGCGACTTGGACGCCCTGACAGCACCGGGGTCTCTACGGCAGACCACCTGCACATCGACGTCAGGAAGAACGGGAAGTACATTAACCCAGAGCCGCTGATTGACTGGCCTGAGACCGGGCCTGCGCCCAGCCCCGAGCCCAACCCTGGCCCACGAACCACCCGCGGCCACGTCGGTCTTCACCTGCAGTCAATGGCAGCGGGATGGGACAAATTTGTCTGTGACCTCAGGCCATCTGTCATCAAGGTTCTGGCTTCCATGCAGGATGTGGTTGGGGTCAAGCGGGCTTGCCCTGCGACCACTGCTATATGGCGGCACGTGGACAATAACTACGGCGGGATTCTTGATGCTGCTGATCCACTGGTGGGAGCACGGCGGTGGGTAGACAAGTTTCGTGACAGCCTCTACGAGGTATGTGCCAGGATGGGGCAGGAGTTCCCTGGCCTGCGGGCACCCTACTTCTTTGTTGAATCCATCAACGAAGTTTACAGCAGCGATCTGGCAGTTGTCCTGCAAGCGCGGAACTTCGACATGGCCTTCATCGATGCTCTGGCAGAGACAGGGCTGCCGGTTGCTCCTGCCGTGTTCACTGCAGCGGTAGGCAATCCCCACGAGTCACAGTTTGAGTTGCTCGTCCCCCTGGCGGCCAAGTGCCAGACGGCGGGTGGGCTGATGAGTTACCACAACTACTGGCTGGCGGAGGATGGGGTAAGCAAATGCGAGTCTGACTGGCCATATCGTGGGGGACGATGGGCAGAGATGGACCGCGTCTTCTGCGCCAGCGGGGTACGGGTACAGTGGTACGGTGGGGAGTCAGGAGCCTATTCCGATTGCGCGAACGGGTGGAGATCCAAGCTGTGCTACGACGGGAATTGGGAGAAGTACCTGGCTGACCTCCTGTGGGCAGACAACTGGATCCGGGAGTGGAACAAGGCAAACGGTGACAGATTCTTGGGCTTTGTGCTGTTTACCACCGGCGCGCCCTACATGGGCTGGGGCTCGTTCCAGATTCAGGCTGCCGAGATGGCTGCACTGAGCCAGGCCTTACAAGCCCAGTATACGTAGGGAGGACTTGTGCCAACGAAGCCAACAACAACCACAGAAGCCTTGCGGCAAATTCAAGAGTCTCTTGAGCGGATGGAGCAGAAGGCTGACTCCCGGCCCATGAAACTCGACCCGGTGGCCCAGGCGCGCCTGGACGGTATGGACGAGCGCCAGGACGAAATGCTGACAATCCTGAAGGAAGTGAATGGCAGCGTCCGCGAGCACGGTCAAGTGCTTGCAAGCCAGGGGCAGTGGATCACAGATCACGCGCAAGTTCACACAGATCATGTGCAGGCTCACACAGACCTTGCGGATAAGGTAAAATCGGTAGCAGCGAAGGCCGGTATCTCGACCGCGATCGGTGGCGGGCTCGTGATCGCCATCGGCATTGCGGTGAAACTACTAGGAGGCTGACATTGACAACTGACGACAAGTTTGTGCTGCTGGTATCCGACCTGCACGTAGGCAGCGCCTTTGGGTTGCTGCCGGAGGGATTTCAGGGCTCGAACGGGGCAATTGTGAACCTCAACAGCGGGCAGCAGTATCTCTGGTCGTGCTGGCAGCACTTCCTGGGACTTCTGCCGCAGAAGATAGATGCGCTATTCATCAACGGGGACGCGGTCGACGGGCCAAACGAGAAAGAGGAAGCGCGTTTCCTGTCTGAGGTAGACCCGGACTTCCAGGCAAGGGGCGCATACCAGGCGCTAGAATCTGCCCTGGAGCGGGTTTCTCTGCATGAGCCTGATGTGCGGAATATCTTTCTCAGTAGGGGAAGCCGCTATCACGTGGGGTCTGGTGGAAGCAACGGGGAGGAGACACTCGGGGCATTACTCAAGGCACGGAAAGGGCCTGACGGCCGGTACTCACGGCCCTGGACCCAGGCAGACATTGGTGGGGTGCACTTTGACGTAGCGCACCACCAATCATTCACAATTCGGTTTCGGGACATGCCGCTAGAGCGCGAGATCGAATTCTACCTTGACCGCGTAGCCAGGCAACGCAAGGTTGTCCCTGATAGAGTAGTGATCGTACGCTCCCACGTACATGGAAGCCTGCGCGTGATTCAGGAGGATGGCATCGTGGCTGTCTCCACACCCTGCTGGAAGTTGCAGGACAACTACGCGGCGATGTCAAGGTATCCAAACCGGATGTTCTCACCAGAGATTGGAGCGGTTGGGTTGTGGATCAGGCCAGACAAGATCGATGTTGTCCGGTATCTCTATGCCCACCCTGAGCTTCCGATTGAGGAGATACTGTGACGACGAAGCCGCTGCCCAAGTTTACGATGGACGACCTGCTGACCGAGCTGCAGGCCAAGATGCCGGAGTTTAACCAGGGGGATGCCTATACGACAACTGACATGGCAGGCGCAATCAGTGTATCCGAGACGACTATGCGGCGGATGTTAAAGCAGCTCAAGGCCGCTGGTCTTGTTCGCGTGGCGAAAAAGCAAATCATGGCAATCAATGACAGGCTAATGACTGTGACAGCCTGGATGGTTGCCCCCAAGACAACTTAGGAGGTTACTATGCTGGAAGTTACCCTGACAAATGTAGTACTCGTGCTGTTCCTTGCATTCGTCAACGAGGTACTGGTCGAGCACCTGGTCGGCAAGCCACTGGAGAGGGCGCTGCCAGAGGCTGACCGCTGGTGGCTGATCTACGTGGCGTTGGTATCCGGCGCGGCCCTGTCCTGGTTCTCGGGGCTGGACCTGTTCACCGAGTTGCCGATTCCGCCTATGGTTGGGCTGGTGCTGACTGCCCTACTGGTTGGCGGAGGTTCACCCCTGATCCACCAGATCATCAACAAAGCGAGAGACCCATTGGCGGCTTACCGCCTCATCCTGGACGAATAACGATACCGGGACAAGAAGAGAGAGGGTGGCTTTTGCAGGCCACCCTCTCTTCGTATGAGCAGGTCTACTCTGCCAGGATAGCTACCCAGCGGAGATAGGTCTCCAGCAGGATTTCTATGGAACTCTCCTTCTCAATAGGCGGGATGTTGTCCTCCAAACAGTACCGCAGGAACGCTGCCTCTTCCTCAATGTCCATTCCCCCGTAGTTTACGATGGCATCCCAGGTGCTCTCACCTGAGAACTGGACCACTTTTCTGTTGCTCACCTTATAACCCCTCTGCAGCAGCAAGGTTCTCGGTGGAGACCCCCAGGGCAAGCAGTACCCTGGCAGCGCTGATCAGGACTTCCTGATGGTCTACCGGCAGCTGCTCCCAGCAAACAACTGACTTCTCCAGTCCCATGTGAAATGCCAGAACCCTAACGATATCGAAGTACAGCTTTGCAAGCCTCTTAGCTTCCCCTACCTGATTCATCTTACAACCCCTCTCGTGTTGGTTTGTCGAGGGCATCCATAGCCCCTCGCACGTCAGCCTCGGTAGCAGGCCCCTCTTTCTTCTCCCTGAGCACTGCCAGGCGCCGTTCTACTCTCATTGGGTCCTTCGTCCAGGCCCAGATAGCCTGGACGAGCCTCAGCGCCTTTGTGGTGTAGGCTATGATGGGTGCAGGCAGGGCTGGGCCAGACCGCGGGATTCCCTCACAGGCAGGGCAGACCTGCTCAGGAAACTTGCAGACGCAGCCCGGTGGCCGGTAGAATGGCTCGCTCATGGCTTTCCTCTCTCCCTTTCTGGTGGTGGGAGGATTCGCGCCCAGGCGTAGACATCGAGGGTGAGGTCGCCGTACCAGTCTGTCCATATTCCGCCCTTAAACCAGGCCAGGGTCACATCTTGTCCCCTGCCATACTCGGGATGGTCGTAGTTGTAAGCAGCCAGGTAGTAGCCTTGCTCTGGCTCTGGCTTCTCTCCGTAGTGCCACTCTATCTGTACCTGCCTCACTTCTCTCTCCTCTTCTGCCGCAGAAACTCCTGGAGCCCGGCTATCGTGCGGGACTCCGGCATCCAACAGGGGATAGCCATCTCACGGAAGAAGTCCTCCTCCTCCGGTGTCTCGATAGGCGTGGCTGCAATCAGCCCTTTCTCCACGAGTTGAATGAACTTGGGTGCTGGCGTGCGGGCAATAGTGTTCTGGTCCTTCTCTGAGCATAGGCTTAGGTCCCAGACCCGCCCTCCTGCGACCTTACGGTTCTTAGGGCAAGAGCCGCCGATCCACTGGTTTGTCACCAGGTAGTGGTTAAAGTCACCAGGGCCGGTACGGATGGCAAAGATCACACCCCACTGTGCTGGCTCTATTACCTGGAACAGGTCTACCGGCGCATAGTCCTTGCCCCTGAAGAAGACCATCCGCTTGACACCTGTGCCCCAGCAGTAGTGCTCGTTGATGTCGGGTCGTTTCTCCAGGGTGCCTAAGGCCAGCAACTCGTCGCATCTGAGATCGAGCACGTTGTCTGTCTTCACCCTGGGCTCTACCTTTGGTGTCTCAAACATCGTGATCTCCGGCGGCAGTAGTATCGTGTGCCTGAAGAGAGGAACGGTCACAATCTCGATGTCGTTGGGGCTGGGCTTCTGCCGCCGAACTGATCCCGCAACTGCAATGCGGATGCAGGACGCCGCCAGCAGGTCTACCAGGCTCTCTGCCAGGCTCTGGGCCTGCTTGAGAGTCATTCCTTCGTCACGGTTCATGCTGTTCTCCTTGCGTGTAAGCGAACCAGTGGTTGAAGTATAACGTCAGGTACCACATGCCTGACTCATTGTCATACTCAACGTTGACCTTGATCTGCGTGCCAACGAACTCCCCTAGCGCAGTCAGAAAGGCTATGGCGCCTCTCAGTGTCTCTGGCAACGTGGGGGCAATGAACTGTCGGCAGTGTGCAGTACCTACGACGTCGTGTCGCATGTCTGTCCCTCCAGTACCTGGCGACCCAGGTCGGTGATCTTGTAGTCCCTTCGCCACCAGGGAGTTTCCCGGTCGTCTCGGTCGTGGGCAAGTTCAATGTAGCCCTTTCTGCGCAGGGCTGCGAAGGTTCTGGCCCCTACCCGGCGATAGGATCCGGGCTGGCGCGGGTTATCTCCCAGCACCCCGTTAAGCCAGTATACGCCAACCGACTTGTCGCACATCAGCAGCCTGCCCCGTGCCATGTGATTCAGGATGAGTCTATGGTTCGGCGTGAGCTTCATCTTGGGCATTGAGTACCTTCTCTCGAATCTCAGCCATTTGCTCTGGGTGGGCAGCCAGCCAGCCCTTGGCTACTTCCTTGCCGTTCCCAATGGCTTCGTCGTTGTAGTAGTACCAGGAACCCTTCTGAACGACAACCCCGGTCTCAGCAGCCACGTTCAGCACGTCAGCTTCACGGGAGATTCCCTTGCCCCAGACAATCTCGAACTCGGCCTGCTTGAATGGGGCAGCCAGGGAGTTCTTGACTACCTTGACCTTGCTCTCGATGCCGTACTCTTTCCCCTTCGGTCCCAGGTTGCCGACGTGAGAGACTCGCATCCTTACACTGGCGTAGAACAGTAATGCTTTGCCGCCTGGAGTCGTCTCAGGGTTCCCGTACATTACCCCGATCTTCATCCGGATCTGATTGATGAATACCAGGGCAGTCCTGCTCAGGCCTAGTGTGCCCATGGTAACTTTCAGGTTCTGGCTCATCATCCTGGCTTGCACACCCATGAACTGGTCGCCAGCGTCGGCATCTAGCTCTGCAGAGGCACTGAGCGCTGCCACTGAGTCCACGATGATCAGGTCTACCGCATCGTTGGCAAGCAACGCGCGGATGATGTCGAACGCGGCAGTACCAGACGGCGGCTGGGAGAGCATCAGTGTGCTTGCATCTATCCCACACGCCTGCATGTAGGTCGGGTCAAGCTTGTTCTCCATGTCAATGTAGACCACCTGACCGCCGTTCTTCTGCGCTTCAGCAGCGATGTGCTGGGCCAGAGTGGTCTTGCCCGCGCTTTCCGATCCGAATATCTCAGTGATCCTGCCACGTGGGACACCACCAATGCCGAGAGCGCGGTCTACTGCCAGTGACCCGGTGGAGATCACAGGCACTACAGTGGGCTTGTCAGCAAGGGTCATCAGAATACCCTCGCCGAACTTCTTCCTCAGTTGCTCGACTACCTCGTCTAACTTCATAGTTTCCTCCCGATAAGATTATGAGGGAAATGATCCCGCGAGGCCAGGGGGCGGCCAAACCCCCTGGCCCCTTGCGAAAGGAAGGAGGTGTGTCAGGGGAGGGAGACAGAGGGCCTCACCTCCCCCACTCTCTCTATTGTACTCAGTCCTGGAGCCTGTGGCACCAGGTCAGCCACCAACTGGCAGATTCGCTTGGCAGTGTGGAACGGGACGTCGCTCAACAGAAGCCTGATCTTCCCTGAGTGCCCGCTTGCGGTTACCGTGACAGACGGCCGCTCGTCACTGCCGTACACCCGCACCTCGGCGGACCTGTGCCAGTTGTCAGGGCAGAGGATGCAGTGAGCCTCTGCACCAAACAGGGCCTCTAGTTCCTTGAGCATGGCCTCTTCGCAGGCATCATACGCATCCTGCCTGGCTTTGTAGACGAGGGCTGCGTCGTACTGCCCGAGGTACGCCGGGAGCAGACGGCGCTGTATGTCCGCTGCGACTTTGGCAGGGTCGCGGGTGTAGTCAATGGTGATCTTCAGGCGGTCACTGTCCCTGGGTGTGTATTCACGCGGGAATGTCCCAGAGATTTCTGCACGGTGCTGGTGGTCCCATACCTCGTGGACGACAAGCTGCGCCCCACCTGGTCCATCAACCAGCACAACGTAGGTGGGCTCAGCGTTCTCGGGTGGGCGGATCTGCCACCCTGGCAGGTACTGCACAATCTTGTCGAACGCTTGCTGGAGTTCGGTCGTTATGACTGTCATTTCCCGCTTCCTCCAGCTTCTGCCGCAGAAGTTCCGCAGACCGTTTGGGCAATAAGGTCATCAGGGTAGCCGTTCTTGCCGGGTAGCTCAATGAGGCCGCCCTTGCTCACGGGTGCCAGCTGGTTGTGCCGGTCCTTTGCCAGGAACCGGTAGCCCTTATGGATCGTGGGCTGGACGACAAGAGCGCGGCTGCCATCAGGGCCAGTGGTGATGTGCAGGATGTAGTCAAACCACCGGGGCATCTGGGTCTTCAGTGCTCCCTGGACACCGAAGTCCATTGTTCCCGGTCTGCCCTTCTCGCCTTCTGTCCGCTTGGTATGCGCAATCACAACCACGTGGATGGGCAGCGCGTTCCACTCCAGGACCAGAGGCTGGAGCAGATTCAATAAGGTGTCCCAGTCCTCCCGCTCCATCTTGGAGCGGCCCTTCAGCACCTCAAACATTTTGACGGGCTGCTGCAGGGCATCGATGGAGTCGAGCACCAGGGTGCCGATAGTAAGCGGGGTCTCTGTCCCGGCTGGTTTGTGCACAAGCTGACCGTTCGTGAGCGTGGCCCGGGCCAATGTCTGGACCGCAGTTCTGACATTCTTGAGCGCGGCAGCGTCGGTCGGGATAACCAGACGCGGGACTCCACCCGGCCTCGCGGTCCCAGCCCCATTCTCCAGGTCAAGAAAGAACGGGTTAGGGAAAGTGGCAGCCAGGCGGGTCTTCCCGCTGCCAGGCTCGCCCATGATGCAGATACGAGCTCTGACAGGACCAGGCGGCCCTGCCGGTACGAACACAGGAATTGTCATACTTTCCTCCTCCGACAACAAGGTGCAGCCATTCTACCGGCTGCTCGGGCGCCGTGTGAGGCTACCCGACTACACCTAATAAATAGTCCATCCAGTATCCCTGGACGACCATATCGTCAAGTTTGCCAACCCAGATGCCAGCGCCAGCGATCGCACCCTGCCACTGGTACTTCCTGGCGAATGGTTTCCATCTGCCTGTCCAGTGTGCCAGCGCCAGTACCCGCACGTCGTCTCCCGTGGGTGTCTCCCACTCCGGCGGGTAGAAGTTTATTAGCTTGCAGGCAAGGTCAAACAGCCGGGGTGCCCTGTGAAGCGGGAGTTTCTCCGGCGGGACGAGGATCCCATGCGGGACAGACAGGCCGTGATCCAGCCACAGCTTCGAGTACCAACTGCCAATGTTGGCTGCCCCGATGGTGCGAGCAGCATGCCACAGCCCACGCAGCTTGAAGTCCTTCTTCTGCCCGTGGAAGAGGTGGCACCCGGGATGGACGGGAACTTGGTTCTCCGGCACCATGATCAGGTCTTGTTTCTCCACTGGCACTGCCGATCTCTTGACCAGTAACTCGTGGAGGTCAAACCCTTCACTGATCGCTTCCTGGCACCAGGGACAGAGTACCACCATCCCCATCTGCTGCGAGTGGTAGCTGAGATACCTGCGGTACGCTAGTTGTCTTTGGGCTTCTCGCTCCATGTTGTAACTCCTTGATCAGGTCTTGTGTCGGTGGTATGCGGGCCAGATGCACTATTTGCCCGCAGAGGGCGCATCGTTCCCCGTCGCGGTCAGATGCCAGAATGATACCTAGCTTCTGCGCCTGGGCGCAGTCACAGACCCCGAGAAAGGTCTCGGTGCCTGCTTGCTCGTGGGCGAATATGTAGATGCCCATAGCCGCGATCTGCACGTCGTTGGGGTTCGGGCTCATGAGCCGGAGCATGGTTAGCTGCCCTTCTGAACGCTAAAAATGTACTCGTGGGTAAACTCCACTGCGCCCCACCTGAACAGACGGGAGAGCAGAAGATTCCTATGCCCGGCGTTCTGCCGGTTACCCTTGATGTCCTTGATCACAATGGCCTTGAGTCTTGACTTGCTTCCGCCCAGGGCATCGTGAGCATACCCCAGGCACAGAAAGCCCAGCGGAATGACCCGGCTTTTCTTAGTCTCCCAGATGTCGCCAACCACTAACCCCAGGTAGCCGCCAGGCTTCAGGTGTCGCCCTGCGTTCTGGCAGACGTCGCGGAACTTCAGCAGGAATGTCCCGATGTCCGGCGCGTTGCTCAAGTCCTCTGGCTTGTCCGAGAACCTGATGATGTTGTGGTAGGGAGGGTGCAGAATGATCAGGTCAAACTGGAACCGGGGCCACCAGTCCATCTCGTCTGAGTTGGGCACCGCATAGTTAAGGAGAACCGGGAACTCCTTACCGACCAGATGTGCGACCCTGGCATCTATCCGCCTGATGGCGAGGTGGGTCACTGGTTCTGCCGCAGAAACCGGCGTCAGGTCTGACAGGAACACGTTGCGCCCTAGCGCAGTCGCCACGATTCCTGTGGTCCCCGAGCCACACATGGGGTCCCATACCCAGTCCCCGGGCTTGGTGTGGCGCAAGATCAGCCCCTTCGCTACACCGGGCACGAATGCCCCGTGGAAGCTGAGAGGCCGGTCGTCATCTCTGTCCATCAACCACAGGGAGGACAAGTACTTCTGTGCATCTTTCCAGGTGGTCATGGGTTCTCTGCCCCAATCAGCGCAGCTGCGCATTCCCTGGTAATGCAGAACCAGTCTGGATGGCTGGCTGTCCAGCGGCCGCTGAGCCCCTCATCCCACTCCAGTGTAACCAGGTCGAATGTCTCCTCCCTACAGTACTTCTGGGGAGGATAGTGCTCGATCCAGATAATGCGGAAAGGGCTAAGACTCTCCTGCTGCACAATCTTGGTGGCGATGTACTCGTATGCATTGGTTACGCTGACCCCAGGATTGTCTGGTAGTTCGGTGAGCATGACCACGATACTGCGTGCAGCAGTGCGCCCGAACCGTCTGATGGCCACGCTGCACCTGGCCGTTATTCCCTTGCTAGGTGGCCTGTACTCGAAGATCATCTTGTTTCTCCTTCGCGTCGTGTTCCAGTTTCAGGCAGAACCCCCGTGCAACCACGTAGGCCAGCCACCGAATGACTGGGTTGCTGGTGTCCAGGCCAGCGCTCATCAGGGCATCGCGGACAATCACGTTGGTCTGTAGCCAGGTGAAGCCAAACCGCTGAGCGCTCTCTTCGCCAATGCGGTAGAATTCCTCATTGAACCAGTCTTCTCGTCCTGCCCGACCAGCTTCAGGCAGGGCAAGAAACAGCTTCTTGCAGAACCCACTTAGCGCCATTTCTCCTCCTAGCGTACCATAGCTGAACCAATGATGGCCAGGCACGCAAGCGCCACGGCCCCGATTGCAAGCATGATGACAAGATAGCGGCAACCATTAGCAGCCCCGTAACCGTCGAACATGCGCCACCTCCAGTAGCAGTGTCTCGAAGTTGGCTTTCAGCCAGTCCACCGCTTCCAAGTCCATCTGGCCCCACAGCGCCCATTGGTCGAGCGCCCATAGTTCGGCGTGCGTCAGTTCGTTGTACGACTGAACTTCCCGCTCGTAGACCTGAGAGGCAAGGAGGAGACGCAGGGAGCGCGGCGCCTCCATGGCCAGCCCGGCAACTTCTGCGGCAGAAGTTAGGGCGGCTCCAATACGGCGGGTGATTGCCCCCCTCGTGCCCCGGCTCATCCAGAGCGTCTTGGGAAGCATTCTTGCTTTCTCGCGCACCCACTCAAACCTGTCTCGTATCTCCATCCTGCGCGCCTCTCAGTGTATCTGTGCGGGCTTTCTCTAACGCCGCACTAACCACGTCAAACGGGCAGCCGGTGCTCTCCGCTATCTCCTGGGCCAGACAGAACAGCACCACCTGGATGTCCGCCAACTCGCTGACCATCCCCACAGCATCAGCGCGGACCGGTCTGTGCCAGTACAGAGGGTTGTGGAACGACAGCCGGCAGACTTCGCCGGCTGTGTTAATGACGGTAAGCACTGAGACTGGCAACTCAACGTGCTGTGCCAGCTCGCTAAGTTCCTCAGCCAGCTTCGCTATCTGCCTGGCAATGAACTGGTTTGCTGACCACCTGTGCCGGTAGCCGCGCTGGGCTACCAACTTGCTGACTTGTTGTTGTACTGTCACGGTTTCCCTCCTGTCGCAGGCCACGTAGATAGCGGTAGACCCGGGCTAGTGCCTTGCCAACTTCTTCACTCGCCAGGGCCTTAGCATCTATTGGCATTCTACTTCTCCACGTGAAATGGGCCTTCGCCGTACTCAGGCCAGCAGTGGTTAAAGTAGACGCAGGCTGGGTACGCCAGGTCTCGGTTGCGCTTGGTGCAGGCAAAGCGCTCTGCAAATGGGGACGCATGGCTCTCTGGCACTTCCTGACGCTTCCAGTAGCCTTCGAGGGCCACCATCTCTGCCCCCACGCACAGGGGGAATACGCCGGAGTGCCACCGGTCGTCTACCTGCCCTTCCCAGATGGTAAGCTCCTCGTTGGGCCAGACCAAGAACTCGGCGTAGTGACCGCGGCCGTTGTAGTACAGCCGCATCTCAGGAAGGTGGCCGTGGATCTGTTCCCACAGCAGCCCGTAGCAGACCAACTGGGCACAGTGGAAGTCGTATGGCAGCCTGTCTTTGATCTTGAAGTTGTGCTCTGCCGTGTCTTTGTGTTCGACAAGGCAGGCCACAGTGCCGTTGATGAGGAAGTCGGGTTCTCCACGCCAGCACTCGGTCTCCAGATGGGGATGGTAGATTGCAGATGTGAAGGCCGGGGCATTCACTGCCTCCCAGGTCTCGCCGTGGTACATCAGCTCAGCTACGTAGTCATCCAGGGGCGCGGCGTCCACGTGGAGCAGGTGGTCTGGGTAGGCGTCCACGGCGTTCAGGACCGCTTTTCTCCGGCAGCCGCCGACGCTGCTCGGGTGGAGTTTGGGCACCCGTCCCGCGTGCCGCCCCGCCCACTCTGCCTGGCTCTTGTCGCACTGCAGGGCGCGATAGGCTACGATCAGTTCACGAATCACTTTGCCTCCTTGCAGACTCGCTCATACTCTTCCCCGGTGCTCCAAGACCCCCAGGGGAAATAGCCGTCTATGCAGTCAGGGCCGGGATAGTGCTCTTTGCACCAGGCCTCGACCTCCGCTTCCGTGTGCTTGCGGCACATCTTGTAGTCTTCCTCTGTGCCCCACAACTCAACGAATGGCAGCATCTCGCTGCCGTGCCAGTACAGGCCAAAGGCCCAGCGGGTGCCATCTAACCTTCCGTCGTAGGGAAGCCAGCGGGGATCGGGCCGGAACACCTTGCCATTGATCAGCACGGTGCCGTCCCGGATCGTTCTGATGACGAACCTTGGTAAACTCATAGTTCCTCCGGTATCGTAGCAGGAATTACTTGCTCGTGGGACAATGTGGGGCGGCTGGCGGCTCTGGGGAGCCGCCGCCCCCCTGGAACCAGATCGCTCTCTCGATGGAAGTGAACCGCTTGCCGGTGATGTAGTCAACCAGGTATTTCCTCCCTTGCCTGAATTGGGCAACGTAGTCATCAAGAGCATCAAGATACAGGCGTACCCACTCTACATCGCCGACCATAAACCGGCTAACAGACCAGCCCGGGCGGTTCTTAACTGGTACTCTCATTGGCTTCCTCCACATGTGTCATTGTAACAACCTCTCGCTAGAGATGTGAGACTGTTGGCGCAGCCAGTCAGTTCAGCAGCTGAAGTCCGCAAGCAGCACTGAGAAAGAGGTCACAGGCTGCATTGCTGGAGTATTGACAAGCATACCTCCAGTGTGGTATAATAGTACACAATGGGTGAACAGTGATGGGGAAGAAAGACACTCAGTTCAAGTTAAGGGTTGACTGCGAGACGCTCGATGCAGCGAGGGCGAAGGCCAAGCGCCTGGACGTTCCGTTGAGCCAGGTGCTGCGCCAACTGCTCCGCGAGTGGGTAGCGGAGAACGAGCAGCCAGAGGAAGAAGAACCGGCCAAATAAACGCGGCGGGCCGTGTAGGTGCTGAACCCACCTGCACGGCCCTGACCAACCCCACTGGACCAGGCAGCGGAATTGGCTAGGGCGTATTCTACCAGAAACACGCACCTGATGCAATAGAACGCCTGTGCTCAGCGGGGCTACCGCAGGGTAGGCCGTTTCTATTGCCATAGGGAGGTGTGCGATGGGTAGTCTGTTTGACGGTTTCGGCGATATGCAGTTGGTTCGCACCGGGCCGAGTCTGCGCGAACGGGTAGAACACCAGGTTACGCTTGTCCACCACTTGAGCGTCATCGCTCGTCTACGTCAGTTCCGGCAGGGCCTCGAAGGTGAAATGCACCCAGAGTCGTGGCTGAGGCTGGAGGCCCCGCTGGTCGTCACCCTGTCCGACGTGTGTGATGCATTGGACCTGGACGAGCAAGAGCGGGCGACAGTCCTGGGCGACGACGGCGTGATGGCGCTGGTCAACATCCTGGAATCGCACGCCTATCATCCCCCTGCGTACCGCCGTAAGCTCCCGATGAATGAGCGCCAGGCCCTGGGATTGCGCTACGCCAGAGAACACGGTACAATCACCCTGAGCCTCTACAAGCAAATCTGCCCCTACTGGTCAGATGAGACCCTACGCCTCGATCTAGCCAATCTGACACGGCGCGGGTTGCTCGCCAAGAACGGGGCTAACAGAGGCACGTGCTATACACTGGTGGGAGGAGTTGGTGATGAAGCGCGCAGTAATCTACGCCAGGGTCTCGGGCGATGACCGGAGCAAGGAAGACCGCAACCTCAAGAGCCAGCTGGAGATGGGCCGTGAGTACGCCCAAGAGCACAGCTACACCGTCGTGGCCGAACTGGCAGAGGATGACCGGGGTGCATCGGGTGCTGAGATAGACCTGCCACAACTGAACCAGGTCAGGGAGATGGCAAGGGCCGGTGAGTTTGACATTCTAGTAGTGAGAGAGATAGACCGCCTGAGCCGCAACCTCGCCAAACAACTGATCATAGAGCAGGAGCTGAAGCAGGCTGGCGTAGCAATCGAGTACGTCCTGGGGGAGTATCCCGATACCCCTGAGGGCAACTTCATGAAGCACGTGCGAGCCACGGTAGCTGAGTTCGAGCGTGAGAAGGTTGCCGAACGCACCATGCGTGGACGTCAGGACAAGGCACGTGCTGGCTACTACGTCACTCGCAGTCGTCCACCCTATGGCTACCGGGTGGTGGAGGGCCAGAAGTCTCTGGTAATCTACAAACCCGAAGCCCAGGTCGTGCGCCTGGTTTTCACCCTGTACACAGCCGGTGATGACATAGGCGGACCTATAGGGATGCGGCAGATTGCCCGCCGGCTGACCGACATGCGCGTTCCTACCTGGACTGACGTGCACGGCATGTGCGGCAAGAGAGCTGGCGTGGGCGAGTGGGGGGTCTCCAGTGTAGACCACGTGCTTAGCAACGAGTCGTATACTGGTCGTTGGTCGTATGCCGGTGTTGCTGTGGAGATACCCTCTATCATAGATGGCCACACGTGGATGCAGGCAGTGGCCCGGCGGTCGCTCAACCGCCAAATGTCCAGGCGCAACCGGAAGTACGACTACTTGCTGGCAGGCCGGGTGCGCTGTGGCCTCTGCGGGGCTGCAGCTTGCGGCGCGTCGAAACTGCTGCACTCCGGCAATGGGGTGTTGCTGTACTACCACTGCAACTCCAGCCAGTGGCTGCCTGCCCGGGACTGCTCTCTGCCTTACATCCGCGCTGACCACGTTGATGCCGCTGTGTGGCAATGGGTAACGGAGTTCCTGACCAACCCAGAGGTTCTGGCCAGCGGCTTGCTGGCAGAGCAGGGAGAACGAGAGAAGACCGGCAAGCCGCTGCGAGACAGACTAGCAGTAGTGGACGGCTTGCTGGCAGGACGGCAAGACCAGTTAGGGAAGCTGCTTGATCTCTACCTGGACAGTGGCTTCCCCCGCGAAGTCCTGGCTGACAGGCAGAAGCAGTTGGAGGATGGGATCGCCGGCCTGGGGCGGGAGCGCGAGATCCTGGTTGGTCAACTGGCCCAGGAGACCCTCCCCGACGAGACGATACGTGACATCGTAAAGTTTGCTGGAGAGGTGGCACTGGACCTGGAGGCCGCTGGACAGAGCTATGAGGCACGACGGCGGATCGTGGACATGCTGGACGTGCGTGTCACCTTGACCCTGGAAGATGGGGAGAAGATCGTCTATGCCTCTATGTTGTGTGGTGACGGGACCTTCCCGGTAGTGTCTACATCATCAAGGGGAGGTAGCCGCAACCGGCCAATGCTTACCGCTTGCTTGCGTCTCTCTATTCTACCCCTCCCTTCAGAATAGCGCAATCTGTCCGCCGGTGAGCATGACCGGCACGTTCTCAAGCCCTGGCAGGGTGGTCTGGGCGCGCTGGCTGGCCAGGGTAATCTGCTCCACCAGGTTCTGGTAGGCTGCCAGGGCGGCAGGCAGCATTGTCTCTCTGCCGCCTGGGTATGTCTCGTTGTACCACTTTTTCTGCCGCAGAAGTTCAGCCAATGATATCGTAACCATGCTGCCTCCTACTCAAAGCCAAGCATTCTCTCGCGCAGGCTGACGAACCGCTGGTGCCCGATGATCAGGTGATCCAGGAGTTCTATGTCCACCAGGGCACCAGCCTGCCTTATGTTCCTGGTTATCTGTACGTCCTCCGAGGACGGGGTTGGGTCGCCCGAGGGATGGTTGTGGGCCACAATGATGGCGGCTGCGTTGCACCTTATTGCCTGCCTGAAGATCTCTGCAACCCTGATCTTGCTAGAGTTCACAGTGCCGATGTAGACGGTGTCTCTACGGATGAGACCGTTGCGGGTGTTCAGCAGGAGTACCACAAAGTGCTCCTGCTCCTGGTGCCCGATGTCGGCCATCAGCACCTGGGCCACGTCGGCAGGTGAGCGCACTATCTGCAGTTCCTCTGGAACTTCCAGGGCCAGCCGCCGCCCAAGCTCCAGCGCAGCCTTGAGGCGGGCTGCCTGACCAGAACCAATGCCGGGTACCTGCATCAGTTCCACGTTGGTCGCATTCAGCAGGCCGGCGAGACCCTGGAACTCTACTGTCAGTTGTTGGGCCTGGGCCAGCGCGTCACTGGTCTGGAGCAGGCAAGCCAGTAGCTCTGTTGTGGACAGAGCCCCAGCGCCGCTAGCCTGCAGGCGGCCCACTGGTCGTTCTCGCAATGGCAGGTCACGGACTTTGATGCCGTACCCATCCTGAGATGGGGTCAGAAACGATGTTTGCATGGTTGACTCCTATAAATGAAAAGACCCCCGACTGAGCGGGGGTCTTCGTTTTCTGCGGCAGAAGGATCAGGAAAGCTGCCGGGGGCCAGTGGTGGACAAGAGCCACTCCTCCGAGTGGTCAGGGAGATTGATGAACGCATGCAATGGGAACAAGTCATGCTCGTAGGCATAGTCCCAGGCTGCATCCTGCGGCTTCTCTGCCAGCTTCCTGGCAATCGGGTAGGTCGCCAGTACGTCAGGCCCAAAGCCCTCCGTGTCATCAGTGACCACGATGGTTGGGTCATCGTAGGTTGGGCAGGTCTCGACGGCAACTAGATACATCTTTCTGTCAGCCATTGGGTTCCTCCCATCTCACAAATCACAAAGAAGCGCTCGATCAGCTCTTCGACAGTGTCCGGCAGCGGGCACCTGGGGTGGTTGAAGCCGTTCATCTCCCCGATTGTGCCGGGCGAGTACTCGCTGGTGTCTGCCTTGAGGTCTCTCACGTAGACCTCCCCGGTGGAAAGCACACCTGGCTCGACCACAATGTAGCCAATCAGGGCACTGGAGGGCGGGATCCTGTCAGATTCTGTTCCCTCCTTGTAGAGTGCGATCTGCACCTGTGCCCCAATGCCAAGTGGCCCTGACAGCCGAAGCACACTGCCGGGGAAGTGCCTCTGGATTTCCTCTGCTAAGGGGTTGATCAGCATCCGGATCCAGGATGGGGACCGGAGTTGGCCCAGGCCCTCTGTAGCATGGTTAATCTGAGCGTTGATTCTTGCCTGTGCCAGGCAGAGCTCCTGGCGCATGTCCTCCAGCCGCCAGTGCAGGTGTTGCACTGTCTGCTCGTATTCGGCTTGCTCCCGGACATACCTCTCTTGGTACGGTCTCAGAAACTTCATCTTGTTCTCCTATCTCGTCGCGTAGGACACGATTAGACGAGCGGCCACGGCAGCCACTGCGTCGACGTGCTTCGATGTGCTGTCTGCCGTCTCGTACTCGGCGTGGGCAGTCTCGTGTAGCCAGATCTCGATCGCCGTTTGCAGGGTGCTCAGCTTCGGAAGACTTATGCAGACGTCACCCCGGTAGCTCCCGCCTGCCTCCCCCTCTGGCAGGATATACGCCTGTATCTTGCCCGTGAAGCTGATGCGCGTTGCCAAGCGCCGGAGTATTCGCAGCACACCGAGGCTGTGCTCGGACAGCTTCCTGTCAGGCACAAGCACTCGGCTTGCACCTTCAACCTGCTGAATGTGCTCGGTGTCGGTGCCCACCAACTGGCTAACAATGCTGGCCAGGTCGTGACCAACGGTCGAGGAGGACACCACCAAGGCACCCCGATACGTGGCCTCGCGGGTCGCGTCCGGGTTGGTTCCTAGCACCGCATCCCTGCCAAAGACAGACTGGAATGCGCTCTTCATCTTGGCCGGGTCTGCGATCTGCACTCCCTGCATGTTGCAGGAGTGCTCTCCTGCGCCATTCTTGACAGCTTGCCAGAAGCGCTCCAGAAGCTCAGCATCTGTGACTGTAGCCCACAACCGGCCAATCTCTAGGTTGACCCGCCAGTTGTCTACTGCCCTGCGGTCTCGGTTCATCTCCACCCCCCGCAGGTCATAGCCAAAGGCGTAGTGGTTGCCGTAGCCTGTGGCTTTCTGGACCCAGACGCGCTTCACGAAGATATCCGGGACGTCTTGCTCCAGGATTGAGCGCCCGAACTGGTCAGTATAGGCGATGCGGGAGTCACCCTCACAGAGGAATCGGTCTTCGAAGGCCTCCCCATCCCAATCGGGGATGCCAATGACCGTCTCGCCGGTGTCCCTGAAACCATCCCTCCAGGCGATCTTGAACACTTGCTGCCCAGCCATCTCAGCGGGCTCATTCCAGATGTGTTGGCCGCCGCTGTAGACGTGGGCGGTCAGCCCTAGTCGGGTCAGTACCAGGAGGGCCAGCTTCATACCCTCCCCGAACTGCCCGATGGCATCAGTCCCTGGCTTCTCGGATACACCGAAAAGCAGGTGGTGAATGCCCAGCGGTTGACCTTTACTGCGGACGACCAGCGCACCCTTGTCGTTGATCTTGACTGTGGCGTTCTCGTCCACGTCGAGGGCATTGGTCATCAGTTCCCGAACTATCTCCCACGCTCCCCACTCCTTCACGTAGCTGAGGGTCATGGGGTAGATGATCTCGTTACTCATTGTACCTCCTCCCGGGCAATTGGCTTGCCTGTCAGTTCTGCTGCAGAAGCCGCTGGAGAAAGGGGCCAGCGTGTTTCAGGTCATGCTCCAGTGCAGCCTGCTGAGCCTCGGTCGGCTCCTTCCACGTCATGTCATAGTCCATCGGGGTCTTCTCCTTCTAGCAAGTCCCGCCATCCTGGGTAGCGTTCGTCCAGAATGGTATTGGGCAGGTCAACGTAATGCCCATCACTCAGGCGCAGGGTGTAGTACTCTGGCCTGCCGAATCCATGGTCTGCCGCGAAGTTGGTGATCTTGACCACATCCTTCGTCCAGATTATGCTCCCACTGGTGTCGTACCCGCTGACCCGCATAACTTACTCGATTGACCAGCGAATGTCGAGGCCAAGCTGCTCCTGGAACGCCTGGACCAGGTGGCCTATTGCCTCGGCTGATGTTTTCCCCTCAGCAAACTTGCCTCGGTCAGCCAGGAAGTACGCGATGTACCGCCCATCTGGGAGCAGCGTGATCTCCAGGTGGTACACTCCCCGCGGGGCGGGGTCAGGGCAGTGTTTTACTTGATCGGTTTGGTTGTCCATCGTTTCTCCTTTACTCTGGTCATGAAATGGGACAGGCAGTGTCCAGGTCGCTCGGCTGCCGGGTGCCACTGGCTACTCGCCGCCCTCGATGCACTGCCTGTCTCTGTCCCGCTGTGCCGTCAGCCCAGGCCAACCCACTCTCGCGGGTTCCCCAACTCCCCTAGCCATCCGACTGCCTAGCCGGTCGGCTAGTCCCAGGCTCCCAAATTCACCTCTTAGGCGGTGGCCCCCCCTGGGGGTCGCCCTCTCAGTCACGGACACGGCAGGATTTCTGCGGCAGAAGTTACTTCCATGGCAGCCCTTCCCACTGCCAGACTTCCAGGCCAAGCCCAAAGCCTAGCACGGTGATCATTGCGCTGATGGGACTGTGGTCCAGGTAGACGCTGAACAGGTCAATGCCCATCACACAGACGCCTATGTAGAAGACGCAGTTGTTCTGCTTGATGTACGCCCAGTCGTTCACGAGTGACAGGCGCACCCTGCCCTGAATATTGGGTTCTTGCTTCTCCGGTTTCAGTGGTTCACAGTTCTCGTTCTTGTCTCTCATGCCTCTTGCTCCTCGAGCAGCGAAAGTTACTCTACCAGGTCGTTGACCCAGGCAGTGATGTTCTCGCCGTTCTTGTGGGCCTCGCCCAGGTCTTTGTATCCACCAGGTGGGAACACCATGATGCCCCGCCCGAACGATTGCAACTTGGCCAGCGCGTTGACAGTGCCCTGTCTGCGGCCGTTCTCATCAGGCGCGTCCCAATCTCCCACAACAATGGGGAGTTTGACGTGCCGGTATGCCCCCGCCCAGCCTGGATCCCAGACTCCACCACCACCGAACGGGGCAGTGGCAGGGATGCCCATCTGGTCGAGCAGCATGCAGTCGAGCGGCCCCTCGATGATCAGGAAGTAGTCCCATTGCTTCCGGCTGACCAACCTGTCGTAGTTGAAGATTGCCCGGCCCTGCGAGCCAGGTTCCATCGTGTAGACCTCAATCCAGGGCTCTGGTGGCTGGCCGATCCACCTCTTCTTGATGCCATAGCAGAGGTTGTGCCCATTCTGCACGATGCACGGGATGGTCAGGCGCCGACAGTTCTTGCCCACCAGGAAGCGGCGGGCAGTATCGGCGTGGATGCCTCTGGTTGCCAGGTAGTTGAGGACTGACTTGTCGAGGTTGTTGTGGTACTCCAATACCCGGTCTAGTGTAGGCCGGTCAGGGGGCGGGAGAGGTCTTACTTCCTTCAGGGCCGGGGAGTCGAATGCGCCTGTCATTCCCCCACAGCGGGCTCTTATGCCAGGGCAGGTGGGGCATTCCTTGCGACAATACCACATCCGGCCGGGGCCGTTCCGTCTGTTCTCAGCGGGCCAGATATGGAATCTGTCATCGCCCTGGCCAGTGAACGGGCAGGGGCCAGCATACTCTCCCCCGTTCCTACGACTGACCAGGCGGTACTCACGGCCCTGGAAGACGATACCGTGCATGGGATGCCTCCGTGTGATGAATAAGGGGAATTGCGCACAGCGCAGTCAGCCCTCAGTGTACCACGCGAGTCCCCGCCATGTGATATGAGAGGGAGATAGCCGCGAGAGCATACGCGCAGGCTACCTCTCTCTCTTCTTACACCTTGTCCCCTACCAGCGGCCAGACTTTTCTGACCAGGGTCATCGAGTCGGCCAGTATGGTGCCGGGAGCGGCTTCACACCAGGCGCAGGAGTAGTCTCCCTTGCCCCAGTAGTCTGCCCAGGCTCCCTGAAACAGGCCAATGTAGCGCGAGCAGGGCCGGATGTTAGTTGCTTCGACCTCCCATACCTGGAGGCTACGCCCAGAGCTCGACTCTACTTCCGCGCTTCGTATGGCCTGCCCTGGCGTTCTAAACCCGAAGAGCGCTGAGCCAGGCACTCCTTCAACCAGGCGGCCGAGCTCATAGTCCTGCGCCCAGCATCCGCAGGCATACAGGCTAATCATTCTCCCATGGTGGTACTTCAGCACCTTGTAGGCGATCATGCTACCCTCTCTAACAGTTTAACTGCGTCGCACAACAGAATGCCTTCTGGCGCTGCCATCCGCTCTGCGAGTCTGCCTGCCTTGCGCCAGTGTTCCCAATAACTGTGCTCCCAACCATGGAGGCGCCAGTAGTCACTCCAGGACATTGGGGATAGCAGAAGGTGGAACATGTGTCCAGGTGTGATAGGGTTCTCCACTTCACAGCGCCAGATCTGGTAGGCGTTGCTCTGCTCAGTGAACTTCTCAGCGTCGCACTTCGAGGCGAAGACGAACAGCTTACTGCCGTCTGCGCTGGGCCTAGCCCACTCACCGGGAATATACCTGACCTTCCAGCCTGCCACGCCAGAGACCGAGGCTAGCTTCCCATCAAACGTTTCCTGCACTACCACTTTGTAGGCAATCATAATTCCCTCCACAGCATGTTCCCCGGCAGGAGCTCGACAGAGACTGCACCGGTCTCGCTGTTGTTTGCGCTCTCTACCCGCAGCTCCCCTGTCGGCGATAGCCTGCCAGACGGTAGTCTCTCCCTGAGCAGCCGGAGGTGGATCTGCGCCTTCTGCTGGGTCTGCCGTGTCTCATACGGCTTGCCCTCGTCACCCTCTTGTTGGAGCAGCAGGGCTGTCACCCCTGTAGCCTCGGCTGTTCGCTTGATCAACTCGGCGTCCTGGCCTCTCGCAGCAAACAAGCCGTACGCCTTGATCTTCTGCGGCAGAAGTTCTGCCTTGTTCAGGTAGTCAATTACCACGAAGTCGATTGGCCTGCCCTCTGCCCTTGCCTTGAGGCAGAGTCTGCGCCAGGTACGGATGACCTGTTCCATTGTCCAGCCCGCGCAGTAGACTTCTGTGCCACGGTCTGCCCACTCGGTAATGCTCTCCTCTGCAAGCCTGACGTATTCCAGGTCTTCAGGGGACAGCATGCTGTAGAGCAACTGCTTGTAGGTTGGGCCGCAACCGTCAAAGCGGGCCATCTGCCGTGCTATCCGCCTGGCATACGTGATACGGATAGTGTCCTCGAAATGGAATAGGACACCCCGCATGCCACGCTTGAGGTTCAGGTCAAAGAACTGCCCGGCGAACGATGACTTCCCCACTTTGGTTGCCGCGCTCAGAAGGATCAAGTCGCCAGGCAGGACAGGCAGCGTCTCATCCAGTCTCGAGAGCGGGAATGAGATGCGCGGCTTACCGCTGGCTACCTCTTCCTGCCAGGCTGCTCGGGCCTGGTGTCCCTCTACCAATCGCTGTGAGACAGAAGCGACCCGCTCGTCCTCTTCACCCAGGGAGATACCGGCAAACCGCGCACCAATCTGATCAAGCGCGTCGCCTGGCGATTGTAGCCTGGCAGACTCCACCGCATCTTCTGCGGCAGAAGTTATCTGCCTGCGGGCACTGTGGTAAGCCACGGCCTCAGCGTAGATCCTCAGTGCATTGTGGTCTACGCTCTCCACGCCCTGCAACAGGGTAAACTCATCGATGCCCGTAGCCTGTGCTGCCAGCCGGGTGCCGGTTGCGGTCTCGCCGGCTGCATTGTCAAGGACAACTGCTGCCAGAGAGCGCAGCACCGGGTCACTGATGTCCTCTGGCTCAATGGCAATGGGGAGAGAGGCCACCCTTTGCAGCGCGTCCTCAGCATCCTCCCCCGGCCTGCGCAGGAGGCTGTACGCTAGCCCCTTCTCGGACTCACTCTGGCTGAGCACTTTGTACCTCCTTGAGTTCCTTCAGGGCAGCACGCAGGGCGTCTCCAGCAGCAACCTCCGCTATGAGGGCTTTGGTGCTCTCTGTTACGGCGTCTCTGTACTCCTCCGTGCCTTCCTCCCAGTGCCACGTGTCATGGAGGCAGTTCCTGCTGTAGTCCTGTGCCCTTGCCCAGGTCTCGGCAGCGGCAACCAGCCTGCTAAGCAGGATGGT
>Ga0315289_10002594_pt1 | contig 27663 bp, 18 predicted proteins | sample YL17G11_40_MG_FD_203452 | JGI IMG/M metagenome (GOLD analysis project Ga0315289, IMG submission 203452) | Sediment microbial communities from Yellowstone Lake, YNP, Wyoming, USA - YL17G11_40 | ecosystem: Environmental > Aquatic > Freshwater > Lake > Sediment | place: USA: Wyoming | collected...
TTGCGCACACTTGCCTCAAGCGGCCTGGGAATATCCGGGCGTCGAGCGGTCAGAGGTTCGGGAGGCTCGTTCAGAATCGAGTAGATGAGAGCCTGATAGCTTTTTTTTCCGAACGGACCGGTGCCGGTCAGCATCTCGTAGAGCATCGCCCCGAAGGACCAAATGTCCGTGCGCTGGTCAACCGGATCTCCTCGAGCCTGTTCAGGCGACATATAGGCCGTCGTCCCCATAACCGTCGAGGTCTCGGTTAAGTCGGCCTTCCCCTCGAGCTTGGCCAGCCCGAAATCCATGATCTTAGCCTGTCCCTTCTCCGTCAGCATGATGTTCCCGGGCTTGATGTCCCTATGGATAACGCCTCTGGAGTGGGCCTCGGCGAGCCCTTCGGCCACCTGGATAGCGATGCCAAGGGCGTCCTCGACCTCGAGAAAGCCTGTCGCGATCTTATCCTTCAGGCTTAGCCCCTGGATATAAGCCATGACGATGAAAGATTGCCCCTGGACCTCGTCCACCTCATAGACCGCACAGATGTTGGGATGGTCAAGCGCCGCAGCCGCCCGCGCCTCTTGGATAAATCTCTTCTTTGCATTCTCGTCCCGGGTCATTCCAGCCGGAAGGAACTTCAGGGCGACGACCCGTTCAAGCCTGGAATCGTTCGCCTTGTAGACCGCTCCCATTCCCCCCTCACCGAGCTTCTCGATGATCGTGTACCTGCGCGCGATCGTCTTGCCCTTGAACGGATCCTTCTCGGGCTTTTTTAGTGTTTCGGTTTGAGAAAAAAAGAAGGACTCCGGGGGCCTAAGGTGTGTCGCGCACTTGCCGCAGTAAAAAGTATCATCCGGATTTTCGTAATGGCACTTCGGGCATTTAACAGCCACGGCTAGCCCCTTTTAATGAGAACAATTAAAGATTAGCTCAGAAAGGGAGCGGAGTCAACCGTGCCCAGATCCGAAGCGGTAGCACCATCACTTGACCCTTGTCGGGAATATGCGAGGTCACCCGGGCGATGAATATTTAGTTATTTGCGATTACGAGGAGCGGAAATCTATCGTCTTTTGGCCGGTGCGAAAGGGCTTTTTGCCCCAACATGCTCTTCCGCCGCCGCTTATTGCGGCTATTGACATCGCCGAGCGGCCGGCGATACACTTCCGAAATGGTTAGAAAGGAGTCCCCATGTCAGACACTTGTCATCGGTTGACCACCCTTCCAGCCGGCCGATCCATCGTGCCGTGGCGCATTCTGCATACGGCGCTTTTGGCAGTATTTCTATCGGCGATGTGCGTCGTTCCGGCGCTCGCGGAGGACCCGATCGACTTCCCCTCCGAATCCCTGATTTCTGTCTGGGAGCACAGCGACAAAGTAGATATTGCTCCGATGGTCAGGGAAATCGGGTTCAACACGGTGTGGACCCACGACAAGCCCTACGACGGAAAAATGAAGCTTGAAGACACCCTGATGTACAGACACATGAAGACACCGGGGGTCAAGTACATCATCGCCAAAATCGAGAGAGGTATCTGGGGATGGAAGTTCGATGAGGCCATGCGGCACGCGGCATGGATCGCAGAACTATCGCTCACCCACAAGGAAATCATTGGCTTGTACCTGAACGACTTCTACGAAGAGACGGAGGAAACCGCCAAGGGAGGCCATTCTGCGGATGAATTTCGCCAGATTATCGCCCAAGCCAAAGCGATCAATCCCCGCCTGGCCATCTGGGCTCCCTGCTACCCGCCCGGGGATCTGGACAAGCCGTATGACTTTGATATCGACGCGATCATCTTCAGTTTCTACGACACGACACAGCTTCAAAACCACGAACAACTGCTCGACCGGGTGCTGAAAAAGTTCCCGGGAAAGCCGATTCTAGGATCTCTGTACCTGGACGCAGGCAGTGAGCACCGGTGGCTGACCGAACAGGAGTTCAAGGGCTTGATGGACTTCTTCGTCGAGAAAGTCAACGAAGGCAGGCTGGCCGGCATAAGAGTCTTCCGTGTCGAAAGCCTTATCCAGCGGCCCGAATATGTCAAATGGCTTAAGGAGTCGCTCAGCAAGCTCAAGCGGCCCTAGGGGACTGTCGCGGGGCAACGTTTCCGCTGATGAATTTGTTTTCCGGGCAGGGACGAACGGGATGGACGGTAAACACCCGATGGTCTAGAATGTTCGGGTGAGCCTCAATTTTCTCTTTGCGACCCCCGAGTTCCGGGACCTCCGGGCCGCGGCCGAAAAAGGCGAAAAAGGCATCCGGATCCAGGGGGTCACCGACGCGGCCAGGCCCTACGTCCTGGCTTGCCTGGCCAGCAAGCTCCCCAAGAGGCTCGTCTGCGTCCGCCCGCCTTCGCGGCCCCTGGCCCCTCTCGTGGAGGATTGCCGGTTCTTCCTCTCCCGGCTCCGGTCGACCCTCCCCGCCGGGTCGCTTCCGGCGCTCTCCGATGACCCCTACCTCGAGATCCCCCCTTCTCTCGACGCCGTCTCTTCGAGGATGAGGTTCCTCTGGGACGCGCTCCATGGATCCGCGTCCCTCATCGTGACCAATCCTTTCGGCCTCTTGAAGCCCCTGCCCGCGCCTGCCGACCTCGAGCGCTCATTCCTGACGATCGAGGTCGGACGGGCCATGGACCGCGACGACATTCTCCGGACGTTGTCCGAATACGGCTACTCCCGGGAGGACCTGATCGCTTCTCCGGGCGAATACGCCTGGCGGGGAGGCATCATCGACGTTTTCCCGCCGTGGCAGTCCTTCCCGTTCCGGATCGAGCTCGGCGGCGACGCGGTGGTCTCGCTCCGGGAGTTCGACACGGGCACGCAACGATCGCTCCGGAGAGTGGACCGGGCCCTGGTCCCGTCCCTCCGTGAATTCCCCGGCTCGCCCGAGTTCCTCGCGTCCTGGGTTGCCCTCGCCAGGAAGGCCGGGCACGAGGCCCGGAAGGATCTGGAAGACAAGTTCCGGTTCCTCGAACAGGGAGACCGTTTCCCCTCGTTCGTTTACCTGTCCCTTCTCGCCAAGGACCGGTTCGTCCCCTTCACGCATTACCTTCATGACGCCGTCTTCTTGCTCGACGATCATGACGAGATCGACCGGGAACTGAAGGAAGCCCGGGACGGTCTCGAGGAGCATTACGAGGAACTCCGGCGGAATCGGTCGTTTGCGCTCCGTCCAGAGGCGATCTATCCGCCGGCGCTCTGGAAGGCCGTCGAGAAGGAAGCCCTGGTCCTCCAGGAGCTTGGCGCCTCCGCCGGACAGAGGAACTTCTCGTTCGGCTTCCAGCCCGTGCCGAAGTTCAACAACAGGATCCCCTTTTTCCTCGAGTACCTGAAGAAGCTTCAGCGGGAGAGGGACCTGTGCTTCATCTATCTTGCGAACCAGGGCACGCGGCAGCGCCTGGCCGCGCTTCTCGCCGAAAACGGAATAACGGCCGTGGAATCCGCCGACCCCTTCTCCGTCCCCAGGAGCGGCGAGATCACCCTCCTCCTGGGGGACCTGGACCAGGGTTTCAGCTATCCCAGGGAAAAGGTCCTCTTCTTCTCCGAAAAAGACATTTTCACGGAAGAGAAGGTCCTCGTCAGCCGGGCTTCGCGAAAACCCTTCTTCTCGCAGTTCCAGGACCTCAAGAGCGGCGACTACGTCGTTCACGCGGATTATGGGATCGGCGTCTTCCACGGCCTCCAGAGGATCGAGGTCGACGGCCGGAACCGGGAGTTCATCGGGATCCACTACCGCGACAATGACCGGCTCCTCGTTCCCGTCGAGGACCTGAACCTCGTCCAGAAATTCTCCAAGGTCGGGCCGGACCTCCCGCCCCTCGACAAACTCGGGACGACGACCTGGCAGAAGACGAAGTCGCGGACGAAGAAGGCCGTGGAGGCCATCGCCAAGGAACTTGTCGAGCTCTATGCCCGGAGGAAGTCGATCAAGGGCCACACCTTCAGCCCGGCGGGGGAGTGGGAGTCCGAGTTCGAGAAGATCTTCGAGTTCGAGGAGACGGAGGACCAGCTCAAGTCCATCCGGGAGATCATGGAGGACATGGAGTCGGAGACCCCCATGGACCGTCTTTTGTGCGGCGATGTCGGCTACGGCAAGACCGAAGTCGCCATGCGGGCGGCCTTCAAGGCCATTATGGACGGCAAGCAGGTGGCCGTCCTCTGCCCGACCACGGTCCTGGCCAGCCAGCACCTGAAGACGTTCAAGAACCGGATGGTCCTCTTCCCCGCGCGCGTCGAGGCCCTGACCCGTCTCCAGTCGAAGAACGAACAGAAGATGATCCTCGCCGACCTCAAGAACGGGCAGGTGGACGTCCTCATCGGCACCCACCGGATCCTGTCCAAGGATGTCGCCTTCCGCGACCTCGGCCTTCTCGTCGTGGACGAGGAGCAGAGGTTCGGCGTGGGCCACAAGGAGAAGATCAAGGGCCTCAAGGCCAATATCGACGTTCTGACGCTCACGGCGACGCCCATCCCCAGGACCCTGAACATGTCCCTGACGGGCCTCCGGGACATCAGCCTCATCGAGACCCCCCCCAGGGACCGGCTTTCCGTGCACACGGTCGTGACGCCGTTCAGCGCCGGGCTCGTGGCCTCGGCCATCCGCCAGGAGCTTAACCGCAGCGGTCAGGTCTACTACGTCCATAACCGGATCGAGGACATCGACAAGATCGCCAGCCTCGTGGAAAAGCTCGTCCCCCAGGCCAGGGTCGTCACCATCCACGGGCAGATGCCGGGCCTGCTCCTCGAAAAGCGGATGATGGACTTCATCAGCCGGAAAGCCAACGTCCTCGTCTCGACGACCATCATCGAGAACGGCATCGACATCCCGCTCGTCAACACCCTGATCGTCAACCGGGCCGACCTTTTCGGCCTGGCCCAACTCTATCAGCTGAGGGGCCGGGTCGGGCGCTCCTCCCGCCAGGCGTTCGCTTATTTCCTCGTCCCGCCGCTCATGGGCCTCACCCCGCAGGCCAAGGAGCGGCTCAAGGCCCTCAAGGAGTTCTCGGAGCTGGGCTCCGGCTTCCGGCTGGCCGCCAAGGACCTTGAGATCCGCGGCGCCGGCAACCTTCTCGGGCACCGGCAGAGCGGCACCATGGAGGCCGTCGGGTATGACTACTTCATGCACCTTCTCGACCAGGCCATCCGGGAGCTCAAGGGAGAGGCGGTCGAAGAGGTCAAGACCGAGCTCAACCTCAAGGCGGACATCCGGGTCCCCGAAGATTACCTTCCCCAGGTCAACCTGAGGCTCAACCTTTACAAGAGGCTTTCCTCGCTGGACGACCTGGAATCGATCGCGAAGATCCGGGCAGAGGTCCTGGACCGCTTCGGGGACATCCCCGACAGCGTGGAGAACCTCCTCAGGTACGGGGCGATCAAGCTCCTGTCCCAAAAGCTCCGGATCGAATCGCTCGACCGGGCCGGGCAGAGGCTCGTTTTCAAGTTTTTCCCTTCGACGGGGGTCGACCTCGCCCGTCTTCCGTCGCTTCTCAAGAGGTATTCCGGTTCGCTCTCGCCGGCGGGCGTCATGTCCCTGAACCTCCCGGCGCGGACCGACAGGGAGTTCCTGGACGAAACCGTCCTCGTCTTGAAGGAATTGACCGGATATACTATAATGGATTGAAATTAAAAAAGATGAGAGTTGTCTCCCCGTTGCTCGACCGGCCCGCCGCGCTCCTGGCCGCTTGCGTCGTTTTCCTGGCCGCGGGCTGCGGGAATGGGTCCGACCTCCGGAAGGCCTCTTCACCGAACGGCGCCGGGGACCCGGGCCGGATCGTCCTTAACGTCGAAGGATCGGCGTTCACGGCCTCCGATTTCGATCGATACGTCCGGACGAACGCCGGCACGGGAAAGCTCTCCGACCTCTCCCTGAGCCGCCTCTTCGATAAGTTCGTCGAAGAGAAGCTTCTCCTGGAAGCGGCCCGCAGGCAGGGCGTCTCCCTGACCCAGGAAGAGAAAAAGGACTACCTGGTCAAGCTGGCCGGCGAGTCCCTGCCGGAGGAAGCGGCCGCCCCGGCCCGTGGAGAGCAGGACGAATCCCTCTTCGACAGGCCCCTCATCGATAAGTATGCCTACCCGCTCCTCAAGGATATCAGGGTCCAGGACGAAGAGGTCCGGGCCACCTACGAGGAGCATAAAAAGGATTTCCTCCTGCCGGAAAGGGTCAGGGTGAGCCAGGTCCTCCTCGAGACCGAAGAAAAGGCCGTTGAGGTCCTCAGGAACCTGGAGAATGCCACCGAGGAGGAATTCCGGAAGATCGCCCAGGAGGAATCGGCCGGCCCCGAGGCCTTCAAGGGCGGGAAAATGGGCGTTTTCAAGAACGGCGACCTTCCCTACGAGATGGGAAAGGTCATCTTCGCCCTGGAAGAGGGCAAGTTGAGCCGTGTCGTCGAATCGTCCTACGGATACCACATCTTCCGCCTGGACAAGAGATTCCCGCCGGAGCTCCTGTCCGAGGAGGAGGCCGCCCCGTCCATCCGGATCAGGATCCTTGACGGGAAGGTCAAAGAGGCCCTGGCCTCCCATCTCGAGGAGCTCAAAGGGTCCCTGGCCTGGAGCTCCCACCCCGAAATGCTTAACTTCGCCTACCAGAGGGACGAGACATGAGAAAAAGAACCTCCGTTTTCGCGCTCTTCGGGCTCGCGGCCGTCCTATCCCTGGCTGCCGGCCAGGTCGTCGAGGAGATCGTTGCCATCGTCAACGTCGACATCATCACCCTGTCCCAGTACAAGGAGCAATACGACTCCACGGTCCGGCAGATGAGGGCCGCCCTCCAAGGGGAGGAGTATGAGAAGCAGTATGCCATGCTGAAAAAAGAGATGCTGAACATGATGATCACCGATCTCCTGCTCATGCAGCAAGCCAAGGAGAAGGATTTGAACGTCGGCGAGCAGCTCAAGGCGGCCGTCGAGAGCATCAAAAAGGAAAACAACATCGCCTCCGACGACGACCTGAGGCGAGGGCTCCAGCAGCAAGGCATGGATTATGACCAGTGGATCAAGCAGCTCGAGGACAACATGCTCAAGCAGGGCGTCATCTATTCCGAGGTGGACAGGTCCATCGTCCTCGACGATTCGGAGATCATCGGCTACTACAGGCTCCACCCCCAGGAGTTCACCGAGCCCGAGGAATACAAGATCAGGGCCGTCTATCTGTCCACGGAGGGGAAGGCCCCAGCGGCGCTGGAAGAGAAGAAGAAGGAGATCGGGGACAAGGTCAAGGCCGGAGAGCCGTTCAACGTCCTGGCCAAGGACTATTCGGATGGGCCGGCCAAGGAATCCGAAGGCGACCTGGGGAAGTTCAAGAAAGGCGAGCTGGACAAGGCCCTGGAGCTGGCCGTTTCAAAGCTCAAGGCGGGGGAGACGAGCGGCTGGGTCGAGACCAAGAACGGCTGGTACCTGTTGAAACTCGAGGAAAAAAAGGACAGCCGCCTGATGACCTTCGAAGAGGTCAAGAAGAACGTGGAAGAGAGCCTTTTTGTCCAGAAGAAGGACAAAAAGCTCGAAGAATACCTCAAGGGCCTCAAGGAGAAGAGTTACATCAAGATCCTGAAGCCCAACCCCCTCGACCTGTAGGTCAGGTCACGAAAACCGCGGCCGCAATGGCCGTCGTCCATAACCCCTGGCTTCCCTTGGCGATCTGGGTGATGCTCCTCGTCGTCACGGACACCGTCGCGGAGAGGCGATATGTGTTGCCGCTCTTCCCTCCGGCCTTCCGGGGGTCGAACTTCCGGCCGAGCTTGGTGGCCAGCATCTCCGCCGCCAGGTCTTCCGTGTATCGCCCGGCGTCCATCTCCGCCTGCCCGAAGCCTTCGTGTTCGGCCAGATAACCGTAGGACCTCCGTCCTTTGGGCACGGCCATCCCGATGGACGCCGATATCAGGCGGTGGCCTTCATCCGTGGCGTTCTCGCTCATCACCAGGAAGACGACCTGCCCCGGGATGAGAAGTTTCAGCCCTTTCTCCCGGGAAACGAGCTCGCAGCCGGGCGGAAAGATGCTCGAAACCTTCACCAGGTTGAACGGCGAGATGCCGGCCTCCCGCAGGGCCTTTTCGAAGCTGACCAGTTTCTCCCCGTGCTGTCCGCTTCCCTTCGTCAGGAACATCTTGGCAGGCAGGATCGTGTTCATTGTCGTCCTTTCGTCGTCCTCGGAACTTGCGGCAGGGCGGAGCGGGTCCGGCCCTATTGAACCTTTACGGGCTCGGGTTCCTTGAAGTCGATGGTCCGGGAGACGTCCCACTCGCCGATGAGCACGAACTGGGACCCCTTGGAGCGCGCGAAGAGTCTCACCTCGACCGGCTTCCATTGAGGGTTGCTCCTGATGGATTCGACGCTCTTGCCTTCGACGCCGAAGTTGCTCTTCAGGGTGATGACGTCGCTCACGTCTCCCGCCTGGATCGCCTTGCCCCGGATGGCGGCCAGGAAGTTGTCGCCCAGGTTCTCGGGGTCGCCTTTGAACTTGAAGATGGCGTTGAAATTGACGTAGGTGAGGGGCTCGACGCCGATGTTCTTCACCCGGAAGGATAGGACCGGGACGAGGAGGAGCCTGGGAGGCCACGGCTGGTAGTATTTGGAGACCCACTTGGTCTCGACGTCGATGATCTCAATGGTTTTCTTAAGCTCGTCGGTTGACATGGACTTGCAGGAAGACATGAGAAGAACGGACAGGACCCCTCCCGCAAGGAGAATGAAGCTCGCACTTTTTTTCATGAAAATCCTCCTCTCTGTTGATCCTAATATAATGGAACCGGGAAAAGAATTCAATCGCGGCGGGTCGCCAGTTCGGAGGCGAAGACGGCTTCCAGCCCGTAGCCCTCCAGGAGATGGATGTTCTCCTTGAGCGTCTGAAGCGTTTCCCGGAAGGGGTGGCAGATGCCGATCGCCCGGCCCTCCTTTTGGGCCAGCCTGAAAAGCTCGAGAAGCCTCTCCTTGATGAGGTCGCTACTCCCGTCGGCGTCGAGAAAGATCTGCCGGGATTCCGCGGGGATGCCCAGGTTCCGGGCCACGGTGTAGGCGACCGACCGGCCGCTCGTCCGGCTGTCCAGGAAGAAGAGCCCCTTCTCCTTGAGCGGCTCCAGGATCGTCCGCATGAGCGTCTCGTCGGCCGTGACCTTGGAGCCCATGTGGTTGTTGACGCCTTTGATGTGAGGGACCCGATCGAGGTTGTCGGCCATGAGCTTCCGGACCTCCGCCTCGCCCATCCCGGAACGAATGAGGCCTTCCTCGCCCGCTTCGGAGTCGTGGTTGTTCAGGGATTCGAGGGGGAGATGGAGGAGGATTTCGAGGCCTTTCTCGTGGGCGATCTCGGCCGTTTCCCGGGAATAGGGGCTGTAGGGGAGAACCGAGATCGTCACCGGCTCGCCCAGGCCCAAAAGTTCGTCCAGGGCCTCCAGGCTGTTCCCCATGTCATCCACGATGAGGGCGACCTTGCCCCTGGGAGCGGCGGCCGCGGGCGCCGGCTGGACCCGGACAGGCTCCTTGACCGGCGGCGCCGGTTTCGGCTCGGGTTTCCTCACGGCCACGGCCGGAGGTTCCGCCCGCTTTTCCTTGACGATCTCCGGAACCGGCTTGACCTGGGCCTTGGGCGCCTTGGGAACGCGGGATCCTGTGAAAATATAGGACTTTTCCCCCTTCCTCCAATTCATGCGGTCGAGGGCGAGCATGGAGAAGAGGGCCAGCCCGCAGAGGACCCAGGCGGCCACGGAATAGACGGGCCACTGAGGGATCCCTTTGAGTTTCATCTGTCAGCGGTTGGGAAAGAGGGCCGCGGTCCTTTTCAGGTATGCGGCAGGGTCCTGGTCCTCGAAGCCGATCTTCTCGTCGGGGACGACACCCTTTTCCCAGAGCTTCTTTCCGGAGGCGAGGGTGAAGACGCCCGATGTGACGAGGACGGAGCTGTCATCCTGGAGCGGGACGAGCTCCTGTCTGGAAACCAGGCCGGGGGTTTCCGAGCCGATGACCTTGACCTTCTTGGTCTCCTGGAGGACGGCCGCCACGAGCTCGGACGGCCCCATCGTGCCGCGGTTGGTCCATACGGCGGCCGGGAGCCTGGCCAGTTCCGGCTCGGCGGGGCAGGCGACCGGGTCCTTGATCCCGCCCCTCTTCTCGAAGTCGCCGATCCGCGGCGATTGGATGAAGATGTTGAGGAAATCCCGGGCCTCTTCGATCTCGCCTTCATAACAGTTCCTGAGGTCCAGGACGAGGGGCTTCTTTTGGGACTTGAGGAGCGGCAGGACTCTTTTCCGGACCTCGCTCACGCACGGGGCGTAGAGATTATGAAGACTCAGGACCGCGAACGCGTCCGATGACTTAAAAGAGAACGGTTCCGGGAAGAGGACGGCCCGCTCCACGCTGAGCTCCAGGGTCTGGTTCTCCCGGAGGACCTTGAGGACGACGGGCTTCTGTTCCAGGTCCTTGAGATAGAGGTTGGCTTCGAGGGAGCTCCAATTCAGGGTCCCCCGGCCGTCCATGGCGCTGAAGGTGTCGCCCGGCTTGATGCCCGCTTTTTCAGCCGGGGAGTCCTCGATGATCCCCGCGACCTGCGGGAACAGGCCGAAGGATCCCTTGAAGAGGACGACGCCGATATCGGCCCACCGCGAATCCCTCCGGAGATACTTGGCCGTGGCATCGGGGCTGAAGTAGCTCGAGACCGGGTCCAGGGAATCGATGAGCCCCTTGTAAGCCCCCTCCATGGTCCGGTCCGGGTCCCGTTCATCGATGTAGTCGTTCTTGACCAGGCGCGTGACGTTTGCCAGGAGGTCGAGACCCTTGTGGGTCAGCTTCTGGGAGATCCCGGGGAGGAAGTTCCTCTCGAGGACGAAGAAGAGGCAGAGGGCGGCGCAGGCCGAGAGAAAAACAAGGCGGAACCGTTCGGATCTCATGATTTTTGAAGATCCATTGTATCATCTTCCCCTGAGCCATTGCAAGGGATCGAGGGCCCGGGTCTTGAATCGGAGCTCGAAGTAAAGGCACTCGCCGTTCAGGGAACCGCTGTCTCCGACGAGGGCGATCGGCTGGCCGGCCTTGACGGCGTCTCCCTTGGCGGCCAGGAACTCCGAGCAGTGCCCGTAGAGCGAGTAATAGGCCATTCCGTGGTCGATGATGATGAGGTTGCCGTACCCCTCGAAGACGTCCGCGTAAACGATCCGGCCGGGGTGGACCGACTGGATGACGGCCTTTTCCTTATTCGGGGCGATCTCAATGCCGTTGTTCTGGGTGATCGTGTTGAACCGGGGGTGTTTCTGCAGGCCGAAGGCGGTGATGATCGGCCCCTGGATGGGCCAGGGAAGCTTCCCCTTCTTCTCATAAAGCGGCACGAACGAAAAGGGGAGGCTGTACGCCTCGTCGACGATCTTCTTGAGCAGGACCTGGAGCTGCTTGGCGCTTTCGGCGAGCTCCTCCAGCGCCTGCTCGTAGGACTTTCGGCTGCGCTTGACCTCGTCGACGAGGTCGCGGTTCTTTTTCTCCTCGGCCTCGAGCTCCCGTCTCTTCGCTTCCGAGGCCCGGATGAGGTCGGCGGCCTCCTTCCTCTTCGCCTCGAGCCGCCCTTCGGTCGCGCCCAGCGCGGCCAGGGCGGTCAGGTAGCCGGAGATGATGGTCTCCTGGGTGCGGGCCAGAAAGGTCAGGTGCTTGCTTTCGGTGAAGAACGACTCGGCGTTCTCCGCCTTCAAGGCGTACTTGAGAAAGTCGAACCTGCCGAACTTGTAGAGCGTGACCAGGGTCTTCTCGATGGACTGTTTCTCCTTCTCCAGGTCTGCCAGCCGGCGGGCTTTGTCGTCCCGCAGGGCCTTCAACTCGCCGTTCGTCCTCTCGAGGACGACGGCGTTGGCCGCGAGCTCGCTCCGGATGAGCTTCTTGGTGAGGCCGATCCTGGACAGGGTTGAGAGGATGGAGGATTCCTTCTTTTCCCCCTCCTGGATCTTCGCCTTGATGTCCCTGATCTGCTGGTTGAGCTTGGCGATGCGCTTCTCGAACTCGGAGACGTCCTGCTGGGGATGAGCCAGGGCCGGGGCGAGGAACAATGCGGCCAGGAGGATCGCGACGGACGGGCGGCGGACGTTCATTTTCTCGACACGTAGATCGCCCCGCCGATGACCCCCAGGATAAGCCGGAAGCCGACGTCGACGAGCGAGAAGGAGAACGCCGTCGCGGAAGGGATGGCGTAGTACTTGAAGATCTCGATGGCCGAGCCTTCCCTCAGGCCCAGGCCGTTGATGGTCACCGGGATGGTCTGGACGAGGAGAAGGATGGGCACGAAGACGAAGTAGTCCAGGAAGCCGATCTCGAGGCGGAAGGCCCGGCCGATAAGAAAGAAGTAAACGACGACGTTGGCCTGGAGGATGACCGCCCAGAAGAAGGCTTTGAGGAAGGGGCCTTTCTTGTCCTTGTAGAGGAGCACGGTCTCCCGGAAGGAGAGGGCCGTTTTCTTGAGGGGCTTGAGGAGCTTCCTTTCGGGAAGCCGGAGGATGAGGTTCTCCGTGACGGGGAGCAGAAAGAGGACCGCCAGGCTCAGGCCGGCCAGGCCGAGGACGAGCGAGACCCAGACGACCGGGACGTCGTGGGCCATGTCCAGGCGGAAGAAGGAGGCGAAAAGGGCGAAGAGAAAGAGGACGATGATGCCCGTGACGCGCTCGACGACGACGATGGCCGAGGACTTGACGAGGGATTGTGAATAGCGCGAACCGTCCCAGATGCGGACGATGTCGCCGCCGAAGCTCGTGGGAAGGAAGTTGTTGAAGAACGTCCCGACGAGGTAGGACCTTATCAGGAACCCCAGCGGGATGTCGTCGCCCAGGGCCCGGGCGAGGATCTGCCAGCGGTAGGCGCTGGCGAAATACCCGACGGCGTGGAGGGAAAAGGCCAGGGCGAGTCCGGGAAGCCGGACCGTGCCCAGGACCTTGACGATGTCCCGGACGGGCGTCTTGAAGATGAGGAGCAGGGCGAGGATCGCGGCGCTGAAAGCGAGCTTGAAGAGCGTCGTGAGGAGGCGCCTCCCTGAAAGCGGCGCCCGCGTCGGGTTCTCGTTCATCAGGACAATTTTTATCACAATTGCCTTGAAAAAAACAATTTTCCCTTTTCTGCTGTTAAACAAGAACAGCCGGCATTACACTAGGAGCGTCATGGACATTAAGACCCCGCGGGCGCTTCTCATCCGTTTCGGCGGTCTGGGAGATCTCCTGGCCGTCCTGCCCTCGATCTCCTATCTTCGAAAAACGATGCCGGACGGGGATTTGACACTCGTCTGCCGGGAGGAATACGGCCGGCTCTTTCAGGACGCGGGGTTCGCGGACCGGCTCGTCCCGGCCGGCGGGCGGGAGGCCGCGCTCCTTTTCGGCGGCCTTTCCGGCGCGGACCCCGAGACCCGGCGCTGGGCCGGGGGCTTCTCCTTTGCCGCCGCCTGGATGCAGAAGCCGCCCGACCCTTCGTTGGAAGAAGGCCTGCGGTCCATGGGCATTCCGTTGGTCCGGGTCATCGCTCTGCCTGCGCTTCTTTCCGTCCCCGTCAGCCGCTTTTTCTTCGATGCGACCGTATCCATGGCTCCGGATGCGGGAACGAACGCGCCGGGCTTCGGCGAATGCGCCCGGCTGCCCGTGAGCGAGAGGGCCGCCGCGTCCGCGCGCGGGCTCCGTCCGGGCGTCGCCGGAGGCGGAGGGCCCTTCGCCGTCGTCCATCCCGGGAGCGGAGGGGAAAGCAAGCGCTGGCCCCTCGCGAACTTCCTCGAGATCGTCCGGCGCCTGGCGGAACGGGGGATGGCGGGCGTCCTGGTCACCGGCGAGGCGGAGGAGGGGCCTTCGTTCTCCAAACCCCTGGAGGAGGGGGGGCTCCCCTCCTGCTGGACCTGGCTGCGCCGGCCGGCGATCTCCGAACTCACGGGGCTCCTCGCCGAGGCTTCGTTCTACCTGGGAAACGACTCCGGCGTCACCCACCTGGCTGCGGCCTGCGGTACAAAGGTCCTGGCCCTTTTCCGGGAGGACCTGGAGCCGGCCTGGCGGCCGTTAGGCCGGACCCGCGTCCTCGCGGCCCGAACGGTTCCGGAGATCGGCGCCGACCGCGTCTGGCCGGCGCTTTGCGAAGAAAATTTTTTATAGTATTGTATTTAGATCAAACTTTGCTATAATATATTAGGCTCTCTTTCGCCGGCTGGAGAGAGCTCCTTCAAAACTAAATCATCACCCCCCTTTTGCTGACCTCAGCCGGCACTAACCCCCCCGGGGGTTTCATCGCGCTTAACCTCTCCGCCGAAATGTGTTATCATCACCCCATCACAATGCGCGGGTTGGTGCCATGACTCAAAAAACCTGGAGAGACGATCTGAGAAAATACTTCGAGAGCGTCCGGATCATCGAGAAGGCCAGGACCGAGACCCTGGAGAGCTTCGACCAGTTCTGCGAGTTCATCGCCGAGCCGGCCTCCGATAGCCTGGCCGAGGAGATGAAGGAATATGGGGTCAGGGTCCGGTTCCGGAAGGAGAAGGGCCGGGCCATCGACTTCGGACTCAGCTTCCCGGGATCGAGGATCGACAATTTCCAATACAGGATCGTCCTGCCGCGGAACTCCTTCCAGCTTAAGTTGGGGCTTGTCCTGAAGGGGAGGAAGGTCAGGAGCGCCCCTTTCGAAGAGAAGAGGGACGAGTTCATGAAGGACGTGGCCCCATCGGCGGTCCTGAAGCTCGCCAAGGAAGACCTCATCCGGGACATCATCGAGCGCTACAAGTTCTTCAATCTCGCGGCTCTGACGTCCACCGACTGAAACGCGCCTCCCACGGCGCGGAGGTTTACCTCATCCCGTTCACGACATCCTGGGCTTGGGTGAGACGGGGAACACCCCGGGGTGGACCCCGCACCCCGAGGAATCGAGGAAAAAAAAGGGGGGAGTCAAACCGTCTCCCCCCCTTTCTTCGCTCAGGACTAGAAGAAGAACCTTAGCCCGACCCGGACGTATCTCGGCTCGCAGGCAGTCAGAGCCTTTTGGAAATTGAGATACTGGACATTGGACTCGACCGTCGTCTGAACCCCGCGATTGAAGATATTGAAGGCATCGAGTATGAGGCCGACCCGCATCCTCTCGGTGAACGTGAAGTCCTTCTCCAGCCTCAGGTCGAGGCTCATTTGAGTGGGGACTCTCTCTGCCCCTCGGTCCTCCAAGCGTATAGGCACCCGGCCTACCGACTTGGGTCCGGAGACATATTTTTCCCAGTTCCAACCGCTCTGGACCAAGAGCCTTGGAGTGAGGACAAAGCCCAAAGGCAGAGACACCGTCCCGTAAACGTTGAGGGCGTGAGGTGCATCAAAGGGCAGAAAGCCATACGCCTTGATCTGCCGGTTGGGGTTTTCAAACCCGCGGCCTCCCCAACCTCCGGTGCTGTCATCGTTACCGTGGTTGCCCTTGGTCACGCTGTAGGTGTAGTCGACATGGAACATCCAACCGTCGGAAAACCTCTTGCTCAGGGCGACGGAAAACCCTGTGTACTTGTTCTTGGGAGTAATGAGGTCGGCCGGAGAGATCCCTGCTTTCGGGTTGGTGATCAGGTACTCGTCGGTTGTGCCCGAGTCTTTGTAGTAAATGTCAATCGTCTGTTCCTGCCCGGCTTGATCCTCGAAAGTCCAGGGACCGAGTGTCCAGCCGGCACCCGTGTTTACGTGGGCGATGAAACCTTTGTACTCGCGGTAGATGAAGGTCAGCGAGAGGACGGTATCCTTCATCAGCGTCCTCTCCAGGCCAAAGGTAAATTGGTCGGAGTAGGGGATCCGGATATTCGGATCCATTTTGTCGTTGGTGGCGTAGTTTTTTCTATAGGTCTCGAGCATTCTCCCGCCCTTGGCCATCTCGTAAATGACCCAATCCTCGTATCCAGGGTCGGCCGAGTTGAAGTACCAGGTCTTGAACGATTCGTGGAAGCGGCCGTAGTGGGCCTTGAGTGCCGTGGTGTGATCGCCGAAGACGTCAAAGGTCAAACCGAGGCGGAATTCCAGTTGGTTTTTGGGCTTGAAAAAGGCGCTATCTTGAAGGTTGGGAAGATACCCTCTTTGCATAGACCACCGGACACCAGGATTGATGGTCAGGCGGTCGCTGACTTTCCAGGAATCTTGGGCAAACCCGGAGACCTTCCAGCCGTTCGATTTGACGTCGTAGCCGTAGGTATAGGCCAGAGTCATGTACCGGTAGTCATAGTAGATGTAGCTGTATCCGTAGTAGTTGTCGTAATAAAAGAACCCGCCGGTGTAGCCCTGCTTGGAGTTGTCATAGCCCTTGAGGAATTCGACGCCGACCTTGAAATCGTGAGAGCCCTTGATGAACTCCTCGGCATGATGGGAGATACTAGCGTTGGCCGTCCAGTGGGCGGATACGGATTCAAACCAGGTGCTGTAATTGCCCGAGTAAATCCCCGTGAGGGCGTCGAAGCGCCCCGGGACGTTCTTGCCTTTATTCGGTCTCCCGTCGTACGGGCTGTAAAAGAGCCCCAGTTTGAGCTCGGCAAAAGTGTTCTGCGAGAAAGTATGCAGCAGGTTTAATCCGGCCGGAATTCCGGGTCCGACGTCATAATAGGCGGCGTCTTCCGTGGTGTCTACGCCCAGTCCCCGGTTGAAGACCTGGAATTTCTCGTATTCGATATAAGCGGATAGTCGGTTGTTCTTGTCGAGCTGATAAGTGAGCTTGCCGAATGTTTTTGGAATTTGTTCGGACCTTCTCTTGGCCAAACCCGTGATCTCTTCGTCTGACTGGACAAACCCCCCGGAAATATAGAACCAGAGCTTATCTTTGACGATGGCTCCGCCGAGGCCGAAATGAGCGTTGAAATAAAGATTGCGGGGAGGAGCTTCGAAAAGCGAGAACATGGGATCTTTGATATCGAAGTTCTTGGTGTTCCAACTTAAGGGAGAGTGTGAGACTTCGACCATGCCTTCACGCTTATTGCCCCCACTTTTGGTGATCAGGTTGAGGACCGCTCCGGTGAAACCGCCGTACTCCGCATTGGATCCAGAACCTGAGATCCGGGCTTCTTCGACGATGTTGATGTCGGGATATTGCCAGTCCTGGCCGGAGCCGATGTAAGTCAGAACGCTCTGGCCGTCGAGCTGCCATTGATTGCTGCTCCGCTCGGCCGCGCCCATGGCGCTTCGGTCTTTTATCCCCGGGGCCAGGTTGATAAGCTGTGACGATGCTCTCACCGCCCGCGTTTCGCCGCCGACGGTCTGGAGCATCTGCTTATCCAAGTTAGTGGCGTTGATCTGGGAATCCTTGACGTCAACGAGGGGAGGTGTGGCCGTAACCGTAACTTCCTCTTCCAGCTTCCCGATCTTGAGGACGAGGTCGACGGTGATCGTCTGGCCGACAAAAATCTTGACGTCGCCTCTTTTCGCCGTCGAAAAGCCGCTCAGCGACGCTTCCAGAGTATAGGTACCGCGGAGCAGAGCGACAAACCGGAATTTTCCGTCGGCTGCGGCCAGCCGGATTTGGATCCCTCCGATCATGTCGGGCGACGAGACCTTGACTTCAGCGCCGGGAAGGGCGTTTCCCTCCTCATCGAGCACCTTGCCTTCGATGGCTCCTGTCGATCCGCTCTGGGCCAAAGCCAGTCCAGAGAGGAAAAGGAGTGTCGAGGCAAGAGCTACAATGAAACGATATTTTCCCTTCATCATAGCCTCCTTTCTTGTTGGGCTCAGTCGGACAATCGTCTTTTTCTCTTATAAACCCAGGATTTCTTTTCGTTGTCGGAACTGTGGATTTCACTTCCTCCGTTAATTTTGGCTGGATAAAATATATAATAAATATATAATAATAAAGAATCCGATGTCCAGCGAATTTTATATTTCTTTTTCTAGTAAGTTATGCTGGGTTTTTTCTTTTTTCAGGCGGGGATTTACCGGTCGGACTCGGTCGATCAAAGGAGATCTTGGAGAGCCTGAAGAAACAATAGTCCCGCCGGGATGCATTGACAGGTGTTTTCCTGTCCGCTAGAATGAAAAACTAAAGAGACCCGCACTCTGAAAATGACCGGACGGATGAGGCCCTCTAAGTTACTTGTCATTCTGGCGGGGATCGCCGCTCTGGCCGTTCTTTTTTACTTCCTCCAGATCAAAGGATTTGTCCCGGGAAAAAGAAGACTTTCGGCCGAGGTCAGCCGGTGGATTGCCCCCCTCAAGCCGTCCGACCTCAACGTCCTTTTTTTCACCCTCGATACGACCCGCGCCGACCACATAGGATGCTACGGCTATCCCCAGATCAAGACGCCCAACATCGACGGCTTGGCGGCCGAAGGGATCTTGTTTCAAAACGCAACCTCCCAATGCCCACTGACCTTGCCGTCCCATTCGTCCATGTTTACGGGGAGCTATCCGTTCTTCCACGGCGTAAGAGACAACGGAGGTTTTTATTTGGACGAAGACCAGGTGACTCTGGCCGAGGTCCTGCGCCAGGCGGGGTGGGCGACCAGCGCCTTTATCGGCGCCTTCGTCCTTGATTCCCGCTGGGGCGTCAATCAGGGTTTCGATTATTATTACGACAATTTCGATTTCGCCAAGTACAAGAAAATCAGCCTGGATTCCGTCCAGAGGGAGGGCGGAGAGGTCATCAAGGCTTTTTTTGAGTGGTACGAGAAGAATCCACCGTCCAGGTTTTTCAGCTGGATCCACCTCTATGATCCCCACACGCCCTACGAGCCTCCCGAGCCCTACAAGACTCAATACGGGGGACAGGAATACGGTCTCTATGACGGCGAGATCGCTTATGCGGATTCCTTGATCGGCCGGGTCCTGGAGAGTCTCAAGAGTAAAGGCGTGCTGGAGAAAACGGTCATCGTCGTCGTCGGAGACCATGGAGAGAGCCTGGGCGAGCATCATGAGAGCTCTCATGGGTTCTTCATCTATGACGCCACTGTTTCCGTTCCCCTGATTATCCGGATCCCCTCGGCCGAGCTCCGGGGAAAAACGATCACCGCCCAGGTGCAAAACATCGACCTCATGCCCACTCTCTGCGAGATCTTGGGCCTTCCGATTCCCAAGGCCGTTCAAGGACAGAGCCTCCTTCCCCTGATCGCGGGACGGAAGCTAAAACAAGAAATCACGGCTTACAGCGAGAGTTTTTATCCCCGCTACCATTACGGCTGGAGCGAGCTCAAGAGCCTGCGAACCTCAAGGTACAAATTTATCCAGGCGCCTCGACCCGAACTCTACGACCTGACCCTGGACCCCCGGGAAAGGGATAACGTGTACGGCCGGGACCGCTCTCTGGCCGAAGAATTCGCCCGGAAACTGGAGACGTTGGAGAAAAAAAACTCCCAGAAGGGGGTCGAAGAGAGAGGGCCACAACAGCTCGATGACGACACCCGGGAGAAACTGATGGCCCTGGGCTACATCGGCGGGTTTACCTCCGGAGCCAAGATGAGCCAAACAGGAAACTTAGGCGACCCCAAGGACAAGATCCTTCTCTATAACAAGATCAAGATAGCCGAGGGGGCCTCCTCGAACAGAGAATATGATGAGGCCCTGAAGAGATTGGATGAAGTGATCAAAGAAGACCCGGGGATCATGGAAGCCCGTCAGGTCCGGGCCAATATCTACCTGCAGCTCGACCGCCCCGAGGAGGCAGTGGAGGAGTGCAAGGAAGCCTTGAAGATCGATCCCGAATACAATGCGGCCATTTTTACCCTGGCCCAGGCCTACAAACAGCTCAAGAGGTATGATGAGGCCATCGCCGGGTTCGAGCGGGCCGTCCAGCTCGACCCGAGAGACCCCAAACCGCACGTTAACCTGGGTGAGATCTTTCTGGAGACCAAAGACTTCGACAAGGTCATCGCCCATCTTGAGGAAGCCATCTCCATCGACCCCGAACACAGCTCGCTGGCTCACAACAACCTGGGCGCCGCTCTCCTGGAAAAAAAGATGCTCGACCGGGCCGAGACAGAAATCCTCAAGGCTTTGGAGATGAGGCCGCGAATTCCCGACGCCCATTACAACCTGGGGCTCCTCTACGAGGAGAAAGGTGATCTCAAGAGGGCCATGGAGGAATATAAAAAAGAGATCGAGATCCATCCGGCCGCCCACCCCGCCCATTTCAACCTTGCTCTTCTCTACGGGAAAATGGGGCTGCTCCGCGAACAAGTCCAGGAGCTTCAGGAGGCGATCAAGGCAAATAAGGGCTTTGCCAGGGCCTATCTCTTCCTGGCGAAGGCCTACGTCGACCTGAATGAGAATTTCGAGGAAGCGATCAGTCTGGCCAAGAAAGGACTCGAGCTCGACCCGGAAGCGGAATCCGCCCCCCTCGGCCATTATGTGCTCGCTGATATCTACAACCGGCTCGGAAGGTGGGCGGACTACTCGTCTGAGCTCCGGAAAGGCCGGACGCTCGAACAGAAAATCAAGGGGTCAAAAGGAAGTTAGCGAGCCGGCCCCGGTTCCTGGCCCAGGCTTTTCAAAATCTCTTTGGCCAGAGCGGCGTTCTTGTTTTCCGGATCCTTGACGATGAACTCCTCGAGGAGCTCTTTGGCTCTGGCCGTCTCCCCGGCGTTGAGACAGAGGATCGCCAATTGAAAATAGACATCGGAATACTCGGGGTCCTTGGCCAGAAGCTTTTCGAAAACCTCCCGGGCTTCGGCGCTCTTCCCAAGGTTGGTGAGGCAGACCCCGTAGTTATACAGAGTGGTCGGGTCCTGGTCTCCGGAATCCAGAGCCTTCTTGTAAAACTCTCCGGCTTTTTCAAAATCGCCCTTTTTGGCCCAGATCATGCCTGACCGGGTGTGGGGCAGGATGAAGTCGGCCTTGAGCTCGATGGCCTTTTGGTAGTCTTGAAGGGCCTCCTCGCTCTTCCCGGATTTTTCGTAGACCAGGCCTCTGTAATAATACGGGACGGGGTTGACGGGGAGCTGGGTGATGACCTCGCTCAATCGGGCGATCGCTTCCTCGGACTTCCCCGCCGCCATCAGTTCATTGGCTAAGGCGACAGTCCTGGCCACAGCCGGTGCGCCGGCCTCCGGACCCCTGGCGGGTTCGAGCTTCAGTTCCAAACGTGTGGTTTCATCGAGGACGATCCGGATGGACCCTCCTTGCGGGACATAGCCTTCTTTCTCCAGGGTCATTTTGTAGTTGCCGGGGATGAGGCCGCTCATGTAAAAATGGCCTTTCCGGTCGGTGGTCAGCTCAAACGTCAGACTCTCGGTCTTGGCGGAGACTAGGGTGATCTTGACTCCGGACACAGGCTGGCCGGTCGCCATATCCTTAATGGTGCCATCGACGGCGCCTGTTATGGCTGCCCCAAGACCGGCCGCATGAAAAGCCCAGATGAAGATGAGTGCGGAGGATAGAATTCTCCCGGTCATTCTCATGGATGGCTCCTTTTCTCGTCCGCTTTAGGACTCTTGTCGTCGGGCTTCTGTCCCAGCTTCTGGGCCCTTTCCCAATAGACCTTAGCTTTGTCCTTTTCTCCCAGTGAAAAATAGATGGCCCCCAGGATGTTGTTGGCCTCGGGGGTATCTCCGAATTTTCGAACCTCTTCGAAGTAAAGGGCGGCCTGATCGAGCTTTTTGAGTTCCAGCGACGAGTTGCCGAGGAGAAGCAGGACGCCATAGTTTTTTTCCACCGTTTCCCTCTCCAGGAGCTCGATCACCCGGGCATAATCCTTGTGGAGATAATAGGCCCGGGCGATAACAGGCAGCGTGGCGCCGTTCCAGAGGTGAGGGGGGAGCTTTTCAAAGCTTTCCAGGGCTTTTTCCACCCGGCCGGCGTTGAGGTATTCCTGGCCAAGGACAAAGGGCAGTTGGGTCAGGAAAGAGAGAGGTTCGGTCCTTTCGAACTCCAGGGGTTTTTCGACCTCGAAGGACAGTACGGAAAGGGCCCGGCGAAAGACCTCCTCCCCATTTTTTCTGACCAGCAGATCGTAGTTGCCGGGCTGGATACCCGCCAGGGGCTGCCGGAATATGATCGCGTCTCCCTGCTTAGAGAGAGCTTGGATCTTTATCAGAGGGCCTTCTTTGTCTCTGTCGGAGAGGAAAATCTCGAGCAGATCATCCGTCAGGATCAAGCCCTCCAGAGAATCCCGGGGCGAGAAGATCGACCGGGGGTCGAGGAGGACCTTGTATTGGCCCAAGCAGAAGGGGATCAACGCGTCGGAGCCCTTCTCCTTGACCTGGTAGCCGACCGCAAGAGGCAGCGTCCGTTCATCAACGACGATATCCTGCTCCTCGACGAAAAACTCTTCGCTGGTTTTGTTGGAATAGGTCAGGCTGACCCGATGCTCGCCCTCGATCAGGGGGGCAAAATCGTTGAAAATGAGCTTCCGTTTGAGCATGGCCTCAACCTTCGGCTTATCCAGCCTGAGACGGATCTCCTTTTCCTGCTGGTAGATCGTCTTTCCGGCTCTGTCTTCGACCCGCAAATGAAAGACGAGATGGGCGGTCTCCTCTCCCTCCTTTGTCCGGACGGTCGAAATCTTGTCCGGCATGAGACTGTAGTTGAGAAACTTCACTCCCTGATGTTCGGTTAAAAAAACCGCCGCCTTTCCGGCGATCTGTTTGGTCGAATAGCTGACCTCGGCAGTGCCGGCGGGGGAGCTGAAATACCTGAGGTAGCTTCTTTCTACCTCTCTCTCCGGCAAAGTGAAGATCTGGCCGATCATCTGCCCCGAGGAATTGGGAGTGCCGGCAAAGGCGACATTGGCTTCCTCTGGGATGACGGAGAGAGTCGCTTTGGCCAGCTCGGGGTAACTTTCCTGGATGAGCCTATAGGCCCTCGCTTTGGAGATGGGGCCCTGCCTGTTGCCGGCCGAAAGGATATCAAGGGTCGAGTTGAGGCCTGGATAATAGAGCTTATACTCGCCGGCATCGTCCATTCTGTAAAAAAGGAGGTACATCAATGGAGGCAGCCCGCTTCGTCCCTCAGCCTGATAGATCCACAGCTCGCAATCAACCACCTTGTCCGATCCCGAAAAATTCTGGACCTCGGCCGGTTTTCCAAGGATGATATAGATCCGGCCTCGGTCCGATTGGGCGCCCTCCAGACGGCTCTCGGCATAGCGCCGCCGGCTGTAAAATTCGGTCCTGAACTCGTTTTCGGCCGTCCCGGGCGTTGAGTCCCGTACTTTCCAGAAAAGGGACTGGAATTTCTTCTTGTCCTCCTCTGTCTGAAGGTCTTTGAAAACGGCCCGTTCGTTCTTGGTCATGATCGGCTCGACCTCGTCCAGCCAGCTCTTCCAATAGCCGGGGTTCTCTTGCGGCAGGGCGAGAAGAGCCAGGAGGGGAAGAAAAACAATAACAAGGAGAAGCGGGGATGGCTTCAGGACCGACATGCACCTATTTTACCATAAATATCCTGCTCTTAACCCGAAACCAATTGCCTGATTTGTACGCCTCATTAAACGGCGGGGGCGCTCACCTCATCCCGTTCACGACCTCCGGGACCTTGAACAGATCATCGTATTCCGGCCGGTCGTCGGTGTTCCGGCCGAGGTACTTGAACGGGAGCGTCCCTCCGGCGTCCACGATGTAGACGCTAGGGATATTCTGGTCGATCTTGCCGCCGCCTCATTCGGTCATGAAAAGCCCGAGGCTCTTCGACAGTTTCCTGTCCGCGTCGCTGTCAGTGTCCGACCGAGGATCCCGTCCACGGCCCCCATGATAGCGCGCTTATCCTGAGCGGCGGCGGAGAGCGATTTGAGAGATTTCATCGGCATTTCCCGAGATGGGGTGTATTTCGATGCCATGAGACAAAAGAGCATCACGCTTCGTCTTCCTAAAGAGGAATATATGGCGTTTACCGCGGTCTGTAACGAAAAGGGCTACAGCAAGACCGGCAAAATCAGGGAATTCATCAGGAATATGGTCAAAACGGAGATAGCGGAGGTCGAGTTGAGCGCCGGGGAATGGGAGAAGGTCCGCGAGGGAATTCGCGAGATCGAACGAGGCCGCTACGCCACACTCGAGGAGACGAAGCGTGGCCTCGCCCGAAAGAAGCTGGCGCATAAGCAAGATCGCTAATGTTGCGCGACGGGCTATCGACACACTCTATCGAAATCCTATTATTCGATCAAAGGGGTGCAATCAAGAAAAAGAACCTCCAGAGGCTATAGGGCGGAGGTCCTCATTGTATTTCTTCCGGATCTTAATGCTTTTTCATTTCTGCTGGTAGTCGGGATAGGGCGGCTTCTTGTAATTCGGCAGCGGGTGCTTTTTAAGTTCGTCGAGAACGATCTCCACGGCTTTTTCCAGTTGCGGATCGTGCCCTGCGCGCCAGAGCTGCGGATCATATTCCACTTCGACATCCGGGGCGATACCCCGGTTCTCGACTTCCCAGTCGCCGGACAATCCGTAAATCGCCCAGCGGGGTGCTGTGACGGCGCCACCGTCCATCAGCTGAGGATAGCCGCCGATGCCGACGAGTCCGCCCCAGGTCTTCTTGCCGACGAGTTGTCCGATTCCTGCTTTGCGGAAGTACCAGGGCATGGCATCGCCGCCGGAGCCTGCGAACTCATTGATGACCATCACCTTGGGCCCGTAGATGGCGGCTGCGGGGCTCGAGAAATCCTCCCCCTCCCTCGTTGCCACCCAGCTCATGATCGGGCGTCGCAGGTAGTCGATGATATAGTCAGCCAGAGATCCGCCGTGATTAAACCGCTCGTCCAGGACAGCGGCCTCCTTGCCGACCTGGGCGAAATAGTAGCGGTTGAAATTCGTATAACCTCCGCCCGCGGTGTCGGGAAGGTGCACATAGGCGACGCGACCTCCAGTCATCTGGTCCACTTTTCGCCGGTTGTCCTCCACCCATGCCAGGTGGCGCAAGCCCGCCTCGCCGGGTACAGGTACGACAGTGACTTGGCGCGAATCCTTTCCGTCCGGCGAGTTCCCGACTTTGAGCACCACCTGGGTTCCTGCGGTTCCGTTGAAGAAGCTGTATACATTGTCCGGGCTGCGGAGTTCGCGGCCGTTTACCGCGAGCAGGTATTCGCCGGCTTTGACGTTCACGCCCGGCTGCGTCAGCGGCGCGTGCAGCTGCGGATTCCAGTTTTCGCCGTCATACACGCGCGCAAACCGGTAGCGGCCGTTCTCGATCGTGTAATCGGCGCCGAGCAGGCCGGCCTTCGGACTCCTGCTCTCGGAGGGCTCGGGTCCGTCGACGAACACGTGACCGAGCGAGAGCTCTCCCAGCATCTCTTCGAAAAGATAGCTGAGATCGGCGCGGCTCGCGGTATTGTCTGCGAAGGGTTGGTACCGCTTTTCGGCTGCCTTCAGGTCCAGGCCGTGAGCGTTGGGGTCGTAAAGGAAGTCGCGTTCGATGCGCCACACTTCGTGATACATCTGCCGCCACTCGGCACGCGGATCTACGTATACCTGGAAGGTGTCGAGCTTCAGCTGTCCTTCGCCGGGCTTAGGAGCCTGCTGCGCGGCCGCGATAAACCAATCGTCTCCCTGGCGGTAGAGCATCTTCTCGCCGTCACCGGAGACGACGAAGGCTTTTGCGCCGTCCAGCAGCTTTTCCACCTTGCGCTTCGCAAGGTCGAATTTCTGAATCGCGACCGCGGGCGCCTCCTCTGCCTCCGGGCTGATCACCTGAGGGGCTTCGGCCAGAAAGAGGATGCCCTCCTTCCCTCCCATCAGCCCGACATAATTGCAGGCAGGAATCGGCAGGGCCAGGATGCGCTGGCCGATGCCGTCGAAGTCTATCTGCACCGGAACAGGGGCGGCCGTCTCGGCCGCCTTCTCTTTTTCGCCGGTTTTTATATCGTCCTTCTTTGCTTCGATCCCCTTCTCCTCGTCGCTTTCGGGAGCCAGCGGAGATGGCAGGTCTTTTCTCAGAACTACGACGTATGCGTTGCGCGTGACCGGCCGGTCGATGCTCGTCATGTCGAGCCACCCTGACGAGAGTCCCACGTTAGTGCTGGATGTGAAGTAGAGGTACTTGCCGTTCTTATCGAACACAGGATAGAGCGCGTCGCTCATGCCGTCGGTAAGCCGGGTGGCCTGGCGGGTTTCGAGCGAATAGACGAAGACGGCCCGGAGATGGTTCTGGAGCTGCTTCGTATAGGCAAGCCACCGGCTGTCCGGCGACCAGACCGTGTCGAACTCGTGCAGCGGGGAATCGTACCGATCCGTGTCGACGCGGACCGGCGAGGGCTTTTCGATTTCGAGGTACCAGAGGTTCAGGCGTTTGTCACGGTAGGCAATCTTTTTACCGTCCGGGGACCAGGCAGGCGAATAGTAAAACGAAGGCGGGTTTCCGAGATCGATCTTCCGCACTTCGCCCAGGCCGGTCTGAGGAGCAAGATGAAGCGCATATTCCCCCGACTCATCCGAGAAATAGGCGATCCACTTCCCGTCGGGCGACCATGACGGGTCGCGTTCGGCCACCGCGGGGTTGTGAGTCAGGTTACGGATGTCTCCCTTTTCTGCCGGCACCGTGAAGATCTCGCCATGCGATTCGAAAACCGCCCGCACGCCGGTCGGCGAAATGCCCGCGCTGACAACGCTCTTTCCCTCGAGCTTTTTGAAATGCGGCCGCACCTCAGGGAATTCACCCGAGACTCGAATATTAACTTTCCTGGAAGTGCCCGAGTTCAAATCGAAGAGATAAATGCTCCCGAACTGCTCATACACGACCGCCCCGGGCCCGGCCGATGCCGACTTGAGATCGAGACCGCCGTTTTCGAGCGCCTGGGTCACCTGCTTTTTCGCCGGGTCGTAGGCGAACAATGAAACCGGCCCGTTGCGATCCGAAAGAAAATACACCTTGTTCCCGATCCACATCGGGTTGAAGTCGTTCGAATTGTCGCGGGGGATCCTGTCTTCAATACGGGAGTCGGCCAGGTTGACGATCCAGATGTGCCGCGTCTGGCCTCCGCGGTAGCGTTTCCAGGCTGTCTGCCACTGGAACAAGGGCACATAGGCGAGCCTGGAACCATCCGGAGAGTAGCAGCCTTCGCCGGCAATGGGCAGGGGCAACTCCGCGGGGAAGCCTCCGCCTTCGACCGGCACAGTAAAGAGACGGGCGCCGTCGTTCGGATTGTTGCGGGAAGAGGAGAAGATCACGCTTTTCCCGTCAGGCGTCCATCCGGCAGCCGTGTCGGGTCCCGCGTGGTAAGTGAGACGGCGCGGGACGCCTCCTGCTGCCGGGATCAGGTAGACGTCCGTGTTGCCGTCGTATTCGCCCGTGAAGGCGATCAGGGTCCCGTCGGGTGAGAATGCCGGCCCCCCGGAAACGCCGGCGCCCGTGGTGAGGCGGCGTGCATCGCCGCCGTCGCGGCCTACGATCCAAATATCCCCGGCGTAGCCAAACGCTATGCCGGCAGGGCTGAGCGTTGGTTGCCGAAGAAGCAGCGGTTCGTCACCCTGGGCAAAAGCGGCACATGTCATTGCTGAAAATAAGAATGCCCAAATGAAAGCTCTTCTCATGGTATTCCCTCTCCTTTCATGCGTCACGGGGTGCGCCCCCGGGGCGTGAGAGACTGCTTGGTATTTTGAACGATATTTTCCTCATAACCATGCCGATAATATATCGCCGGCCGCGCGGCGATGTCAATCGCTCGCATTGAAGCTGCAATAAGCGGCAGCGGAAGGGCATGTTGGGGCAAAAAATTCTCTCGAACCGGCTAAAAGACGATAGACTTCCGCTCCCCGTGATCACGAAATACTCCGGGCCAACGTCACGGATAAAGCCGTGTCTCCCCTGAAAAGACGCTTTGGGCCCGGCTCGAACGAGAAAAA
>Ga0315289_10002596_pt1 | contig 27645 bp, 25 predicted proteins | sample YL17G11_40_MG_FD_203452 | JGI IMG/M metagenome (GOLD analysis project Ga0315289, IMG submission 203452) | Sediment microbial communities from Yellowstone Lake, YNP, Wyoming, USA - YL17G11_40 | ecosystem: Environmental > Aquatic > Freshwater > Lake > Sediment | place: USA: Wyoming | collected...
CTATTGTCCTTCTTTTTGATCTTTTTGCAGTTAGTAGATCAGGAGCTCCGTGCTCCTGTCCTATTCATTTGTCTTGCCTTTGCCCCCTTTCTATAGGCAATAACTTTCAGCTCCTTGCTAACAAGCTTTCTTCCAATGCAGGGCCTATTCTTTGTTCAAATGCCACATATTCCATCCCAGGCCAAAATTCAGGAAATGCTATAGGACGCACTGCTTGAGGAACAGTTTTCATCGATTCTTTTGCGGCAACTGGCCATGCTTGTCCAAAAATTCCTGGAGCTACTCTTTGTAAAACTTCAGCTTGTTTGACAACACCTATTGTTCTAAATCTAGCATCTTCTCCATATCGTTGTCTAACTGTTGCTTCTATTGCTTCTCGAACATTAGAAGGAACTTTTCCCCAAGCTCTGCTCAAAAACATAGCCATTTTTACTCTAAAGCCAAAACCACTGCCAGTTGCTTGTGCTTGAACTAATGTCTGCATAGTAGATTGCGCTTCGCTTGCCGTTATGGTTCCTTTCTTTAAATCGTCAGTGAATAAATTTGTAAACTCCATCGCATCACGGATTGAAAAACCATATTGTTGTATTTGAGAAGTCAAATCAAAGACAGTATTTTTGTAAAGCTCTAAAGGAATACCAGCGGCCGCTGCATTAGAAGCCATAGTATCATATGAAACCGTGATCTCCTCTAATTGCATTCCTAATTGTTCATGCATATAAACAAAATCGTAAAGAAAAGAAGGGCCTACATCCAAGTAATACTTAACAAACAGAGGAAGCATATTATTAATCTCCTGCTCACTCCATCCTTGCTCTTTTAATATTTTCCTAATATCCTCGGCTGCCGTTTTCTCTGCTTTGTTTCCCATTCCAACAGCATTGGATAACCGACCATAAAAGCGATTAATTGATCCTTTCTCTACAACTAATAAACCACACAGAGCTATAAAGAGCACGATGATAAGAGTAGCAACTATCGATCTAAACCGTATTGAAGAATTATCAGAAACCTTCAACATTTCTCATCCTCCTGTTTTTAGTAGGTCAAGCATGGCGAAAATGTAGAGGAAAGCTTTAGCCTTCCGTAATGGAAACCTAAAGGTCTCCTTACATTCTATGACACGACAATATCTTTATCTGAGGTGTTTGTATCCGTCCAGGGGCGCTTTCATCCACAGGTCATGGTTGTCACCGGGGAGTGGTTGCAGATTGTTCATTTCGTATTTATTTTGATCCAAACGGTATTTGTCGTAGAAACCATTTTCAAACTCATACACTTCCCCGGTGTTGGGATCGTATAGCCTTTCCCGCCCCAAGGTGGCATCGCTGTATTTCTCCGAAATAATGTCGTCAGTCCGATTCCGGTTCTCCCATCCCTGCACGATGATATCCGAGGCTTCGCTTAAGGTTTTTCCCGCCTTCAGGATGCCTTTGTAAGTTTCTGCTTGCTGAGCCATGCAATTTTGAACGTAAGACTGGCCAAAGGTGAAGCTTGCTATGGACTTGCTCAGCGTGGCTTCCAGAGTGCTGAACTCGTTTTGAGGTGCGGCGATTCCAATTATGCAGAATCCATATCCAATCCCAGCCCCGGGACCGCCATTGAAAGGAAGCATTGGGGCAACCGTTACCAAAAACAAGCCTTCACCTAAATTCCCTCCCTGAGTGAACAAAGCCCTGACCAGTTCAGTAGTAGCTCCACTTATGGGATTTGGCTGTGCCTTGCTTGAAATCACCTTGAAATTTTCCAATCGGGGAAACTGGGGCATGGCGCTCTGCACACTCCGGCTCTGTGCAATGAGATGAAACTGCTTGAGAAAATTGCCGGGGGTCAAAGGATAGACTACCGGCATATCGATCCAGGTCGAAGGATACCCACCCATGTTAATATACTGATAATCGATCTGCTTCTGCTGTTCCGATAAGTAAACGGGTCCGAGCTCGCCAAAATAGAAGACCTGTTTCAAAGGATCCGATGGGTCAAAAGCCAAAAACGCAAAGCTGGCGCACGACCCCGCAGTAAGTAAGCTCCAGCCCTTTGGTTTATCAAGAGAGAAGAAACCGCCGCTATAGCTCTCTAAGTCTAAACCTGTCGAACGCCTTTCTTGACCCGCATCGCCCGCATCGGCGCAAACCATGGTCAAAAAAGAGAGAGGCAAAAGCAAAATGCCAAACCAGGAAAATGTCTTCATTCTTGTCCTCCTTTTTAGTGATTAAGGATGTATCTTTTGACAGACCAATTATATCAAATTCTCCACCATATGTCACGAATAGGGTCAATTAGATACCATGTTAAACAAAAAATTAGCTTTATGATAAGAACCACAATTTGCCATAAATGTCATTTTAAGCAGAATTAGTCATTAGATCAAGAACTCACCCTATATCCCTCTCTTAAGAAGAGAGGGACAATCGCTCCCCTTCTCTTTCCAAGAGAAGGGGTTGAGGGATGAGTTCCAGGACGATGTTACATCAAATTCTCCACCATATGTCATAAATAGGGTCAATTAGATACCATGTTAAACAAAAAATTAGCTTTCTGATAAGAACCACAATTTGCCATAAATGTCATTTTAAGCAGAATTTGTTATTACATGCGCAGGTGATGCAAGATTGTTTGGTCATATATAAACATTATCGGCATCCTTTACGGAAGTTTCAAGTTGTGTCAAAAGTTACCACTGACACTTTTCCCAGCCTTGCCAAATGTGGGGCAGGAAAGGAAAATCCTGATGTGTCAATAGGATGAAAAGTGATTTCATAAAATGGAATGATTTTGATATTGAAAAATTTAGCGAAGTATGTTATGTTGTTTGACACGGAAAAGGAGATAATATTTTTTTCTTTTATGTCGGAGGTCTGGACTTGAACCGAAAAGGAGAAATACTTATGAAACTAAATGAGTATCTTTCAAAATCCGCAGAATTGAGATCTTTGTATGAAATCGTAAAAAAAGACTTTCTTCAAAAGGGTCTGGTGCATCATAACTGGAACCATGTTATTAGGGATTTAGCCAGAGGTATTATCATCGGTGAGAAAGAGCGGGCAGATATGAAAATCGTCTTGACGGGCATTCTGTTGCATGACATAGGCAGGCTTTATCCCGAATTGAGCAAAAATCATTATTCTGCGGGTGCGAGAGTAGCGCCCCGATACCTAAAGAATGCAGGATTTTCAAATGAAGAGATTAAGAAGATAGTGCATTGCATCAGGTCTCATGGACCCAGAGGATTGGACGAACCAAAAACTTTGGAAGCAAAGGTGTGCTATGATGTGGATGTTCTTTCTTGTTCGGTGGGTTATATCGGGGTGGCAAGGGTGTTTGATTATTTTATGAGGGAAGAAAGGATGAACGTCAGGCAAATGGTAGAGATTCCGAGTGGGAAAAGAGGATATAGAAAAGATTTCTACACTCAAACAGGGAAAAAAATTGGCAAGAAAGGTCTTGCAAAAGCAAGAAAATTCTGGAAAGAGTTGGAAAGGGAGTATATTAAAGAAGAACGAACGATGAAGAAAGCTATTTTGTGCTCCGTCAGGAGCTACTCCTGACGGGTATAATGATTATGTGTGTCAAAAGAGCAACTCCTGATACAACGGTTAAAAAAATTAAGAAATGAAAAAACAGTGGAAACCAACGAAGATAACTGATTTTTAGCATTGAGGGTAAAAGAAGGAGGAAACTGGATGGCTGATTTATACGATTATCCTGAATATTATGAGATAGCCTTTTCTTTTCGCGACATCCAGGCTGAGGTGGATGTTTTTGAAGAATGCTTTAAGCGCTTTTCAAAAATCCCGGTAAAATCGGCTCTGGAATTGGGCTGTGGAACTTGTCCCCATATGGAGGAACTGCACAAAAGAGGCTATGAATATAACGGGCTTGACTTAAATCAAACCATGTTGAAATACAGTCAGACAAGGGCAAAGAGCTTAAAGATCAAGGCGAAATTTTTCCAACAAAATATGATAGATTTCACTTTAAAGAAAAAATTTGATTTTATGTATATATTGCTCGGCTCACTGGATTCAAAGAGTATATTGGACTTGGTTTCTCATTTCGGCTCGGTTGCTGATGTATTGAAAAAAGGAGGTCTTTACCTCTTGGATTGGTGCGTTCAATTCCCACCTTTTGATCCTGATGAAAGCTGGGTGATGAAGAAAGATGAGATTGAGGTCAAGACGAGCTATTCCATGAAACCGATAGATCGGGTGGCACAACTTTTTGAGGAAACCATCCAATTGGAGGTTAATGATCACGGGAAAAAATTAAATATTACCGGCACTGATATTAAAAGAGCAATCTATCCCCAAGAGTTCTTGATGTTCGTATACAGTTTAATAGATTTTGAACTCTTGGGTTGGTGGAATAACTGGAATCTTAAAAAACCCTTAGAGAATGCGGGTAATAAAATAAACCGTCCCATCGTCCTTCTACGAAGAAGATGAGAGGCGGCAGGAACTATTTTTATACATGAGTAAAACCACGTTATTTTTGGATAGACTGAGGAAGCTACAAGGGACTTGATTTTTGAAAACAAATAAGATAAACTATTACTAAATTGCGTCTTTTACCTAAAAATAAAGGAAAGGAGCAACTGCCATGATTACCCACGTCAAGTTTGTGAGTATCCCTATCAAAAACCAGGATAAGGCACTTGCATTCTACACCCAGAAACTTGGCTTTAAAGTTTTGACCGATCAGCCGTTTGGCGAAGGGAAAAGGTGGATTGAGCTTGAAGTGCCCGGAGCAGAAACGAAAGTTGTGCTCTTTGCTCCCCCAGGTCACGAAGACCGTATCGGCACTTTCTCGAATATCGACTTTGCCGCAGATGACGTAGAGAAAACTTACCAAGAGCTTAAGCAAAAAGGAGTGGAATTCACCGTGCCGCCCACTAAACAGCCCTGGGGAATCTACGCTCAGTTCAAGGACCCCGATGGCAACGAATTTATTATATCCTCTCAGGATTAATATGAACAAATAAAATTTTTCACTTTCTAATTGACTCCCCCCTCACCCTGTCCCTCTCCCCAGAGGGGAGAGGGGAGGTGAAGGGGCAGATTTGTATTAGAAATAATTACACTTGTATTAACACAGAAGAAATGATTGAATATAGAGTAAATGACCACGTTATTCAAAATGAGCTTGACCCCTTTTTTCAGAATTGGAAATCCCCGCCGTCATCAGAAATCAAAGGCAAGCTTTTACAAGGGTCTGATCTGATTATCACCGCCAGGGAGAACGGCAAGCTGGTAGGTTTTCTCTCAGCTATAAGTGACGGAGCGATGCATGCGTTTATCACTTTACTTGAAGTTTTAGAGACCCATCAGGGGAAAGGGATAGGTAAACATTTGGTGAAACTTGCCATTTCGCATTTTAAAGGATATTACGATATTGTTTTGATAACAGACTCAGATAAAAAAGCATTCTACGAAAAATTTGGCTTTCATGAAATCTATGGGATGCACAAAAGAGACTTCACATATGGAGAAGGGAACAAATTCAACAACACGCGGTAAAAACTCGGAAAGGATGAAATTACCTTCCCCCCTCAAAGGGGAGAGATAGTAGCTTACTGAACCTTCGTATGGATGCATACGCATTTCCATTACTTGTGTAAATATTGTAAGAGTGGGAGATCAAAATGGGGAAAATAAACACTAAGCGACGGTCGTGGCTTGAACAAAAATTCGGCGACCGGGTCTGCTTCCGCAAACTGGAACGGAAACTCTATGGGCATGACATAGCCGCCATGCCCAGTCTGTTTAAGCCTTTTATGGGAAACACCACACCGGAAGCTGTGGTTCAACCAGTGACAGAAGAAGAATTAGCTGACCTAATAAGATGGGCATCGGAAAATAATATTCCGCTTACTCCTCGCGGCAAGGCTTCTTCAGGCTATGGGGGAGTGATTCCGATAAAAGGGGGCGTGGTCGTCGATTTTTACCGGATGAAAAAGATCATCCACATAGATCAAAAAACTCAAACCGTCACCGTGGAGGCGGGTGTGGTATGGGAATCACTGGACCGAGAGTTGGCAAAACATAATTTGACTTTGCGGCTTTACCCCAGCAGTTACCCCGCTTCTACTGCTGGAGGTTGGTTAGCTCAAGGTGGTGCCGGCTTTGGTTCATACGAAGCTGGTTGGTACCGCGATAGCGTCTTGAATGCTCGCGTGGTTCTGCCCGACGGCACAATCAAGGATTTTAGCGGTCCAGAGCTTGACTTAATAGCTGATGCCGAAGGGATCACCGGGTTAATCACCCAGGTCACCCTCCAGGTTCAACCCCTCGAGGAGCTCACCGTGATCTCTATCGGTTGTCCGAATCCTCATGATCTTCAGCATTTAGTCGAGCTTTTCATGGAAGCGGATCTTCCTATCTGGTCTTTGGTCTTTATAAATCCGAAGATGGCTGAGCTAAAGAATCGTGCCCCTCTTATGGAGCATTACGGTCATCCGGTAGAGGAGCGGGTATTACTTCCCGCGGCATACATTATCACTCTTGCGTTCCGCAAAAAGGATCACAACGCTATCATGGGCAAACTGTCAGAGATTCTCCACTTTTGTCAAGCAGAGATATTGAGCAACCGCATCGCCGAACATGAGTGGAAGAACCGTTTCAAATTGATGGTGGTTAAACGGCTGGGACCATCGCTGGTTCCGGCTGAAGTGGTCATCCCGCTAACTTCCTTTGGCGAGGTGATGGCTGAGATCGAGCGAAAGGTCGATCAGCCTATTGTTAAGGAGGGTGTGGTTATACGAAAGAGCCTCAATGGTCAACCAGAAGTGGTGATTTTAGGGTTTATTCCCAGCGATCAACGGAAATTCAACTATAACTTTGTCTTTAGCTTGGTCCTGACAATTATGAAGATAGCGGAGAAACACGGTGGTCGACCTTATGCTACCGGCATGTATTTTTCCAAGAAAGCAGATCAAATTCTGGGAAAAGAACGGAGTGATAGGCTACGCATCTTTAAGAAGAAGATCGACCCCAAAAAAATCATGAATCCAGGTAAAGTTATCACTGGAGGGATTACTAGCACAGCGCTTAGTTTAGCCAGCACTCTCGAGCCTTTAATGCGTCCATTGGGCAACTATGTCATTACTCAAGTAGGAGAACGACCTACCAAGCCGGTGCGTAACATCCCGGCAGATGTAGCTTGGTACGCCTATGGCTGTTCCCAATGCGGTTACTGCGTAGATGAGTGCGACCAGTTCTATGGACGAGGCTGGGAAAGCCAGAGCCCGCGAGGCAAGTGGTATTGGCTAAGGGAATATATGGAGGGAGGGGAGGAGTGGAACCAATTCATGGTGGATACTATCTTAGTTTGCACCACGTGTGAGCTGTGCAATCTACGCTGTTCTGCAGCTTTGCCCATTGAACCAGCGTGGATGAAACTGCGGGGCAGGCTGATCAACGAAGAAAAGAGAATGACCTTCCCTCCATTCGAGATGATGGGGCAGGCACTCTCCTCCCAAGGAAATATCTGGGCTGGTTATCGTAAGAATCGCTTTGCCTGGTTTCCTCAGGAGCTTTTGGAAAAACATGGACCAGGTAAGAAGGCGAAGAACGTCTACTTCTCCGGCTGTACTGCCAGTTACGTGGAAAACGACATCGCCATGGCAAGCCTGCGATTGCTGGACGTTGCTGGAGTGGACTTCACCACTGTAGGGGAAAAAGAAAACTGCTGTGGGACGCCTATGTTAGTGGCAGGCAAGTGGGATCTTTTTGCGGAGACCATGAAGAAAAATATTGAGGCAGTCAAAGAAGCTGGTGCGGACACGGTCATCGCCTCGTGTCCTGCCTGTGATATGATGTGGCGACAGGTCTATCCTGTTTGGGCTAAAAAACTGGGTATGGAATATGAGATAAAAGCGATGCATTATAGTGAGGTGATTTCTGAAAAACTCAAAACAGGTGAATTCAAATTTCCAGATAACAAGAATCAGCCTGTTACAGTAACCTGGCATGATTCATGTCACATTGGACGGGTGTCCGGAGTGTATGATCCACCGCGTGAGGTGATTAAAGCTATTCCCAATGTCAATTTTGTGGAGATGAGCCATAACCGGGAGGAGGCGCATTGCTGTGGAAGCGTTCTCACTCTGATTAAAGATCCACCGGTAGCGGCTGAGATCGGCAAGATTCGCTTGCAGGAAGCACTGGAAGCTGGTGCAGAAAAAATCCTGGCTTTGTGCCCGTGCTGTGAATTTCAGTTTCGCGTAACCGCTAAAAAGAAAGGGTTGAACATAGAGGTAATGGATTTAGCACGTTTTGCCTCATCCTCTCTGGGCTACGATTTTCCAGACCCAAACCCGGACGTCCAAAAACAGTGGGCAGTCTTTGAAGCTATGATTGGGCTGATGACACCGCAAGGCTTCGCAGATTTGATGTCCGCCATGTGGCCCGAGCTGGTTTCTGCCATGCCCTTTGGTATGGGGTGGATGATGCGGCTTATGGGCAAGATTCCGGGCACGCTCGAGCTGATGAAACCAATGTTTCCTATTCTCTTTCCTCGTCTTTTGCCAATGATGATGCCTAAGGTGATGCCGGTGATGTTAGAGCGGGTGGCGGAACGCATTCCTATGCCGGATTACATGGCAGAGCAGATGCCCACGCTGATGCCCAAAGTGATGGATAACCTGATGCCCCACATGATTGGCGATGTGGTGCCTCTGGTTACACAACCGATGATCGACTACCTGAGAGGAAGAACCAAAAATAAATCCTTTTTAAACCAATCCAAACTGGAAAAATTATAGGATCATTCTTAAAGAATGTGGAGCATTTTTGACTCGGACAGAGGTTGCCCCCTGACCGTGACAAGGGAGGGGGTACAAGGGTATGTTGAAAAACCCTCAATCGGAGTGCACCCCGCCTTTGGCGGGGTGCGGTTTTTCTAAGACTCTAAGTGATTGAGATATAAGAACATTCAACCCTCAAAAAAATCGCAAAAACAAGTTTTTGCACTCCAACACCACTTTTTCAACAGTCCCTACAACCCCCACCCTAACGTATGAATGAAGGTGAATACATTTTTTCACAGAGGCGTGCTATAGCACTATTTCTGGTCAAGGATGTCGTCCACCAAATCCTTTGCTCCAGAAATTTTCATCCATCGTTTCTGGGAGAAAACATTAATCATCACTAAAAGCGGCACAACGATGTATACTAGACCGAATGCTATGGCTACAATGGCTTTGGTCTGAGGGGTCCAAGGCATATACAAACAGAGTGCAATGGGTATCAAACCTAAGCCTATTGCCAGCAAGACCAAACAAAATACGAGCGCACACCATAGGATAAAAAGGCGACGGGCAACTTTAATTCCGTTCACATAGCAAATAGCCGCTCTGATCTTTACCAACTCTAAGATTGATTCAAGGTATGACTTAATAAGTCCTTTGACAAAAGAGCTAACTACATCGATCACGGTGGATTACTCCTGAAGTATATCGTTTGACTTTTACTTCTTCGCTCTGCCGAGCAAATATCCGAGTAACAGAGCTGCCGCTGCCGCTCCGCCGATATAAGGCCAGGGGTTTTTGTGGACGCTTTCATCAACCTCAGAGAGCACGTCCTGAATCTTTTCTTTACTGCGACGGTATGCATCCGCCGTCTCCTTTTGCATCTTTTCCTTCACTCCCTCAACCAGCGACCTCAAGTCGCTGAATTTGTGCGAGATCATCTCCTCCAGCTCGACTTTTTTCTCTTTTGCCGCTTGATTCAACAACTCCAAAGCCTCAGTAATACGTTTGTCCTCCATCTTTTCCTCCTTTTGGAAATTTCCCATGACTTAAGACTTGACGAACCTCCATAGCTTGTTTATTATACCATATGTTTTTAAATGAATTCACAATTTTTATAGGAAACTACCAAATCTTTGGTGCGTTGTCAACAAAAAATTGCAAACCCGGGAAAATAAAAATAGCGGTGCAGGGATTCGAACCAGAACTATCCGCAAAATTCACCTATGGGTTTCAGAGGTTCGTCAGAATTTAGGGGTAAGTTCCGTAGGTAAATTGTTCGTAATAACGAGTCGTTAGCCCAAACAGCCACTAAACCACCAACTCATGAAAGGAAAAACAATATGGAAACTAGAATGAGAGAGAGACTTTTGAGGGTGCTTCCCGTCATAATTTCTAGAGAAGAACAACTAAAAGAACAAGATTTGGTCAAAAGGATAGAAGAGCTCAACGGGAATCTATCATTTGAAGTTTCCCTCCTGGAAGGGGTGGTGATCAAAGAGGAAAAAGACCTTCCACTCTTAGAGAAGTATACAAAGGAAGCGGATGCAATTCTTCTTTTTAAACCGCATCTCGGTTTGGGTGACCTTGTAATCAAAACGGTTGAATTGAATCTTCCGGTAATTATCTTTAACCGAGAAGGTGAGGTCAGGAATCCTCTGGACGCTTTAGAATATGTTTATCCTAAGGGAAACGTCTGGGTGGCGATTGACTATCAGGATATAAACTTCCGACTGAAGATTCTGAAAGCAAAGAAAATGATAAATAATACAAAGCTTTTGATTTTAAATGCAGATTATCCTCACTGGGAAAGGTTTATCTGTCGAATCTCTGGAGGAAGAGAGGCGATCAAAGAGCGCTTGGGAATAAATGTGGAATATGTCTTAAGCGATGAGGTGGTAAAAAGATGGCACAAGATAGAAGAAGAAAGAGTAAAAACGGTGGTGGAAAAGTGGATGAAAGAGGCAGAAAAGATAATTGAGCCGAAAAAGGAAGATCTTGAGGTGGTGGCGAAATTATATCTGGTGATGAAAGACCTTTTGGATGAAAAAAATGCCCAAGGGTTAACCGTGGCTTATGGCGATAATCCTTTGCCGGTTCCATGTTTTGCCTATACCAACTTGAGAGATGAAGGCATACCCAGTGCTTGTGAAGTGGATATAATTTCGCTCCTCACCATGACAATTTTGCATTATCTTACGGATAAACCCAGTTTTATGGGAAACACATTTGTGGATTTGCAGAATAATATTCTTATGCTCAGTCATTGTGTCGCACCTACAAAGATGGCGGGATATGATGAAAGTCCACATCCTTTTAGATTGAGAGACCAGCACTGGGATATTCCCTTAGGGAGTGTGTGTGCGTCTGTGTCCATGGAAAAAGGTCAAGAGGTTACGATTTGTCGCTTGGATGGTGAGTTGAAGAATATGCTGGTTACAAAGGGGGTAATTGCAGAATGTCAGGACCTGAAAGATCAGAATTTCTGCCGCATCACCGTGAAGATAAAGCTTGAAACCCCGATCAAGAAGCTCATCCACAATACTTCAGGAAATCATCATGTGATGGTCTATGGTGACCACAAAGAAGAGATAAGGGCACTCAATGAGCTCTTTGAGATTACTACGATTGAGGTGTAGCGTGACGAGAAGCGCTCACCGTCTGGTAAAGAGGTTTCGCTTCGAAGTATATGATGTGTGGAGAGGCTTTTAAGCCGCCACGGATAGAAGGCTGAGTAAACCATGATAAGAAATACCTACGCGGTTTTTCATAGAAGCCGAAATTTGGGTGCTACAATTTGAGGAATCAAAATGAAAAAGGAATATAGCGATATAAAGAAACTTATTAGGAATCGGCTTTTAACAGACGAGCATCCACCGACGCAGGCATTGATAAAGGAGTTCAAAAAAATAAGGAAAAGAGGCTACTTCACAAAAGCAGAGTTTCTTAAGATGTGTAATTGGAAAAGTGCGCGTCCCCGACGCTTCTATGAATCAAACAGTGCGCAGTCTATCCAAAGTGTTTCAGAGAAGGTTTTTGCCACTGATTATGAGAAACGTAGAATAGAATTGCTAACGAGTTTGAGTGGGGTTAGCATACCCGTGGCATCTGCTATTCTGATGCTAACGGACCCCGAGAAGTATGGGGTTATCGACATACGGGTTTGGCAATTGCTGTATCAATATAAGGAAGTTTCCGTAAAACCGACTGGTCGTAATTTCTCCTTTCAGAATTGGTACAACTATCTTATGAAACTTCGATATTTTGCTAACCAGTTCAATGTAGGAGCACGGAAGATAGAAAGAACATTATTTGAATACCACAAAGAAATACAAGAAGGAAATCTTTATGATTAATTATCTCACCCGGACATCGCCTAACAAAGTGTTTGGTATTCACAGAGTTTATCCGAAGTGAAGTCTAAGGACTCACTCAAATTCTGATTTTGCCGGCACTTCGTAAAAATGCAAACGTTAGGCGAGATGATTAATAGGTCATGGGAGGTATTATGAACACATTACTGAGACTCATAGCAATTGTCTGCCTATTTTGTGCTCTCCTTGGGCAAAACAATAGTGCCATTGCGAAAGTGCCACGTTTTGCTGTCGGTCTGGGGGCAGGAATTCCAGAACTTTGGCACGCCTCAGGTCGAGTTAGTTTGGGTCAGAAAATGCAGATGGGAATCAGACTTAGTACCTTTACCATTGACGGCGACCATGTAAAGATCATTACCAGCGATATTCAACGACATTTCGGTTCTCGCCCCAATGGTAATCGACCGCCATGGTTTATGAATCTCGGACTGTCCTATATGACAGATGAAAATGATTGGCGACGTTATGAGGATGTTGGCTTGCCAGTAGGCGTTGGACTGGAGTTTTTGATCACAAGACACCTGGGGCTTCAGTTCGACGTAGGTGCGTGGATGTGGCTAAGTCATAAGAAAACCCAGAAGAGGCAAGAAACCGAGGGGTTCTGGAATTTGGATATAAGGTATCCTATTCTTCCGATTGTTCGGTTCCAAGTATTCTCTTGCTGGTAGTCGGCTTGGGCACCTCGCCCAACAACGTATTTGCGGTTATTCCGCCAGGGGCGGGGGTTTCGCAAACATGCGCTCTGTTACATGCTATCTGGCTTAATACAAAATTGAAACGGGTAATTTCTGATTAAATAATTTTTAGGGGTTATTAAACATGACAACATATCATATGAACAAGAAAGAAAGAGAGATAAAGAATCAAGAGGAGTTGAGAGAAATACTTAAGCAAGGCAAGTATGCAGTGATTTCAATGTGCCGAGATAATGAACCCTATGTAGTAACTTTAAGTTATGGCTATGATAGGGGCAAAAATGCGCTTTATTTCCACAGTGCTTCTAAAGGCTTAAAAATTGACTTTATAAAGCATAATCCAAATGTATGTGCCACTGTAATAGAGGACAGAGGATATATAATGAACGATTGTGACCACAAGTATCGTTCGGTGGTGTTTTGGGGCGAAATGTTGATTGTGGAAAACTTGGAAGAAAAAAAGCATGGAATGGAGGTGCTGTTAAATCATCTGGAAAATAATCCAAAGACGGTCAAGGAAAAATTTCTGAAAAATGAAGAAAACTACAATAAAGTAACAATATTAAGATTAGATATAAAGGAACTAACAGGGAAAAGTAATCTTATTCAAAAATGAAGCCTTGGGCATTAGGAATTGCTAAAAGTGTTTGTCTAAAACACTTTTTTTGTTTATTTTTTGCCTGTTTGAAACAGGATTTTTGCCGACAATTTTGCAAGGCGGTGTATAATCAATATTTGTCGAATTTAATGATTTTATTAGCGTCATAAGTATTATTTAGTTTAAAGTTTGTGTGTATAGTAGAAATATATCACCTGGTTTAAGATTCTGGGAGAGTCGATCCAGAAATTTATGAAAACGAATTATTACATCACAAAGAAAGCTCACCGAAGCAAAAGATTAAGGAGGTGAAGGAATGAACGAGGGAAAAATTGTTCTGCCCGCCTTAGGAAACTTGGAATGGATTCTTCTCTGGTCTGTCTTGGGAAGCGCCATCATAGCCTTGCTCTATGGATGGTATTTAGTGAGGAAGGTTTTAAAAGAGCCCACCGGGACAGCGAAGATGAGGGAAGTCTCTTTAGCCATTGAAGAAGGAGCCATGGTTTACTTGAGAAGACAGTTTAAAACCATGATTTTCTTTATCATCATCATTACTCTGGGACTTTATTTGTTGTATCATAAAGTTTATGCAGGGATGGAAGTTTTCAAATACATTCCTTTGGGAGTTTCATTCGCATTTTTATGCGGGGTGATGGCTTCTTACGGAGCAGGCTATGTGGGAATGTGGCTGGCGGTCAAAGGGAATGTGAGATCTGCTAATGCGGCCTTGGAAAGTTTTAAAAAAGCTCTGCAATTAGCCTTTCAAGCTGGAACGGTTTCGGGCATGTTCACGGTCGGATTTGGACTCTTAGGCGCTACCATCATTTTTTTGCTTTTCCAACAAAATGCCATGAAAGTCTTAGTGGGATTTGGATTTGGTGGATGCTTAGCCGCTCTATTTATGAGGATTGGAGGGGGAATTTATACCAAAGCCGCGGATGTAGGCGCAGACTTAGTGGGCAAAGTAGAGAAAAATATTCCCGAAGATGACCCCAGAAATGCGGCTACTATTGCGGACCTTGTGGGTGACAATGTAGGGGATTGTGCCGGAATGGCGGCGGATGTTTTTGAATCTTACGAGGTAACTTTGGTAGCGGCAATAATTTTAGCGGCGGCGACTCTTATGGACGATTCTTTTAAAAGTCATTATGGGGTCTTTTCTTCTTCTTTTGCTTTGAAATTGATTATTTTTCCTCTTCTAATCAGAGCTGTAGGTGTATTTTCTTCTATCATTGGAACCTGGAGTGTAAAAGTGAGAGGTGAAGAATTAAAAGATCCGATGAGACCAATAAGTCGGGGGTATATAGTCTCTTCTTTCGTCTCCATCGTAGGCTTTGCCATAGTAAACTTTTTCTATTTAAAAGACCCCGTGACCGGGAATGTGGATTTTAGATTTTTCTTAGCCACTACCATGGGAATAATCTTAGCCATTGTAACGCTCTGGCTTACCAATTATTTCACTCATCCGGATAAAAGAGCAGTGAGTGAGACAGCTTATTCTACTAAAACCGGTCCAGCCACTATGCTTTTAAATGGAATGTCAGAAGGAATGGAATCTACGGTGTGGGCCATTCTAGTAATTGGAGGGACCATAATTTCTTCCCTTTTAATCTTTCATGGAAGTCCCGCTCTATCTGCTTACGGAATTGCCTTGGCCGGGCTGGGACTTTTAACCACCACCGGATTTATCCTGGCTATGGACACTTACGGTCCCATTACCGACAATGCTCACGGAATATTCGAAATGTCAGGCATACATGAGGAAAAAGCCAGCCGAACCTTAGCCTGGATGGATGCTATTGGAAATACCACCAAAGCTTTAACCAAAGGATTAGCCATTGCTACAGCTGTGATTGCGGCTATTTCTCTATTCCGCTCCTTTATTGACGAAACCCAACTTTTCCAGAAAGGGATTCAGGTAAACATTCCCCAGGTGTTTGTAGGATTATTAATTGGCGGTGCAGTTCCATTCTTATTTTCCTCTTTTGCTTTGAAAGCCGTGGGAAGGGCGGCATTCTTAGTAGTGGAAGAAGTAAGAAGACAGTTCCGGGAAAAGCCAGGAATTATGGAAGGAAAAGAAAAACCAGAATATGGAAGGTGCGTAAAGATTGTAACTTCTGCCGCTCAGAGAGAGCTGATAGGTCCGGGAATTTTAGCTATAGCCACACCCATTTTGGTGGCTTTTTCCTTAGGAGCCGCCGCTTTGGGAGGTTATCTGGCAGGAGCTATATTAACCGGACAATTATTGGCGGTTTATATGGCAAACACCGGAGCAATCTGGGACAATGCTAAGAAAAAAATCGAGGACGGATACTTAGGTGGCAAAGGGACCGACTGTCATAAAGCCGCGGTAATTGGTGACACGGTCGGGGATCCTTATAAGGATACAGCCGGACCTTCTTTGAATCCTCTTATAAAGGTAATGAACCTGGTGGGGATATTAATCGCACCATTAGTCATTGGTGAAATTTCTTTAGGCGCTCGTATCGTTATTATTTTAGTCGCCTTAATTTCTCTTTCCATAGCGGTATTACTTAACCGCAGAGGATCGATTATTAAAAAGGAGTGATTTTAAAGGTCAGAAAAATAGTTGAGATCTCTGAAAAACTATCTTGGAGGTGGGAATTGGAGTGTTCACCTTTAGGTGAACTATATGAAAGCTCACTGTTTTCCAAGGACTTCAGGTCAAGCTAAAGCTTGACACTCCAGAAAAACCATTCCCTATTTTACTTTTTCAGAGCTCTCTATTTTTGTACTTAACAAAAGCTGTTGAAGAAAGCGGTGAATTCTTAGCAAAATGTTGGTCGTTAACGGTGACGAAGCCCGTAACGGCACTCGGCATATGATATTTCCTAAATCCCCCTTTTCTAAAGGGGGATTAAAAAATGAGATTATCAAGGAGTCATAGGCATGATCGTTTTTACGGACGATTTCTGGGAAAGCACTTAGAATTAGACGATTCCTGTCCCACCCCCGCGTGTGAGATAAACGATGGGATCGATTACGTTCCGGCAAAACCTGCTCTGCTTTTAGGTCAACATTTTTCTGCCATTGCCGCTGCCGGTCCGATCGTGGGACCAATTTTAGCCGGCATCTGGTTTGGCTGGTTACCAGCTATCTTATGGATTATTTTGGGCGCTATATTCATTGGCGGAGTTCATGATTTTTCAAGTCTGATTGCCTCGGTAAGACATAAAGCCGCATCAGTGGGGGAACTGGTTAAACAATACATGTCTCCTACTTCTCACGTTCTTTTCTTGCTTTTCGTCTGGCTGGCTTTGATATATGTAATTATAGCTTTCACCGACATTACTGCACAAACGTTCAAGGCAGTAACCCAGGACACTGCATTCGGTCCTGGAGTAGCTATCACCTCGATGATCTATCTGATGTTGGGCATCCTAATGGGGATTCTGCTTTATAAGTTCAAACTCAATCTAACAGTGGCAACTGCTATATTTCTACCATTGGTGCTCTTCTTTGTCTGGCTTGGACCCAGATTTCCCGAGCCGATCATCTCTTTTATGTCCAACATTTCCGTAAAAGAATGGGATGTGGTTTTACTCATATACTGCTTTTTCGCCTCCCTGGTACCCATGTGGTTGTTGCTACAGCCTCGAGGCTATTTGGGGGGGTTGGCTTTTGTATCTTACTATTATCATCGCGCTAATTGGGGCTTTATTCGGTGGATACCATATTCAATACCCTGCAATAAACACCGTTGGACTAAAGAGTCTGGTCAATGGCAATCTGATCTTTCCCATCCTATTCATCACCATTGCCTGCGGCGCTTGTTCCGGATTTCATGGAATAGTGAGTTCCGGAACAACTTCAAAGCAATTATATCGGGAATCGGATGCCCGAGTGGTTGGTTATGGGGCCATGCTTCTTGAGGGTTTAGTGGCGGTCTTAGCCTTAGCCACGCTTATGATGATACCCAAAAATGATGCCATCCTCAAAACCGATCCCAATCTTATCTATGCTAATGGGCTTGCCAAATACTTAGGTCTGGTGGGGATAAATTTCAATGTTGCTTTCGCATTTGCGCTTTTGGCTTTTTCTACATTCGTTTATGACACTCTGGATGTATGCACCAGACTGGCAAGATACATTTTGCAGGAGCTTTTGGGCTGGAAGACAAGAAAGGGTGCATTCATTGCCACTCTGATAACCTTGTTTTTACCTCTGGAAATCCTTTTGCTTACCAAAACCAAGGGCTATCTGGTCGCCTGGCCCATTTTTGGGACAAGCAACCAATTGCTTGCGAGCTTGACGCTTTTGGCCATCTCCGTCTGGTTAATCCGGTCCGGCAAAAATGCCATATATTCCATACTTCCGATGATATTTATGATGATAGTGACCATGTGGTCATTGGTGCTTCAGTTTCTCCCTTTCTTAAAATCATTGCCCGACCTGTTTGCAGGCGAAGTGGTTAAACCCGACACCTTGATTTCAGGTATTTTTGGAATTATTCTATTTATCTTAAGCCTATGGCTGATTTTTGAGGCAATCAATATATTGGTGGTAAAAACCTCCAAGAAGTGAAAAAACAAAAATATGTAATTCTTAAACTCCAGTTTTGGATACAAAAACGGATTGTTGCCGAACTCTTTTTTTCTGTTGGTTTCGTAAAGAGGTTTGAGTTTAGATTCGCTACGCTCACTACAAGTCGGTTACGTATCGTCTATCGTAACTCGTTATGGTTTTCCGCCAAAGGCGCATCTGCCTCTGACGGACAAAAGCGTCCCCAACCGGATTTGAACCGGTGTCGCCGCCGTGAAAGGGCGGAAAGGACGAATAGGAAACACAATAAGTTAGAATCTGACTCCGCCGACCAACCGTCCAACCCCAATATTCACAATAAACTGACCCAAAATAATAAAAAGCAGACCCCAATTGGATTTTTTTGAACTTTGGGTTGTTTTGACATATTTTGGGCACAAATTCTTTTGATATTTTCGAAAGGATTTCAGAGTCTTCTCGTTCATTATCAACTCTGTTTACTTGGAATTATAATTGGTGGTTAAAAAATGGGACCAGCTATGAGAACATATAAAAAGCGTTTGACTTCAAAAGAATCTTTACTTGCATCCACCTTAGTCAGATTCGATAAATACTCTTTTAATCTCCAACACACAAAGAAAGTGGTCAGGGGCGATCCCAAAAAGCACTGAATTTTGGCTGGATCTCATCTGGCTTCTCTTCATCTTTATGGCTGACGGATCACATGGTATGGGCTACTTCTTAGAGAGTTTTAGGTTAAGAGTTTTTGAAAGATGCGTCCACTCCCTTCGGTGTTGCCTATTTTTGTTTGTCAAAAAGTGTGTGATCTTCGTTAGGCATCAACTTTTTTTAGACTTCTATTTACTTTTCACTCAAAGATTTTTTCTAAAGTTTGAAATGAAGTTACCGATAAGCACAAACAATGGAAGGGCTGTGGGGACGGCCGCGGAAAAATCGATTCCTTGTTCTTGCCCGCGGAAAGCACTTCCCAGAAATACAAGATACATGTTATGCGGGGGAAGTTTAGCTTTCACATTTCCAAAAAGTTGAAGCTTAAAGTTTTTAGAAAAAATGTGGGGGAAATTCCACATTGAGTCTAAAAGCAGAGGAATTTTGTATGTATCCCTAAAGTAATCAAACGATTCTTTTCGTCCGTTCCTCACTTCGGTTTGATTAAACCAAGAGGACCAAGAGGACCAAGGCGAATAGAATAAACCTGAAAATAAAGAAGGGGGGTGAAAAAGGATGAAGAGCATGAGAAAATTGCTCGGAAACGAGGGAGGGTTTACCCTGGTGGAGTTGGCGATCGGACTGGTGATCATCGGTCTTCTGATCGGAGCTATCCTGGGCGGTTCTCAGATGATTGCGAACGCTAAGATCAGAAGGCAGGTCCAGGACCTGCGAGGACTTTACGCCTCGGTCTACACCTTCTTCGATAAGTTCTCGCAGCTACCGGGAGACCGCACTGGCGACGGCTATCTCGATGAGGACTCCACAGTGTGGAATGACATTGAGGGTCAAAATTTAGCTTACCAAAGCAAGAGGAGTCCCTTTGGGGCAAAGTACTATTTTGGTGCTGACACTTTGGCAACACCCGCGGCCTACAAGAATGGCAATTACATCTTGATAAGCCTTCCGAAGGATGTCGCCTTGAATATTGACAAACAGCTCGACGATGGAGTTGACACCACGGGCATTGTGACAACGAGCACTAATTACACCGGCACTGGAAGGTGTGACCTTTATTACTTCCTCGACTAAGGGATTTTTGCCAATTCGAAGGGGACACCCATCCGGGTGTCCCCTCCCCGAATTTCTTGAAAATGCTAAAATGTTATTCTCTTGAAGAAAATTAAATGAGCTTCTCATTTTTTAGGACAACTCAGGGGCGCACTCATAAAGGATTCACTTTGGTTGAGTTGGCTATATCTATGTCGGTGATCGGATTGATCACAGTTTCGATTGTTGGGCTATACGCTACAGTGGTAAAACGAGAAAGGGAGGTAAAAACCAGAAAGGAGATGGAGAATATCAGAGACGCAGTCCTGGGCTATTATCGGAATAACCTAAATTTGCCTTCTCCTGATTCCGGATATTTAGTTCCCATTGGAGATCTTGACCTTCCTCCTTCCGCTCAGACAGATGAGATTTATAATGAGAAGTATTATGCTTATATAGTTACCAATAACGGATCCCCTTTTGCTGAGTTGAAAGTTGACGGACAGTCCATAGGTAATACAGCCGTGGTTTTGATATCCAGTGGAACCAACTTGAAATTCGAGGAGAACAATGTCAGTCTGAATGATGGCGAGTATACTCAGAAAAGCTCCTCGCCAGATTTCGACGATATACTTATTTATCTCTCTGCAAATGAGTTGGCATCGTCTATTGCTTGGAGAAGAGAGATAGATGAAGAGGTGGCGGTTCTCAATCAAGCGGCACAGATATTAGCCGAAAACGATGACGATGCGGATGGGTTCGTAGATGAAGATCCAGGGGAAAGTAATTGCGGACCGAAGGATATACCGGGTAACTGCGATGGAGTCACTAATTGGAATTTAGTCACCGGGGTACAAGCTTTAGTTAATGCCGGACTTATATCAAATCCTGACCATCTGGTAGATCCCTGGGGAAGCGAATACCTCTGGGATTCAGTCAATCATAAATTTTACTCCACAGGTCCCAATAAAATTGACGAGGGCTGTGGCGGTGATGATATCTGTCCTTAAAAGGGGTAAGAAATCAAATGCTTTCTTGTATAGACTTTGCAGGTGAAAAAGCCAAAATATTAAGCCTAGAGCGAAAAAAAGAAGAAATGCAGGTGGTGGAATCCCTGGAACTTGGTGTTTCTGAATTGGGGGACTATCTTCGAAGCAAATCCAGAAATATTAAGGAAATAAGGGTTTCGGGGTGTTTGGAAAATACCTTCCATAAGACTTTTATCCTGCCCAATCTTAAAGGGAAGACACTTACCGAAGCGGTTAAAAATGAGGTGATAAAAGCTTTTGGAAATAATTATCAATATCTACAACAAGACTTGGGCGAGGTAGTCGTTTCCGGATCTAAAGCCAGTAGAATTATAACTACGGTAGGGATAGAAAGAAAGACCTTAGAAGAGTTATTGCAGATTTTCGCTGGTTTTTCCCTCAAACCGAGCCTATTTACCACTTATCCCTTAGCTCTGCAAACGCTTCTGGAGAAAATGGGGCTCTTGTCTGACGAGGCCTTGGGGTTTGTGGAGATTGCTCATCCCCGAAGTCGGATTGTCATCTTTAAAGGAAAAGAAACTCGACTGACCCGAGAGCTCCCTTTAGCAGAAGGAGAGAAAGAACCTGAAAGTTCAGCCTTGGCTAAGGATATTTACCGAACTCTCCTTTTCTACACCGAAAGTTTTCCTAACGAGAAAGTAGCCAAAATAGTAATTGCGGGAAACTCCATCACCTCAGAAATTTCTGAGAATCTAAAGCAGAAGGCTGGAGTGGAGATTTTGCCCTTTTCGCCTCTACCTCTTTTCCAGGGGATAGAAGATACCTCCAGAGTGTATCCCGGATGTTTAGGCTTGGCCCTGATCAATCCGGACCGTTTCAGTTTTAAGTTTATACCCTTCTCGGTTCAAGAGAAGGGGAGGATTAAAAAGAGAGTGACTCTATTCTCCTTTATTTTTCTAGGTATGCTCCTGATGTTTGCCTTATTCATTTTTCGACTCTCATGGGATTTGAGAAATCTGAATGTCCACCAAGTGGGGATAAAAGGAGAGATCAAGATGAAGGAAGATAGGATGAAGGATTTAGCTTTAGAGCTGGTCTCTAACTCCATCGAAACCTCTCAGCCCAATTGGTCTGAAATCCTTATGGAGTTGGCCGCGGTGGTGCCATCCGGGGTGTCCTTTAAAAGCATGACCATCCGAAAGGTAAAAAATGGATGGACCGGAGAGGTGATTGGCATTGCGGAGGGAGAAGATGAACTCGCCTCCTTAGTCTTGGTGGAGGAGCTTCAAAATAATTTCCTTAAGTCTCCCCTTTTTACCGGGACCAAAATGGTGGAGAAGAAATTGGAAGGGGAAAAAATAACCTTTAAGATCACCTATCAACTCAACTCGTAAGATGGGAAAAGAAAAAGGCATCATTTTTGTTTTTGTGGTTCTTACCATATTGCTCTTTGTTTTTGGAATAAAAAAAATCAAATCCCTCCGAGCTCAGATTACAGAACAAAAGGAAACTGTGGCCAAGTTGGATCAGCGCCTGGATTACGTAAGGAATCTGGAGGAGTCATTGGAATTGAGAAGAATGACCGGTAAGGTGCTAACCCAGATACCGAGGGTGAACGATCCTATTGCCAACAAAGTCTTGATGAAGAAGTTCATCCTATCCTTTTTGTCCCGATTGGGATATGAAGCAGAGGTGGAAGTGGAGAATGAACGCAAAAGCAAAGATTTTCCCGATATGATCGGGGTAAGTGAGGTGCCACTAAAAATCGGCATAAGCAATAACATCTCCTATAAGCAGATGATGAACCTGCTGGAGGAATTTCGGAATTTCCCCATAGTGACCGAAATATTCACCATTGGTGGCACTGATGTAGCTGTGCCTGGGATTCTAAGGCTACAGCTCAAATATTATGTTGTCCCAGGGGGAGCTTAAATGGGACTCTCGGAAAAGTTTAAATCCAAAAACCTTCGCTTGGGGGTAGGGGCAGTAGCAGTAATCCTAGTGGGATTTTTCTTGCTTAAATTTTTCACTTCAGGCGGAACCCAGGTGCCTGCGGAAAAAGAACGACCAGCTCCCCGAACCGAGAAACCGATCCCCAAACCTAAAAAAGAAGAGAAGCCGACTCAGTCTCCTCTTTTTGAAGCTCTAAAAGAGCTGAAAGATCCCTTTCGCGGGGAAAGTCCAGAGCTTTTAGAATTAGAAAACAAAATCAATGCTACCAAAAAGGAGATAGAGCTTTTGAAATTCTCTTTGGAGGAAAAAAAGCTGAAGCAGGAGATAAAGGACCTAGAGAGCCAGATGCCGGGGACAGTTGTCACCGGAACACCCGGAAAAATAGCCGAAGCAGAATCCGCAGGTGGGGTAAAAGCTGAAGCCGAATCTCCCAAGGTGGTGTTGGTCAAGGCGATTTTGATCACCGATGATGAGAAAAGTGCCCTCATCGTATCCGGGGAGAATGGGAGTTGGGTGCATGAGGGGGAGGAATTTGACGGCTGGGAGGTAAGGGAAATCAAAACAGACAGTGTCGTTCTTTGGAGAGAGGGCAAAACTTATGTTTTCTTCTACGACCGTTCCACTTTTACAAAGGAAGGAGAATCATGAGGAAATTGAATTCCATTAAAGACATACTCTCCCTACTTTTCATCCTCCTTTTTCTTTATGGCTGTGCTTCAAATCTTGCCCGGCATGATATAGAGAAGGCGAAATCGAAAACCAAAGAAAGCGTGGAAATTCCACCACCCATACCTCCGCAGTTAAATCCAGTTCCCCTTTTAGAAATTGAACGGGAGAAAGAAAAGCTCTTTTCCTTTTCTGCAAAAGGATTGGCATTGGAGGAGGTTCTTTCTCCTTTATGTAAGGAAGTTAACCTCAATATCATATGGGATAAAGAGGTAAATCGAAAGACTCCGGTCAGCGTATCTTTCCAAGACTTAACGCTACAAGAAGCCCTGGATGCTATATTCGCTCCAACTGAGTATCTGCATTCTACTGAGAGTCCCACCCTGCATATAAGACTTACTGATACTCGTATCTTCGAGTTGGGGCATGTCCCTAATAAAATCACTTCTCAGATTCAGTTAGGAGGCAACGTCTTAGGATCCATCCCCAATGCCGGCGGGATAAGCGGTAAATTCGAGATCACCGGAGCCACAGATCAGGATGCAGTCGACTTTTGGAAGCAGGTGGAAGAAGGGATGAAAAGCATAATCTCCTCAGATGGAGGATATTTCATAAATAGACTTGCCGGAATTGTGGTTGTGACTGATCGCAAAAAGAACCTCAAGCTGGCAGAAAATTTCATTCAGAAGATAAAAAGCGCTATGAGCCGACAAGTGCTGATTGAAGCAGAGGTGGTGGAAGTTACTTTGGAACAAGCTCAGTCCTGGGGAATAGATTGGTCGGCAGTTCATTCATTTTTACTAAATCACAAAAACATCCAGATAACAGCCAATCAGGCTCTGGGCTTACCTGGTTCGGTGGTAGAATTTACTGCTTCCCGAAATGATGCCACTTTAGTTTTGGATCTTTTGGGACAATACGGAAAGGTTAACGTTCTTTCCAAACCAAGGATCAACGTCATCAATGGACAGACTGCATTGATCAATGTCGGCAGAGTACTGAATTACTGGGAGCTGACCGGCATTGCTGGCGGAGCGCAGATCGGGCAACCCATAGTTGTTCCTACGCAAAAAACAGTGCTCTTGGGCTTAACCATGGGAGTTACCCCTTACATCTCTGCGGATGGTTATGTTACTATGCAGGTGGTTCCAATTATCAGCGATGCCAACACCTGGTCTGAATTTCAATTTGAAAAGCAAACCTTAAAAGCCCCCAATGTGGATATTCGGGAGACCAGCACTTTGGTGCAGATAAAAGACGGAGAGACTATCATAATCGGAGGTTTAATTACCTCCAAGCTCTCCGACACAGAACATAAAGTGCCTCTATTAGGGGATCTACCTTTGCTGGGCTATCTTTTTAAACGGATAGAGAAGACCGAACAAAAAACGGAACTGGTGATCTTTTTGACTTCACATATCACTACTCTTGATAAGAAGGGAAACTAAAATGAAATTGATATTCAAGTCCTCAGAAGAGGGAGAAGAAGTTATTACGGGGGCTCTGGACCGCAAGAGGTTGGTTTTAATGCCTGACCAGAACAGAAAGCAAGCTCTTCTCCGGGTGGATCTTTTAGACGCATATAAAACCTTCTTCAAATTCCAGGAATCACCCTTTTCGGTTACCCCAGACCCCAAGTTCTTTTTCTTCTCCCATTCGGCGAGTGAGGCCTTAAACCATCTGCGATATGGCATATATGAGGGATTGGGTTTCAGCATAATAATTGGGGAGCCGGGCACGGGTAAAACCATGCTTTCCCGATATTTCTTAAGCAAGGCCGGAGAGGATTTGCGGATAATCCATATCCCTGATCCGCGTCTGTCGCAGAAAGAGCTCCTGCTGGCCATTCTGGAAGATCTAAGGGTATCAAAAACTCCCCAGGAGGATTTGACCGAAAGAAACTTGGTGGAACAGCTTTATGAACTTCTTCTTTTGGCTTATCGGCAATCCCAGAAGGTGGTCATCTTTTTAGACGAGGCGCAAGGGTTGGATTTTGAATCCCTGGAGGGGCTAAGACTTCTTTCTAATCTGGAAACGGAAAACCAGAAGCTGATTCAGATCGTTCTGTTTGGTCAGACGGAATTGGAGGAAAAACTGCACGAGAGGAGGCTGAGACAATTTGACCAGCGCATTCTGGTAAGATACCATCTCCTTCCTTTAGAGTTAGGGGAGATACAACCTTACATCCAACATCAACTGATGGTGGCTAAGGATCATTCACCGGTAGAGTTCACTCCACCGGCGATAGGCAAGATCTATGAGATCTCCAGGGGCCTGCCTCGGATGGTAAACGTCCTTTGCGAAAGGGCAATGATGTCTGCCTTCACTGACAATACCAAAAAGATCAGCGTGCAAAATGTTCTGGATGGTTGGGAAAGTTTGAACGGGATAAAGATATTGGAAAGAGGAAGACTGTAGACCAGATGGATTATAGCGATCTCTCTGAAAAAGTCAACTCAAGAAAGATGCTGGAGTGTCTCGCTTTAGCGAGACCTAAAACTTCATTGAAAGAGAAAAGGCTTTCATTTGGTTCCGCTAAAGCGGAACACTCCAACTTCTCGTCCCGAGATAGTTTTTAGAATATCTCATTAAATTCAAGGTAGCGAAAATGGGACTGATAACCAAAGCGATAGAAAAGGTGGAAAACCAGGAAAATCCAACGGTTCAACCAGAGATACCACCTAAAACAAAACCGAAAAGAAAGGTTGTCATTCTATTAGCCACTTTGCTTTTCTTAGGAATTTCTTTAGGCGGAGGGTATTTATTTTTTCTCAAGCCCACCCCACAGGTTCCACCTAATGTGCCCCGGCGATCCATAAGTGCCAGACAGAAACTTTCAAAAGCCAAGCCCCAGGTGTCTCGACAGAACCAGGATACTTTAGCGATAAAAGCCAAGGAGGGGATAGAGGTCGCCCCGGAGAAAACTTTGAAAAAGCCTTTGGCTCAACAAAAACCTAAAGAACCTGAGAAAGTTGGTGAGCAAAAGGGGCAGACGTCAAAACCCAAGATCGAGCCTCCGATTGAAACTGCTTTAAGCCAAACTCCTAAGATCAAAGAAGAGAAGCAAACTATAGTCCCTGAGAGCCAACAACTGCTTGAGCCAATGCCCCCTTCTACGTCTGATAAGGAAAAAGAAACCCAAAAAGAGGATATATCATCCGAAGGCAAAAAGAGTGCTTTTTCACCGGATATTGAAAGTATTCTTAATAAAACTCCACTCTCTGGCAAAGAGAAAACTCCAACAGAAATATTTCCCTTATCCCCTCTTGCAGAATCGAAAAAAGAGACGGCTGAAAAACCTGACGCAGAGAAAACAATGGTCCGGGGAGATAAAAAAACACCATCAGAGGAATCTCTTTTAGCTTCTCTACCAGAGTCGAATAAAAGGTCGGTGCCAAAACCGTCAGGCATTATAGACAAATCCAATTCCAGAGCTGAGAGATTTTACAATAAAGGAGTTGCTTATCATCAACAAGGTGATTATGATCGTGCCATTGATTCTTATAAAAGGGCGCTCTCTTTTAATCCTGACCACAAGCCAACTCATATGAATTTAGCCACGGCCTACATGCAGACCGGTCGGTATAAAGAGTCGGAACGAGAGTTAATTTACCTTTATGCCTTAAGACCCTTAGATCCCCAAGTACTTTTTAATTTTGGGTTGCTCCTGTATCAGACGGGAGCGCCTGAATCAGCCGAGACTAAGCTCAAGAAACTCCTGGAATTTGATTCCTTTCACCTGGAGGGAAACCTTCTTTTGGGCAGCATCTATGAGGAAAAAGGAGAAGTGGACAAGGCGCTTGAGTTTTATATGAAAGCTTATCGAATCAATTCGACTGATGCTCGTGTGCTCTACAAATTAGGTAGAGCTTCTGATATGAGCAAAGATGGGAAAAATGCAATCAAGTATTATCGTTTATTTTTGCAAGCTCCGGGGGAAAATGGGGAGGAATTGAAGTCAAGCGTTCGGGATCGATTGAATTATCTTCTTTCGCAAAAGGAGGAGAAATGACTCAGACGTTGGGAGAGATGTTACTCCAAACCGGCAGGTTAACGAAAAGCAAGTATGAGTTAGCCGATAGAGAAAAAAGCCGGACCGGTGCCAAGTTCGGAGAAGTCTGCGAAAGATTGGGATTTATAAGCCACGAGGAAGTCCTTCAGTTTCTGGGTCAACAAACCGAAACTCCTTACCTGGATTTCTCTAAAACCCCGATAGACAGCGAAGCGGCTAATCTCATTCCCGGGGAAGTTGCCAGATCATACAAGCTGATTCCAGTAGAGAAAAATGATAGGGTGTTAGTTGTTGCCATGGCTAATCCCAATGACATTAACGCCATAGACCATTTGAGGGATATTACCAAGCTCTCCATCGAACCCAGGATTTCCGATCAAGAGACCATTT
>Ga0315289_10002597_pt1 | contig 27641 bp, 36 predicted proteins | sample YL17G11_40_MG_FD_203452 | JGI IMG/M metagenome (GOLD analysis project Ga0315289, IMG submission 203452) | Sediment microbial communities from Yellowstone Lake, YNP, Wyoming, USA - YL17G11_40 | ecosystem: Environmental > Aquatic > Freshwater > Lake > Sediment | place: USA: Wyoming | collected...
ACCGCCAACAAGGGCTCGAGGGCTAAGGTTCGTTGGGTGCCCTGACGTTCACCGAACCGCCGGATGCGGACCCGCATGTCCGGTGGTGTGAGAGGGGGAGCGGGCGACCCGCTCTCCCTACTCAATTGCGGCCTGTGCGGGTCGCCGGATACTTGCGGGAGCTACGGCAATCCTTCGATGTGCTCTGCGCTGGAGCGCTCGGTCGGAAGTGGCGGCGTCCAGATCGCCTTGATCCAGTCGGGGATGACGCGGTCGCGGGCGCGGCGGTCGGCCCATTCGACCACGTTGGGGTCACGCGCTGCCGGCGTGCACAGCCGGGAGGGGATGACCGTCACTCCGACGCGGCCGATGTCAAGGCGATCGGCATCCCAACACGTCTGCAACGTGATGTCGGCGTCCAGTAGCCCGTCGCCCTGTTTGGCGCACGCCAGGTAGAGCAGATCGAATTCGTGGGGAGGCAGATCGAAGTAGGTGCCGCGCCAATCCGCGGCCAGCTGCGCCGATCGAGGCCCGCGGTCGGGGTCCCATTCTTCGAGGATCCGGCAGGCATCGTGAAGGTAGGCGAACAACGTGACGATGTCCCGGTGGGCACCGGTCACCTCGGCCAGCCGGCGCCCGTTCTCGGCCACCCGCGCCCAGTGCGGTACGCCGTGGACCCCCGCCGGCGGGAGCCGATACTGTGCGAGGATCCCATCCAGGAAGCGCTTGGAGATCAACATCGGGTGCGATCCAGTGGCTCTGCGTGCCCCCAATGATACGCCGCGATCGTCCGCTCGTCAGGCCTCAACGCGGGGGGCCGATTCGCCCCCCGCGCCCTCCGCCAACTGGCGTGACAGCAACGCGGGATCGGCCGCCGGAACGCGGCAGGAGAAGTCGGAACACAAGTAGGCGGCTGGTGCACCGTGGATCAGCGACCGGCCTTGCAGCAACGCCGGCCGATCGCCGACGCCGGCAGCCAGGACCAAGTGGGGCTCGAAGCGCTCCCAGGCGGCTCTCGCCAGACGCATGAGCGCCGGATCGCCCGCCGACCCAGCGAGCGCTAATTGGCGCAAGGGCTGGGATACGAGGTCGGCCGCGCTCAGCCAATGGGCGAAGCCAGTGGGGTGCTCGGCCGCCAGCACAGCCGTCTGGCCGAGGAGGTGATCGGCCGCCTTGCGCCAACGCGCCTCGCCAGTCAGGCCCTCCAACTGCAGGAAGAGCATGCAGGCCATGGAGCCGCCGGATGGGGTGGGATTGTCCTGCAGCGATCGCGGCCGGACGATGAGCGCTTCGTTGTCGGAGGCCGTGTCATACAGCCATCCACTCCCATCCCCGAACCGACGCAGGATCGAGTCGCCCAACCGTTCTGCCACGTCGAACCAGCGCAGGTCGAAGTCGCTCTGGTACTGCGCCAGGAAGCCGAACGCCAGGGCGGCGAAGTCCGCCAGGACGCCGGCGGGTCCGGCGTGCCCGTCGCGCCAGGTGCGGACGATGTGGTCGCCGTCGATGAGTGTGGACGCCAGGAATCCCGCCAGGTCGCGCGAAGCATTCCGGTAGAGGTCGTTCCCGGTGGCGCGGCCAGCCTCGGCCAGTGCCAGCAGGGTCAGGCCATTCCATTCGGCAACGATCTTGTCATCGCAGGCTGGTGGCGTGCGGCGGGTGCGCGCTTCGAGCAGGCGGTTTCCGGCAGCGGCCAGGACTCCCTCGATGCCCGCCGTGGGAATGCCGTGCGCGGCGGTGATCCTCTCAAGATCCGCCGCCCGACGGAGCACGCATTGTCCTTCGAAGTTGCCGCCCGGTGTGACGCTGAGCGCGGCGAGGGCAAACTCCGCTCCCTCAAACCCGGAGAGCGCCTGGCGGGCTTCACCGGCCTCCCAGATGTAGAAGGCACCTTCGCCGCCGTCCGAATCGGCGTCCAGCGAGGCGAAGAAGCCGCCTGCCGAATGGCGCATCTCGCGTAGCAGGAATCCGAACGTCGAGTCGAGGACCATGCGAAAGCGCGGCTGGCCGGTGAGCTGCCAGGCATGTAGATACGCGCGCGCCAGCAGGGCGTTGTCGTAGAGCATCTTCTCGAAGTGGGGCACGGACCACTGCCCGTCGACCGCGTAGCGGTGGAAGCCGCCGCCGACCTGGTCGTGGATGCCGCCGTCGGCCATGCTCGTGAGTGCATGGATGGCCTGGTCGCGCCCCAGCCGATCGTGATGGGCCTGGGCGCGGGTCAGCAGGAACTCGATGGCCAATGGTTGAGGGAACTTGGGCGCCGCGCCCCAGCCGCCGTACTGCCAGTCATAGGCGCGGAACAGGCGCTCCGCTGCCCGGGCGGGAATGTCGCCCTCCCGAGGGGCGGCCTCCGCGTCGGCGAGTTGGCTGCGCAGCGCGTGGGCGTATTCCCGGCCGGCGCGCAGCACGGTTTCGCGGCGGTCGCGCCAGGCTTCGGCCACCCTCTGGAGCACGTCACGAAACGCCGGCAGCCCGTGGCGCGGGACCGGGGGCCAGTAGGTGCCACCGTAGAACGGCTCACCGGCGGGTGTCAGGAATACCGAGAGTGGCCAGCCGCCGGAACCCGTCAGGCCGACGACGGCGTCCATGTAGATCGCGTCGAGGTCAGGCCGCTCCTCGCGATCGACCTTGATGCAGACGAAGTCGGCATTCATGTGCGCCGCCGTCTGCGGCTCCTCGAATGACTCGTGGGCCATGACGACGCACCAATGGCAGGCGGCGTAGCCGATGCTGAGGAAGATCGGCTTGTCCTCGCCGCGCGCGCGCGCCAGGGCCTCCTCGCCCCACGGGTACCAGTCCACCGGGTTCTCGGCGTGCTGCAGGAGGTAGGGGGAAGCTGCGGTCCGCAGGCGGTTGCTCACGCGGCTCCGTCGGGGGACCGAAACCCGGACGCGGGATGATAGAATGGCGGCATGTTGCCCCTGCGCACCGCGTTCCGTTGGGCACCGGCCCTGGGTATGATGTCGCTCATCTTCCTTGCGTCGGCGACGCCCGGCAGTCGGCTGCCGGACTTCGGCGCCCTGGATCTTCTGGTGAAGAAGGGCGGGCATGCGATTGGCTACGCCTTGCTGGGACTGTCGTACTTCTACGCCTTGCCGAGTCGCCTGTCCACGCCCTACCGGGTGGTCACGGCACTCCTGATGGCCGTGCTGTTCTCATTGAGCGATGAGTTCCACCAATCCTTCGTCGAGGGTCGGACGTCGACACTGCGCGACGTACTGATCGACACAGGCGGCGCCTCCCTGGCGTTGTTCGCGGCCGCCCTCTATTCATGGAGGTGGACGCGGGGCTAAGCGAATCATGGCCGAAAGCGGCCGTGGCGTAGATCACAACCTCGCCCTCTTCGCGGGCCAGGGTCGCCCGCACGTCCAGCGCTTCGATGACTGCGCGGCGTGTCTCCCCCCTGGCCGAAGCCAGGTCCACGTTGTGCGCCAGGTCGGCCGCGAAAGCCCTCAGTTCGGCGATCCGTTCATCGCTCAGCTGCTCTCGCTCCAGTTGCGTGCGCAGGCCGGCGCGCTCATGCTCGAGCGCGTCAATGGCCGACTCAATGCGCGCCTTCCGGCCGGCCAACGTGTCCTTGGCGAAGCCACCAGAGACGTACAGATCCAGCAGCCGTTCCATCTGCCCCCGGTGGTCCGTCAGCAGCGCCTCAATCGTCTGCAGCCGCTCAGTGATCGGCGTCAGCTGCTTTGCACCTTCGGCCTGGAAGACCGTCAGGGCGGCCTCGAGGCTGTCCGGGTTGACCAGGTGGCCGCGGACCCACTGCCACACGGCGTCGTCCACCTCTAGCACCCGGAACGAATGCGCGCTGCAGGTGTGCCCCTGCCTCCGGCTGTTGCAGACGTAGAACAGGTAGGTCCTGCCACGCGTCGTCGTGGGGCAGCCGGTGACGGCCGCGCCACAATGCCCGCAGCGCAGGCGGCCACTCATCAGGTAGTGATTCTTCTTCGGGCGGCGGCCGTTCCTGCGGTTGGTTTCCAGGTGTGTCTGTACGGCGTCCCAGGTCGACAGGTCAACCAGCGCTGGGACTGCGACTGTCAGTGCGTGGTCCGTGTCCTTGCCGTACGTCCAGGTCCCGATGTAGCAATCGTTCCTCAGCAGCGTGTGGACCGTGGACCGATTCCACTGGCCCCAGCCGCGCCGCTTGATCACGGCGCCCTTGAGACGATTCAGGTCGGCCGGGGTGGCGATCCCCAGCTCGGATAGCTTGCGGGTGATGTCGGCGAGGCCGTATGTGCCCTCGGCGAACCATCCGAAGACCATGCGCACCACCCGCGCCTCGTCCTCGTTCGGGATCAGCTGAAAGAGTCCGCGCTCGGGATCTACCACGCGCTCAGCCCGGTAGCCATAGGGAGGCCTACCAGCGACCATGATGCCCCCGCGCACAACTCGATTGCGCCGGCCCGCCTTGGTTCGCCTGGCGATACGTTTCCGCTCACGCTCAGCAAGCCAGGCGAAGAGGCCGCCCATTTCGCCTTCCTCGTCCTCGCTTGTCGCCAGCACCCCTTCGGTCGTTGACTCGATCCGCACGCCGGCCCGCAAGAGCTCCGCCTTTAGGATGTGAAACACAGCTTGGGCGCGTGCCAGGCGGTCGGCGTCACGGACCACCAGGATATCGTACGCGCCTTCCTCGGCGAGCTCCACCGATCGCTCACGCCCGGGTAGATCGGTAGCGGCGCCCGAAGCTCCCAGCTCCGATTCGGAGATCTCCTCGACGATCATGTAGCCCTGCCGACTGGCGTAGTCCCGGCATACGACGAGCTGGGCTTCGATGTTGCCCTTCCCCCGATCGTCGCCGGAGGTCCGGGCGTAGAGGACGGCGCGGGCGGTCATAGTTTGGCCTTCTCCTCGCCTTCCAGCTCCCGAACCTCGTCAACTGCGGACTTGTCCACTTCCTCGCCGACCGCCTGCATGATGATCCTCTCCAGGTCGTCGGGGTCCAGTGCCTCGACCTCAACCTGGAATAGCTTTCCGTGGCGCTCTATGAAGCCCGCCGCGCGCGCGTCCTTTGGCTTGCCCGGCGCCGGAGACAGCTTGAATCTCTTGACGTGTTCCGGCAGGACCGCCACGCGCGTGACGCCCTCAAAGCAGGCGCACCGCTCCACCAGGTCCCGGTCGATATCCTCGCCCGAGGGGTCCAGGTCCCCGACGTAGATCAGCACTGTCGGCCGGCCGTCGGCGTCGACCTCTTCCCGGATCGTGTCGACGTACGTTTGGGAGGGGTAGCCGCGTGCCACAATGACTGGGACGCCCCATTCCTCCAGCCACCCTGATACGAGGCCGGCCAGGGTGTCTTTCTCGACGGCCACCCAGACCTGTTTCTCCTGCGTCTTCTGGCGATCCAGCCGGAACCAGCTGCGCATCGTCTTTCGGGCATCGTCTGCATCGTCGAAGAACAGCGGCCGGTGGATCTGCCGAGTGTTGTCTACCAGGTCGGGGAAGTCGGCTTCCCGCCTGGCGGCCGCCGTCCTGGACGAGAGCGTCTTGTAGGCGGTGAGATTATTGGGGATCAGACCCTCGGCGACGAGGCGGTAGAACAGCTGCCGCAGCGTCACGCCGCTGCTGTAGCTGTCGACGATCTCGGCGCCGCGCTCGAGGATAGCAGGCCAGGCAATCATTTCTTCACCTTCAGGGCGTCCGACTGGCGGACGAACGGCATCCCGCCGACGCGCCACACGCGCAAACGGCCGGTCTTCGCCCACCGGTGAATCGTGGTGAACGCCCGGCCGGTGAGCCGGGCCGCCTCGCTGAGGGTGATGAGATCCGCAGGCACTCGGGGCACGGCGGCTATTGTAGCGTCCATCCTGCCAACCTCCAAGCTGTACTACATGCTATAGCCTATTCTATAGCCTGTCGCCGCCCCTGTCAAGGCCCCTTGCCTGCCGGCGCCGGTGCCGGCGTGCCCGCCTCGTCAGCTTTGCGCTTTACCTCGGCCTCTTCCTCCGCGACCGACTGCCTGCGTTTCGCCTCCACCTCGACCTCGGGACGCGACAGATCATCATCCTCTGACAGTTGCCTCATCGTCACCATGTCATTTCTCCGCGGGCCAGTCGACTGAGACGGTCGTGCGCCAGCCGCCGGCCTCAGCTGCATGGTGGATCTGCACGCGGTCCAGCAGCCCGCGCACTTCCGCGGCGGGCAGGTCCAGCGTGTCGAGCGAGCCCCGGACCATGCGCGAAGCCTCGGACACCTGCAGCGATGCGTCCGTCAGCGCCGCATCGGCCGCGACAATCTCCGGGGTCACCTGCAGCTGGTCGAGAACGGACTGCGCCCGGCGCGTCAGCCCTTGGAGGTCCATGCGCTCCGGCGAACCCGGCTCCCAGCGGCCCTGGATGGAAGAGATCTTCGCCGCTACCGCGCGCTTCACGTGTATGTCGCCAGTTGCCTCGGCTTTCGCCAGCACCGCCGCCAAGCCGGACGGCCCCACCTTCGTCAGCGCCTTCAAGATCTCAATATCCGCCAGCTGCATTTCGGCATTCAACCGGCCTGCGTCCCAGCGCTCGGACTCACGTCGACGCGCGTCAGTCGCCTTCTGCGAGGCCGTCACCATTCGGTTGAATTGCACACGCAGCTCCAGGCTGGCCTCGCGTTCCAGTCGCTGGACCGCCGCAGCCCGGTCGCGCTGGTAGGCTGGCGTCAGCCGTTCCAGCTCCAGCGGTGTAGCGATCCCCGCCTGGCGTCGGAACTCGGCGTCGATCTTGCTGATCGCATCCCTTTCGTTCCACCACTCAGTCATCACAATTCTCCTTGTCTCGCAGCACGCGCCCATTCCTCGGGCTCGAGATGCGTCTTGGCAAACTCGGCTTGCTCGTTCGCGACCGCGCGGTCGCGCTCGTAGTACCCGCTTTGGTCCAGGTAGGCGATGCAGCTCGGGCAGCCAGTATGTCGCCGCCGACAGGCCAGCATCGCCTCTTCGGTCTGCGGGTGCTGTATCCCCGCGTTGGCCTTCGGGATGATCTGGAAGTGCCCGTCCTTCGTGGGCACCCAGGTCTCACTCGGCGCCAGCACGTCGTACAATCCGGGCTCGAACGTCACCTCGCCCGCACCGCCCGACAGCCGATCACACACCAGCGCCAGGCAGTCCGTCAAGTCGTCATGGGTGACACGCCCCGCCTTCGGCGCCCCGATGTCGACACCGTTGCGGATCTGCAGCGCACCCAGCTCGTCCAGCAGGTCCTTCTCGGGATACAGGTCCAGGCGCTCGAGGTTCACCAGCTCCTTGAGCGCGCCGTACCACTTCAACTTCTTTGGCCTGGTGAATGGGTCATACTGCAGCGCCTGGATCTCACCTTTCAGTCGCTGTACCAGCGCCGCGCTGTCCGTGCGGATCACCGTCGGGTTGAAACGCCGCACCAGGTCCCTCAGTAGGTCCTCAGCCGCTGCAGGATCCACCGGGGGATGCATCAGCGCGGCGTAGTCCACAACCACCCGCAGGGCCTCCCGGTGGCCAATCAAGAAGCCGAAGCGATCCTGAAGCACCGCCGGATCGCAGCCCATCGCGTACGAGACACCCGAGACGGCCGACTCAACCCGGCGCCGCTTCTTGTCGACGGCCGCCAGCAGTTTCTCCGAGTCCAGGAACGCCTCGACCGGCTCCCTGAATTCCGCGTCGTATTCCGTGGCCGCAGACTCAGCATCCCGCGCCCTGGCGCGGTCGATGGTCTTCCGGCTCACCTTCGGATTGAGCTCCTCCGTTCGCATGCGTGTGACGTGCCAGTCGTCCAGGGCGCCCTGTGTCGAGCGCTCGAACAGGTCGTACACCACCCCAGACCGCGCCGCCGGCGTCGTCGGGATGATTACCCTGGCCAGGTCCCCGAATGTGGCCGTGGTGGGCGCGTAGGCGTCGAACACGGCATCCGCGCTCGAATTCCCCTCACCGTCGACGTAGTGGGCCAGCTCATCATGGACCACCGTCGAGGCCGTGAAGCCTCGGCCTGCCCGCGCGCTCGCCGGCATGCTGAGGATCACTGCCCCATTGGCCAGCTCGATCCGGTCCTCCAACTCGCGCACAATCAGCCGCCCGAGCCCTCGGGTGTGCCTCAGCAGCCTCCCGATCGTGCGGATGTGCAGCCGGGCGTTGTCCTGGCGCACGCTGGTGATGAGCACGTGCCGCTCCTCCCCCGGCCGCAGGTGGGCAGAGAAGTCAGGCACCACTGCTTCATGGCATGCGATGATGTCCGAAAGCAGCGACTTCCCGCCGCGTCGGCCTGAGAGCAGCAGCCACCCCGGCTTGCCCGACTCGTAGTAGGCAGACAGGGCCGCCGCCTGGCCAGGGTACAGCGTCACGCCAAGCGACTTGGCGAAGTCTAGGATCTCACTCACCCTCAACCTCCTTCATGGCGGCCGCCACCGCCTCGGCGGGGCTCATGGGCGGGTCCTGGGAAGGCTGGAACGTGTCCAGCCACCGGCGCAGCTCGGCCAGGTACGTTCCGCCACGCCGCACCACGCCTGCTTCCCACCACTGTGGATCTGCCAGCGATGCCTCCATGTCGCCGAACACCTTGCGGCAGATGATCACCAGCCGCGCTGTGACCTCCTGGCGCACCTGTTCCCTACCCTCGGGATAGGCGACCAACTCCCTCAGCTCCTGAAGGCTGGCAACCTCGGCAGGCACCAGGGCAGCCTCGCCCCTTTTCTCGAAAGAGTGGACCCCGTGCGTCACGGGCGCCTGCTCCTGACGCCTCTGTTGCGCCTCACTCATGGTCACGTTGGTCTCCCGCCCTGTTCGGGCTGCTGAGCTCTACTTGTAAACGTCGCCACTGACCGTGTGCCCAAACAGCACCGCCGTTCCACGCCTGCGTGTCCAGGTATTGGCCAGGTAATGCAAGCATTATGTCTAGTTAGACAGGCAGGCGAGGCGACGGCCCCACAGCACCCGGGCCGACCTGGGCCTACCACTTCCTGGACTCTGTTAATCGACATGCTTTTTGAATCCTCCAGGAACAGGTAGGCCCAGGTAGACCCGGACAAGTTCGGTCTGGTATTCATATCCGGATTCTCACGCCAAAGTGCCCTTTCGGCCGCTGGCCGTCCGCCTGTCGTAGCCTGCCCCGCCGGCACCCGAGCTTGAGCAGGATCCCGCCGACCTGCATGGCTTCCCGGCGCCCGGCCTCTCTTATGTAGTTCTGGCCCTTGAGGCGAGATAGGATGGCGGCGGTAGGTGTGAACCAATCATCCATGCCGGGCAGCGCCTGCCGCGGGTCGATTTCGTACTCGGCCAGGATGTAGTCGACCAGGGGATCGGACACCTCGTACTCTTGAGCGATGTCCTCGGCTGCTAGGTGTTCCTCGTGTGTCAGCTCCCAAGCCTCACCCGCCCGGTACAGCGCGGTCGCCTGCGCCCACAGCTGGTTAACGTCCACCAGGCGCTCATAGTCCCAGTCGATCCGTTCGATGCTGGCCACCATGAAGCGGCGATATCCAGTGGGGTCCCACAGGAAGCCGGCTTCGTTGTTGATGGTAGGAATCAGCGCGGCGATCGCCGGCTTCCGGGTGTCGTTGCGGCCGTAGGCGCGTCGCACGGTGACGGTCTGGCGCGATATGAAGTGCTTGAGCGCGTCCCGGTCGGCCTTCCGCATGGTGCTGCCAAGCTCGGCGACTTCCCAGATCCAGGTCGAGCACAGGTACAGCAGGAAGTCCTTGTCCTCGGTGTTGATTCCCGACTCCATGTAGAACTGAGGCAGCGGGCTGCCCAGGAAGCGCACCAGGCGGGACTTGCCGATACCCTGCGGGCCGTCGATGACGAAGGCCCGGGCCTGTACGCCGGTGGGGCCAGCCATCGGGCGCGCGATGGCGCCGATGAGGAAGCGGCGCAGGAAGGTGTTGAAGCCGGTGTTGCTGCCTTCGTCGACGTACCCACACAGCTTTGCGATGTGGTCTTGTCCGTCCCATGTCTGCGAATTGAGGTAGTCGCGGATCGGGTGGAAGCGGTGTTTGCTGGCCTCGGCGATCCAAGCGTCTTCGGCCACCCGCGGATTGTTGTACCCGTGCTCTCTCAATTCGGTGAATAGTACGGCGCGGATCACGTCGTCCTGCCGGGCGCCACACACGTGAACGTCGTCATTCATCAGGTTGAGCGCGAACGTGTATCCCATCGTCCCCAACGCGGCGATGTAGTGCGACGGCCGGGCGTGTGGCGGGCAGTCCTCGATAGCCTTGGTGCCGGCGTCCTGTTCGGCCCAGTAGTAGAGAGAGGCCAGAGTCAGGTCGGCGCGGTCGCCTTCGCTGAACGTCTCCCACTTGGCCGAACACGCGCCCGGCTTGTACTTGTCGGACGCGGTGGACCATTCGTCCCACAGCTCGAGGCCCAGCCGGCCGAGCTCGCGCAGCGACATGCCGACTTCTAGCCACGCCTCGTAGTCGTCGACGCGTTCGGCGCCGAGCATGCGCAGCGCCTTGAAGGCCCGGCCGAGGTTGTCTTGTATGACGTTGCCAGTGCCAGCGGCCTGAGAGCCCCCCATGGGGGTATCAGCCTGCTGAGCAGGCAGCAGCGCCTCCAGCTCGTCCAGCGTGTACTCATCGTCGGTGTAGTTGAGGATCTCGACCGCCATGGCGGGCTCGCGCTTGGCGTTCGTCGTCCCTGGGACACGCAGCACGCGCGCCAGGTCCTTAGCGCCAGGATCCCCGCCGACGAATTGCACCCATGCGGCCTGGGTCCGCGCGGCGCTCTCACGCGTTCCGTTGTCGTCCAGCAGTAGCGGTTCGGCCAGGATCCAGTAGGCGTGGTATCCGTGCCCGCTGTTGACGATGACGGTCGGCGGCATCGGTAGCTGCTCGATATGCTCGAGGATCGCGGTCATGTCGTCGCCGAAGTCTTTGGCGTCGTACTCAGCAGGCAAGCAGTTGATTGCGGCCACGTCCTCAAGCTTTCCCCGGACGTGACATGGGTCGCCACGATCGGGGATGGCGGCGCATGGGTGAACGTTGAAGTAGGTGTCCGCGGTCGTGGGCAGCACGTTCGGCGCGCCGGTGTACCACGCCGACTTCTTGTCGCGCAGGCGCCACCAGTAGTTGGCCTGGCCGCCGCGGTGCAGGCGTTCGATGAGTCGGTGTGCATCGTCCATGGGGCACTCCGGGGGGAATTCCACCATGGTGAAATTCCCCCCTCGCTATTCAGTTAGGCCGTCTCAAACGCCGGGTCGTCGACGATCGGCTCGGGGCCGATCTCGGGCGGTGCGGGGATTTTCACCGGCTTGGGCACCACACGGATGGCGTCAACCATCTTGTCAAGATACTTGACCTGAGTGCGGTAGAGGCGGATCCGCTTGCCGGCCCATCCATCGGTATCGTCGCCGAACCACGCCGCGATCACGTCGAAGTTCGTTACGTTCAGCACGAGGCTTTTCGCCTCGCGAAACGAAACGACCGGCTTCAGTTCGGTCTCGTCAGCGATCTGTTCCTGGTCGACGCGCAGGATGGTCACGACCAGGCCAGTCTCGGGTAGGTCGGCGACCTTCAGCCATTTGCTTGGATACAGGTCTGATTTCTTAGCCATGTTCATATCCTCTTGTAGTAGGTCGTTCGGCGGCTTGACGTTGTAGGTGGGGTCGTGTAGGGTTATGGGTGCTCGATCACCTCCTGCCGCGGGGGGCTCGAGTTGGCCGGCGTACCAGCGCCGGCCGTTTCGTCGGCATCATCCAGGGCCGCAAGCAAGAGTCGATACGCGGCCGCCGTCGCACCCCCGGACAACGCGCAAGAAGCCGCGTCGCCCGGGGGCACGTTGCCGGAAACCGCCGCGCTTGGACCGCGCGGCGCAGGTGAGGTTGGGGGGGAAAGCAGCTCGCCCACGAGACCAGCGTATCGTGAGCGAGGCCTAGCAAAAGGTAATATGTGTATGCTCTAGGGGATGTTGCTTCGAGGCCTACCTAGGGGCCAATGTAGCCTAAGGTCGACGGAGATGGTGCGGACGTACTCGGGGCTGTAGCCAGTCTCGCCTGCCACTTGGGCCGGCGGTTTCCCCGATCGGAGCATTCGCTCTAGCTCTTCGCGCCCGCACCGGCTGATCGGCGTGAAAGCATCCGCCGAGGTCACCTGGGGAAAGTCCTTCAGCATTTCCCGGCCGAGGTTGGCCATATCACCCTCGGCCTTTATGGCACCCGGCGGATTGAGACCTGTACCCCCGGCCGAGAGCTCATAGCGCGTCCGGGCCGTCACGATCGCGGTGCCCATGCCCGGGTGGATAATAAACGCGCCCTCCGAATACCCATAGGTCAGTGCCAGGCAGATCAACTTGTCCTGGAACTCGGGATTGATTGGCTCCACGCTCATGGGGCCTCCACCAGCAGCCTGGCGCTCAGCAGAACGCTTGCCCCAGGTCCACGACTACTCCTCCAGCTCGAGGTCGAGCTCCAGATCCGGCTCCTGATCGGGACGCCACGCGGACCCCGGCAGCACTTGGATGTCGCCGAACAACTCGGCCTGCTGGACCACCACCTGCTGACGCTTCACCAGTTCGAGAATGGCCAGGAAGGAAACAACGATCTCCAGTCGCGTGCGCGCGTGGGTCAGCATCTGGCGGAACGTCGTCCGGCCGTCGCGACGCAAGGAGTCGAGCAGAAGACGGATCTTGTCTCGGATGCGCACGATCGAAGGGCGGACGACCTCGTTGAGCGCTGGGCCGCGGGCAGCCTCGATCAGCACATCGAGCATGGCCCGCTGAAGCGCCTCGAACGTCAGACCCCGCGCATCCAGCTTGGGTTCGACCGCTGGGGGCGGGGCGACGCGCAGGTAGGTGCGCAGGCCGGCCGCTTCCCGTTCCGCAAGCAGAACGGCCACCTGCTTGTACTTCTTGTAGGCGATGAGCTGGCGCGCAAGCGCGTCACCCGGGTCCTCTTCGCCGGGTTCGCGCGAGGGAGGCCGGGGCAGGAGCGCTTCGGACTTGATTTGCAGCAGCCGGGCGGCAACCACCAGGAACGCGGCCAGGTCGGCGAGGTCGTGGGCCGGGACGAGGCGCAGATACTCCAGATACTGATCGGTGACCTGCGCCAGCGAGACGCGGGTGATATCCAGCTCGGCACGCTCGATCAGCTCGAGGAGCAGGTCGAGGGGTCCCTCAAAGACCGGCAACTGGACGGCGTAGGGGGCCTCAGCGGCCATCGTCAGCGCAGCCAGGCCAACAACCCGAGCCCAAGCAGGAGAAGGCCCAGGATGACGGCGAATCCGAGCCCGTAGACCAGCGTGCGGCGATCCTTCCCCTCCTGGGTGCGAGCGGCCTCGGCCAGTGCGTCGAGCCGCCGGCGGTCGATCTCCTCCAACGCACCCAGACGCTTGCGGGACGCCTGCTCCTCGTCGCCGCGGACGCCCGACGCCTGGGCGCGAACTTGGGATAGCCACAGCGGCGACCGTCCCCGACCGTCGTGCCGGCTCATCACCTGGCCAAACATCGTCGTCGGTTCGCCGCACGCTGGGCATCGGTCGGCCTGATCGGGGACTGGGCCGCCGCATGCAGGGCACGGACCATCGACCGCCGGTTCGGATGCGCCGCACCGGGGACAGCGCAAGGCGCCCGAGTCATCGGGCGCGAGGCTTGCCGCTCCACACTCGGGGCAAAGGGCCGCCAAGGGTTTCTCCGCTCACCGGACTGTAACCTCTGCGATTATAACCCGTCCAATAGATCAGACGGTTGAACGGGAGGCCGGTGTGGGCGTGTCCCGCCTCGTGTGGTTGGAGAAAGAGCAGTTCGTCGGGTTCGATGGCGCCGGGCACCCGGTGGTTGTCTCGAGTGAGACGCCGGATAATGCGGTTGGCGCGAAGCCGTCGGATCTGCTGCTGATCGCGCTGGCTTCTTGCACGGCCGTCGACATCGTCCGCATCCTGGGCAAGCAGCGCCCGGCGCTCACCGGGCTGGAAGTCTCCGCCCGGGGTGATCAGGAGTTGGATCCGCCGTGGCGCTTCACCGCCATCCACTTGACGTTCCGCGTGCGCGGCCGGCGCCTGAAGCCGGAAGCGGTGCGCAAGGCGGTCGAGCTGGCGGAGGGCAAGTATTGCTCCGTCTCGGCCAGCCTGCGCCCGTAGGTGAAGATCAGCTACGAGATCGAAATTGTCCCCGACCCGGCCTGACGCCTGTCGGCCGTGGACGAGGAGTGGTATCATCCTTGCGCGAGGTCCGGAGAGTAAGCCATGATTAACGAACCGATTCACGTCACCGATGCTGCCTTTGAGAAGACGGTCCTTCAATCGCCGCTGCCCGTGATCGTCGACTTCTGGGCGCCCTGGTGCGGCCCCTGCCGCATGGTCGCCCCGATCCTGGACAAGATCGCCACCGAGTACGCCGGCAAGCTGATCGTAAGCAAGGTCAACACCGATGAGAACTCCGACTGGGAGATGAAGTACGGCGTCCAGGGGATCCCGACGATGCTGTTCGTTGCCGGCGGGAAGGTCGTCCATCAGCAGGTTGGCGCGGTCCCCGAACCTTACCTGCGCGACATGGTTGACGAATTCCTCAATTCGGTGACCCTGCCATCAGCCAACTAGACGCGCTGGCCTGAGAGGTGTGAGGCGGCCGCCGGACCCGTCGGCGGCCGATCTTCATCCACGAACAGCCCTCACCCGACGTCTTTCCGCGCCAGCGGGAACCGGCAGTGAGCAAACCCTATGCGCCGAAGGTGGACCGGCGCGTGCTCCTTTGACTGCCTCGGGTTACCCGTCGGATGCCGTCCCCCAGAACAGGCCTTCGAGGCGGCGCCAGACGCGCAGGGCGAAGGATCGCATGTGGGCCAGGAACGTCCACAGCGTCAGTCCCCGGCGGCGGGCCGCCGGAGTGGGTCGCTTGGTCTCCACCCACTGCAGAGCCAGTGCGCCCCACGTCAGGCCGGCGCCGAAGCCCACCAGCACAAGGTGATCTCCGGGCCGCACGCGGCCTTGCTGCACGGCTTCACACACGGCGATTGGAATCGAGGCGCTGGAGGTGTTGCCGTAGCGCTCGATGTTGACCATGAAGCGCTCCATCGGCAAGTGCAGCCCGCGAGCGGCGGCCTCGATGATGCGCAGGTTGGCCTGGTGGGGGACGACCAGCTCGATGTCGTCCAGTGTCAGCCCGGCGTCGGCCACAACTTCGCGCGTGGCGGAGGCCATCACGCGTGTGGCGAAACGGAACACCTCGCGCCCGTTCATCTGGATCTTGTGCTGATTGCGCTCGACGGTGTCGATCGAGGCTGGCATCCGGCTTCCTCCGGCCGGGACCGCGAGCAGGCTGGCCCCCGAGCCGTCCGAGCGCAGGACTCCGGACATCACGCCCCCGGGCGACGTACGTGCCTCGAGCACGAAGGCCCCGGCCCCGTCTCCAAACAAGACGCAGGTCTCTCGGTCCTCCCAATTCACAAGCCGGGAGAGCGTCTCGGCGCCGATGATCAGCGCGTTGTCGATGGCGCCCGTGCGGATCGCCTGGGTCGCCATATGGACGGCGTAAATGAACCCACTGCACGCTGCCGACAGGTCAAAGGCGCCGGCGCGCACAGCTCCCAGGGCGTCCTGCACCAGGCACGCGGTGGCGGGAAACAGGTGCTCGGGAGAGGCCGAGGCCACGATGACGAGATCGAGATCACGCGCCACCAGGCTGGTGGACTCGAGTGCCCGCAGCCCAGCGCGCGCCGCCAGCGTGGCGGTGCTTTCGTGTTTGGCGGCGATGCGCCGCTCGCGGATGCCTGTACGGGAGGTGATCCATTCGTCCGACGTCTCGACCATCTTCTCCAGGTCGGCATTCGTCAAGACGGCATCCGGGACAGCCATCCCCCAGCCCGTGATGTGAGCGTAACGCGTCATGCGACCTTCCCATCTTCCGGCGGCCGGGAGATGACCAGGCATGCATTGTGGCCGCCAAAGCCGAACGAGTTGCTCAGGACGTGGCGTACGGTGGCACGCCGGGCCGTGTTGGGGATGTAGTCGAGGTCACATGCCGGATCAGGGGTTCTGTAGTTGACTGTTGGCGGCAGGATCCCCTCGCGCAGCGCCTGGACGCAGAAGATCGCTTCGAGTGCGCCCGCAGCGCCGAACAGGTGCCCGGTCGTGGACTTGGTCGATGAGATCGGGACGCGGTAGGCGTGCTCGCCGAGAACCGCCTTGATGGCGGTCGTCTCGCTGGCGTCGTTCAGGCGCGTGCTCGTGCCGTGAGCGTTGATGTACCCAATATCCTGTGGCTTCAGTCCGGCGTTGTCCAGCGCCAGGCGCATGCAGGCGGCGGCGCCTGCGCCGTTCCCCGCCGGAGCCGAAAGGTGGAATGCATCGTTGGTGGACGCATACCCGGAGAGCTCGGCCAGGATCGGCGCGTGTCTGCGCCGGGCGTGCTCGAGGGACTCCAGGACTAGAATGCCGGCGCCCTCCGCCATGACAAATCCGTCGCGATCCCGGTCGAAGGGGCGCGAGGCCGCCAGCGGGTCGTCATTGCGCCGCGAGAGAGCCTCCATGACGTTGAATGCGGCCAGGGTCAGGGGCACGATCGCCGCCTCGGCCCCCCCGGCGATCATCACGTCGGCATCGCCGCGCCGGATGATCTCAGCCGCTTCGCCGATGGCGTTGGCGCCGGTGGCGCACGCGGTGACGATGGCCATGTTCGGCCCGCGCACCCCGAAGGCGATGGCGATCTGGCTTCCGCCCGTATCCGGGATCATCATCGGGACGAGGAAGGGGGAGACGCGCTGAATGCCGAGGTCCTGCGTGCGCTGGATCTCGGACAGAAGCGTGCCGATGCCGCCGATGCCGGTCCCCACCACCGCGCCGATGCGGTCGCGGTTGCGTTCATCGATGGTCAATCCGGCAAGCGAAAGCGCTTGCTGCGTGGCGGCCACCGCGAACTGGGTATACCGATCCATGCGCCGTGCCTGGCGCCGCCCCAGCAACGCCTCGGCGTCGAATCCCTTGACCTCGGCGGCAAACCGGGTGGCGTGTTGCGAGGCGTCGAAGGCCTGGATCGTCGCCACGCCAGAGATGCCCGCCACGGCCGCCTGCCAGCTCGTGGGGACGTCGTTGCCCAACGGGCTGATGCACCCGACTCCTGTGATGACGACGCGCATGCGTGACAAGACGTCCTCCTCTGGCGAACTTGCTTCCCTCAAGGCAGATTAACCCCGCGGCAGGAAAGGGGATGCGGCGATGGGTATGCTACAATCCGGCCCGCGATGGGCCGAGAGCATCTGCACGCCAACGCCGCCCGCATACTCGAACTTGAGACCAATCTCCCTCGAAGGTCATCACCATGATCCTGGTGACCGGTGGGACCGGCTTCGTCGGTCGGGCGGTCCTACGTCATCTTACCGCAGCCGGTCTGCGAGTTCGGACGCTGCTCAAACCCGCGCAGCGTAGCCCGCGCCTGCCTGCAGGCGTCCCGGTCGATGTGGCACTGGCGGCGCTTGACGACCCGCGCGGCATGCGGGCAGCCCTCGTAGGCATCGAGGCCGTAGTGCACCTGGCGAGCGCCGAACGCACCGGTCAGCTGAACGCGCTGCAGCGCACGGATGTCGATGGGACGCGCACGTTGGCGGAGGCGTGTGCCCAGGCTGGAGTGCGGCATCTGGTGTACGTGAGTCACCTGGGCGCCAATCGTGAATCAGCCTATCCGGTCCTGCGCGCCAAGGCGCTGGCCGAGGAGCACATACGCGCCAGCGGCGTGCCCCACACCATCTTGCGTTCGGGTGTGGTCTTCGGAGTTGACGACCACTTCACCCGCCCGCTGGCGATGATCGCTGCCTCGGTCCCGCTGGTGTTCCTGCTGCCCGGGGAGGGGGACTCGCTCCTGCATCCCCTGTGGGTTGAGGACCTGGCCACGGCGATCGCGTGGACCCTGGAGGACCGCGAGCCGGCAGGTACCGCGCTCGAGATCGGCGGGCCGGAGTTTCACAGCCTGCGCCAGGTGATGGCGCTGATACTGCCGGCCGCAGGGTTGACGCGCATCCTCCTTCCGACGCGGCAGCCCTACCTGCGAGCGGGGGCAGCGCTGCTGCGGCGCCTTCTACCGTGGCCGCCGATCACGCCCTTCCTGCTCGACTACCTGGCCTCCAATCGCACGGCCGAGATCGATTCGATGCCACGCCTCTACGGTCTACAGCCTTCCCGGCTGGAATCGCACCTCGACTATCTCCGCGGCAAGAACTGGGAGTGGGAGCTCCTGGCGCGCCAGATCGCCGCACGGAGGGCAGGGTGACGGATGCCCCGTCGCTTGTGCTGCGGCCTCTGAAGGGTTTGCAGGAGATCCAGGTCGGTCGCGAGCTCCTCAGGCGCGTTCTCAAGACGTCAGACGCGCCATCGACCGGTGAGACGGACCTCCAGGGGGCGAAGGGTGGGCAGCCGATTGGCGCACTTGAGGGTGAGCGACTGCTTGGCGTGAGCCGCGCTACCCTGGAAGTCGATGACGCCAACCCGAGGCGTGTGCCGGGCCAGCGCCTGCGCATCACGCACCTCGCCGTCGACCCCGAGGCCACCGGCCGCGGACTGGGTGAGAAGCTGATGGCCGTGCAACGCGAGCACGCGATCGGGCAAGGACTGCAGCTGGTGACGTGGAGGCAGGATCCGCTCGACGTGCGGCTGGCGCACCTTTCCATCCGCAAGCTGGGCGCGGTCAGCCGGTGGGTGCGCCGCAGTGACGACGGCCAGGCAGATGGGCTGGAGGTCGAGTGGTGGGTCCGCTCGGCGCGGGTGCAGGCGAGGCTGGCGGGGACGGGCTCCGGGCTGGAGCTGGTCGACGCGCTAGAAGCCGGGGTGCCCAAGCTGAACACCGGGGTGCTGGGCGACGACGGCTACCTGCGGCCTTCCGGGGGAGAGCAACCCCCGGATGGTGCGATGGCCCTGGTGGAGATCCCCTTCGAGTTCGCCGAGCTGCGGTCGCGGGATCTGCGCTTGGCGGAGGCATGGCGCGCCCAGATCGGGGAGATCCTGGATCGGGCCTTCGCGCTGGGCTACTGGCTGACAGACTTCTTATGGCTGCGCGGGGAGCGCCACCCGCGCGCATACTACCTGGTGATCGACGGCGAGCGGCAACTTTCCTGAGCCGCCTGGCGGAGGGCGGATCAGCGTGACAGTGTCTGCAGCCAGTCGATCGAGGCCGCACCCCCGTAGGCGAGCAGCAGCATCTTGATCATCTTCCCGATCCAGGTATAGAGCAGAAAAAGGCCTACCCGCATGCGCAGCGCGCCGGCGGCAATCCCGGCCAGATCGAATACCGGATTGGGGATGGCGGCCAAGAACACGATCGTCAGCGCGCCGTAGCGGCGCATCCAGCCCAGCAGCTTCTCATAGGTGCGGGCGTTCTCGATCACGGCCTGGCCGCTAAAGCCCGCCATGTAGCCGGTCAGCTCGCCCAGGGTCGCGCCAGAGGCCGCCGCGAGCGCCACGCCGAGGGGATGGAAGACGGCGCCCATGGCGAACGTCACCGCCCATCCGGGGGCCGGCAGGATCAGCGTGGCATTGGCCAAGGCCGACAGCACGAAGATCCCCGGATATCCGTAGGCGGCGAGCTGCTCGGCCCGATCCCGAATGGCGAAGATGAAGACCGTTATCGCGATGACGCCCAGCAGTGCCAGCAGGCGCAGGATTGTCAGCCGCCGGCCGGAGGTGGGCCGCGCCTGGGTCACGCTTCGAGAATCTCGATGCGCTGAATGGCGACGGCCGCCGCCTTGCGGTCGCTGGGATCACGCGGTGGGATCGACAGCAGAACGTCCAGTCCCTTGACCGCCTGGCCGAAGACGGAGTGCTTGCCGTCCAGCCAGGGCGTGGCGACGTGGGTGAGGAAGAATTGGGAGCCATTGGTGTTCGGTCCGGCATTGGCCATGGATAGGACGCCCGGACCGGAGTGCCGCAGCGTCTGGTCGAACTCGTCCTGGAAGCGGTAGCCGGGACCGCCGGTGCCCGTGCCGGTCGGATCGCCGGTCTGAGCCATGAAGTTGGCGATCACGCGATGGAAGGTCACCCCGTCGTAGAACCCCTGCCGCGCCAGGAAGACGAAGTTGTTGACCGTCACCGGCGCCAGGTCGGCGTGCAAATCCACAAGGATCGTCCCCTTATCCGTTACAAGGCGGGCCTGGTAACGCTTGTTAGGCTGCAGGGCCATTTTCGGTGCGGCAGGGTACTGTTGGGAGGGCATGCAGGGCTCCTGTGGGTCAGCGCTGGCGCAGCAGCGTCTCGATTCGGGCTACGACCATGTCCATGGCAACCAGGTTGAGGCCGCCCTCGGGCAGGATCACGTCGGCGTAGCGCTTCGACGGCTCGACGAACTCAAGGTGCATCGGGCGCACCGACGTCTCATACTGGCGGATCACCGACTCAACCGTCCGGCCGCGGTCCTTGACGTCGCGCTGCAGGCGGCGGATGAAGCGCACGTCGGGTGCGGTGTCGACGAATATCTTCACGTCGAACAGCTCGCGCAGCTCCGGCTCGGCAAAGATCAGGATCCCTTCCACCAGGACGATCGGCTGCGGTTCGACGCGCTGTGTGCGTGCGGTGCGGGCGTGCGTGGTGAAGTCGTATACCGGGATCTCGACCGCCTCCCAGGCGCGCAGGCGGCGCAAGTGCTCGACCAGCAGCGAGGTTTCGAGCGAATCCGGGTGGTCGAAGTTCAGGGATTCGCGTTGGAAGCGGGGAAGGTCCTTCAGGTCCTTGTAGTAAGCGTCGTGCGGCACAAAGCCAATGTGCGCCGCTCCGGCGCGCTCGAGGATCACGTTGGCGACGGTCGTCTTCCCGGAGCCAGTGCCTCCAGCAATGCCGATGATGACGGGCGGCGGACGATCGGGCATGCAGTGATTATACGTGAGGCGCTGGAGGGCATCGCGTGCTGGAGCGGGCCGCCTCATCGCCCCGACGTCCGCGTCCGCCGAGGGAGGGTCGGACGGGGAGAAGAGGGGAGGCCACGTGATTCCGGGTCAGCCAGCCTTCAGGGCGGCGACCTGGCCGCCGGTCAGCGGCGGCAGGTCCTCCGAAGGGAGGGCGAAGAGGGCGTGCGGTGTGCCGGCGGCCGCCCATATCTGGTCGAACAGCAGCAGATCCTCGTCGATGAAGATCGGCAGCGGGGAGGCATGCCCGACAGGCGGCACTCCCCCGATGGCGAAACCGGTCTGCTCACGCACGAAGTCCGGGCTGGCTCGGCCGACGGGCTCGCTCAGGAGCACGGCCAGGCGAGCTTCATCCACGCGGTTGGCTCCGCTGGCGATCACCAGCGCCGCGCGTCCGCTGGCCAGGCCGCGGAAGACGAGGGACTTGGCGATCTGGCCAACCATGCAGCCAACGGCCTGGGCGGCCTCCGCAGACGTGCGCGTCGAGCGTTCGAGCTCCAGCACCCGATAGTCCCTCCCAAGGGCGTGGAGGGCGTCCTGGACACGCTGTGCCGCCGGAGAAAGGGGGATCAGGGTTTCGGGCATGAGCGTGGCCGGTACTCCCTACAACGAACGAACCCGGACCTGGGTGGACAGCATGGAAGGACGAGCCCTGCGCCTCGGCGTCAGTGTCGGTAGTAGGCGACGAGCATAAGGGACAGGGCAAAGAGAGCGATCAGGCCCGCCGAGGAGCACAGGCAGATGGCCAGCAGCTCGATGATCCCGATGGTCAGCGACATGGCGCCGATCGCCTCCGCCCATGTGAAATCTGTGGAGTCCGGGAAGGAACCGAAGAGGATGGGGGAGAGCCACCAGTGGGATTCGAACCCACGACCTGACGTTTACGAAACGCCCGCTCTGCCAGCTGAGCTATGGTGGCAACGGGCGGCATTATACCAGAGGGTGTCGTGGGTTTGAATCCCCCTGCTGTCTCTCCCTGAGGACTCGGAGGTCGGAGTCATGGGGTCAGTCCCTCGCGTCCGCCGAGGCGAGTTGTCGAGTCGGGAGCCACTGCGCGAACGCCATATCTGGCAGCATCCGCGAGTACGTCTCAACGAGCTTGGAATTTGACCATCCTCCCTGGCGCTGCACAAGTCGGGTGCTCGCGCCGCTGACCAGCGAGATGCAGGCCATAGAACGCCTCAACGCGTGAGGACCGAAGTGAGGGATGCCCGCCTTCGGGGCTATCGCACGGAACATCACGCGCAGGCCGCTCGGGGTTATTCTCGTTCCTGGCTTCTTGCCGCCGATGCCCACGAACACCTCTTCGACTCCCGGAAGAGCGATGCGGTCCCGGAGGGAAAGCCACAAGCGCAGGCGGACGCGCGTCTCGACGGAGTAGATCGCCGTCCGCCAGCGGGAGCCTTTCTGCATGACCCCGAGCTGCTGGTGCGCCAGATCGAGATTCTTGACCGTGAGGGCTGACGCCTCAAACGCACGGAGGCCGGTATCGAGGAGCAAAGAGACAAGGGCAAGATCCCGGACCCGCTTCGGGTCAGTGCAGTCGAGTTCGTCCTTGCCGGTGAGGTATCTCAGCAGCTTGATCGCCTCCTCAAGGCTGAGGGTCCGCTGAGGTCCGCTGTCAACGGTGCGCATCTTGAGTCGGAGGCAAGGGTGCGCGTCCCCGAACGTGTACCGGGTGTACGCGCGCACCGCCGCGACCGCGAAACGGCGCGTGGCCGGCGCCCATGTGTGAAGGTCCAGCCACTCCATGAAGAGTCCAGGGTCCACGTCCTCGAGCGTCCTCCCGCGCTCCACGAGCCAGGCCTGCAGGTTGGTGAGATACCATCGGTAGCTCAACTGTGTTGAGGGGGCTGTGCCTGAGCAGGCCAGGAAGGTCGCCAGGGTGGTCATCGGATCGACTCCAACTGGACGAACCACGTCTCCTCGTTCTCGGGCGCGCGGATCCACAGGCGCTCGCTGACCAATTCCGCGCCCAGTGCCTCGATCGTCTGCAGCGGGTCGAGGTCGAGGTGCCGGGCGAGCGAGATCAGCATGCCAGCGCGGGGGTCGTCGATGAAGTTGGTCAGCTCTCCCCGATCGTCCTCCATCGTGCGCCGTTCGTCCGCCAGGGCGCGGACCACCTCGCGGCGACTCAGGTAGTCGTCTCGGGTCAGATCCAATCGGATGGGTACTTGGACGTTCATCGCTCCTCCCAGGGTAGATGTTGCGGCGGATACGATCGAGCATGTTCGCCAGGCGCCTCCTTGAACCGAAAACAGCCGCCCGTGTCTGGGTGGCTGCGTAGGGTCCCCCGGCGTACAATTGGGGTGTCCCTTGGCTGCCAACACCAGCCTTGGGGCTGCCCTGGTCGGTTCGCTCCGGCCAGGGCGTTTCGTTTGCGGTTCGGCTTCAGCATACACCCGTTGTCAAGCGCCGGGGCCAGAACGGGTGTTCAAACTGCCTCTTGCGGGAATCGCAATAACGTGCTAAACTGGGTTTACCGATATTCTCATCGGAGGGTGAAATGGGAAAACGTGGGCCGAAGCCCCAGCCTGGGTCAAAGCGAGACGTGATCGCGGTCGCTGTGCCTCGAGCGTTGAAGGAGATGATTATCGAGCGCGCCCGGCAGAAGGGAACCTCTCCTAGTATCGAGGCGTTTGAGGTGCTGATGGCCGACTTCATGGGTCCGCCGAGGCTGACGCTCGACGAGGCAAGGGAAGTGGCAATTGGCGGATCCGCGGCCGGACACCAGAAGGCCGGCGCACCATGACCGGGGAACCGATCCGCCCCGTTGGCGCGGGGCGGGCGGCCGAACTGAGTGCTGAAGGCGCCTCTACGGTACAGCCAAACCCCGCGGAAGTCAAACCCCGGTTGGTGGCGATCATCTGTGACGGTTGCGGCGCCTGCTTTGAACTGCCAATCACGGCCGTTCTGAATCGGTTCACCGTTCCCTGCGCCTGCGGTTGGCCGGCGTGGACCCCACGCGACGTCTGGCCGATGGACCTGCCAGGCGGACCGCTGCGCCCGACGATCGGAGCGCGGCCATGAAGCGCGGGCACGCCGAGGACGTCCTCGCCCGATCGGGACCAGCACTGACCGCCCGCGAGCTGAAGGCACGCCAGGCAGTCCTCGCCGCCGGCACTCTCGACGCCTGGCGCGGCAAGTTCGAGCGCTACCACACGACGCGGGATTACTGCCGCTGCGCCGACTTCCAAGTCCGCGGCCTCACCCGTCACGAGATCGACGCGTGCAAGCACATGCTGGCCATGCGGCTGCTGCAGGAGAGAGGTGCGCTATGAGCAGCAATCTCTACGTCCGAGTACCTCATCGGCTGTTGACGGATCCCACGTGGGGCCGGCTGACGTATTCGCTGAAGGCCCTGGCAGTCCAGCTCGCCCTTGTGGCGGGTGACACCGACGCCGAGGCAGACGGCGGGATCCTGCCTGCGATCGACGGCCTGGCCTGGATGCTGCGCCTGGACGCCGAGGACCTGGAAACCGACCTGGTGATCCTCGAGGAGGTCGGCTATGTCGAGCGGAAAGGTGGCCGCTGGTACGCCGCTGAGTTCATGCGCTGGCAGGACGGAATGACGCCCGGCGCACGCCGGATGCGGAAGCTGCGAGCCAAGCAGAAGGCCGCCAGAGCGAAGGATGAGGCCGCGTCACTGAGTGACGCACGCAGTGCGCACGGTGTGCGTAACGGCCGTGCGCCTACAGAACCATCACTACAACCATCGCCACAACCAGCGCCAGCGGCAGAGCCAACAACAACAGAGGCGCTTGCGCGCGAAGAGCGTGTTGTTGTTGGCCTTCCAGGCCCCAACGACGACCCAATGACTCGACTTCTCCAAGAGCAGGGAGTCACGGAACAGGCAGCCCGCAGGCTATCCCAGGAACACAAGGCGCCCGAGATCCACGCCGGCATCGCGGTTGCCAGGGAGTACGCCAGCACACACGGCTGCAGCAACTTCCCGGGCTTCGTGGTCAAGGCCATCCAAGAGGGTTGGCAGCCGGCAGACGTTCCCGGCGACTACGCCGACTGGGATACATCAGACATCGAGGAGGAAAGCGCATGAAAGCCGCGCCAGCCGTCGCGGCCGCGCATGCTTCTCAGAGCGTACGCCGCAGTTGTCAGACAAGGTTCGGAGTGGTTTGGGTTGATTCGCAAACGGTCAATCTACGGTTCACGCCAGAGCGTGAGCATGGCAGATCAGGGCGGCCGGGGCCAACACCGGCAGATGTAGGGGCAACATGGTAACTGAGCTGGTGGAGGTTGCAACGGAGAGACGCTGCGCCGGTGAGACGGTCGACGGGGAGCCATGCCTGGCGCAGCCGACAGCTTCGGGCTGGTGCTGGTTCCACGATCCAGAGCGCGAGGAGAGCCGCCAGGAGGCACGCCGGAAGGGTGGGCGCACGCACCGCTACCTGGACATCCCGGCCAAGCCTGACGGTTCGCCTGGGACGCTACAGGACGTTGTGGACGGCCTGGGCGCCGAGATCCGGGCGGTATGGCTGCACGACAACAGTCCGGCGCGGGCGCATGCGCTAGGCCGATTGTACGCAGTCCTGGCCGATGTCCTGGAGAGCATGGGGATCGAGCGCCTCGAGCTCGAGCTGGGACGTGACCATGAGTAATAAGGCTGCGGTACGCCGGTATCGTGGGCTGTTCGCCAAGCGCGGTCGCGCTACCAGGCGCTTCGTCGTCTGGCGCGAGGGTGAACCTCAGCCGGCTGCCGATCCTGGTGTGACCGTGATCCATGTCTCCTCACGCGTCGACCAGGCGCTTGGCCACCTGCTCGACCTCCCCGCTCGACGGGCGGCGCCCACCTACCACAGGCGCACGCCTCAGGAGGTTCTTGACGGCGAAGAGGGGCCGGCCATCTGGCGCACGGTGCTGGAGCGGCTGCTGGTGGAAGCAGAGACGGCCGAGGCACAGCGTGCGCTGCGGACCGCCCTGGACGAGCTGAAGCCGGAGGCGCTGGCGGAGGCGTCGGAAGACGCGCCAGCGCGGCAGGAAGCCGCTCAGGAGGCCTCAGGACAAGAATTGGTGCGTCCTGCCACCAAAGATGAACCGCGCCCCACGATGTTCGAACGCGGCATCCGAGCGGCGGCCGACGTGCTGGTGCGGGACAGGTCGCATCACAACTTGATGAACGCGACATTCATCAGCATGGCCACGGGGCGGCCGACTGGGCTGCGGGCTGAGGTCGAGCGGTTCAGACGCGCCGAGGGTCCAGAGAGTGACGCGCTGCGCGATGCGCTTCAAGGGCTGGACGACAATGCCGCCGCCGGCCGGAGTGGGCCGACGAGCGACACAGAGGAGTAGTGACATGGCAAAAACGCAGACAGGTATCCCACTGGCAGGTGGGCACGAGACGCCGGCCCCCGGCGTGGCGCATGAGGGTTTGGGGGTCACGTCGAGTGGCAACGAGTGGCTAGCCTGGCGCGAAGCGGGAGCGCCTGCGGACCCGCCGAATCCTGGCGACCAATCAGACGAGTGGCCGACGGATCTCCCGGTGGTCCCAGGGGCGCCTGCGGAGTGGATGAATCCGAAGGCTCCCGGGAACCGGAATCCGAGGGAGGGCAAATGAAGTCCACGATGGATCTAGTCCGGGAGCTCCGTGCGACGAAAGCGACGCGGTACCCAGCGCCAGTGATGAGGCCCGCGCCCCCGTTGGACGGGAAGAAGTTCACGCCGAAGGGAGAGACCGGGAAGGACGGGAGCAAGCGGGATGTTCCCAGGCCGCTGACGAAAGCGGTCGCGCTCTCGCCCGAGGCGAAGATCATTACTGAGACGATCGACGAGCTGGCGAACGACACAGCCGAGTTCAAGACCTGGGTGAACGCGTCCCTCATGGTCCTGAAAGCGCGCATCGACAAGCTGGAGTCCGCGCCGAAGTTGAGGCGCCGGCGCATGACGACGAAGTTCATCCGCGACCGCATGGGGCGAGCTACAGGGGCCGATGCGGACGCGGAATATTTCTACGAAGGAGAGTGAGTCATGGGCAAGATACTGACAGTCGAAGGTGCGGCGGCGGACGTCGCCGACAAGAAGCCGAAAGGCCGCCATCTGTTCGCCGCGTGGACGAAGGCGCGAGCGGTCAGGGTTGCGCGTGAGCAGCTGCTTGAGGAGCGCGTGCGCAACGCGAAGCTCGGCGCGTCGTTTAACGATTGCCTCGCTCAGGCGAAGCAAATGAGGGCCGAGAAACTGGCGCTCGATGTGACCAAGGTGGGCGGGTGGCGCCAGTGGGGCGCGGCCGCGGCCGCCCTGGAAATGGCCGCGCAGGCGTTGGATGCGAAGGCCGCCGATGTGCACAACTACTTCGTCGCGTCGCTCATCCGAATCGCCGACCTCGTGAAGGTCGCCGGCGAGTCGAACGCGGCGCACGACAATCTCAAGCGGCGGCTCGAGGCCGATGCGCGTCAGGCCGCCGATGCGTTGGCGAAACTGGTTGCGAAAGAGGCGGCCGGCGCCGACCAACAGCGGGAGCTGGAGCAGCTAGACGCGCCGCCAGTCTGAGGGCGTCCCGCGGGGATCAACCTCCCCCCGCGTTCGCTGGGTCAGGCCGCGAGCACACTGCCATGAACAGGACGCGGCCTGGCCCTCTGAGGTGACGCATGGGACTCATAACGAATCTCGCGCCGCCGGCGTACCAGCGTTGCGCGAAAGCGATCGCCAGGCGGCAGCTCTTTGTCCTTTGGTGGCTGGATCCGGTCCCTGGGATCGCCGGCATGTGTTGCGGCGGCACGAAGGCCTTCAAGATGCCGATGGTGCTGCTGCGCTCCTACCCGGACCCGTGGACGATGGTCGAGCTCTTGGTGCATGAAAGTTTGCACTGGCTGCACTCTCCAGCGACGGTGTACGAGAGCGGGGAAGCGTTCAAGCGGCACCTGGCTGACATGGCGACGATGTTCGACAGGGCCGCCC
>Ga0315289_10002598_pt1 | contig 27628 bp, 35 predicted proteins | sample YL17G11_40_MG_FD_203452 | JGI IMG/M metagenome (GOLD analysis project Ga0315289, IMG submission 203452) | Sediment microbial communities from Yellowstone Lake, YNP, Wyoming, USA - YL17G11_40 | ecosystem: Environmental > Aquatic > Freshwater > Lake > Sediment | place: USA: Wyoming | collected...
TGTTCCATCGGGATTGTTTAGGACCTTCCTTATAAAGTACCAGACAAACCCAATTTTCGGATCACTTTTCTTTTCTATATCATCCAATTGTTGTTGGATGGGCCATGTCGGAATTTGAAATTTTGCTTCGACTCCTCGAAAATTGGTATCGGGGGAGGTTAACGAAACTTCATCGAAATACTCGTTGATCTCGGAACGGATACCACACAGCAGATGTTGTTTGATCAATCGATCCATGTGATTATGGGGTGGACGGTGTGTTTGGAGATTCTCCTTCCCCTGTTGGAATAGAGTACGCAATGACAGTTTCCCTAAAGGAAGCGGACACTTGGGTATTACCAACGAAGAGATTGACACACTTCTCTACAAGAGTTTGTAGAGAGATTTTATGCCGGATGCCAAGAACCTTGAGTTCGTCGTAAAGGTCGGCTGGGATTTTGACCGTTGTAGCTACTTTTTCTTCTTTTTTCATAATCGAAAACTTGTTCAGAAACGTATCTGATTGGAGATACGTATATGCGTGAACGCATTTTCGACTATTTATATTTTAGAAAGAAAAGTCAGTCCTTGATGTCTGCGACGGCATCACAGGTTTTGCCCTTGTGGAGGCAATACTTGCAATTCGTTTTGTTCTTGCCGGGGATTTTGGGATACTTGATAGTCGTGTTGTAAGTCCCATCGGGGTTGAAACTTTCCGTGATGAACTGGGTGAAGTGATCGACAACCCGAGTTACTTCCTTTTGATTGGATTCGGGTTTGAAAACTTGGATTCGAGTTTGGCGGTACTTGGCATCGGGATAGAGCTTTCGCTTGAGAATCATGAACTCGATATCAATCTGAGAAACGGGAACGTTGTGTTTGCGGCTGTACAGTGCTTTGTAAAGTATTAACTGAGATGTTTTGGATAGGTCTTCCATTTGAGAGGAAGTCCATGCCATACGAGAAGTCTTGAAGTCGAAAATCTTTATGCGTCCTGTGGCCTTCTCTTTCAATACTAAATCGATATAGCCCCAGTATTGGGTGTTATGGGTCAAATCCATGTTCAACTCATCTTCAATACCGAGGAACTCGTATTTGTCGGGTGGAAAGTGTTGAAGCCGAACTGCCGCCGTCATGAACTCTTTGATAAAATTCACTCCATCTTCAACGAATTCGGTGAGTTCGGCTTGAGTGTAAACGATCTTGTTGTCGGCACATTCTTGAATAAAATGATCGATGAAAAAGTCCCGCAGTCCGAGCGTCGTGGCTTTGAGCATTCCCTCGGTATAAAGGGTTTTGACGTAATGTTGCAGCGTTTCGTGAATGGCGTTCCCGTAAGTCAGGTTCAGGTTGGCTTCAAACGTCTTGAGCCCCTTGATGTAATCCAACTCCCATTGATGAGGACACTTGAACCACTTGGCATACTGGCTATAGCTTACTGTTTTCTTTTTAGGGTCACTCATATTCGGTTTAAGGGTTTATCGACGGCGGCACTCTGACGATAATGTGAGATGTTGCGTCCGCTGGCACATTTACTACATTGAATCCACTTGTACCTTTTATTTCGTTTGGGGTCATTGTGATACACGATTTCCCAACGATGCTTTCCTTTAAGGCAGGCCATATTTAAGCGAACCATACCAGAAGAACAAGGAAAAGGCAACTATTTATACTCTATGAAACGATTCATGGCTTTTTTTATGATCCTTCTGGTTGGGGCTACGATGCTCTCTGCCGAAGAGTTTACCACGGGCGGCATCTTCGTCCAAAACGCACCCACAAACCTCTCCTACACGCTCCTGAGCAAAACTACTAACCGTGTTGAGCAATTGGTGGTGGGCAAAACCTATCGTATCGATGCCGATGTGATGGAATTCCAAACAAAGACCAGTGAAGAGATTACCCTCGCATTTTCAACGGGTCTCCAATTGCGTATTTCGCCTAATTCGACGTTTTCCATTGATAGTTTCAATCAACTCGTCACGAATGACGAGTCGCAGCCTTCTAAGTTGCAAGTTGAATATTCAGTTGCAAGTTTAAGCTTGATGGATGGTGAAATCGAGCTAATTTGTCCGAAAGTTGACACGAATTCCCAATGTATCCTCCAAACGCCTTTAGTTAACGTTAACGTAGCGGAAGGTCGTCTCGTGGTCAAATCGAATCCTAAGTGGGTTATGCTGAACGCAATAGAGGGTAAAGTGACGGTGGTGGATTCGAAGAATAAGAAGACTTTTATCGATAAAGGTCAAATGGGGCTTATTATCCAGTATCCCGGCAAAAATGATCAAATCATGGTCACTCAGAAGGATATTTCCCCCGACGAACTGGACAAAATGGCCGTTTCGTTGAATGGCCTCGCAAAATCTCAGAACGATGTTCTCTTCATCGTGATTGACAAAAAGGTAGTCGGTGTCCGATTAAAATAAGTTGTCTTTTTTCGTTGTTTCTGATAGGGTCGGACAAATGACATTAGAGCAGTTGAAGTCTTTGAACGACGACGAGATCGCATTGGCTTTGTACATTGTCAACGTTCATGCTCCTTCTCTCACTGGGGTTGAAATTCCTACACAAGGATTAACATGGTTTAAGAAAGGGGCATTGGAGAAAAAAATCGGTGAATCGTTTCCCGCCTTGAAAAAAGAAGCGCATCCGGTTTTTTCGTCACTACTTAATAAACTGGGCATACCACACGAAATCAAATATGAGCAGCCGCCACTTCCAGCGAGTTGTTCAATATCCGCATCAGTATCAGTATCCATATGACACACGAAGCAGTTCAGTTTTTTGGTCAGGTCTATCACCACAAGTTTATTGTGATGAAATACCTCAATGTCGTTATCCGTGATTTGATTACCCGAGCGGAGAGTCACGACGATTCCAAGTTTAGTGAAGAGGAGTTTCCTCTGTACGTTGAAGTGACAAAGGAGCTTGCTCTTCACCCTTATGGTAGTCCTGAAAATGAAGCCATTCGAATACGGTATCAGAAGTTGTTCGCTCATCATTGGGAGAAAAACCGTCATCATCCTGAACATCATGCTAATGGTGTTGAAGATATGACGTTAACGGATTTACTTGAAATGCTGGCGGATTGGAAAGCATCTTCAATGAGAGACAATAAAGACATCCTGTCATCCATTCAACATTGTGGTGAGAAATACAATATCCACCCCCAACTAATAAAAATACTTGTCAACACGGCAAAATCGTGTAAGATGTAAGACAGCATGTATCAGAACATTTTTGTAGATCGTCGCAAGGGCTTGGTGCATTTGTGGGACGATGAAAAGGGTCACGTTGAATTTCCCGTGGATGCGATTCGCTATGCCTATCGTAAGAAGCAAGGAGGGGAAATCAAGTCTTTGTATGGTGACGAGTTGGAAGAAGTCATGTATTACACTGACGGCGACCAGAGTCTTTTTGAATCTGATGTTTCCGCCGAAGTAAAGACTCTCAGCAAAGTGTATGAGGACAGTGATGATCCATCCGAAGGTCATCGGGTTGGGATTATCGACATCGAAGTGGATTCAACGGGCGGTTTCCCCAATATCGAATTGGGTGATAAGGAAATCACTTGTATTGCTCTCTACGACACCCCAACGGAAACCTATTGGTCTTTTGTCTTAGATGTTGAGCGCAAAATCGTTTCTCGCACTGAGAAGGTCAAGATGAAGCCAACGGATACCAAGGAATATGAGTGGCACATCAAATCTTTTCGGCATGAGGAAGACCTACTCAAGGCGTTTTTAAACCGCTGGGAAGAGTGTAATTTTTCTATTATCACGGGTTGGAACAGCAACGGCTTTGACCTGCCTTATATTTACGCTCGCATTCGAGAGATTCTCGGAAAGAAGCATGGTTACCGATTGTCTTCCATTGGATGTGCTTATCTCCATCAATTTTCAAAGACCATGCGGATCGCTGGCATCTCGTGCCTCGACTACATGGAACTCTACAAGAAATTCATTGGTAAAGATCAACCGAGTTTCTCATTGGGCTACATTGGACAAGAAGAGGTAGATCAATCCAAAACCCAGTTCCGTGGTAGTCTTGTTGAACTTTACAAACAGGACTTGGATAAGTATGTTGAGTACAACTTGCAGGACGTAAAGATCGTTGCGGCCTTGGATCAGAAATTGGATTTCATTCATCTTGCCCGCTCGGTCTGCCACAAAGGACACGTTCCTTACGAGTGGTACATGTATTCCTCTCGTTGGATTGACGGTGCGTTGCTCACTTACCTTCATCGTAACAAACTCGTAGCTCCCAACAAGCCCGAAGGGGGCAAGGAAGCATACGAAGCCATGAAGGAACAGGGTGCCGAGGGGTTTGAGGGCGCTTATGTCAAAGATCCAATACCGGGGCTCTATGATTGGGTGTATTCGGCTGACGTTACGTCGCTATATCCCTCCGTCATCATGTCGCTCAATGTGTCGCCCGAAACCAAGTTGGGAAAGATTGAAAATTGGGACACGGAGAAATTCGTCAACGGCCAAACGGGAGGGGTGGTCATCAACGGGATTCAATACACATCCGATCAGTTCAAGGATTTGATCGTCAATCACAAGTATAGTATTAGCTCCAACGGTGTTTTGTACCGCCAAGATAAGGTGGGAGTCGTCCCCGCTATTTTGGACATGTGGTTTTCGGAACGTATGGAATACCGCAAGCTGGCAGGGGAGTTTAAGGAGAGGGGTGATAAGGTCAAAGAATCGTTTTATGATCGTCGTCAGTTGCGTCAGAAGATTTTCTTGAACTCGGTGTATGGAACATTGGGTCTTCCCATTTTCCGTTTCTACGACAAGGACAACGCCGAAGCCACCACGGTCTCGGGTCAGCATATCATCAAAATGACCGAGAAGTTCGTGAACATGTTCTATACGGACAAGTTTGCGGCCAAGGGTAAAAATGTTCATCAGGATTTCGTCATCTACATTGATACGGACTCTGTTTACATGTCGGCTAAACCTCTGATGGATCTGGAGAAACGCTCCATTGAAATTAGCGATGAGACCATTCAGTATGTCATTGACTTGTCCTCCGAAGTCGCCAAAGGTATCAATGAGTTTTACGAGTTCGCCATCCCTTCAATGTTCAATCTGGCGAAGCATCGTATCAAGATCACCCCTGATGTCATCACCAGCACAACGCTGTGGGTGAAGAAGAAACGTTATGCCATGTTGAAGGTATATGACATGGAAAAGAAACGCAAGGTGTTTGATAAGGACGGTAAGACGCTTGGGAAGCTTGAAGTCAAAGGTATTGACGTAGTGCGAACTTCCTTCCCTGCCCGTTTCCGTAAATTCTCGGGTGAACTCTTGAACATGATTTTGCGTAAGCATCCCAAAGAAAGCATCGATGATCGTATTCTGGCAATGGAGCGAGACATCAAGACGGCTCCCGTCGAGGAAATTGCGAAAAATACATCGGTGCGATACGTGAGTGCCAAAGGTGATTCGAACTATAACCCACATGGGCGAAAGATGTTTACGATACCCACGTCTAAGACCCCTCCGCAAGTGGGAGCGGCGATGATGTACAACGATTTACTCAAGAAATTCGGTCTCCACAAACAATACGAGCCCATCCATAACAGCCAGAAAATCAAATGGGTGTATCTCAAAGAAAATCCCCATGCTTTGAAGTATCTGGCTATCAAGGCCGATGGGACTGACCCCGATGAAGTTTTGGAAATCATCACTACCTATGTGGACCGTAAGGCGATGTATGAGAAGGAATTGAAGACCAAGATTGCCAAGTTCTATGCGGTGTTGCGGTGGGTCTATCCTTCCGTCACGGCTCGTATCGCTGACTCGTTCTTTAAGAAAAAAGAAGAACCGCCGCCTTTATCTCTTCTGGATGAAGAAGATGAAGAATTGGAAGTCGAGCTTCTTGATGCTCCAATAGAAGATTGATATAATAAGTTTACAAACCCAGAAAATCTGGTATAGTCGCAGGTAAGTTATGCAGAAAAGCACACTTGAAAATTTCATTAAGCGGTATAGCCTCGGTGGTATTTGTGAGACTGCACACTGGTATAGTGATGCTGCTGCACAGACGCTAATTGCCCGAGCCCATACTGAAACCAAGACAGTTATTCTCAAGGTGACCTTGAAGAAATGGGAGGGTGTCGAATCCTGCGAAATTGCCCTCCCAAGTTCCACGAAAATCAAATCCATGCTTGGCCCGATTGGGGATGAATTGACGATCTCCTTGAATAAGATCCGAGATCGGGTTGCCAACTTTACAATTTCCGACCAAGATTGCGAAGCGGTTTGCACGGTTGCGGAATATGATGCGTTTCCAGAAACCTTGGATGTGGATTTGGATTCGGTCAACGTACCTGCTGATTTTGAAGTGGAAATGAAGCTCACCGATGAGTTTGTCACCAAAATGATGAAGGGGATTTCAGCCCTATCGGAAGCCAAGGATTTCGTGTTGATGAACAATAAGAAGGGCGGGCTCGACATGATCATCAATTATGAGGATACGAACACCAATCGTATTCGCATCCCCGTAACTACTGTGGATGGCAAGGGTACCCTTGATACGCCGATTGGTTTCTCCACACCCGTTTTTAAGGCAATCATCAATGCAAACGACAAGGTTCAAGACTCCGTTTTCAAGGTTTCCAGTCGGGGTATTGCCATTATCAAATTTGACGACGACCTGTTCAAATCAACCTATTTCCTGTTCCCAACTCGTGTAATCGAATAAGCATATGAGCGAAAAAGTCATTCAAGAACGTCGGACAACTCAATTCATGTGGGCTGAGAAGTATCGCCCAAAGACGATGGACGAATTCATCGGTAACGAAGGCGTCAAAGCCAAAATCATGGGGTTTCTTGATCAAGGCGACATTCCTCACTTGCTGTTCTATGGAAGCGCAGGCGGTGGAAAAACTTCGTTGGCAAAGCTCATCGTGAAGTCCATCCCATGCGACTTCATTTACATCAATGCTTCCGATGAACGGACGATTGATACCATTCGTGAAAAGATCGTCTCGTTCGCATCCACCGTATCCTTTCAACCTTTGCGAGTCATTATCCTCGATGAGGCGGATTACCTCCCGGCGCTTTCACAGGCGGCTCTTCGGAATGTCATGGAGACCTATGCGATTCATTCTCGCTTCATTCTTACGTGTAACTACATTGAACGAATGAGTGGGGCGATTGTTTCTCGTTGTGGTGGGGGTATGAAGATTGTTCCTCCTGAAATGGCCGACGCTGCGGGGCTTCTGGCCGCAATTCTCGAAAACGAGAAGGTCACTTACAAGTTGGAAGACATTGAGTTTTTGGTGAAGAGCTACTTCCCAGATATTCGTCAAATGATTAACTGTGCCCAACAGAACGTCTCTAAGGGCAAACTGGCGATTGCAGTGGAGTCTGTGGTTGAAACAGATTACAAAGAGAAATTACTCACCTTACTTAAAACCCCCAAGAAACAAGGGGTTTTCAATGAGATTCGCCAGTTAATTGCCGATGCTGGATTTTCGAACTATGATGAGATTTATCGGTATTTGTTTGATCATATCAATGACTACGCCAAGGGTAAAGAAGCGGTGGCTATCATTGAATTGGCGGACTCTGTATATCAGTCCTCATTGGTCTTTGAGAAAGAAATAACGCTCGTTGCGGCTATTCAGCGACTACTTAAAGTAATAGCATGAAATGGTACAACAAAGATAAAACCCAGATGATCAATCTGGATAGGGTTGATGCGTGGTTCTATGTTCCCGGCGTTCGAAGTGTGGCAACGGAACCCGTTTTAACGTTCTTCCTCAATGGCGCTCAAATGGAGTCAGTCGGGACGGAAGCAGATGAACTTTATAATATCTTGCAAAATCAAAAAGAAGTGTTACATTCGTAACACATAAAAGGAAATATAATTATGGCAAATACAGGTCCAGTTTGGAAAAATGAAGAAGATCGAAAAATCTTGGCCGAAGTCTATAAAGCTTTCGCTACTCGATTCGATGGAAATGGAAACCCAACGGCTTATCAAGAGTGGTTTCGTGGGGCTGGGATTGTTGAAAATCATCCCTCGAAGATGGCCCGAACTCTTGTCCTCAACTGTAACTATCGCCCTTTGTTGATGATGAAGGAAGTTATGGCCTTGGCTCAAACACACGGCATCGCCGTATTTCTTCAAGAGGTTGATGCCAACGGTAAGCCGAGGGAATAACCATGGACGCCATTGCGGCGATGGAACGAATGGCCGATCTGGAAGATCGCCTTCGGCAGGTTACACAGGAGCGTAACAACTACGCTTCTGCGATTGTCAATTACGAGGCGTTTGTCAAACGCATTCCACGTTCTATGCCGGGGGATTTAGACCCCGATACCATGACCCCAAATACGTGGCTCGATTGGGCAATCCAAGAATTAGGTTATGAAAAATCAGATTGAGGTACCGAAGTTTCTACGGAACATCATCCGACCCAAACCAAATCTGCTTCGTGATACGCAGTGTTACTTAATTGGACATATGCAGTATTCCAACGGAGAGAGTTGGAGGGATGATTTCACAGTGTTTGCGGAGAAGCTTCGCATTAAAATCTACGACCCCTACCATAAGCCATTCATGCATGACATTCCCGAAGACGAGGCGGCTCGTCAGGAAATGATGCATTGGATGCAGACGGAGCAATACGACTTGGCAGCGAATCGAATGAAAAAGGTTCGAGGCTATGATCTTCGTTGCTGTGACAAAGGAGATTTCTTTGTTGCCGTCATCAAGCCCAAAGTGGCTTCATGGGGTTCGGCAGAGGAAATTACCACGGTGGTCAGGGAAAAGAAGCCCTTGTTTCTGGTCATCGATGACCCACAGGGAAAGAAGGCAACCCCATTGTGGTTAATGGGAGTGATGCCGCACAAATACATTTACGACAATATTGATCAAGTGAAAGACGTAATCTCTGCCATTGATTCGGGTGTGGTAAAGATGAGCAATGATCGATGGAAGTTGTTCAAACCGAACAAGCGATAATTATGGATACAACCGCAGGATATACGATTGATCATTGGGATGGAGATTACCCCGTTCAGATAAAGCGGCCTTTGGTTGCTTTACTGATGGCTCCTGAGTTTGAAAATATGGTGATGGGTGGAGACAAAACCATTACCATTCGAGAAGGATGGCGGGACTACAACATTGGCGATAACGTCGTTCTTTGTCACACCCATGAGACTGAGAAAGGATGGGCGGTCATGGGACAATTGACTCGGGTAACCCACCATTTACTTAAAGATGTTTCCATCAAAGATTTCAATGATGATGGTATGTTGGGTTTGGAAGACGCCATCAAGACTCTCGGGCGCTTCTATGAAGGTATCAATGGGGATTCACTCGTAACGGTTATTCGCTGGAAACTCATATGAAACTCAACGAACTTCTCAACCATGTTCAACAGATGATGGAAATATGTCAAAAAAATGGCATCTCTCCATCAACAATTGATGTCTGTTATGTCCCAGATGTTATGGTCGGGACCGAAATGATCGTAAACAAGAAGTGGCTCACTTCGACTTCTTTGAGTGCCCGTGATGGAGAACTTCTACTATTTGATGCCGCATCATGGGAACAGTACCAGAGATCCCTAAAGTAAATGCCACCTGTGCTGCCTGTAGGGCGCATTGTTGCAAGGGGTTTATCATAGAAGTTTTTCCGTATGATGAGATATTCAACGATAAGCGATACGTTGATGTCTGTATAGAACCGGGGTCGGGAAGGGAAATGAGAACCATGAAAAGTAATGGTGACGGGTACACTTGTAATGCACTTGGAGAGCACAATGAATGCACGATATGGCAAAAAAGACCGACAACATGCCGAGATTTCCAAGTGGATGGAGAGCGATGTAGAGCCTTGCGAGACTACTATGATAGAACTTGAAACGCTCTGTTTGGAAGACATCCCCCCAAATTCCTTTTTGGTCATTCGGGTGGATGTCCCCGGTCCCATGGAAAAATATCGGGCCGCAACCGACATTTCAAGGGCAATCCAAAAATACCAGAAGATTTTCACAGACCGTAACATATCAATCATGGTGATGACGCCGAAAGAAGGACTTGAAGTCCTCACCGAAGCTGAAATGAATCAGGCGGGATGGTTTAGAAAGTAATGCGATATGCTATTTAAACCTATGGATGAGCATTTTGAGTTAGTGGATATAAAAATCCAAGACCCTCTGAGAGAACGGGGTGTTCTGTACGTAGGACAGTATGGGACGAGCGGCTATGCCCAAGCGGCTAAAGGATATATTTACGATTTCATGGTTAAAGGCGTTCCTGTCACATGGACTCCGTTGAAATTTGATGACTCAGAATTAACCGATGACTCCCACTATAATTTGTTGGTCAAGACGGCAATTAACCGAAAAATATCCCAAGTCAATTCAATTATTTTACACTGTACCGCAGACTTATGGCCGAGATACAAAACGGAGAATGAGGAGAAGTTCAGGGGGCGGAACGTGATTGGTTATACGGTCTGGGAGACCAATGTCTTACCCGAAACATGGCCGACGTTCATCAATGAATCCGTGAACGAAGTGTGGTGTCCCTCTACCTACAACTATAACATCTTCAAAGAATCCGGGGTGACAATTCCAATTCGAGTTGTTCCCCATATTTTTCTTCGCCAAGAAGTTCCTTCCAGAGATCATATTTCGTTAAACGTCTGTGCTGGAGAAGTGTTGCTCAACGACCCCAATGTGTACACTTTCTACAGCATTAGCGAGTTCAATGAGCGAAAGAACGTTTCGGCTCTTCTTGAAGCTTATTGCAAGGCGTTTACGGGGAAAGATGCAGTGCGGCTTATCTTAAAGGTTCATTACAAAAGTTACAGTGCTGAGAATGTGGCTTACTGTATTGGAGCGATTAAGACCATTCTTAGGCAGTATCCCGACCACGCTCCCGTGATGCTCCTGTCTCGTAACCTTTCCGAACTGGAACTTCTTTGCTTACATTCACTTGGAGATTGTTGCGTGTCTATGACTCGATCAGAGGCGTTTGGACTGACTTTGTTCGATGCTTTCCATTATGGGAAGAAAGTTATTGCGCCGGGATACGGCGGGCAAGTTGATTTCCTTGGGGCCAACTATGAAGGACTGGTGAGTTACAACCTCATTGATGTAAAAAATATGGAAACCTTCACACATGGCTATTACATGCAAGGAAAACAGCAATGGGCGGATCCAAACATCGATCATGCCGTCGAGCTTATGAGGAGGGTTTCTAATGAAAAATCCTAAGATACTTTATGTCAGTTGTCATACGATTCTGGAATATGATGAGTTAAGAATGTTTCGGGATTTGGGAGCGTCGTTTTTATCTATAGGGGCGTATTTTACTCCAAACGCTCCTCATGTAAATTCTCGTCCTCCATTAGAGGGGTGTAAAATTGTTGAAGAATCGTTGCCCGCTTATACTCAAATGTGTAATGCCAATATCAAAGCGGGGGTGTCTCCAGAGTGGCAGGGAAAAACGTTTACGAAGGAATTCCTCGATCATTTCGATGTTATCATTGTCATGCATATTCCAGATTGGATTACGAAAAATTGGGGGGTGTTAAAGGGTCGCAATGTTGTTTGGAGAACAATCGGCCAATCGATTCCATCTGTTGAAAAACAACTGGAAACCTGTCGGAAAGAGGGGTTAAAAATCGTTCGTTATTCTCCAATGGAGCGTCAGATTGGTGGATATATTGGAGAAGATGCTTTGATTCGATTTGCGAAGTATAAAGAAGATTTCAAGCTATGGACGGGAGAGTTGGAAGAGATAGTTACCATTGGGCAGGCTATGAAACAGCGTGGCTGGTTCTGTAACTATGATATGTACATGGAAGTGACCAAAGAATTGCCTTCTAAACTATACGGTCATGGTAATGAAGGTGCAGAGATTGGCAGTTATGACGAATTGACAACCATTTTATCGCAGAATCGAGTGTACTTCTATACTGGAACCAAGCCCGCAAGTTATACTTTGAACTTCATTGAAGCGGCAATGGCAGGAATCCCCATCGTTTCCATTGGGCAGGAGTCCGCTCGTTTTGAAGGACATGATTACTTTGAGGTTGTTCCTTTGCTGGAAAAATATCGTTCGGGATTCTTTTCCGATGATGCTGAACAATTGAGGAAATATATTCAAAGTTTGCTTACTGATAGAAGCCTTGCAGATGATACGTCTCGTCGCTTATTAACAATGGCGCATGAACTATTTGATGCTGAGAAAATCAGCCCCCAGTGGTCGGAGTTCTTTGATACCCTATGAAAGTTTTATGTGATTTTCATCATAGTGAGTTATATGAGTCTCTTCTAAAAGTTTTCGAAGATCGATTTTTTGCCGATGTATATCGCCCTATTGGTCACGAGTGGTTGCTCGAAGGATGTTGGAAAATTGGATCGACTCCAGACGTTATTGGACAATATCTGGATTCCAATGCGGCGAGTGAAATAGAACCGGGAATTTGGTTAGAAGACGGGAAGGATCATAAAGCATATTATAGCGAGTTAATCGAAATTTATGGCCGAAAAAATCCCCATAAACGGATTACTTTGCCTAGAGCGAAAGAAATGAACTGGGATATCATCATTACTACTTTTAATCCTCATTTCGACCCCATGGAAGATTTTCGACTGAAATACTGTCCCTCTGCCAGACATATTCTTCAAATGGGAAACGTGTCGTATGCGATTCCAACTCGTGTACAGAACGTCATGAATTCAACAGGTAAAGATTGGAGTTCCGTTCCCAACTATGTGGAATATTATCAAGAGTTCGATTCAAATTCTCTGAGTTGGGAGTTCCCAATTAATGATGCGAAAGCTATTTATTGTTTTCTAATACTGAATCAGGGACATCGGGGGAAGGACTTTTTAGAACTCGAACAGTTAATGGGGGGTTGGGTATTCAAGGAATACGGGGCTTTTAATAGAGATGGTCATATTCATAATTTCGCTGATCAATGTCAAAAGATGAGAGAGGCGGGGTTTTTATGGCATGTGAAATTGAATGGAGATGGATATGGTTACAATCTCTATCGAGCACTTTATTCGGGAAAGCCAGTAATTATAAACCATGGAACGGTTTATAAGGATCATCGGTTATCCAACGTGGGATTGTTTGAAGAGGGGCGAACTTTCATTGATTACGATGGGAAGTCAGTGGAAGAGATAAAACAAGCGGTTCTTCGCATGTATGCGAAATGGGAACAGCATAGTCGCCATCTTTATGATCGAATGCATGAACTCATCGTGTTTGATAATGAGGCTGAGAAGATAAGGAAGTTTGTGGAAAACCTACGATGAAAATTTCTGTTCTTATTCCCTCCCGACAAAATCCAGAGAATCTCGTTGCCGCCGTCAATTCAATAATGACGACTTTTTCCGGAAAGAATGATCTTGAGGTTCTGCTTCTTTTCGATGATGACGATAAAACTCACTTTCAAGTGAAGGACTATTATGCAGGCAATCCTTTGGTTAAAATTTATGAGGCCCCCTCTCCGGGGTATTGGAAACTCTATGATCACTTAAATTTTTTGGGAAATAAGGCAACTGGGAGTGTGTTGTTTTTTCTTACCGACAAATGTCTCCTCAAGACACAAAACTGGGATGTGTTTTTCGAACCGTATGATAATAAATTTTGGGTATCGTATCCATTTGTTGAATGGATTGATGAGAACGGTGAAATGCGGATTCGCCCAGAAATGTTATTCATTATTGTCCCCAAGATGTGGTATACCGCATTGGGAAAAATATCAAATACCGTTCATGCTGATTCTTTTGTTTTGAATGTGATGCAGGGCATGAGCGTTTTGGACCCCTCGGCCTCAAACGTAATTCATCGATGTTTAAATCCATGCAGGGAGGTCATAGTTGAACATGATAGGAGGAAACAGTCGGGTGTCTTAAAAGTGGGACAATCAACCTACGACAAGGAAGAAGAAAAACAGCAAAGGTGGGAAGCATCGAAAACGATATATGCCTTTTTAACAAACAACCCAAATGTTATCCCGTGAATCTAAAATTACTATGAATACATGGTTAGAAAAATATCGAGTGAGTATGGATTCTCGTTATCCTACTTTTAAGATCGCTTTTGATCTGTTGTTTCAGTTACCGTCTCACAATATTGTTGAGACGGGGTGCATCCGACAGGAGAATGATTGGGGGGCGGGTTGCTCGACGATGTTGTTTGGGGAGTTCTGTGATTTGGCAGGAGGAAAAATAATCAGCGTAGATATGATTCCAAGGCATCTTGAAATTGCGAAGAAAATTACGGAGAAGTACAACCATTTAATCAGTTACGTGGAATCGGATTCGGTAACGTTTTTGAGCAATTATGGCAACCCAATCGATTTTTTATACCTTGATTCAATGGATGTTCCGATTCACGAGGGAGCGGATCGGGTTCCTTGTCAAGAGCATAGTCTGAAAGAGTTTAAGGCGGCGGAACCAGTGCTTCATGATAAAAGCATTGTTTTGATAGATGATTACTTCAATGGGGATGGAAAAGGACGACTAACCGAGAAATACATGATGGAAAAAGGATGGCGTCGAATCATGGTCTACCAGCAACAGTTGTTTGTGAAGTAAATATGTACATTTGCCCTTTTAAGCGATATTTATACCCATGAGCGATAAGAAACCAACAAAAGAGAACTCATTTGATATGGGTATTGCCGGGACGGCTGGAGCAATGGACTATTCCGCAGGGTTTGGTACACCTGCTTCTCCGGACAACAGTCAAGACCCAAGTGCGTTCGTTGGTAGTAAGACCTTGGGTAACCACAGTAATACCGCCGCCAGCGCCCCTGCTCAACCAGAGGACATGAATGCGGCGATTGACCAGATTTACAGTAAAGAAGTTACGCCTTCCCCAGACGAAGTTATGACGGGAATGAAGCATGAGCTTCACAGTATGACGAAAAAGGACAAAGGCAAGGCCAAGGAATTGGTGGTTGCTAATCTCCGAAAAGATCCTCATTTTTATGGCAAACTTAAAATGATGAACATTGACGATAAGGATATGATGAAAGAATCAACAGAAAAACCAACGAAGTCTGAGGAACAAATGCTTGAACGCATCAAGGTTCTCCAACAAATGGTGGAAGCCAAGGGTCGAAAAGATCCCCCACCCCCGTCCTATTTGGATGCCCTCAAGGAAACCAAAGCCAAACGGGACGCTCGCTATACTCGCTAACATAGTTTTGAAATGAGTTATGAATAAATTACCACGCACATTTTGTGTCACCCTGAAAGAGACTCCTTTGCGAACCAAGGGATTCAAAGAAGAGGCCGCTAAGGCGGAACTTGAGTTTGAATTTTTTTACGGAGTACTTGGACGTAAGTTGGGGTTAGTCCCCAAGTCTTCCAATAGTCTTGAAACATCAAATGAGACCATTTTCCTGACAGAAGGGAATATTGGATGTACCATGTCTCATTTAATGCTCTGGAAAATGCTGGCCATCCTTCCCGAGGATGAATTTTTCATTGTCGAAGATGATGCTGCCTTTGTCGATGGATTCAAAGAAAAGTTCCAAGCGATATATGCCAAGTTGCCTGTTGACTGGGAACTGGCGTATGTGGGATGGGTACCCTATGGGAAAGATCTCCCTCCGATTATGATTGACGAGGGATTGAGTATTCGAAAACCAAGTGCCACCCATGCCTATTTGGTCAAGAAATCGGTTTTGGAAAAGCTGATGACGGCGGTTTGTCCTTTTTATTCCCCCATCGATTTGACGTTGCTCCACAAACTCCTTCCAACGATCAATTATTATGTGTTTGACCCTTCGTTGGCGAAACAGAAAAGTTATCTCTCTTCCGATGATCCAGTTTGGACTTCGATGGTATATGACTGGGATAATGATTTGTATGGCGTGAAACAGACGATCATTAAGGAAATGGGATTGGAGACAGGATGGTATGGTCCAGAACGAAACGAAGGAGAATGTTGGCGGTGGAGTAAGGAGATGTTTTCATTAAAACTCCCGACAAACATTACATCGCTTACTTTGGTTTGCACCACTCCTATTGATAATACGTTGCTTCTTTCAAGTGGCGAGGGGACATCCGAAGTTCCTTTGCGATTCGGAATCAATTCCGTAACCATTCCTACGAATAACCAACCAACGCTGGATGTGAAAATGCAAACGGCGTTTGTTCCATCCAAATACGATGCCAACAGTCATGATAATCGTTTGTTGGGAATTTGTCTCAAGAAAATCATTGTCAATATGGGGGAAACCGCCATTGAAATTTCAATTGAAGAATTCGGAGCGGCTCCAAGGCCCATGACATTCAAGCTATGATTCCAAAAATCATTCATCAAATCTGGATTGGTGATGATCCGATACAAAAAGAGCACGCTGCTTTCATTCAGAAATGGAAGGAAATGTACTCCGATTACGTGCATATTTTATGGGACAATAAATGGGTACAGGCGACTCAGATTATTCCCGAACGGAAACGAAAATATCTACATGAAGAATACCCCATTGCTCTGAAAGCCGATATTCTCCGTTATGAAATTTTGAGACGGTTTGGCGGCATTTATGTTGATGTTGATACTGAGCCGCTAAGAAGAATGGGGGATATTCAGAGGTTCTGCAATTCTTTCAGTGGGCGACAACCAAATGGTCAGGTGGCCATTGGAATCATTGGAGCAGAGCCCGAATCTCGATTGATGGTGGATGTCTGTACAACCGTGGGGTATAATATTGAAGATCGATTGACACGGGGATGTAAAATGGAATGGGTCGATCAGTTGACAGGACCAGAGTTTTTTACTCGTGTTTGCAAAGAACATCGACACGACCCCAGTTGTCAGATTTACGACTCGAAGTTCTTCTATCCGTATAATTTTGATGAAATGCACCGTCGCAATGAGGATTTTAAAACGACTTGTCCCGAAGCGTATTCGGTGCATCATTGGACGAAAAAGTGGGTATGATATGGATAAGTTTTTTGATAGAATTTACGTCATTACCTATCAAGGATTAACAGATCGCCAACTTCATATCTCCCAACACTTCCAAACACTTGGGATTCAGTGGGAGTTTAGGACGGCGGTCCAGAAAGAATTGTTCATCGAATGCGATCTTTCCATATCCGAGATCAGTCTTTTACAGGCCCATTTGCATTGTCTAATGGATGCTCGGTTAAACAAACTGAATCGTGTTCTAATTTGTGAGGACGATGTTCTTTTTATTGCAAACGCCAAAGAGGAATTTCAAAAATTTGTGATCGGACTCCCATCGGACTGGGAATATTTGCAGTTAGGAAATCAATTCTGGGCTACGCATTATTTACGGAGAGAAAACCTTTCCCAAAATTTATATCGGTTTAAGTGGGGGACTGGATCTCATTGTATAGGTATTCATTCCGAAGTCTTTGATGTTACTATACAAGCCCTTGAAACAATGAAGCAGCCCCTCGATTTTTTATACTACGGACTCTTTCAGACCCATATGTGTTATTGCCCAGAAACTTTTTTGGCCGATGCGCTTTCGGGTAAGGGAGATCTTCGATTTCCAACGACCATAACACATCAAATTGAAATATGAATCTCGGCATCTACAGCTTTGCCCACTCAAGTTTAAACGATGAAATTGCTTTCTATCAAAAACGAGTGTTTGATAAATTTTCCATACCCATTAAGCAACTCGTCTCAAGTGATTCCCATCCCACCGCCTTGGAAAAAATTATCCAAGACGCCAAAGAGGACTGTCTGTTATTGTTTGATGTTGACTGTATTCCTCTCCATCCAAGTTTTCTGGATCGAATCATCAAAGAGGTCGAACCCCTGAACACGTTGGCAGGAGCTATTCAATGTGCCAACCATAAAGATCCCAAGCGTTCATATGTCGGTCCTTGTTTTTGTGGATTTTCCAAGACCCTTTATGCGGCATGTGGTCGTCCCTCGCTTTCGGAGTGGGAGAGGGGGGATGTGATGCAGAAATTTACGGATGAATGTAGATATCTTCAACGATATGAACAAGTAAAGGTTCAGTATTGGATGGTAACAAATGGAGGAGATAATTGCTGGGATTTACCTGATGATGGCGGAAAGTTTGGGCACGGGACTATCTATGAGGGATTGATTTATCATCAATTTGAGATACGACGGCCCGAGCAACACTTGCCGTTCATCGATAAATGTAAAGAGGTTTTGAATGGATAAGTTTCTAATAACTGGCATTAGTGGATTTGTTGGGCCTAATCTCGCCGATCTTCTATTGGACAACGGACATGAAGTACATGGGGTCATTCGCTCCACTCATGGGAGAGAAACCGATCTCTTGGATATCTTGTCCGAAGAAAAGCTTTCTAAGATTCAATTCCATTATTTGGATTTGAAGGATAGGGAGGATGTTCGATGTCTGCTGACCAGAGAAAAGTTTGATGGAATTTTCCATCTGGCGGCACAGTCGCATCCTCCCACAAGTTTCCTCAATCCCATTCTCACGTTTGATGAGAACGTCAATGCGTCGTTAAACCTTATTACGCATTGCGGGGATAGTAAGTTCATGTTTTCTTCCACATCGGAGGTTTATGGCAATCAATGTACTGAGAGTGGATATCTCAAGGAAACGGATCAACTCATGCCCATGAATCCCTATGCGTGTTCGAAAGCCGCCATCGATTTATATCTTCAAGAGAGAATGCGGAATAAAATGATTAATGCATTCATATCCAGAGCATTTTCCCATACTGGACAACGCCGAGGAAAGAATTTTTCGATTTCCAGTGATGCCTACCAGATTGTTAAAATCAAAAAAGGACTACAGGAGAAGAAACTTGACGTGGGCAACTTGAATTCCAAGAGGGCAGTGTTGGATGTTCGAGATTGTGTTGAGGCGTATTATCAACTAATGATGTGTGAGAACTCCTTGGGAGAGATATACAACGTGGGTGGGAGCATTGTCCATGAAATGAAATTTTTCACGGACATGCTCATTGACATTGCAGGGTTTACGCCAACCGAAATTGAGTTAGTGGTTTCTCCGAAACTCTATCGTCCCATTGATATCAATATTCAACGTCCAGACATTACTAAGCTATTGAATACTGTCAATTGGATACCTCGATACTCTATACAAGACACTCTGCAATCTTTGTACGACTACTGGTATCGGAAAATTCCTTCATTGTAAGAAGGTGTTCGGGAGCGGTGTTTGACAGGTTGAGATGAAAGTCCATTTCTTGGAAGGGTATTTTGTCTATTAAATCATGGGTCGCTGTAGTTTCTCCAAGACAATCCAAATAAGCCAATCGAAAATGTGGGCGTCTTGGTAGTAAAAACTCACATAACTGGTTGAGGTCGGGCGTGACGTTGGCTGTTAAAATTTCCCCATTAATTGAGTAGTGATCCCGTGGGTTGGGTGGGGAAACATAAAAGAAGCGAATAGGCGATATGCCCTCCAAGAGAATGGTTTTCAACCGAGCAATTCGCCTTTGAAACGTTGTAATAAAAGGTTGACTATAATCATCTCCTTGATGCGGGAACGTCACTTTATGTTTTCGATTGTAGATGTTTTTTGGTGTTACTTGAACTGTGAAATAATGTTCACACTTTCCGACTGGGATGGATGATATTTCTTGGTTATCAAGGTCTAAAAAGAAATCAAGGAGTTGGTCGTCGGGGAGTTGATAGATTGCTTTAATACATTCGAGGATAAACTTGGGATGACTTAGAATCCAATCAAAAGGAAGGCTTACATCTCTTTTCCCCATGTTTTTTAGAATTTGGGCGGCACTGCATTGCATCCCAATTGGTATGTAAATTGGTTTCATGGATATTCAATTTCAATCCATTGTTGATTGACTTTGGGATCTAAAAAGGGAGATGCGAAAAGTTTCGTTCGGGTTTTGTGAAGGAACCGTCGTTCAGGGAGTTTAAGTTTATCGGCAAAGTTATAAAATCCGCTATCTACCACATGGATTTCTTCTGCTGCTTCAATCGTGTATTTGTAGAGAAACGGATTATCAATCAGGGTCGGAGAAAACACGGGAAGCTCTGGGTTGATGTGGCTTCGATCAATTTTCGGGTGGTTTCCTTCGTGGAGAAATACATAACGTTCGGGGAGATTGAACGTCTTGAAAAGTTTTTTGGATTCCGTTTCGTTTATTGGAACATGGTAATGGATACAATCGGTATACCAATTGAACCCGGATTGCTCATAAAGAACAAGGTTGAAGGGTTTATCGAGTTTGGCTGGATCGGATAAACGAAGGTTGATGGGGGTAATACCTTTAGGGGTACAATGCGAATCCATCAGGAGTTGGACATTGGGCAACCACTCTTTGCAGTTGTATGTTAACTCCACGTTCGGAAGATCGGAAAACATGTGACAAACAAAAGTTGTATTGTAGTCATTGTAGACCAGACCCACTTTGTCAAAGCGTTGACTGAGTATCCTTACAATTGGATTAATGAGAATCCAATCGCCTAAGCCCATCGCTGGTATTATAAGGCATTCCGTCATGATCGCAAAACCTCTTGGCATTTGTTGATAAATGCAGCGTGCTGCCGAGCATCTCTTATTTGAAACTGATGGTATATCATGTGATCAAACGTTGTTCCAAAGCCATAGTAAACGTCTCGACTGGGAACATACCATGTTCCGTCCGAATGAGTCGGCATCCAGTATTTCACTCGCTTTCCCAACTCTAAACAACGAGTTGTAAATAGTTGAAATGGGTCGGTTTGATCGATTGTTATAGGAGGACACCCACATTCAAAATAAAGCTTCTTGGATACACCAATGAAATACGCCCCAACATATTCACCGAAATGACTTGCTTGAAACGCCCCGCTCACGGTATCATTTTCAGCGATATCGTTCAAGAGAATGTTGAGGAAGCTGGCGCTGAGTGGAATGCAATCGACATCAAAAAAGATGAAGTAATCCACGTTAACGGTCTTGAGGGTTTTCTCTAAAAAATGAATATGATCATTGTACCACCCGTTGGGTTTGAGGTATTTATCATCCTTCTCCCAAACGACTTGGGTTAAGGGAATTTGAAACTTTTCAAAAACACGTTTTTGATATTCTCTGATGTCGGGGTTTAAATCTGCATTGGAAAAGGAAAATATTTCATGGCTCATATCACGGATCTCCATTCCGCCACGGTTTTATATCCCGAACGGGGGAACGTTTCATTATCCAAAGATAAATATCGGTTAGGGAGATGATGAATTAAGCAGCGATCATCATTAAATTCGACTACCTTTATAAAGTGAAAATACACGTCGCATCTGGCGGTGCATGATAAGTCATACCCGTTGAGTGAAATTGGCCGAGTACTTAATTGTTGATCGGCTACTAATTGTCCTAACCGTTTTTGGTCGATCATAAAACATGCCGAATGCATGTTGGTGGGAAGTAAAAAGGAATGCCCATTCCATAAAAATCGGCCCTTTGTGTATGGGGAATATTTTGCATGAATATTTTGAATGTAGGGGGTCTCATTTTCATCCTTTTCCATGATCATGAAACCTATAAGATGGGTTGGAGGGAGGAGGCGGTCATATTCTAAAAAATATTCTATGGTTTCTTGGGTAACTAAGATATCATCGTCGGATTCGATGATATAGTCGTAGTTCTTGAATTTTTCCAGAATATCTTTACGGTTTTCCCAGCAGAAATTCGTGCCAGTGTATTGAAGAGAAAGTTTAGGAACACGAGCTAATCGACCAAAGTCAAATTTCTCATCATAATGCTGTGCCAATAGAACGTCAATCTGAATTTCCATGTCATCGGCAATCTGATTATACTCATTCAACAATCTCTGAACATATTTTTGTTTGTCGGGATAATAGGTGGTAATTGAAACGAGGATTTTCATCGGGGATTCCAGTGGTTTCGAGCAATATTATGTGACTTCGCATTCGTGCAGGACTTACAAATGGAACACTTTGAATATCCAAATTTCTTGTTTTCTTTCATGAGACTAACCATAACGGGGGAGAGGTATAAATCCTCGTAGGAGGACGTTAAAAGGTTCCCAATGATGTTTTTGAGCGCATAGTCCATACAACATAAAACGACATCTCCGTTTGGTAGCAGGACATTGTGATCGTAGAAAGGCGTGGATCCACAGGAAACGGGAAGATGGTGTTGTGGGGTTGGGTCAATATCGTTTAGTATCTTTCCCGAAAGACTCCCGGCTCGGGTGTGTCCGTTCCATTGTTTGTTCAGTTCTGGTATAATCAAATGACTCAAGTCGGAATGGAGTTGGGATGTTTTATGCATCGTCATAACTTGAAATCCAATGTGTTTTTTCATATCGGGATCGAGTTGTAAAACCTGTGTTAGGGCATATTGATAGACCTCGGAATTTTTCCATCCTCGTAAATGCCCCTCTTCGTCGGGTAAATGAAGGCAGAGGATTTTTATTTGTTGGGGGTATGCCTTGAGTAATTCTATAAAAACATCTGTATTTGAGGGGGTCATTCCAACCAAAGTCGTGTAAACGGCAACTTCGTATCCGGAAGAAAGGGTATGTTCCAGCATTTTGTTGCATTCGGGGTTTATCCATGGTTCAGCCATCCCGGAAAAATCAATTCGAACATGTTTGGGAATTTTAGCCACAATCGTTTGAAAATTGGCGAAGGAAAGATATTTTACTGGATCGGTATAGGTTTCTCGGAGGGTAACTTGCGGGCAGAAATCACACATTAAAGGACATCCAATTACAGTTGTTATTTCCAGAGTCGGCATAGCATGTAAGATATGCATATAAGTAGGTGTTTTTAGGTCGCTTCTTGATATTTATACAACATATGAGCAACTACAAGAGCTATTTTTTGAAATCAATGGGTCTCCGTGAAGACAGTCTACCGGGAGGTAAAGGCGAAGGTAATGACCCTTCTCAAGTAGACCAAGAGCAGTTAGCGATGGGTGTGAAAACGGAGATGGAACATACGCATGACGCCGATTTGGCGAGAGAAATTGCGATGGATCATCTTGCCGAAGACCCACAGTATTATTCCAATTTGAAGAGTGCGGGTATGGCCGATGAGTTGCCCAATGGGCAGCAGCCACCCAATCAGAAGCCAATGCAAATGCAGAAGCTCATGTCACCTACTGCTATTGTGCCCACTCCTGTTATTGGGGTGGCCGTGCGTGGTACTCGTTCAGGTGGACTTCCTGCTGGTGGCCATGTCGAAGACCCAGAAAAAGCTCGTTTGGGTGGGTGGGAACAAATAAAAGTTCTCCCCAGAGGCGGGGCGGTTGCGGATCCAGAAAAAGCCCGTCTCGGTGGACTTGAACTCGTCACTAACCCCAAGGCCAACTCGCAAGGGGCATTTGCCAGTACACCTTCATCGGACGCTCTGAAAGCCGATGGCGGGCATTATACGCCCGACAACAAGGAGATTAGCAAGGGTCAAGGACCAGAAACGTCCAAAAAGGGTGGCGACGAACAACACCCCATGCAATTTCAACAAATGGGAAACCCCCCGCCCAAGGATGACGGCACCGGGCGTAATGGTGAGGGATTGAAGCCCACCGAAAATAAACCAACCGAACCCCATCCAATGTCTGGTCCGCTTGCGGGACAAGAAGGCGGAACTGGTGGAGAAAAAGATTTATCGAAGGCGGGCATTGATGACGAACCTTCCGAAGAAGACGAAGAGCCAAAGAAAGGCCCATGGGGAATCGAATTGGATGACGAAGAGGAAGAAGAAGAGGGCGAGGATGTCAGCATTGATATCAAAGAAGGCGTCGAGGAATGTGGTAGTTGTGGTTGCGGCGACCCCTCCAATGATCACAACATGAAAGATCGCTTCCAGCAACTTGCCAATATTCCGAAAAACGAAGCGGGGTTGACTTCTGAGGCAGCAAAAATGCAAGAACTCAAAGAAGTCGTTGGACGTTTGAATGCGAAAGGTAAGGTTACTCCGCTTTTGCAGAAAGCGCAAGCATATCTCGTGAAACGTGGAAAATAATGTCACTTAAATGGACGCCCAAACGACGCAAAAATCAAATGCAGCCCCCGACTTCAAATTACGGGTTGCAAATTTGTACGCTTTTATAGCGAAGCGTTTGGGTATTCAACAAGCCCCGAAAATCACACTCAGTCAGGACGTTGAAAACGCCAAGAAAGAGTTTGGTCTCACGGCCTACTACAATCAGCAGGAGAAGTCGGTTCGTCTCTACATGACGGATCGACACCCAACGGATATTCTTCGCAGTTTCGCTCATGAATTGATCCACCACTGGCAGAACGAACACGGTGCCCTTCCTTCGGAAATAAAGGGTGGTCATGCCCATTATGCTCAGAACGATCCCGTACTCCGTAAACGAGAGATGGAAGCGTACTTGCTCGGGAATATTCTTTTCCGTGATTGGCAGGATGAGAACCGCTATGGCCCCATCAACGAAAACCTTCAAATAACCAATGGCAAAGATTTAAAGCAGACGATTAAACAAATGTTGTTTGATTTGGTTAAACGGCGAACACTGTCTTCCTATCATCGAGATCGAACATCTGGGGATATGGATCCCGGAGATTTCATTGAAGAGCTTGCCCGAAACCTCGAATTGAAAGTCACCGATTTTTTGGATCTGGTCAATAATAGAGGAAATCAGGAAAACCAACCTAACATGATCAAGGAAATGATTTCTCGTCGAGAATTGAAAGCATTGGTGAAAGAACGGGTAGCGGCAGCGATGGAAGGACGAAGACATCCTCCAAAAGACGATTGGGATGCATGGGATCAAGCCAGTCCTCACAAGAAAGAAAAAGAGAAAATCATGAAGGGAAAAAAAGCGGCCCTCATCAAATCCAAAGGCGGCCCCCAGAACTATGCCCAATGGTTAAAATCTTTCTTGGCTCAAACGCATAGTAAAAATGAACGAGGTGCCAAATATTACCAAATTGGGTTTGGTCACCAACATACTTATTATACTTGGTATTGGGATCCAACCCATAAACAGATCGTCTGGGCGAAGGGTGGGAGTCATAAGGAAAATTTCGGTAACGACATCCCCTATAAAACTTTCCGAGGTCGTTATGACATAAACACCCAAGAGGTAAGTCTTACCGTTCCGGAACACGGAGCGCAGAAAATGACTGGGAAATTAGAGAAGGATGTTCCAATGGAACTTCGCAAGGAATTAAAAAGGGTGTTTCATGATCCCAAAATCTTCTATTTTCCATTTATCGTGTAATAGGTATGAGTGATGAAAGTGTTCATAATATCCCTGAGTTTGATGCTATGGCTTTATTGCAAGCTCGGCTCGCAAGTAAAGGCACAGGACCTCAATCCACCCCGTCCAAGGGCACTATCGATCCATATCAAATGATGCTCAAGCGGAAGGATGCCAATGCCGAAGAGGTATTGTCCCCTGTTCAGACGTGGCCCGAAGCTGATATAAAAAGGTTGGAAGAGTTTTGCCTGAAACATGGTATTGTTGGATTCAATTGTGGCCGAATGAGCCCCGCAGCGGCTTTGGCGCTTTTGAAAGGCAAGTTGGGAGTCATGGACACCCCTCCAAAAACCGAAGGGTATGGTCCGAATTACCCCTACACCATGGCAATGCAAAAGAAGTCACTTTTGCATGGTTAGTATCTATTTATACGTATATGAAGTTCCTCAAAAAGTTCAGCATTGGGTTTGTTGTGGCTGCACTGATCCTTGTTTTTTCTGGTTGTGCAACGACAGAGAAAATTTTTGGTAAAAAGGCATCTGCCGAAGCCAACGCCAAAGCCAGTGTGGTCAATGTCGAAACCCTGTTGGGTGCTAACTTGAAAGAGAAGCTGGAACAGGTCGCCAATATCTCCTATGGCGTAGGGTATGCGTTGGGTAAAGAAGCCAACCCCTCTCAAGCTGTTGAAATTGCAAAAGAATTGAATGCACGGGCTGCTTCTCTCACAGGGGCTCCAACTCTGGAAGAAATGAAGAAGATGAAGCAAATGATTGATGATTTGACTTCGGAACTGGCAACGGAACGAGAGCGGGGTTCGAAGGCATTGAATGATAAAGACACTGAGATTTATGGTCTTCAACTCAAGTCCAAATTACTTGTTGCAGCCAAGGATAAGGAAATCCAGAAATATATGCAACTGGCTCAAGACACGGCGATGAAAGCCGATGCCATTCAATCGAAGCTGAATGAGATGGACGGGTTTTTTGGGTTAGGGGCAATCTGGTATGGGATCAAGCGCCTCATAACCAGTATGGCTTGGATACTCGGTATTGGTTCAATTCTCTTTCTGGTTCTTCGCCTCGCTTCCATGTCCAACCCCATTGCAGCCAGTATCTTCGCTATTTTCAACCAAATGGGTGCGTGGCTCGTTAACATCATTAAAATTATTGTGCCAAAGGCTGTTGATATGGCAGGTCATGTTACCACGTCGGCTTTCAACGCCTATCGCAATGCGATGACCAAGATGATTGATAATATTGAAGCATTGAAAGAAATTCAAAAGCGAGACCCAGCGAAAAGGTTTACGATTGATGAACTTTTAAACGAAATGTCCAAGTCCATGAACACGGACGAAAAAGAACTTGTTCAGAAAATTAAGCGTGATATTGGATATACAAGCTAATATTTATACCTATGACGAAAAATGCTCTTCAAACCCTCATTGTCGAATGTCTGCGAGATTACGCAACGGACAATGCGCCCCAACCCGTAAAGGAAAACCGTATGACTCTCAAAAAATCAGAACTCAAAGCTATTGTCAACGAAGTCGTAAGACAGTGCGTTAGCGAAGCTGGACCACAATATAAGGTCCGTGGCAAGAAATCACAACTCGAACAACCGGGGCTTCGCAACAAAGCTCGGGAGATTCAAGGTGACCCCGAAATCAATGAAGAGTTTGCTCCCGGAGATGAAAATGCGGGTGAGGATACGGAACAATCTGGTGGTGGGGAAGCGCCATGGGCAACCGCATGGGCAGGCAAGGATAAGGGCGCAGAACATGGTGGGGAAGACGAACAAGAAGAAATTCGCCTACTCAAGGGATTGGCGATGATTGCTCTCAAGCTTTTGAAGATGCATCAAGGCACGGAAGAACCCGAAGGTGAAGAAAGCGGCGAACCAGCAGGCGATGACGTTCCATTCAAGGGACCAGAATCCGATGATGGCGCAAGTGAAGAACCAGCCGCCCCCGAAGCATCGGAATCTCCTAAAGAAGACGAAGATGAAATTGATGAAAACCATCAAGTCCAAGCTCGTTCTTTCAAGACCGTGAAAGATGCCGAAGGTAATCATCCCGAGAGAATTCGTAAAGCATCCACGCCTCATTAATATAATAAGCTGGTAAAATAAGTTGCTTTTTTAGTTTTTATACGCCATGCTGCTAGTCACATGATAAAGCAGTGTTGTGAATGTAAGAAAATTCTCCCATTGGATTCGTTCTATAAAAACAAATCCAATAAAGGTGGTTTGCATTATGCCTGTAAAAGGTGTCATGCCAATCGGGGTTGTAAAATCATCAAAAAGTTACGAGAAACAAATCCTTCAAAGATTCACGAACGAGAGGGGCGATATCGTCATGTGAACCCTCATAGAACGTGGGCTAGAAATACAATATCGGCACATAAAAATCGTGGTTTTTTGGTTCATTTGAATACCGATGAACTCGAAGTTTTAGCTCGAAAAAATACAGTGTGCAACATTTGTGGATCTCCTC
>Ga0315289_10002599_pt1 | contig 27621 bp, 31 predicted proteins | sample YL17G11_40_MG_FD_203452 | JGI IMG/M metagenome (GOLD analysis project Ga0315289, IMG submission 203452) | Sediment microbial communities from Yellowstone Lake, YNP, Wyoming, USA - YL17G11_40 | ecosystem: Environmental > Aquatic > Freshwater > Lake > Sediment | place: USA: Wyoming | collected...
CATTCAACATTTCAATAAGTGCCAGAGGGCGCATGTTTTCTTTGTTCACCGCAACGGGCACGCCTGTCTCAAATTTAACGGTCACATATTCGGGTGCGTTCGGCGCTTCTTCAGGCGAAACAGTCCATTCAAACGCGTCTTCTGGAGGTTCCTGATTTGCGTCTTCCAAAAGCCCGCACTCAATTGATCTGCCCCAGACGCTTTGGTCTATGCTGTACTTCTTTGCTGCAGTGGAAACGGGAATTCCGTTTGCCTTTGCGTACACTATTTCTTCGTCTCTTGTCATGCCCCATTCTCTTACTGGCGCGATTATCTTGAGGTCTGGAGCTAAAGAGCTAATTGTCACGTCGAAGCGCACTTGATCATTGCCTCTGCCTGTGCAGCCGTGAGCGATGCCTGTTGCCTCTTCTTTTTTGGCGATTTCCACCATTTTTGCTACTATAAGCGGGCGAGATAGGCTTGTGCTTATGGGATATTTCCCTTCGTAAAGCGCGTTAGCTTTTATGGCGGGAAAAATGTAGTTCGCGGTGAATTCATCTTTGGCGTCGACCGAGTAGTGCTTCAGGACCCCGAGGCTTTTCGCTTTTTCCTCGACTTCTTTCAGGTTTTCCTGTTGACCAACATCAACGGTTACAGTTATCACTTCCGCGTTGTATTTTTCTTGAAGCCACTTGACTAGCACGGATGTGTCTAGTCCGCCGGAGTATGCGAGCACGATTTTTTCGGTTATTTTTTTGCTCCCCCGTTTTTGAAATTGAAGTATTCCCCTTACCTTACGGGCTGTGTTTTTAAACTTTGTGACTTTTTTGTAACATGGTAAGCTTTAAATGTCCCAGTTGATACATTTGTGCATCATGACAATCGCTCAAAACGTAAGAAGTTACTTACGGAACAAGCCATACCTGCTGGAAGCCTTGGAAAAAGGAATAGTCAACCTCAGCGAGTTGTCGAGACAAATCCAAGAAGAACTAAAAACAAGCAACACAACCGCCACAAAAGCCGCCTTGAGAAGATTTTCAGAAGAACTACAAAGACACAGGCAAAAAAGAGAGGAAAAAGTTCTGCAACTTTTAACACGAAGCGGAATAGCCGTTTACGATAGAAAATCAGTGATAATCACAATTAAGGAGATGGACGCAAAAAACGGAATGAAAGTAGACTTACTAGGCAAATTCGTTTACCTATTAGACAGGAATGATCTACCAGAAAGAATCAATGCGCTAGTTAAACATGAAAACTGCACTATGATCGTCATCCATTCACCAGAAGAACTCGAAGCAACGCCAGGAGTCGTTGCCTTCCTAGCAACATTGTTGGCGGAGCAAAACGTGAACATCATCGAGTTCATCTCGTGCTGGACTGAGACTATTATCGTCGTGGAGAAAAAGGACAGCCTTAAAGCTTACGAGGTTTTGTCCAACATGGTAGGTTAAATCTTGAAGGGAATTGTGCGCTTAAAATGGCTTGTTCCGGACTGAATTCGCGAAAAAACAACAATATTAATAATCGCAGTTTGATACTGTCTGCTGGTTTAGAGATGAAATTATGCCTTTCAGCCAAGTGACCGTCAAAGCGCCTGCCACAACCGCTAACCTAGGCCCAGGTTTCGACGTTTTTGGTCTAGCCTTAGCAGAGCCAAACGACAAAGTCACAATGACTTCCATTTCTAAAGGCATCAAAATAAAGGTTATAGGGCTCTCGCCGGAAACAATCCCCAGAACGCCTGAAAAAACCACGGCAGGCGTGGTTGCAAATCAAATACTAAAAGAATTCTCGTTGAAAACGGGCATCCAGATAAAAATTGAAAGGGGCATCTTGCCCGGCATGGGGTTAGGCAGCAGCGCGGCTTCTGCGGCAGCTGTGGCTTATGGTTTAAATCGCATGTTTAATCTTAAGCTTGACAACAAGCAGTTGATTCGATTAGCTGCAAAAGGCGAAGCTGCATCCGCTGGTTATGAACATGCGGATAACGTTTCAGCAGCCATATGCGGCGATTTCGTAATCGTCAAGTCTTATAACCCGTTAGAGATAGTTAATCTAAAGTCTCCGCCAAACATGGAGGTATGCGTAGCCTTCCCACAAATAGCAACGCCGCCTAATAAAACGGAAAAAGCCCGTTCACTCGTGTCCAAACTGGTTCCACTGGATAAGCTTGTCCACAACGTCGGTAAAGCTGCAGCCATGGCCAGCGGCTTTGCCATAGGCGATGTGGATTTAATTGGGGCATCCATGTCGGACGCGGTTGTGGAGCCCGCGAGAGCCTTCCTAATTCCCGGTTATCAACAAGTCAAAGAAAACGCGCTGAAGAGTGGTGCGTGCGGGGTCGCCATCAGCGGTGCTGGACCCGCCATGATAGCTATAGTTAACAAAAAGAAAGCAGACGCACCCAAAATTGCACGCGCCATGAAAGAAGGCTTCGAAGCTGCTGGTTGCAAAGCAACTGCCTTCGCCACAAGACCCGGCAAAGGAGTTCGCCTATTGGAGATGGAATGATGACGCATCAAGAATGCATCAACTGCGGAAGCAAATACGCCGTAGACGAAATCATTTACTTCTGCAAGAAATGCGGAGACCTGCTTGAAATCAAATACGACTACGATGAGCTGGCGAGGACGCTCAGCAAAAGCGAATGGAAAAAAACGCCTCTTTCTGTGTGGCGATATAAAGATTTCATGCCCATCAACGATTTTTCAAAAATAGTCTCATTAAACGAGGGTGGCACAGGTCTTCATCCATGCCAGCGTTTAGGAAAACAACTGGGAATCAGGCGGCTACACGTGAAGAATGAAGGCGAAAATCCAACTGGGTCTTTCAAGGACAGGGGCATGACGGTTGGGGTTACCAAAGCCGTGGAACTCGGCGTGAAACACGTTATTTGCGCTTCTACAGGTAACACTTCCGCCTCTTTAGCTGCTTACGCCGCAAAAGCTGGATTACAGTGCAGCGTGCTGATACCGTCAGGCAAAATCGCGTATGGGAAGTTGGCGCAAGCAATGATTTACGGCGCGAAAGTCCTTCAAGTACGCGGAAACTTTGATCAAGCTTTGGACGTTGTACTGAAGCTTTCGGAAAAACACAGAAGTATCTATCTCCTCAACTCCATCAACCCTTTCAGAATAGAAGGGCAGAAATCTCTAGCCTACGAAATGTGCGATCAGCTAAATCAAGAATCACCAGACAGAGTTGTAGTTCCAGTGGGCAATGCTGGAAACATAAGCGCTATATGGAAAGGCTTTACGGAATTTCACAAACTCGGCTTCATAAAAAAGCTTCCAAAGATGACTGGAATACAAGCGGTTGGAGCAGCACCCATCGCGCAAGCGATCAAAAACGGAAGCGACGAAATTGTACCCGTTGGGAAACCCGAGACAATTGCAACCGCCATCAGGATTGGAGCGCCAGTCAGCTGGAAAAAAGCTGTAAACGCCATACGCCAGTCGCATGGAACGGCTGAAACCGTAACCGACGCGGAAATTCTAGACGCGCAGAAGATGCTTGCACGCGTTGAAGGTCTCTTCGTGGAACCCGCAAGCGCCTCATCCATCGCTGGATTAAAGAAGCTTACTGAAAATGGAGAAATCGAAAGCGACGAGCAGGTAGTCTGTGTCACAACGGGACATGGACTTAAGGACCCTGATGTTGCTGTGCAGATGAGTGAAAAACCCCTTGAAGTTGACGCTGAAATGGAAGCGATTGAACGCGCGCTGGGGCTTAAAACTGCCATGGTAATGCCTGTTTATGGGGGATGATTATGAGGATAATTTTGATAGGCTATGGCGTTGTCGGTCAGAGTCTCACTAGCATTCTCTTGCGCAGGCGCTTAGAAACCGTTAAAGATTATGGTTTCAACCCAAAGGTCGTAGGCATAGTTGACAGAGGCGGAGCCGCCATAAACCAGAAAGGCTTAAACTTGGAGAAGATGCTGACGCTAAAGAAGCATAAGGGCACGTTGGCGGCTGATCCCGAATTTGGTCATCCTAAAATGTCGCCGTTAGATGTCCTAGAATCTGTTGAAGCCGAAGTGGTGGTTGAGGCAACTCCCACCAACGTGAAGAACGGCGAACCAGGCTTATCCCACATCAAAACCGCCTTCAAAACTGGCAAACACGTAGTCACAACAAACAAGGGTCCTCTTGCATTGGCGCTTCCCGCTTTAACTGAGCTCGCTGACTATAACAAAGTGTACTTGCGGTTCAGCGGCACCGTGGGCGGCGGCACTCCAGTTTTGGAGTTGGCGAAAAAGTGCCTTTTAGGCGACAAGATACTAGCTATACGCGGGATTTTGAACGGCACTACAAATTATATTCTCTCGGAAATGGCGGAAAAGCGCATAACTTTCCAGCAGGCGCTGAAGGGCGCCCAGAAACTTGGGTACGCTGAAACTGACCCTTCGATGGACATTGACGGAATAGATCCAGCGTGCAAAGTGGTCATTATGGCAAACTGGATAATGAACAAAAAATACACTTTAAAGGACGTGTGTGTTCAAGGCATCCGCGGGGTAACTCTTCAAGCGCTTGAGAAAGCAGCTAAAAGAGGAAACACGATCAAGCTTCTAGGGTCAATTGATGACAGCCCTAAGGTCGCGCCTACGGAGATATCCAAGCGTGACCCCTTATGCGTCAGCGGCGTCCTTAACGCTGTAACTTTCGTTTCAGAATTCGCAGGAGAAGAAACAATCATAGGTCGAGGCGCAGGCGGAATGGAAACCGCCAGCGCAGTCTTAAGGGACTTGTTAGACATAAAAGATAATCTCGCCAGTAAACTACTCACATAAACATGGAAAGTGCTAAGATATGAAGAAAATAGTGATGAAGTTCGGAGGAACCTCGGTTGCAACAGGCGAAAACATCCGCCACGTAGCCAGCTTAGTCGCGGACTGTGCCAAGCAGGACTATGATGTTATCGTTGTGGTTTCAGCTTTGGACGGTACAACCGACAAGCTCTTTGAAGCTGCGGAAAAAGTGAAAAAAGGGAATGAGGAGTACGTTCGAAAGTTTAAACAGGAATTGCTTGCTAGACACCTAACCGCTGCCGCGAAAGCCATTGTGAACAAACGAGTGCGAAAAGAAGTAGAACAAATCCTTGAAAAGACAGTCAATGAGCTTGAGAAGGTTCTCACTGGAATAAGTTACGTTGGCGAGCTTACACCTAAATCGAAAGATTATGTTTTGTCTTTCGGAGAACGATTATCCGCGCCCATAGTGTGGGGTGCTCTCAGAGACTTGAAGCTGGAAACCCAATTTTTCACTGGGAAAGAAGCGGGAATAGTGACTGACTCGAACTTTGGAGAAGCCAGCCCGCTAATGAACGTGACCACGCACCAATTGAAAGAGAAAATCGAGCCATTGCTGGAAAAACGAGTAATCCCCGTGGTGACGGGTTACATTGGTGCAACCCAAGACGGCATAGTTACAACTCTTGGGCGCGGAGGATCAGACTACACGGCTACCCTTCTAGGTGCTGCCTTAGCTGCTGACGAAGTTTGGATTTGGACTGATGTGGATGGGCTGATGACTGCTGACCCGAAGATTATTCCATCCGCAAAAGTGCTAACTGAACTCTCTTACCAAGAGGCTGCGGAAATGGCGATTTTCGGAGCAAAAACCATGCATCCACGGGCGTTAGAACCAATAATGAAAGAGAACATCCCCGCTAGAATAAGAAACGTTTTCAACCCTGAAAACCCTGGAACGCTCATATCAAATGAGCAGACAGCCAAGCGGGCAGACGTTGTGAAAGCAATAGCGTTAATCAAAGACGTAGCCATGATTAACGTTAGCGGCGCAGGAATGGTGGGTGCCCCCGGAAGTTACGCGAAAATCTTCGAAGTGCTTGGCAAGAACAACATTAACGTTATGATGATTTCAACGGCGGTTTCCGAAGCAAACATCTCACTCGTAATTCGCAGAAGCCTGTTGGGAAGGGCGCTTAGCACACTGGAAATAGCCCTCTTGGGCAGAGGCTTGGTCAGCGACGTAACCTCTGAGGATGATGTGTGCGTGATAGCCGTCATGGGCGCCAACATGAAAGGCACTTTAGGCGTGGCTTCAAAAATATTCACAATCGTCGCGCAAAAAAAGATAAACATCCGCATGATTGCCCAAGGATCTTCGGAACTGAACATTTCCTTCGTGGTTAAGGAAAAAGACGGAGAAGCAGCAGTCCGAGCCATCCACGAAGAATTCAAACTGGACAAAATTTAGAACGAGCAAACGAAAAAAGAAAACTGTCTCGCAATAAGGAGAAATAGCACTAAAGTTGCAAAAAACAAGTTATGTATTTTTAGTAGTTGGTTTCCTCTCTGTGGTGTTTTATGTGATTTTGAAGTCAATCAATAACATCGACTGTACGTGACTGTTTGATCTAGCGGATTTATTGTGACATCGAAAAAATGGTTAAGAACTTCTGGCTTTCCACTTGGCAAGTCGAACTCCCACGAGAGGTCGACGGTCCAAATGCCAGCGTCGTTAGCTTCGGCCGATTTGACTGCGTACGTCGCATTCAATTCGTGCTCAAAGATTTCACGGGCTACCATCACAGCTTCAGTGCTGTTCATTCCATCGCTCAAATCGATTTTAACTGTCACAGTGAATTCATAGGGACTACCAGCGTTACACGCAAAATTTACCGATTCGAAAATAACCGCAGAGTCGTTCTTCGAACCCGTAATGGACGTAGAAGCGTTTTCGTTGCCATCTGCAATTTGGCTGGGAGTCGATGCTTCTGGATGCACATCAGATTCTTGAGTTTGCTTGGGAGCTTTAGAGCTAAATGCCAGGGAGATGAAAACCGTCAGACTGATGCAGAGAATAAGGATAATAGCGATTAAGCCATAGACTCGTTTTTTACCCTTAACCTCTTTCTCGCCCAATTTTCCACCAATTCCCTAATAGGCAACTGTCCTTTTAAGTCTAAGCTCTAGGACACACCGTACCACAAGTTAGAACAAGCACGTAAGTCAAAACCACTGCTGTTCTTTCAACTGGACAAAATCTAGTTCGGCACTTGTTGGCTACTGTTTCCGTTTTTCCCATTCTTGTTGTTGTAGATTTCAGACAGTTTGAGAAGGGTTTCCTTGTAAACTTGAATTGCGTCTAAGTACTCGCTTATGTCGATGTGCTCGTCGATTGTGTGGTCAAGGCGCGATTCGCCTGGTCCGTACGTGACTATTGGCAAGTTCATGGCTCTGCCGAGAATGTTCATATCGCCAGTTCCAGTCTTGCGCAGAAGCGTTGCAGGTTTGTTTAGCACTTTTCTAACGGACGCTGATAAAGTGTGCACAAGCGGTGAAGTCTTGTTTACTTCAAAAGGCTCCACTGTATCCTCAACAGTTGCTTTCACACTGACTTTCGGATTATCTGACTTGTACTTTGCAATTACTTTTTGTATTTCGTCGAAGACTTGGGCGGTAGTGAACTGGATGGGAACCCGAACGTCAATAAACATTTCGCTTTCGAATGGAATTACAGAGGTTGCTCTGCCGCCGCTAACTTTAACTAAGCATGTGGTAACAGCAGCGAAGGAGCTTTCCTGTGTCTCCAGTGATGGGTATGGAAACGCGTTCTTAATTTGTCCCCAAAGCTCGTAGGCTTTCTCGAGTGCATTCTCGTAGAGCCATGGAGTAGAAGAATGCCCAGTTTGGGTCTTGCAAACCACTTTAAGCTGAATCTGCCCTTTGTAACCAATAGTTATGTTTTCGACGCCGCTGGGTTCACCAAATATTGCGTAGTCAGCTTTGATTCCCTGAGTTATCAGGTGCTTTACGCCTCGGCTTGTGGCTTCTTCTTCGACAACACTGGCGATTAAGATTTTGCCCTTGAATGCTGGTTCTTTGGCAACTTCGGCTGCTGCCATAACCATCGCGGCAAGCGGACCTTTCGCGTCTACAGCACCTCGAGCGTAAATCTTGCCTTCTTCAACCCGCAACGGAATGTGCCCCGCAACGGTGTCCATGTGCCCGCACAAGAGAATAACCGGTTCTCCTTCGCCAACTACGCCAATCACATTTCCAATTCCGTCCATTCCAACTTGGAACCCTAGTTTTTTCATTTCTTCGGCTAGGAAGTTGGCGATTTCATCTTCTTTTCCTGAGGGACTGTAGATGCCCAACAAGTTAGTCAGTAGGCGTACCGCTTGATCGCTCATTTTCTTCCTCCTCCAAAACAGCGTCTAGAACAGAAACGACTTTATCAATTTGTTCTTTTTCGATGACTAGCGGCGGCAGAAAACGCAGAACGTTTCTTCCCGCATCCAATATGAGAACGCCTCTTCTCATGGCTTTAAGTAATATGTTAAGAACGTCGAATCTAAGCTCAGCTCCTATCATTAAACCTAAACCTCGAACCTCTTTTACGATTTTATGTCTCATATGCAGGTCTTCCAGTTTAGCCTTAAAATACCCGCCTAGAGCAGCCGCTCTTTCGGGAAGTTTTTCATCCAAAAGCACATCAATCGCGGCGCATGCAGCAGCACAAACTAGCGGGCTTCCGCTGAAAGTTGTTGAATGATCGCCCACTTTAAACGAAGACATGACATTCTCTTTGGCTATGGTGACGCCGATGGGCAATCCGCCTGCCGCTGGTTTTGCTAAGCACATTACATCAGGAGTAACGCCCCAATGTTCACATGCAAACATTTTCCCAGTGCGTCCGAAACCAGTTTGAACCTCGTCAAAGATTAAGAGAACGTTCTTTTCGTCACAGAGTTCCCTCAGCCCTTGAAGAAAACCGTCGGGTGGAATTCGTACTCCGCCTTCGCCGCGAATCGGTTCGACAAGGATGGCGGCGGTTTTGGCTGTTATGGCTTCCTTTACCTTTTCAAGGTTGTCAGGAGAAACATGCTTAAACTCTGGAACCAAGGGCTGAAAAGGCTCACGATATTTCTTGTCCCAAGTCGCCGACAACGCGCCCATGGTTTTTCCGTGAAACGCTCCCATCATGGCGATTATTTCAGGCTTGCCCGAGAATTTTCGAGCCAGTTTTATGGCGCACTCCACAGCCTCAGCGCCGCTGTTCGAAAGAAAAGCCTTGTCCAATCCCTTTGGAGTTATGCTCACAAGTTTTTGCAGGAACTCCGTGCGCATGTCGTTGTAGAAACCAGCGTGACAGGAAATCAGTCTCTCCGCTTGCTTGCACACTGCCTCCACCACTTTCGGGTGCGAATGCCCAAGCAATGCGACGCCATAACTGCCCGTGCAGTCCACGTATTCTTTACCGTTTATATCCCAGACCAGCGCGCCTCTGCCCCGCGTTATCACTACGGGTCTTTTGGCGAAAACGTTCGCCATCAACTTGTTTTCAGCGTCAATTATTTCTTGTTCATTCACGGCTGATCACAGTACCGCACTCATGTTTCAACGCGGAAGAAATGGGCAGTTTCTCAATGCCTGATGTGATTAAGACTTCGCTGACGCCTTGGTTGAGCGCCTCCAAAGCCGCGTGCACTTTGGTGCTCATGCCTTGCCCTATGCTGGAAAGAACCTCTTTAACTTCAGTGACGCTTATTTTTTGAACAGGCTTGCCTTTCAGGACTAAGCCTTGAACGTCTGTCAGCAAGATTAAGCGATCTGCTTTAAGGGCACCAGCGATGAACGCAGCGGTTCGATCTCCATCCACGTTAAGCGGTTCAAACTCTTCACTCACAGCTATGGGAGTTACAACGGGCACATAACCCTTCTCAATCAGAAACCGCAATAAATCTGCGTTAACTTCATTTATCTTTCCAGTATAGCCGCCGTCAATCACCCTCTTCCTTCCTCGTTCGTCAACTGCTATTAGTTTCTTTTTTCTTTCCGCCTTTAAGAGTAGCCCATCCACACCAGACAAGCCGATAGCCTGTATGCCTCGGCTTTGCAGGGCTAAGACTATTTGTTTGTTGATTTTTCCAGCCATAACCATGCTGTAAATCTCTATCGTTTCCTTGTCTGTGTAGCGGCTTCTGAAGCCTTCGGGCGAAACGATGAATTGTTGTTCCTTACCCAGCTTCGCGGCTATCTCAGTAACTTCGGCTCCTCCGCCGTGGACAAGAACCGCCTTGTTCTCTGCGAGTAACCCTTTCAGGTCTGAGACAAGCTCGGAAGAAGCGCCTTCTTTGAGTATGCTTCCGCCAATCTTCACTACAAACAGCATCATAGATCACATCGGATGGAAACCAGTACTCTTAAGCCCCGTATTCTCGTCTAAGCCCATGACTATGTTTAGGCATTGAACTCCTTGTCCTGACGCTCCTTTCATCATGTTGTCTATCGCCGAGAAAAGCACAAGCCTGTTCGCGTGGGGGTCCAGCTCGAAGCCTATGTCGCAGAAGTTTGTGCCCATAGTAACTTTTGGGTCAGGCAACTTATACGGTCCCTTCTGGTACTTGACAAAGCGTATGAACGGTTCGCCTTCGTATTGCGAACGAAGGGTCTTCCAAACGTCTTTGCTTGTTAAGGGGTTTTTGGGGAAAACGTGAACTGTCGCGAGGATGCCCCTGACCATGTTGACGGCGTGCGGCGAAAACGAGATTGTCACCGATTCGCTTGTCAAGCTGTTGAGTTCTTGCTCGATCTCCGCGATGTGTCTGTGCTCTATTACCTTGTATGGGCGCACTCCGCTGAACCGTTCAGGATGATGCGAAGCGATGGACGGTTTGCTGCCTGCGCCTGAAGAGCCGATTTTCGCATCCACAACTATCCTGTTCTTTTCGACAAGATCCGCCTTTATTACGGGGGCTAAGGCGAGAATCGTGGCTGTTGCCATGCACCCTGGACAGGCCACTAAACGGGCGCCTTTTATTTCTTGCCGATGAAGCTCTGGTAAGCCGTACGCTGCTTCTTTCAGCAGTTCTGGATGAGCGTGTTTCCAGCCGTACCACTTATCATAATCAATGGGGTTTTTGAGGCGGAAATCCGCGCTCATATCGATAACTTTCAACCCAGCGTCAAGGAGTTTTGGAACGAGGTTTACCGAACCTCCGTGAGGGGTTGCCGTGAACACCAAGTCACAATTCTTTTGGAGTTCAGCAAGGTCTAAGGGCACGAATTTTAGCTGTGTGAGTTCGCGGAGGTTTGGATGTACGTTGAAGATGTATTCTCCGACGCTTTGGCGAGAGGTAACCATTGTGACCTCTGCTTGCGGATGAAGCAGCAGCAGGCGCACGAGTTCTCCGCCGACGTAGCCTGAACCGCCAACTATTCCTATTCTCAACTTTTTCACCTCATGATTATCAAGATTAAATTAGGCTTTGGGCACCTTTTATTAGGGGAACTGCCACGTTAATCCCCGCGATTAGCCGTGTCTGCTCCCAGAATTCGGGGCAGGAATTTGCTTCGTGGAAGACCACGTCATGCTTGTTTTTTTCCACGTTTTCTTCGATTACACGTTTGATTTTTGCGTAGGGCTCAGTGCTCATATACTCTTGGAAGGCGGCTTCTAACTTGCTGTTCCAGCTTGGAAAATCATGCAGTCGGGTTTCATCTGCCTTGACTTTTCTCGCGGGTTCAAATGCCACTGCTGCTTTTTCGAGTTCTGATTTGAGGTCTTCTTCGTTTGCGATTTTGTTTTCGCCTACGTTAATCATGGCGTCTAAGGCGAACACCCATGCTTCATGCTCTTTAGCGAGGGCTCTGCCGCATTTCACTGCCAACTCTTTAACATGCAGAGGAAGTTTAGCGTCAAAAACCAGGTTGCCCAAGTAAGTGTTCGTTCGGAAGTCTTTGAATCCCCCTCTTGCCAAAGCTACGGGGTGGCAAACGGGTGTTTTTCCTTTTTCTTTGTAGACTATTATTCTTAAATCGTAAAACCATTTTTGAATGTACTCTTGGGCTAATATGCCTACGGGGTTTATTATTGAGGGTTTTGTTTCTCGGATGTTGGCGACGAGTTCTTCGCGGTTCTTGGAGAGTAGGATCATTTTTCCGTGGGTGCCAGCGTCTGGCTTTATCACGATTCCTTCTTCGGAAACTATTTCGTTCTGCAGCAAGTCTGCGATGTCTTCTTCGTTGTGGATTTCTTTTCCGTCCTTCGTAGTGTCGTAAGCGTCGCAGGGAACATAGACCGTTTTGGGAATGGGGATTCCTTCAGCCCAAAAGTGCATTAGCGTTCTAAGTTTGCTGTAGCATACGAATTCTGTTGAGGAGGGGTTGATGACTTTTTTGCCCAAGATTTCCATGGCGTGTGCCGCGAAGAGTCTCCGGTTTTTGCTTTGGGCTCTGTTCAGCACTACAGCGGTGTCTTTTATGGTGTTGGTGTAGTCTTTTCCTTTTGTTTTGGCGTTGTATCCGTTTTTGTGGATGGAGAAGGCGATTTTGCGGAATGGGATGTACGTTAGGCTTATGCCCATTTTTTCTGCTGTGAGTTTTATGCCCATTTCGTCGTTTTCTGATCGTTCATAAAGAAGTGCTATGCTCATCGGTTGTTTGCATCCCATAGAAAATGGTGGTTAAAATTTTGGTAGCGCTTTCGATTTTATGTTCAATTGAGCGTTGTTATTGGATACTTTTTATTCGCCCCAGTCTTCTCCTTCAATGGTTAGTTCTTGAAGGTCTACGCATCCGCCTTTTACTTGTTTTACTTCGAGTTCCAGTCCGCAGCCAGGGCAGCTTAGGATTTCTCCTTTTTCGGTGTCTGTTGGAACGTCAAGTTCGGCGTCGCAGTCGGGGCATTTAGGTTTGCTTATTATGTTCACCTCTTGGGGTTTTAAATCTGCAACTTGTTTTATCATTTGCTACCACGTTTATTATGGTCGGAAATGTCTCTCTCATTAATGAGCCTCGCTTTTAAGCGTTGTGACTTATTTGTAACATATTGGACTTTTAATGTTCTTTTTGGTACACTGAGCCATGCTTGGCTTTTATGAGAATAAGGCATGGCTGCAACGGAATTCGTATTATTGCCCTTGGTGAACGACAGAAAACGTTAAATTTTTCCGCAACCAAGAACAACGCGGGGCACAAAGATGGACGAAACGGACAAGCAGATTATCAGGCTTTTAAAGGAGGATGGGCGAGCAGGCTACAGTGATATCGGAAAGAAAATCGGTTTATCTGAGGGCGCGGTGAGAAAAAGAATCAAGGCGCTTGCCGATTCAGGGGTGATAAGAAAGTTCACGGTTAAAATCGGCGTTGCTGAAGGCGCTGAAGCTATTACATTGCTGGCGACTAATCCTTCTTTTCCAACTCAGGAAGTCTCTAAGAGGATACAGGGGATTCCGAACGTGGAGACCGTTTACGAAGTGACGGGCGAGTATGACATTGTAGCGGTTATCAGCGGAATGAGCGTGCCAGAAGTCAACGAGTGCATAGAGAAAATCCGCCGCGTGGAAGGCATTGTGAAAACCAACACCATGATAGTGCTGCGCAGCTGGTGAATTCAAGGCACTCCAAACGCAGGATTTCAAATTGGCTGAAATACATTCCTGAAACGAATGGATTAAGGATATTCAGAAAGCTAAAGTGAACAAACATTCCTCTGCTTAATGCTTGCGTTTCTTGAAGTAGAACAGCAGACCAGCAGCAGCAACAGCTATAGACGCTCCAGATGCAGCAACGACTAATGTTGTTGGGAAAGGCACATCCACGGTAAAAAGAATGGTTTCTGAAGTCCCAACGTTCCCAACCTCATCCTTGGCATAAATCGTCAAAGTATGGTCTCCGTTAGCTAATCCAGTTAAGGTCGTATTCCCAGAAATAGTAATGTTCTCTTCTCCATCAAGGCAATATGTGATTTGCGATACAGCTTCGTTTACTGTGAAGTTTAGCGGAATGCTGCTCGTGTCGTAGGTTCTCCTCTCTGGTGATAAAACTTCGATGACCAATGCTATGGTGAAGTTGACTGTTGCGGAGGCTCCAGTGTTTCCGTATGTGTCTATAGCGTAAAATGTTATGTTATGCGAACCGCCAGATAAGACAGTTAAGGTTGTGTTTCCAGTTAACGTCACATTATCTTGCCCATCAAGACTATAGCATGTACAATTAACTGGCTTGTCTAAGGTGAAAATTAGAGGAACATTGGATTCAGTGTATGTCTGGTTTAGTGGCGATAGAATGCTGATTTTGGGTGGAATGGCAATAGTGAAAGTGACTGTTTGCGAAGCGCCCATATTTCCGACTGTATCATTAGCGTATATAACTAAACTGTGTGAGCCATCAATTAATCCTGTTAATGTCGTGTTTCCACCTATTGTTTCATTGTTTTGGCTGTCTAAGCTATAGCCTATCCAAGAGGTTGGCGTATCAATTTTGAAACTCAGCGGTGTGTTCGCTACATTGTAGCTTTTGTTTTGAGGAGACACGATTAGGATGTCTGGAGGAGTCAGAATATTGACGTAAAAGTAGATTGGCGCAAAGGAATAATTGAGGGGAAAAACAAAGTCGTTATTAACGTTATAATCGCCTTCAGCGATAATGGTGAGTTTATGTTTTCCATCTGCTAAATTGGAAATGCCCGCCAAGCTGTTTGCTTGTGTATAAACTATTGATGAACTTCTCTGAAAAATAATGCTGCTCTCGTTTGTAATGGCTATTGTTGGACCATCATCTATACTGTAGCTGACTTTTACATGCATCCAAGGTATCGGGAGGCTAACACTCCAAGCTATTGTAAGGTCTACAAGCATAGTGTCCGTGTAAGCTGTTTGACTATTCGGGCTTATCATGGTTAAATTACCATGGATCCCAGAGTCTGCTGCTGCGGGCTTAACAGTTGGTATTCCTGCCAACAGTGAGGTAGAGAGTGCCAATATGAGTGTTAGTGCTAATGCTGTTCTTTTCATAACAGCACCAAATAATAATAAGACTGTTTTCTGTGATTAAAGGGTTTTTGTAAGGATTTCTTGACTAAACTCACTTTTCTTAGTCAAGGTTTCTTGACTAACGCTCTGCTGCGTATTTTAAGTATGCCTGTAGAGTATGAGTTAAAGTATATTACCTGTGCATTTTTGCGGAGAATGCAACTGTAAGTTGTTAATCCAAGAGTTTTGATTGCATGTTCAAACCAAGAACCTGAACCACGCCTTCACGCCAAAATTCAACCTATAAATAAGGGGGTATAAGTCAAAAATAGCACAACAGTCGCCAAAAAACCAGAAACCTCAACACTAAACTCAAAAGTCAAATAGGAACACTGATAAATCAAAAATAACACTTACACCAACTTGTGCAAGGCGATCTTTCATGCCAAAGTCTTACAATATCGCTGTGTTAAAAGGTGATGGCATTGGACCAGAAGTCACAGAAGCAGCCATAAAAGTCCTTAACGCAGTCCAAGAATCCTCACAAAACCTAACCCTCAACTATCTCTACGGCGAAGCAGGCTACCACTGCATCGCCGAACACGGCACCAACCTCCCAGAAAAAACCATAGCCCTGATAAAACGAACCCACGCATGCCTAAAAGGCCCAATGACCACGCCAGAAACTCCAGGAGCACCAGTCAGCGTAGCCGTAACACTCAGGAAAATGTTCACCCTCTACGCCAACGTGAGACCATGCCGTTCTTTCCCAAGAGTCGAATCGCTAAAGCCCGACTTGGACTTCGTGGTTGTTCGCGAAAACACTGAAGGTTTGTACTCAGGCGCAGAATTTGAACTGTCACCCGGTGTTGGCGTAGCATTAAGAATCATCACTAAGGAAGCTTCCTTGCGAATAGCCGAGTTCGCCTTCAAACTCGCCGCCAAACGCAAGAAACACTTAACATACGTGCATAAAGGCAACATCCTAAGAATAACTGATGGAATCTTCAAAGACGCGGTTAAAGAGGTATCCCTCAAATATCCAGACATCAAACTTGACGATCTTCACGTGGATGCAGCTGCCATGCAACTCATCAAGAAACCCGAAACCTTCGACGTCATAGTCACCACCAACCTTTTCGGCGACATACTATCCGACGAAGCCGCTCAAGTCACAGGCAGCTTAGGCTTAGCAGCAGGAGCAAACATAGGCGAAACCTACGGCATGTTTGAACCAGTTCACGGTTCAGCCCCAAAATACACAGGACAAAACAGAGTAAACCCAACAGCCACAATAATGGCAGCATCAATGATGCTTGAGTATCTAAACGAAAAAGACGCAGCAGCCAAAATCGAAAAAGCCGTGATAGACGTGCTAACCGAAGGAAAAATCCGCACGGCAGATTTAGGCGGTTCCTCCACAACCAACGAAATGAGCAACGCCATAGCATCAAAAATCAGTTAGCCTCTAAGAAACGCTGAAACATCGACATACGTTGATGCATCAACGTGAATTTCCACTTCCCCGTTTGAAGTTGCTCTAACTTTCGCGTTTATCAGCTGCACCTCCAAGTTTTCCATGAGGCTTTGTTCAAGCTCTTCCGCTTTCTCATTCCAAGCTACCACCGCTACCTCGCCAGTGTCATCTGCAAGCGTGAACCGCATCACCTTCCCAGTGCTCGCATCTTGCCGCGTGAAAGTCGAGGATGAAAAAACCTTTTTCACCCTGCCTGTAAGGTGAATGTTCCTGTGCGCTTTGGTTATTTCTTTGATTTTCGTGGCGAATTTGCCGATAGATGGATAGTCTTCTGCCTTTACGTTTTGAGGGTTAATTTCAATTTGGCTTTTGCTGCTAAGGTGCAATTCTGCTTTGCCGTTACGGTCTTCTCGGGTGTACCCGTGAGAAAAACGGGCAACTTGCCCAGCTTTCAACTCGCCTGACTCGATCAAATTGACCTTATCGTTCCACAACATAACACGAAGAACCCCATCACCATCAGCAATCATTAAACTTGCAAATCGTCCAGACTTTTTTCCTTCAAAAGTTTTAGTGGGATAAACCGCGACAATGCGCCCTGTCACTGTAACATCGTTCAGGCTGGGAACCAAATGGCTTATGCAAAGCTTGCGATCATAAACTCTGCCTGAGGGAATTTCAATGCCGTATTTAGCGGCAATCAACCGCAGGAGAGTCGCATCTGCTATTAAGCCGTTTGTTTTGTTTTTCTCGGTCTTTACCATTTCAAGAATCTGTTCTCGGCTGATTTCTGGAAGCTTCGACAGAATCTGTTGGATTATCTCTTCAAGGGTCATTTTTTTTCGGGTGCCGCCACGGATAAAGGGTTCAGTTTGATTTAAACTTTTTAAGATTTTTCGCGTTTGGCGTCAGCATGCATAGGATCTGGTTAGGTTTATTAAAACCATTATTCACTTTTAGGTTAGCGCGGGAGAAAAAAAATGGCAGATGCTGGAGTTTTTCTTGCTCTGGGTATAGCGTTGATTTTCGTTGGAGTGCTCATCATCGTGCTCGCGGTTCTTTTGCTCTCTGTCTGGAATGTAAAGAAAGGAAAAGTCAAAGTTGGAGGAGCCATAATAATTGGTCCTGTGCCGATTATTTTTGGAACCGACAGGGAATCGCTTAGAACCGTTTTGCTGCTTTCTTTGGCGCTTACGGTGCTGCTTGTGGTTGCCATGGTTGTGTATTATTTGTTGTTGAGGTGAATTGGCACGAGGAGGAACGCTGATGAGAAATCCCAAACTGTTGCGGAAGAAGCCGCTGTGCCTAGGAGGTTTTTTCTGTTTTTGATTTTGGGCTTTATGTTGGTTTTCGTTGGCATAATAGCCGTCTTGGTTGCTGCGGTGCTTTCTGGTGGTGGTTCGGCGAGTTTTGGCGCGGTAATTTTCATCGGACCGTTTCCGATAGTGGTTGGTGCTGGTCCCGAGACTGCATGGATTGTTCTGTTCAGCATAATTCTTGCTGTTATAAGCATGATAATGTTTTTTGTTTGGGGCAGAAGGATTCGTGGGTCTCGTAGTTAGGTTTTTTCGTTTGTTTGTTCTTCTTCTTTGCCATAGTACGTGTACAGGAATATTAGCACTAGAACGACGAACGTCGTTGCCATAAGGGCGTATTGGAGTGTTATGAAGTATGCGCCTAAATCCATTGAGGTTCTCCCTGTTTTTATTATTCTTGTGATGCTGTAATATTTAAGCAGTAGCTTTTTTCCACTCGTTCATCAAGGTGTCGTGGAGTTCGTCGTTTTCTTCTATGGTTTCGTACCATCCTAAGTTGCGGGCGATTTTCTGGGCGATTAGGTGATAGCACAGGTGGATTTTTTTGTCTAGAACGCGGAAGTAGAAGTCGTCGCAGGTGCAGAATTCAGCTTCAGGCATAATCAAGTAATCTCTTTCCCTTCCGATGACTATCCAGACGGTTTTGCCGCTGGGCTTGAAAATGTACTTTTTAACTCGGTTTTCTTTGAGGGCTTCGAGGGCTTTTGTGAATCGTTGCCCGAAAAGGTCGTAAAGCTCGGTGAGATTTTTGCCTGACAGTTTGCCTTCTGCTTTTGCTTCTCGGCAGATGGTGTTTAACGTGTCGATCTCGGTGTTGTCGTCTGTCATTGTTGGGCACAGTCCTTGTAAGAAATGGGCTGGAAGAAATGCGCTTTTTAGCTGATGTCTATCTGTTCGCCTTTCGGTTCCTTCGGCGCTTCGGTTTTTGGTATGATGACTTCTAGCACGCCGTTTTTGTAGCTTGATTTGGCTTCTTGAACTTTCACCTTTGCGGGAAGCGCAACTTCTTTGTAGTATTTGTACTGTGGCGTGTCCACGCTTATGGTCAGTGAGTCTTCGGTTCCATGGAGTTTTATGTCGGTTTTTTCTACTCCTGGAAGTTCTACTACAACGCGGATTTCGCCGTTTGTTTCCACAACATCTACGAGTGGTTCGCGTTCTTCTTTGACCTGTGGGCCTTTGAGGCTTTTCTTGATGTTGCCGAACTCGCGGATTTCGGGTTTGCCGTCTGGGCCGATTTTCATGCTGTAGCCGTAGACGAAGGGTCCGAATTCTTTTACTGTGCTTCCGTCTGGGAGTTTGCGTTCTTTAATGTAGTCTTTGGGGACTTTTTCGGTGAAGTTTTTGAATTCTTCTTCCATGCGTTTTTCCATTTCGTGGAAGATGCGGTCGATGTCGCCGAAGAATGGGTCTTTGTCAAGTGGGAAACGTCTGCGCTTGGTCCATTCTGGGTAATCTTCATCATCTGAAGACATTTTTACAAATCACCACAAACACTTTGTTTTCCACTCCAATAAGGTTTATGATATAAAACACGCGTTTCCAACATTGTCTATCGTACTCTAGCGCGCGGAAAAAAACTATACCCCCCTTATTTATAGTATCGGAATAAATCCCCGAGTATATAGATTTGAAAAATAGCAAAAAAGAAATTGAATATGACCACAGAAGAGGAAAAGGACTTCAACTTTGAACTTATGAAGAAATGGTTGTGCAAGAAAGAACGAAGCGATTAAAAACTGAGAGACTGCCAAGATGCTACAAAACTTGTATTAAATGAAAAAAAGATAAGAAAGAATGGAAAGCCAGCTTTATGGTTTCAAGAGGTATCCTGTCGCTCCCCCAGGCCCTGCTGGTCCTTCACGCCAAGCGTTTATTGTTTGCCCTTCAAACTCGCCAGTTCCATGAAGCAGAAAATGTATGTCCAAGTTGTAAGAACTCATAGAAACAAAGTCCGTGTAATGTTGTACGCTGGTGCCTTCAAAGCCCCCTCCTTCCGTGGGGAAAGAAATCACATATTTCTCATGCCAGAGCAGCATTTCATTATTAGGTACATTCGCCATGCCCGGATCCCTTTCGGCTACTGCTGATCCAAAGATAGGTGGTGCGCCATCAACGTCCAGTTCAACTTTGTAGGTGACAACGTAGTCGCGCCGCTGGATTACATCTCCATTAGTCCTCCAGCTCTCACCAGTAACTATAGTCTTTGGAGAAGTGAACGTTATGGTAATAGGAACTTTTTGCCCATTCGTTGGATCAGCCATTACTGGCGCTACTGCGAACATTAGCATTAGCAGTGATAGCGCAAGAATCAGTACTTTCTTATTCACTGTTTTCACCTCCTCTATAATTAAAACGCAAGAAATATGCTATCTTTTTTTAAGTTTATAATACTTGTGAAAGCTACTTCTATTGATTCATTCTCAGTTGCTTTATTACCAACAGCACATAAGCTGATCGCAACCATGGTTTTCGGGGTTGCTTCGGAAATCTAAGGAATCTCTTTTTCTTCAAAAAAACAACACTGTCACGAGTCTATTCTCTCCAGCCTCTCTGCTTCTATGTAGCTTGTGCCTAAGTCTCAATGCCATTGCAGTCTCTATGTCAACAACAACAGCCATATTGGTGACGAAGTACCTAGACTCCAACAATGAGACTTAGACAGCTACCAACCTCAAAGATTCCCCACTAGGATATTTCTACACAGAGAGACAGAAGAGACGTGGTAATATGGACATAGTGAAGGTTGGGAATAGACCTATTTCAGACGGTTAAGTTGGGGTTAGCGAAGGGTTGTCGAATAGAAACTATTACCATAGCTTAAATATCCTAAGAGCATTTGTTTTTCCCTGATGACTATGAACATAGACCCCATAGAATCGGAAAACTTTTCCGATGCTATATATAGAGGCAATTGCAGAGTGAAATGAAGGTTGGGTTTCGCGTGTCTTGCGTTTTCATGAGAACAATTGGTTCTGCAGCGGGGACCGAGGATTTAGTTTAGTTCGTGGAGTTGGGGCTGGGAATTGATGTCCATTAGGAAGATTAATAGCGAGAGAAGCACAACTAAATTTATTTTATGCCTTGATTTTCTCGTCTAGGCAACTGTAACTTCTTTCTTTGCTAAGCCCTCAACCAAAAGCGGAACAATCTTGCTAGCCCTAAGTATCTCCAAAAAAAGAGGTTCGCCATTCTTGTCGAAATGCACTATGATGTCGCCTACTTCTTCTGCATGGGAAAGCCTGCCCTTATCTTTCAGTACAAGAGTAAGTACATCCGCGTCTTCGTGATACTTGATCTTATAGGTCATAACGCTCACGCCTCACAGGATAAACGGTAATGACAACTAAAAAGTCTTTTCTGTTCTCGTAGACTACTCTTAGCGCATGTTTCTGGCTTATGACCCTAGTCGCAAAGTGAACCTTACCCTTGAAGCGCCAACCAAGAACCTGCTCCTCGCACTACCTCTAATGGGATGATCAACAAATAAACTTTCAGACTCCTAGAACATTCACAGAAATAACAAGCACGTTTTCGCCCGAGTAATTTCCTACAGTCTTCTTAATTGGTTTAATGTTCCGAGGTATGTGCCGTCTAAGAGGTAAATCTCCGCGTTGTCCATGTCAACCGTTTCTGAGCGGAGAACGGGTCCAATCATTGTTTGGGTTTGCCCTTCTTTTCGGGGTTTTGTGTCGTTTATGGGTCTGCCGCCGAGGAAATCGTTGAAGGAGGGCATAATGAAAATTTGAGATGTCTTCGGGTTGAAGTTGTAGTGTTTCTTCACTGTGGTTTCTGGGGTGCCTTCAATTTTCACCCCGTGTTTCTGCAGGAGAATCTTGGACAGCCCATCGGTGTTGCATTTGGCTTTTATCCACACTTGCCTCGTTATCTTAAAGCCTGCAGGATCACGGAAGACCACGACTGGGTGAAGGTGCCCCATCATTAGCGTTTTGCACTTCAAAAGCGTTGGCGAAGGCCATTTGTGTCCGTGAAAAAGCCCTACGTCGCCTATGATTGTGCCTGTTGCTGGGAGCAGTTTTACGTTTTCTGGCAGCAAAGGTTCCAGATTCGCGTCGTGGTTACCGCGCACTATGCCTATGTCGCTGATGTGGCTTTTGAGTTCGGTGAAGAAGTCTGGTATGTCGCGCCACTCGCCAAGTTCTGCTTTGATAATCGTGTATTTGACATCGCCCAGAATCAGGAGCGTGTCAGGCTTGTATCTGGAAATTAGTGCTGTCAGTTTCTTTAGGAGTTTCGGGGTTTGGCTTGGAACGTGAATGCCCTTCTCTTGCAGCCCCATTTCCCAGCCTAAATGCGGATCGGCAATCACAAGAGTTTTTGTCTTTCCAGTTTTTATCAGCGCCGCGGGGTTTGGCAGCAGTAACGTTAACATTTCGGTTTTACCAAGCCGAGAATGGTTTTATGGATCTGCGCGTTTCCAGAGGCTATGAACTTTATCTTCTGCTGTGGATCCAGCTTAACGTCTAGGGCATGTCCCTCGGGAGTGGTTATTGTTCCGCCTGCCTCTCTAAGTATGAGAAAGCCAGCAGCCACGTCGGTGGTTCGGAGTTTCCCGCGTATGTCGACGAAAGCGTCTGTTAAACCTTCAGCTACATAGCAGAGTTCAAGCGCGTTGGCGCCAAAGTGGCGTATATGTTTGGTTTCTCGGATTAAATCTGTCAGTTGAGGCGCAACTTCCTTAACCTTGTAAGTATTCAAATCTAAGCCTATCACCGCTTCTCCAAGAGACGAGACCTCGGAAGGCCTTATCTTTTTGCCGTCTCGATAGGCGCCTCCGCCTTTTTGCGCGGTGTACGTAGTATCATGGAAGAGGTCTGCCACCAAAGCCGCATAAACCCTAGAAAGAATAGGCTCATCAGAAATGGCTATGGAAGACGCGTAGAAGGGAAGGCCCCGAACAAGGTTGGTTGTGCCGTCAATCGGGTCAACAGTCACGTAACACTGCTTAGGCGCGTCACCGAACTCTTTCACGCCAGACTCTTCACTAATAAGCGTAAATGCAACATCATGCTCTTGAAGAACTTCAACAATAGCTTTTTCCGCCACTAAATCCACCAGCTTCATCGGATCGCCGCCCGCGCCCTTGCCCAAATCAGGCTGCGGTTCGCCTAAAGTTTTGAGAAGCGGACGAATGTGGGTTTTCACGTTGTCTTTGCAGCTAACAAGAAGCTGCAACCAATCAACACAAGACTCCATCGGGAATCCTCCTTCTTAACCGTCATATAGACGCTCGAACTCATAAAGACTTTACCCAACAGCCAAAAAACAACTCAAACTTTCATTTCCGCATTTCGCCGTGACGTTGGAGAGCGCAGTTGCATAGCAAACGTTCTCGTGTTGTGGTGCCGGGGGCGGGATTCGAGCCCGCGACTTCTGGACTAGAGGCGTTTGGCCCTTCTTGTTCTCCAGATTATGAGTCTGGCGCCCTAGCCAGGCTAGGCTACCCCGGCATTGTTTCTTTGCCTAATCTAGGTTTGATTTTGGCTTATTCTATTCAATGGTTTGTGTCGGGCTTTGTCAATTATGCCCGTGGTTAGCATGTTAGTCTGCTTTCCTTCAAAATAAAGATTTTTGGCTACTTTGAAAGACTGTTTTCAAATTTGTTCTGGTAAAAGAAAATGTTGGTGAGGTTCAAGCTTTAGAATATGTACGATAGGTTGTTGTTTTGGTTTTCCCTAATTTCCTTCAGTGACTCAAATTGAGCCTCAACAAGGATCTTCAAAGCATCAATGTTCTTCTTCACATCTTCAAGTTCCATGTTCTTTCCATAAATTTCTGATTGTGACAGCTGTTCCTTTATGTTGGTAATGGAGATCTCCAGCACTTTTACTTTGAAAGCGAATATTTGCAGAGTGTAAAGCAGGCTCAGCTGAGAGGAAAGACTTTCTAGGTGGTCTAGCTCAAGTGTTCTGCCCATGAAAGCCTTGAATCTTTGTTCTTCAGAAGCATCTTTTGATTGCAATATTTGTTCATAAACCGCTTTTTGCTTGGAAGCCGTTTCCTTACTCTCATCAAGAACTTTTTGAATCCTTTTCGCTGTTTTCTCCATCATCTCTAAGACTTCATCCAAATCTAAATCCCTCTATTTAATGCAACTAAAGGCTATTCTCTCGTTTTCTCTTCCTTTCAATCCGCTCCAAACCAGAGCTCGTTCCAAGATAAACTATGTCCGCCAATCCGACGAAGAGTCCTGTCTCCACAACGCCCGGTATCATTTTCAGCCTCTTTTCAAGCTCCGCGGGTTTGTCTATGGGTCCGAAGCTTGTGTCTATAACGACGTTTCCGTTGTCCGTTATTACTGGTCCAACCTTGCCTTTTCCTTCTCTCAAGAGCGGTTTTCCGCCGATTTCCTCTATTCTGCGTTTCACGAGCGAGATAGCGAAGGGCAAAACTTCTATAGGCACTGGATGGTCGTTTTCGCCCAGAACTTTCACTTTTTTGCTTTCGTCGGCTATGATGATGTTTCGTTTTGATGCGGACGCAACGATTTTTTCTCGAGCAAGTGCTCCACCCATTCCCTTGATCAGGTTTAAATTTGAGTCTATTTGGTCAGCGCCGTCAATTGCCAAGTTAATAATGGGGTGTTCTTCTAAGGTAGTCAAGGCGATTTTCTGTTTAACTGCTAATAAAAATGCTTGATACGATGTTGGTATGCCCAGTATGTTGAGGTTTTCGCGTTTTATTCTTTCGCCTAATGCTTCTATGGCGTAGGCGGCTGTGCTTCCGCTTCCCAAGCCTACGATAAAATTTTCTTTGATGTGTTTGACTGCTGCTGAAGCCGCTTTTCTTTTTGCCTCGTCAATCCATTCTTGTTTAGGTTTCAATTTCCATCTGTCCCAGTTTGTCTAAGACTTTTTCCACTTCGGTTCTGATTTCCTCTATTCTCTTTTCAGCTTCCGACTTGGGGCTTGGCTTTTCTGGCGGTTTCTTCTTCTTTTTCGGTTTTTCTCCTTCCTCTTCTTCTCCTTCTTCTTCCTCGCTGGTTTCTTCTGTTTGCTCTGGCGGTGAAGGTTGAGGTATTTGCACTTTTATTTCTTTGATGGGTTTCACGTCGATTTTTGTTCGCAGCTCTTCCACTTTTGAGGTTATTTCTCCGAAGCGTTCGCTGAAGAGTTTCATTAAGTCTTCTTGCATGCCTTCAAGCTCGTGCAACGCTACTATTGTTTCGTCTTTTGCGATGGAGTCTTTCACGGTCATCATTCGTGTTTTGTATGTTCCCGCGAGTCTTTCTCTTTCTTGTTCTGAGATTTTGCCTTCTGCGTGAGCCTCGTAAAGTCGTCTTATGGCGTCGCTTAAGATTTCTCTTTCCAAATCAAGAATTCGCAGTTCATCCTTGGCGTGCGATGCGTCGGTTGACTGGACGCTTTTGGAGATTTTAAATGGTAAACCTGCAAGTTCTTGCTCGGTTCCAGCCTTTTGCGGAGTTTTCTCTGGTTTTTTTCCACCTTTGCGCATGGCGAAAATAACAATCACCACAGCAACGATGGCGATTATGACCACTGCGATTATCGTTGCGATGGTTGCAGGGTCGCTTAATTCGCCGAAAGCCATGCTATCCTCTGTATTCAGATTGCTTATGGTATATATATAAATTAATATCGCTGGTTCTAACGCGCGTTTCGCATGGAAGCAATGAATATTTCTGCTGTGCGACCTGAACAGTGACAGCCTATTATAGGCATTTTCTCAATTTCAACTTCTGAGAAGTACGCTTTTGCCATCTTTTGAATGTCATCGAGCTTAAAACCCAAGTGTACATCGCCCATTTCCGTTTTGAACTCTTCAAACTTGTGCTCGCAGAGGTCAAGAATTATGGCTTTCCCGTGTTTTTTTAAGACTTTTTTGATGCTTTCGAAGACTTTTTCGGGTTTAGTGCTGTGATGTAGCATTAAAGTGGAGAAAACAGTGTCGAACTTGTCTGGAACTTCAGCGTAAGCGCTTGTTTCTTTTATGCTTGCTTCGATGTTTTCAGCTACGCCGAGAAACGGTGTTATGCCCTCTTTTTTCTTTGCTAAAGCTAGCAGCATGGCTGGTGTTGCGTCCATGGCGTAGAAGTTGGCGTTTGGGATTCGTTCGGCGATTTTGGCTGTGAAGAATCCTGAGCCTGCACCAAGGTCTAGTGTGTCCGAACCTTTTCGAAGTTTGGGAGCGGAAAGTAAGCGTTCGGTTATAGCTTCGACGATTCGATTTACGCCGTTTTCGCCGAAGTAGCTGAGGACGATTTTGTCTCGTTTCTTGGCTTCTTTGGTTGTGAAGTGTTCGACTGTCTTGGCGAGGGTTTCAGGGTTTGCTGCGCCTAGCTTCTTGAAGAGCTGTTGTAGATCGACGTTTTTGGTGTACTCTTCGAAACTTGTCGTCATGATGTTTATCTTCCTTTCTTCTTGCATGCTTTTTGAGTGGGTTATGCGCTTTTAATTCTTTCTTCGCATCTTGTACTGTTGTGCTCAGCGGAACTTATACCCCCTCTATAAATAGGCTATGATGTTGTGTTGGTTGCATTCTGGGTTTTTGCGGCATGTTTTTGGTTGACGGTGCAGCCAATACGGGACCTACCCCCTATAGGTTTCTGCATGCTATTTCTAATAGGCTCCAAATATGCTCGTGGTTTCCTGTGCATTCGGCTTCAACAGAATAGCCTGTGCTGCTTTTTAGGATGGTTTGCTGGGTTTCACCTTCCACACGATTCACCGAACACGGAGAAAAGAGAAGCCCCTTATGAACTGTAACGAAATTTACCAATTTGTAAACTATAGCTGAACTGGTGCTCGGAACAGTGTCTAGCTGCCTTACGTAAAGGATCAACGTGGGTTGAAAAAGGGACAAGTTGGCGTTTTTGAATGTGGAGCCTCGGGTGGGATTTGGACCCGCGACCATTACCTTACCAAGCACCAAAAACTCTTTTTCACTTCACAAACAGACAAGGTGATTTGCAGGATTCTATAGGCTCAAGCCATCTATAATCTTCGTTGCTTCACTGTGCCTCTGCTCTTCAATTTCCTTAATCCTTCTAACCAGATAGGTTTTCCATTTGCCCTTTTCTTTGTAAAAGTGAATGAAGATTACGAGGAAACCATTCTGATTGTACGTTTCTTTTCGGTAAGTGTAATTGAAGCGTTCTGAACCGCAGACCTCTACATAAATGCCTAACTCGGGAAGATAAAAGTCAGGCGTCCAAACTCTAGGTCTTTTTTTCTCATCATAGAGGAAAACTGGTGACTGATAAATCCAGTGTAGACCCAGCTCTGTCAAGTAGTCTGACACTTGTTCCTCTGGTCCGCTCATATCGTTAGGATAACTCTGTTCCATTGTCACTACCCAACACAGATTGCAGACAAAGTCAAAGACGCAAATTGACCTCTTATTAATTATGAATTTGGACTACATCATTTTGATTCTCAGCGTCAAAGTTTATATCGTTTAAACGAAGTCTCTTATGGTAGCGTGGAGTTAATGGTGGAAATTAAGGGCAGGAAGTTTACTGTAATCCTCAGGGAGGAACCCGAAGGCGGATACTCCGTACAATGTGTGGAACTCCCCGGCGCAATCAGCCAAGGACAAACACGCAAAGAAGCTCTAGCCAACATTAAAGAAGCCATTGAAGGATATTTGGAAGCTTTCCCTGAGGAACTTGACCAGCTTAAGCGAAAGAGAGAGCTGGTGAAGATAACTGTCTGAAAAGTTGCCTTCTGTTTCTTGGCGGAAAGTCATAAAGGCTCTCACCAGAGCCCGATTCAAAGTAGTCAGTCAGAAAGGTAGCCACATGTTTTTGACGGATGGAAAACACAAACTCACAGTTCCGCGGCACGACCCTATCAAAAAGGGAACACTTCTCTCGATTATTCAACAGGCAGGGCTTACCAAAGAAGAATTTCTTGAGCTTATCAAACAATAATTGTAGATGGAGCCTCGGGCGGGATTTGGACCCGCGACCATTACCTTACCAAGGTAACGCCCCACCGGGCTAGGCTACCGAGGCAACTGCGTCTCTCTGAAGACAACGCGTGCTATGAAATAAAGAGCTTACGGTCTGCCCAGGAGGGTTAAATAAATATTAATGGATAACGTATTCTCAACTCTCAGTGGTTGACGGCGGGG
>Ga0315289_10002600_pt1 | contig 27617 bp, 42 predicted proteins | sample YL17G11_40_MG_FD_203452 | JGI IMG/M metagenome (GOLD analysis project Ga0315289, IMG submission 203452) | Sediment microbial communities from Yellowstone Lake, YNP, Wyoming, USA - YL17G11_40 | ecosystem: Environmental > Aquatic > Freshwater > Lake > Sediment | place: USA: Wyoming | collected...
TGTAAATCAATTTCTATATCATACTTCTCCAATTTCTCTAACGCTTCATCTCCCGTTATCAATGAAATTAATACTAATACATTATGCAAATTTCTACTATTTATTCCGTCACGCCCTATTAATAATGCTTTTAATTGCTCCTTTTTTGTATATACATTTATTACTTTCCTTTCATGATCAAACTCAAATTTTATTTCATTACAAAATGTTAAATCATCATTTCTTAATTCATATGCAATTATATTACAAATTTTAAACATTGCAACCATTTTTTCTTCTATACTACTACTTTCATTTATTTGTGAAAGATATAAATTTTCTATTCTTCTTCCTATATTTAAAATACTTGTTTGTTTATCTCCTTTAAAATGAAACACTTTTTCTTCACTTCCTACTTCTTTTTATTTATATTATTTATTTTTTCTTTTACTTCATTTCTTGTTATATAAATTATACATCCATTCTTTTTTATTAACATTTCACCTGATACTACTTCTTCATATAATATTTTAAATCCATCTTCTTCTAATTTTTTATGTAATTCATTTACTTCCTTTCTTGCATTTTCTGTTATTTCTATTATATTTTTCATACTATCACTCCTTTTTTAATTTAAAAATTTTCTTATACTTCTATAAATTTTCTTATACTTCCACAGTTTATACTTCCAGAGTTTATACTTCTGTAAATTACCTTATAAAATATATTGTTCTGTTTTTGAATATAAAGTTTTGTAATTAATTCATTACGCTGATTTCCTATTTAAAGGTTTTGGTTGATTGAATGGACTCATATTTCATAAGATAATTTTACTAACTCTTCTCTCTTTAATTCTCCTATATACTAATTCATCAATTAAGTTATACATACTATTTTTACCCTATTTTTTTGATTACATGATCCAAGAACAGCATGGAATAGCATGGAATAGCATATATATTCATTTTTCATTGCATATATTAATGCAAAAATTATAACATAAAACAGTACGAGATATAAAAAACAGCATAGCATTTTCATACCCCTCAATAATTTTAGTGAAAAAAAAACCATAGAAACATTTAAATAGAACAAAAGGTAAGAATATTTTGTAATATATTGTTTGATTAATTACATAATTTAAAGTATGAAAGAATACATATTTTAATGTATAATTTATACAATGATAAATTATTGTACTTATCAAATAAGTATTAACAAAAATATATGAAATAAAAGTAAAATGGTGAAGAAAACATGAGTATAGATTTTAAAGGAAAATTTAAAGGAATGTTAAAAAAAGCATCAAAAGGAGAACAAATACCACTATTTATGTGTGTCATCCGTAATCTTGCCGCACAATATGATATGACAGCAACAGAAGCAGCCGCACAAATTTTAACAGGAGAATGGACACCAACTGATGTAGAACTAAAGACAGCAGGAGAAGTATGTATTGGTGCAGGAAAATTTAGAACATTAACTCAATTACGAACCACATTTGCAGATGTACGCAAAGGATATGAAGGAAAAAGCATGTTTTGGGCAAAGGTAGGAGAAAAAGTGAAAAGTAAAGGCAAGAAAGTAGTTACAGGTAGAATTTATCCAGAAACAGAAAAAGAAAAAGCAGAAAAGAAAGCAAAAGCAAAAGCCACAAAAGCAGGAAAAAAGGCAAAGGCTTAAAACAATATATTTTTAAATAAACTCTTTTTTTATTTTTATTTTTTTACATATTTTTTAACATAAAAAATAGCATAATTCCTTTACATATTTTTTAACATAAAATTTTAACCCCAAACCCACCTTTTCACGTCTATTTTTTATCTCTTTACCTTCTATTTTTTATCTCCTTTCTTTGTCCATTATTTTTAATTTTTTTTTTTTTTTATATATCATATATATATATATATATGATATATAATGATAATAATCTTATATAATAAATACTTTATACTTCTATAATAAATAGTTTAATACTTCTATAAAATATATATAGTTCTATTTTCAAAAATTTTACCCTGCTATAAAATATGTATAGGATTTCTTCCAAAAAACACATATTAACCATTTTTAAAAAAAAAAAATGAAAAACTTTCAAAAACTATGAAAACTAAGTTTTTTACTACTTCTTTCTTATGTCTTTTCACTATTCTATATCTTTTCATTATTCCATGTCTTTCCATTACTTCATACAATTTCTTATTTATTTTCAAGTCGTGTTTCTTTTCTATCTCTTTTTTTATCTCTTTTTTCTTTCTTTTCTCTCTTTCTCTTTTTTTTATTATTTATATTTTTTTTTTTTTTATATATTATATATATATATATATATAATATATATAATATATATTAAGTTATATTAAAGAATATACACAAAAATATTCAATTTTTTAAGGGTATTTTTATTTATGCATAAATGAAAGCATGAAATATACTAAAGTATGAAATTCATTATAAAAATTGATAATAATTTGACAAAATGTCAAAAAGTAGAAAAAAAAAGATTAGGTATGTGTTTTTTGGAAAACAATACTATACATTAAACAATACTATACATAAATTCATGCCATAAATCTTACTATTAAATTTATTATAATCTATTAAATAAATTTTTTAATATATAACAGAAGAGATGTAGAGAATGAAATAAAATGGATAACTGTTTTTCCTTTGCCAAACCGCTATTCGTTGCTATCGCAACGGCGGTTCGGCAAACCTATTTTCTTAATTATATTATAGAACGGGGAACAATACTAATTGATTAAAAATAGGAAGGAGAAAGAATTCATTGTAGAATAGTATAGAAATTATATTGAAAATAACAAAGAAAGTAAGAGAAAAATAATACCAATAAAATTTTTTTATTATCCCTATTATCCTGGTATTTTATGTGTATTGAATACTATTATCATAATAGGTATATGTATTTTGATATATATACAAAAGAAATTATAGAAAAATGAATGAACACAACATTTTTATAGGGGATTGTTGAAATAGTTAGATAAGCAAAAAATGTTTTGAACAAAACAACATACTACATGCCATATTTTATAACATAAAAATGAGGTAAGGTTATGCAAAAAGAATGTAATGAGATAAAAGGATATAAGGAAGAATTAAAAAAATTGGAAGAATTAAAAACAAAAATAGAAGGAGTAATAAATCAATTTAAAGGAACAAAAGCAGAAAGTGAAGTAATAGGAATGAAGTCCTATCAAGAAATGATGAAGAATATAAATCAAAGAATAAAGGGATATGAAGAGAAAATAAAAACATGTGAAATGAAAAAGTTATAAGAAGATGATATAAAATGAGTGAAGAAATAGAAGTACAAAGAATAAAGGTTGCATCAAAAAATATGAATATAAGAGATGAAGAAATTTTTAAGAAAGGATTAAATGATGATTTACGAAAAATTCAAGAATTGGATTGTGAATGGTTACAAAAAACATATAATGATTTATTAAGAGATGGAATGTTAATTAAAAAGTATAAAATTAAAGTAGAAGGAATTAAAAGATATTTATATACAATGAGAATGATGAAAGATAAGGTAGAAAAAGTAGCAAAAGAAAATAAATGTGAAATGAAGAGGATGATATAAAATGGAGAAATGTAAATTTAATATATTAGAATTAAATTATGTAAATAAGATGATAAAAGAAGCAGAAGAGGAAGCAAGAAAGAAATTAGAAGAAATAAATAAGAAAAATAATATGCATCTTATAATAATAAAAGAAGGAATATTTATTCAAGATAAAGAAAGACCAAAATATTATACATTAATGACAGAAAGAGAATTTAATTCAAATATTACTATAATAATAAATTATATGGATAGTGCAAATAATTTAGCATGGAAAAAGAATGAATTAGAGAAAAAACTAAAAGAAGAATGTGAAATGAAGAAATTATGAAAGAAAAAGAAATACATCCAGAATATGAAGTATCTCCAATAATGCATCATATAGAAATAGATAATGAAGTTCTTCAAAATCAGTTGGCACATAATAATAATCCATATAGGATGGAAATACTCAGAAAAGTAAGAGGAAAAAATAGGGATATGGAAAAAGATATAGAAAAAGACATGGGAATAGAAGAAAATAGAGATTTTGAAAATATAGTAAATGAAGTATTAATAAAGTTACCAGAAAGTAGAGGAAGTGTATATCAATATCAAGTAAGGGAGTTAAATGAGCAAGAATTACAAAAGGAATGGGATAAAGTAAGAAAAAGGGGAAAGGAATTAGCAAAAGATTATAAAAGGAATATAAGGGAAATACAAAGCATTGCAAAAAAATTAATGGAAATAGAACAAGTAGTAAAAGAGAAGGAGTATAAACAATTTAAAAGGAGGTTGTGATAAAGTATGAAAGAATTAACAAAGTTTATTGAAATAACAATGATAGTATTATTAATATATGTAAATGTAGTAATTGCAATATTGATAAATTATGTTATTGATAATTTAACTATTATTTCATTAATTATTTTAACTATAATATATGGAATGTATTTAGGAATATTTTTAAAAGAAAAAATATATAAATTTAATTAAAGAGGTTATGAAAATGAGTGAAGAAGAATATTTAGATATAGAAGATATTGAATTGAAAAAAATAATGGAAAGTATTGAAGTGGAAGGAATTACAACACCAAGAAAATTTATAGGATATTTAGCAAGTATGGAAAAAGAATGGGAAATAGAGAGAAAACAAAAGAAAGAAGAAATGATAGAAAGATTATCACAATTAGATTGTGAAACATTGACAGAACTTTATACAGTAGAAGATTATCGAATAAGATTGGGATTAATACATTTTGAAGATGCAAATAGGGGAGTAATAAAAGAAGTAATGGAAAAGAAAGGGTGTAAAATAAAGTTACTTTCAACAATAGAATTAAAGTATATACCAAAAGAATTGAAAGAAATGAAAGAAATAGAAAAGAAAATAAATGAAGTGTTGGAAGAGAAAAAGGTAATAACATCAAAAGAAGTAAAGGAGATAGTTGAAAGAGTAACTGGAAAAGAAGTAAAATTTTCATTACTAAGAAGAATGTTAAGTACAATGTCATCAGAAGAAGGAAATTTAATTAGATATACACCTCCAAAAGAAGAATGGATAACAAAAGAAATAGAAGGACATATAATAAAAATTCCAAAATATGTATTATATTTTAAAAGAAAAAATATATAAATTAAAGTAAAGCAGATGAAAGTATATGAGTAAAGAAGAATCAGAGGAAGAAGAACAAATAGAAGAGGAAATTGAGGAAATAGAACCAGAAGAGAAAGAAGCATTAGAAAAAGTAATGGAACAAGTAGGATTTAAAGGAATGACATCAAAAGAATTTATGAAAAAATTAGAAGAATTAGAAAAATCAAAAGGGATTATGGATGGAAGATTTGATATACAAGCATTAAAAATAATAAAAGAAAAGAAAGAGAAGTTTGAAGAAATGACTTGTGAAGAATTAGGAATAATGAGAGCATATTATGATTTTTTAAGACAAGAATTAAAGGTAATAAGTGAAGATACAATAAAAGTATGGGGAGAATATAAAAATAATTTACAGAATATTGATGAATTAATAAAACAAAAGCAATGTGAAATGAAGAAATTATAAAGGGTGAATATAAAATGAGTGAAAAAGAAATAGAATGTAACAAAATAAAGAATGAAATGGATGATTTATTAGAACAAAATGAACGATTTGAAATAGGAAAAAAGAGAATTAAAGATAATTTAGAAATGTTAGAATCAATAAAAGGAACAACTATGTTTTATAAAGAAGATGAAAAAAAAATTAAATTGTATATTGAACAGATTGAAATGTATGAAGCACGATTATTAGGTATAAAAGAAGAAATGTTTGAAAAAGTAAAAAAGTTAAGGAATTGTGAATTAAAGAAGTTGTGATATGTATGCCATTAGAGAAAAAGAAATCAATTAAAGAAAAAATACATGAAAAAGAAGTAGAAGATTGGAAGAAATTAGATTGTAGAATGTTACAAGAAAAATATAAAGATAAAGTACATACATTACAAATATTACAGAAAAGTGAAATAAGTATATCAGAATTACAAAGATTCATAGGAACATTAGAAGAAGATATAAAAATTATTGTAGAAATTGCAAAAGAAAAGAAATGTGAATTAAAGAAGTTATAATTATGACGAATGTAGAATTTATGGATTTATGGTCAATATGGCATATCATCTTTGGAAGTATTATAGCATTTATTTCATGGAAAGTAATACAAAGTGAAAGTAATAAATTACTAAAGGTAATTGTATTAAGTTATGTGTTATTTGTAGTATGGGAAATAGTAGAGGAATTAGTATTGGCAAGGTATGTAAGTCAAGCAATATTTGGGGAGAGTATAGTAAATAAAGTGGGAGATATAGTATTTGATACCATAGGATTTTTATGTGTATTCACTTATTTGAGAATGAAAAGTTTAGGAGAAATGGAGTAGGAGTAGGAGTAGGAGTAGTATGGATATAGATTTTTATATAGTATTATTATTAGGATTTGTATTAGGGGCAATTATTATATTCAATGTATTTGCATTTGCATTAGGATATATCGTGACGTTGTGGAATTTAGAGGAGAGGCAAATATTAGGATTAAAAATAGGAGAAGGACAATTTCAGGGAAGGTTTTCAATACATTTCTTAGATATTCGGAGAATGTTTTTACGAAAAGGGAGAGTAGTATTTGCTCATGGAACAGAAGGACAATTCAAACTCTTTAAAATGTTCGGATTTCATATGTTGTATGGTTCATTTGAAAAGGCAAAGAAATGTGGAAAGTGTAAGGCAGTAATATTTAAAACAGTAGTGATAAAAGATTTTAGAAAAACATTAGCAACAATGCCTGAAGGAACAGCATTAGGAAATTTATCAGAAAGTGAATTAAATGCTTTAAAAGAAAAAGTAGATAATGGAGAAATAATTGGAGATAGAAAGACAGTTACGAAACAAGTATCATTAGAAATGTATAGATGTGAAAATTGTGGATTGGAATATTATAGTAGTAGAGATATAAAAGAAATATTTGGATATATTCCAAAGAAAATACATATTTTAGAAGAAGAAGCAGAGGAAAGTGGAAAATTAATAATTTTTTATGGGCAATTACCAACAATGAAAAGAGATATGAAATGTTATACAAAACCAATAGGAAATTTAACAGAAGGAGAAGTAAAGGATTTAATAAAAATGGGAGGAAATATAAATAAAAAAGAAATGAAAGAATTATCATTGGTAGAATTGGTAGATAAACCATTAACATTGGTAGATAAAAGTGATAGAATATTTATATTAAGATTAGAAGAAACAAATATAGAACCAGCAGAATTATTTGAAAATATTAATTTAGTAAATGAATTAGGATTATCACATGAAATGCGAAGAAGGGAATGGATAAGGGAATATGAAAAAATAAAAGAGGATTTTATTAAAAAGGAGAGAGAATTTAAACAGCATATAGGAAGCATGGCAGATGAAGTGTCGGTAATAACAGCAAAAGAAATTAGAATGTCAAAGATGAAAATAACAGTTGTAAATTTTGCATTACAAATATTAGAATATGCAGATTTGGGAGCAGATGTAGGTTCAGCAGTAAAGAAGTCGTTTGAAGAAATATTAAAACCACAATTCACTACAAGAGATGTACAATCATTATCATTACCAGAGGAAAAAATGGAAATGTTATTTGGAAAGAAAGGAAAAGGAATGATAGAAGAAGAGGATGAATAATTTAATAATGTCAAAGTTGCCATAGCAACTTTGAGGAGTTATGAAGAAAAATGCCGTTTGAAGAAGAATATAAAGAATATAAAGAATATAAATTAACAGAAAGAGAAAAAAAACAAAAAGAGGAGATAATGAAAGGAATTTTGGCAATGGAAGGGGCAATGGAAGGAAAAGAAGAAATACCAATAAGAATAGAAAGACAAGGAAAAGTATATTTTTCACAAGAAAAATTAAAGCAATGTGAGGAAATAAATGAAAAAATTAAAGAAAGAAATGATTTAATAAAAAAATTACGGAGTATAAATAAAATTTTAATAAAGCCAAATTTTGATTTATATGAAATAAATGTAGTAAAAGAAAAAGTAATAAAGATAATAAGAAATGAAGAAAAAGAGATAATAAAATTAAAAGAAGAAAAGAAAGATTGTAGTCCAAGAAAAATATAAAAGTAAAAGAGGAAGAAAGAGTATGCCTTTTGAAAGGGATTGGGAAGTAACTGATTTAGAAAGAGAGAAAGAAAGGAAAAATCTTTCAAAAGATGAAAAATCATCAGAAAAATTATCAGATTTAACAAGTAAAAAAGAGAAGATGAGTGAAGAAGAAGAAGCATTAAAAGAGAAGTTGGAAGAAAAGTATGCAAAATTTCAAGAGTTAGTGGAAGAAGGGAAAGAGGAAGAAGATGAAGAAGTAAAAAAATTAGAGGCACAAACACAGGTAATAATGAGTAGATTGGAAGAAGTAGAAAAAGATATTGGAAATACGCAACAGGAAATAAAAAAGGCAGTAAAAAAAATAAAGGATGAGGAAAAAAGACAATTTAGAAGGGAGAAAAAACCGATTATTTTTATAGATGAAGATGAACGGGTATTAGAGGAAGAGGAAGAAGAACAAGAAATAGTGAAACAAGAAACCCCAGAAGAAAAGATAGAAAATATTGATAAGGAATTAATGTTGGAAGCAGTAAAAGAGTATGATAAAGAAGAAAGGAAAGTAGTGAAAGTAGTAAAGAAGAAAATATCATTAATAGAGGAAATGAAGAAATTAATTGGAGAATTAGAAGATGTACAATCTGAATTTGTAAATGCATTATATAAGTTGTCGGATGATTTTCCAATGTATGAGGAATCATATGAAAGATTGGAGTTTTCATTGGTAACAGTAGAAGTAAATAAACATTTACAAGAAACTTGTATAAGAATAAAGAATTTAGCAACAATTGTAATGGTGTATTGTGCAAAAGAGGAAGGAATGAATGGTGGCGATGAAAATAAGATATTTGAGCCAATATATATAAAAGGAATATGTAATTATATAATGAAACGCATTATAGCAAATATATTATTTTTATCATCGGGTTCAGTAATTCCATTATTACAGAGATTGGAATCATATTTAATAATGATGGAAGCGTTGATGAAGAAATTAGGATTGGAAGAAATACCAGAAGAATTATTGGCAAAGCCATTACATCAATATGATTTTATTTGGGATTATAGAAAAGTGAAGTCAGTATTTAGTGGGCATGTAGAATTTGAAACAGAGGATGTCATGAATTTATTGATTGACTTATACAGGTTGAAGGGGGAATTAAAATTATTAATGGCAAGAGAAGAAATAAAGGCATTAGCAATGCGAAAACCAGAGATAGTAATAGCAATAGGAGCATTTGAAGATAGATTTGAAATATTGCATAAGATGTTGTTAAGAAGTACATTTGGAAGTCATTATATTGATTATTTTCATTTAACAAATGAAATGATTATAATATTGAATGAAATAGAACAAATAACATTATTGACACAAGTGCCATTTTTATATAATGCAAAACTAAAAGTTTTGCAAGATAGTAAAAAGGATGTATTTACACAAAGTATTTTAGGAAAGGTATGTGAATATTTAACAAAGAAGGAAGTACGAGGAATAGTGTATGTTTTTACAAAGTTAGAAAAGGTAACTGATCCAGTAACGGGGAAAGTGACATATCCATGCGGATATTGTGAGAAGTTGGATACTTCGGTGGGATTTCAAGAATTTGAAACATGGTTTAGTAATCCCCGTATTAAAAAGAGTTTGCAATTTTGTAAGGTAAATACACAAACAGATAATGGATTAATGTTAGCAGAAGCAATGTATTGTAAAAATATTCCGATGATGTTAAGTGGATTAAAGATGTATGAAGGAGTAAAAGCAACTATAACAATAGAAGAATTGAAACAATTAGTGTATGGAAATGGAGAATTTATAAAATGGGAACATGGAAAAAGGGAAAAGACAAAGGCAAAATTTGTAGATACAATGTTTATGTCATCAGAATTAAATTATTTATTAGGATATATCGTGTTATTAAAATATGGAATTTTGAGAATTGTATTATCGGAAGAGAGATTGATAGAAACAATGATTGCAGATAAAGTGAATCCAATAGAATTTTTCATGAAGAGATTATCGAAAGAAAATGTAGAGAAGGTGTCAGAAGAAAGGAAGGAGGAGAAAGAAATAGATATTGGATTGAGAGGGACAATAGTTGTGGATATTGCAAACCTTTCAGGTTTGCAAGAAGTTAAAAGTAATAGAATAGTGAAAGAGGTAGAAGGATAATGATGGAATCAATAGAATCAGAACAGGAAACAAAAGAATCTCAAAAAGAGAAGGAATTAAAACAATTACAAAAAATAAGGGAATTATCAGAAGAAAAGGTAATTGAGTCAGAACCAGAAGAAGAAATATTTTATTCAAAGAAAGGGGAAAAAATAAATTTACAGAATTTTACGAAGAAACAATTATATCATATGTTAGTACAGGCAAGAAAGGCAAGAGATGAGTTTAAATCATTGATGTTTAAGCCAATGATAATAATGTATTATATGGGGTTTTCAGTAACACAATTAAGTTCATTCTTTACTTATTCAAAAATAATGATAAATAATTATATAAATGGGATGTTGATGGAATTTGGGAAAACAGAAGAAGGAAAGGCGCAAGAAAAAATAGTAAGAAAAATAGTGGTAGGAAGAGCAAGGGCATTAGGAGAAAAGTTAGGAGATATAAATAAATTATATTGGTGTAATAATTATATTCATTTTATGGAACATGAAGTGCCAATACCAATAGATTATAGTGAATTTGAATTGGCAAATATTGATAAAGATATAAAGAGTGGATTAAAGAAAATGAAACAGCGATTTAGTAATTTAGATATAGCAGATATGATGAAGTGGATATTGAAAAATGCGTCGCATTAATAATGGTAATGGTAGTACATTGTGTATAATACAAAGCAATAAAAGTGAAAGTCAAAAAACAGAAGAGGAAGGGGTAAGTGTCTTTGCATGTGCAACTTGTGGAATGGTGTTTAATAAGGAAAAGACAACAGTAGATACATTGGAATTTCATGGGAGATGGAAACAGAGAGTTATTGCTATTCTCCAAACTATAAGTTTGGATATTAGTAATATAAAATGTGAAATAAAACATAAGATAATTGAAGAAGAAATGAAATTAGTATTATTAGAAAGAAAAATGACAGGAAAAGAGAAAAGAGAAAAGAAGAGAAAAATGGTACAACAGAAAGATGCATTAGATATATTACAGGAAAGTTTTTCAAGTAATTGAAAATCTTTAGATTTTCGAGAGATATAAAAATAAAAATAATATAAAAGAGAGATGAATGAAATGGCTATGGAAGGAAATAAAGTAAGATATATGTCAGTAAGAGAATTTATGAAGTCACACTATTTCTTTTTTGTATTACTGTTGTTTTCATTGAGTATAGCATTGTATTTCATGGAAGCATTACAAGGAATACAGTTTATTATCTTTTTAGGAGTAGTGTTTTTAGGATATGGATTAATAGCATTTGAAAGTAAAATAAAAGCATTGATATTAGCAGTAGGAGTAATAGGAATATTTGGAACATTTATGTTAGCAACGGGATTATCATTAAATGCAGGAGATATTACACAAGCACCAGATTTCTTTAATGGCTTGACACAATTAAGAAGTACATATATACCGATATATTCGGAAATACAATTGGCAATAAGTGGTGATCCAAATGTACAAGGAATATGGGTATGGGTTGATTTAATTAAAACAATAGTGCCATTTTTCTTAGTAATTGCTGGAGCGTTCTTTGCAATGAGCGGTTCATGGGGCAAGGTATTATCATGTATTATAGCATGTATAGTACTGGTGCTGATGAATACGATATTAGGTGCGGGTGGAATGGAAACATTACAATTAGGAGTAACACGAATGCCATACGGAATGTTAAGTGTAATAGAAGGTATGAGTGAAGGACAGTTTGCAGGAAATAGTTGGGCAATAGGATTTATAGGATTTGGATTGTATATGTTATTACTATTGCCGTTCTTTGGATTGACAGCAGGATTATGGTATTGGAAATACAAGAAAGCATAAAATAAATAGTAATTATAGGAATATTTTTTTATTTATTTTAATAGTATGCAAAACCTTTAAGGTTTTGCAATAGGAAAAAAGAAAAGAGAAAGGAAAGTGTTATAGAGGATGATATAAATGGGTGAAGAATGGAATGAGGAATGTGAAGAAATAAACAAGAAAATAGTAAAAGTAGATGAAAAAATAAATAGTTTAATAGAATTTAAAGAAAAAATAGAAAAAGTAATGAAAGAGCATAAAGGAATAAAGGCATATGAAGAAATTATGCAGATGAAAACATATCAGGAAATGATGAAAGATATAGAAGAAACGATGAGAGAAAATAAAAAGAGTAAGTATGCATTGATAAAAGAACGAAAAAGTTGTGAAATAAAAAAGATTTCTTAATATTTTAATTCAATGTAAGACCTTAAAGAATTTCGAGAAAGAGTAAAGAAGAAGGAGATGGAAAATTGCCAAAGTATTCAAAAAAGGATTATGAATTAGTAACAGATATTTTAGGAAAGAATTGTGTTGAACCAATAAGTGATATAGTAAATGATTTCATTAAAGTATTTGAAGTAGATAATGAAAAATTTGATAGATATATATTTATACAAAATATTATAAAGAAAAAACAAGAAGCATGTAAAGTAAAAGGGTTGAAATTTGTAGAGAGAAAGAAATGAGAATGGTGAAGGAAAAATGAGTGAAAGTATTAAAATATTAATGAATGAAGCAAAATTTGATAATGTAAATGAATTAATAAAAGAAATAGAGAAAATTGATCCTGATTTTTATACAAATAAAAGAACGGGAAAATTTGATTATGAAAGGTATGAAAGGGATGAAAAAGGTTATTCAAATAAAGGTGATATTATACCAAATTTTATGTGTTTAGTAAAAAATTTAGCAGAAAGTAAAGGAATGAAAACATCAGATTTAATGTTAAAAATGCAGAAATTTAAAAACATATTTGATGTTGTTTCATTAGATGAAATTAAAAAGGCAAGTGTAAGTTGTATATTAGCCAGTAAGTTTAGGACAGTGGAAGCATTGAAAGAAGTAGTAGAAAGAAGAGAAGAAAGAAAAAAAGGAATATTTTGGGAGTGAAAGAAAAATGGTGAAAGAGAAGAGAAAAATAACAGATGATGACGATGACGATGAGGATGATGAGGATGAGGATGATGAAGAAGATGGGATTGGTTCAGAATTATTTGGAGCAGTAAAAGGAGAATTAAAATCAGAAGCATTTCAAGGAGTACGGGAAGGAACAAGAAGTGCAATAATGAAGTCAAAACAAGCAGTAATAAAAGGTGGAAAAAAACTGAAAAAGACTTCAAAGAAATCAAAACAAAAAGGTTTGGAAGAGAGTAAAGAATCAGATGGAATAATTGCGGAACAAATATTAGGAAAAGATTATGAGGAAGATGAGAAGGTAGCAATAGGTGAGTATGAAAATTTAAAATTAGATTTTGGAGAAATTCCAGAAATAGCAGAATTATTTAAAAGGATGGCGATAGATGAGAAGATACATTTAAAAAATATAACAGATATAGAATGTGTAGTAAAAAGAATAAATAGAGAATTTGGAGAAAAAGTAATAACCTCAATTGAGGATTTAGTAGAAGTATATAAGAATGAACCAGAAAAGTTTAAGGAAATACTTTATGCATGTCATATGAAGAAATTGAATTTATAATCGAAATTTCTAAAAAGTTTCGAGAATAATAAAAAGATGGGAAAAGGAATGGAAAGTGGAAGTAAGAGTAAGAAACAGAAAAAAAGAGTAGTATTTTTAGAAAAAATACCATTCCTAATACCAGCAGTATTATTAGGATTGTTTATAGGAGGATATTATTTTGTATCAAGTATAGGGTTGGATTTACGGTATTTAATAACAATCGTTGGATTCATTATATCATTCTATATATTATTGAAAACAGGAAAGTTTAAATGGTTTGTAATGAGTATATTTTTGTTTTTGTTTTTAACAAATGTAGCAACAAGTACTGGAGTATTAATGTTAAGTGCAGGAAGTGATTATGGAACAACATATCATGAAAGTGATCAAAATATAGTATGTGTAAGTCCAAGTTATATGAATACATGGACAGGAGGAGAGATGGTAATATTTGGAAAGTTGGATACATATACAATACACATAACAGCATTGTCAGCATTTTATAGAGTTCATAATGGTAATAGCGGAAATTGGGCAATGAGAATAACCTATATTGAAAATAATAAGGAACAAATGGCACATACAAGTTATATATATATAGAGGGGGATGAGCAAATAATATATACAGATACAGTGGTAACAGTAGAGAAAGGAGTAACGGTAAAAGTAAAGGTGGATGTGCAATCAGTAATAGGTGGAGAAGGATTTATTGCTACATTGAATTTTCATGTAATATTAAGTTATGTAACAACTGATCCAGCACAACAAAATCAGGCATGGGGAAGTGTAGTAAGTGGTGATTTTAGTGGAATAATAGGTGCAATATTAGGAGCGTTTAGTAGTATTGAGGCATTTTTTAATTTCATAATATATGTTTTGCCTGGCATCATTATAGCAATAGGAATATTCTATATAACAATAGGGCGTGATCCAGAAGGAGGTGTAAAGACATTGTTTTTTGGAGGGATGATGTATGCAGGTGCATTAATAGTAAATATAATGATAGCAATATTAGGATATAATCCATTTGATTATTTGAATTTGGGAGGAGTAAATTTAACATTTGGATTGTCGTTGGACATGTCAATGAGTGGAAATGCAAGTGTAGATGTGTTGGCAATGAGTGGAAATTTTATGTTAATGGCGTTTATTGGATTAATAATAGGATTTATTGTCGTAGATAGTGGTAGAGTGTTTGTCGGAATATATAACAAGATATTCAAACGAGGTCAAAAATCTTAAAAGACATTCAAAGTAATTGAAATTGCTAAAGCAATTTCAAGAGGTGTGAAAAATGAGTTTATTTTGGATAAAGGTAAGGGAGAGAATGAAGGGAGAACCTGTCATGGGAGAAGGAGCAATAAGAGAGAAATTAGAAGAAAAGATGTTGCAATTAGAAGGGGAGAATCTATGTAGTGGGGAAGAGGAAATAGAAAAGATAGTACAAGAATTGAAGAAAGAAGAAGAAGTATATTTACAATTTCCAGTACATATATATATAGATATGGATAAGACAAAGATAATAGTGGAGTCGTTTGGAAGTAGTAAAAAAACGAAAGAAATACTATTACAGAGTTGTGAATTAAAGAAAATGTAAGGTGAGAAAAAAATGGAAATAATGTGTAAAATGAATTTAGAGAAATTTAAGAATGAATTGGTAGAGTATGAACATTGGATAAAAAAAGAAGCAAACTTAGAAACAGAATTTATAAAAAAAGGTAGAGAATTAAGAGAATTGGGAATATTATATACACATGAAACATTACCAGAAGAATTAAAAGAAATACAAGAGAAAATATTTCAGGCGAAAAGAATAAGAGAAGTAAAAGGGATTGTTATCGCAGATTTAGCATTAGATTTAAAAGAAGAAGGATGTGAAATGAAAAAATTATAAGGAGGAAAGAGTATGGTAGTTCCATTAAAATCAATAGCAAGTATGGAAAAAAAAGAATTTGAAGAATTTATGGAATCAGCAATGACTTATTTTAATAAACAAGTAAATGAATGTAGTAATGATGCATTATTAAATATATTAGATATACCAAAATATATTATAAGAGGATTAGCAAGTGGAAAAATAAGTGAAATAGAAGCAGAGAATTATATTGAAAAATTAGATAATATGACTGGAAGTTTATATACAGAATGTGAATTAAAGAAATTATGATTGAGGGAATGAAAGATGGAATATTCAGGAAAAGGTTGTGGAGAAATAGATTTACATGTAGTAAAAATAAAAGTAGAACTTACAGAAAATAAGATACTTGAAATTGAAAAAACTTTAGAATTTCAATCAACATGGATGAAAAATTTAGAAAGAGAACGAATGAGGTTACAGGATAAATTAATTGAAATGAGGGTAATGATAAAACCAGAAGAAGAATGGACTAAAGAAGAAAGAGAAGAAAGGGACATGGCAGTAGCAAGAATGGATGATATAGAAATATTATTAAGAAATCGGGACAGAAGTATAAATTATTTGAACTCTGAAAAGGAAAATAAAAGGAGAAGGGTACAGGAATTAAATGGTATTATAAGAGATTGTGAAATGAAGAAATTATAAAAATGAGATGAAAAAGTTATGAGTGTAGAGGAAATGAAAAAAGAAATAAATGAAAGAAAGAAACAATATAAGAAAAAAGTAGAAGCAATGTCATGTGAAGAATTATTGAGTCATATAGAAGAAGAGAAAAAGGAATTTAAAAAAGATTTAAAATCTTTAAAATCATACCAATTAGGTAAATATGAATTAAGTGGATTAATGACACATAATTTTCAAAAACATGTAAATTGGTTGGAAAAGGTAGCAAGACAGAAGAATTGTGAAATGAAGAAATTATAATATGGTGATTATAATGAATTTTGAATGTAATGATATTAAAAAAGTAATGTATAATATATTGAAAGAACATGATATGACAAGAGAAAGTATAAATAAATTAGAAAGTGAATCACATCAGAAAAGGATAGATATAGAAAAAATAGATTATGAATGTTTTACAGAAAAGAAAATAACAGTAGAAGAGTATAAAGGAAAAATAAAGTTAATGCAAGAGGAAATATATTTAATAAATACAAAGAAAAGTAGATTAGAAGATAAGATGAGTGTATTGAGAAATGATATGATGCATAGTGTAAGAGATTTACAGAATTGTGAAATGAAGAAATTATAAGGGTGAGAGATATGAGTTATCAAGCAAGTTATAGGTCAGAAGAAAAAATAATGGGAATTAAAAAGATGATAGAAGATATAAAAAAGAAAATAGAAGAATGTAATATAGATGCAGTTCGTGGTATAGCAGATACTTCTGCGGAAATAATGTCAGCGGTAGTAATATATGATTTAGATTATTCAATAGCATTACAATTAACAATGAGGTTACAAGACCTTTCTCTAAAAATAGTAAGAGAATGTAATTTGAAGAAGTTGTGAAATTATAATGTTAATATAATTGAAATTACTAAAGTAATTTCAAGGGAGTGAAGTAATGGCAAAAAAAGTAAGTAAAGTAAGTAAAGTAAGTAAGAAGGAAGAAAGAAAATCAAAGGATGAGTTAATAGTAGAAATATCAAGAAAAAATAGAGAGAATGTAGCAGGATTAATTAGTGCAGTAAGAGATGGAAATATTCAAAAAATAGAGGAGAAAAAAAAAGAAACTTTTGAAGAAGAAAAAAAGAAACCAAGACAATTTAGAAAACAATATATTTATGTAGAAGAAAGGGAAAGACCATCAACAGAAAGAGAGGTGATGGATGGATTAGAAGAAGATTATAAAACATTATTAGGAAGGGAAGGATTAGAACAAAGAAAAATGAGTTCTATGTTTTTGATATTAGGAATAATATTTCTGTTTGCGATTGTATTTTTATTAGGAGAAGTAAGGTATGTTATTCCAAGTGAATTAACAGTATTTTTATTAGATACATTTTTAATAATATTTGCAATGATAATGTTAATAACACCGAATTATATTCAAGAGACAAAAGAGAGAGATTTATTGAGGAATTTAGGAGTAGGGGAAGTATTAAGAATTAGACAACGAAAATATACAAAAAATGAAAAAGAGGTGTGGGAAACAAAAGGAGTAGATGAAATTGATTTAAAAGATGTGGGAGGGAGTAATTGGAAACAAATATTGGAAGGTTTTGCATTTGGAGCAGTGATATTTATAGGTATTTCATCAATGATGAGTTTAGCAAGTTTAGCAATGATAGGAAGTGATTGGGAAGAACCATCGGGAACAGTGGTAAGTACAGCAATGTCAATGTCATGGCAAACAAACTTATTTTTAAATATGACATTAGTGCCATTTGGAGAAAGTATATTTTTTCATGGGGTATTTCCAGATAGAATATTATTTCCATTAATACATGGAGGAGTAGTGGGAAAGTTGAATTATAGAATAAGTTCAGATGTAATAAGAGGAATGAGTCATGTGTTGAGTAATGTAATATTTGCATTGTTACATACATTTCAATTAGTATTTATATTGGCACAACCATTAGTAATGGAAAGTGTGTTATATATATTTTGTATGGGAATAATTTTAAGTGCGATAGCAATTAATTATCATGTAGGAAGTGCGATAGGAGTTCATGCATTTCATAATGTGAAAATATTATTAATGAGTATAGCATTTGGTGGCGGTTAAAGGTATGGAAGAAATAAAGAAAAAAATAGAGTTATACCAGAAATTATATGAAATAATGGATGAAGTAAGTGATGAAGTAGGAGAGGAAAAGATAGTATTAAAAGAAGAAGAATTTGTAATAAAGTATGAAGGATGGAGTGGAAATTGTGTTCCAATAGAAGAATTGGAGAAAAAATTAGGGAGAAAAGTAAAGGAAAATGATATGTTACAGTATTGTAAGATGAAATCGTTGGATGTAATAGAAGAGGAATGGAAACCGCAAATGGAAGAAAGAGGATTAAAGTTAATGGAAATGGGATTTGAGGGAGGGGGATTAATAGGAAAGGCATGGGCGATTTTTAGGAAGTGAAAAGTATATGGTAAGGAAAACAGAAAAGGAAAGGATAAAAGAAGATAGAGAAAGGAGAATAATAATGTTACATTGGAAAGAAGAAAGTGGAAAAATAACGGAAATGGAAAGAAAAATATTAGAAATGCTTGAAGAAACAAAGGAAAGAGAAAAAAAGGAGGAGAAAGAAAAAATAGAGAGAAGATATGAAAGAATAAAAGAAATGAAAGAAAAGGAAAATAGAGTAAAAAAAGAAAAAGAATTTAGAGAAAAATTAAGGAATTTTTATAAAAAAGAATATTTACGAGTAATTCCAGAAAAAGGGAAAGGGGAAGGAATTGCTGTTATAGAATTAGAAAAGATAATTGGAAATTCTGAGATAAATTGTATTGTGGAATGTATAGAGAAAGATTGGAATGTAAGAAAAAATGATGCATTTAATATATTAAAAAGTAAAATATTATTAAAAAAAGTAATAAGAAAGGAAAAAGAATTGACAAGAGAAAAAGTACAAGAATATATAAATGCTTGTGAAATGAAAAAACTTTGAGATTGGAGTTGAAAGAATATGAGTGAAGAATACATGAGAAGTTTAAAAATATTATTAAATAAACGGAAAGATGAAATAGAAAATGGATTGATTGAATTAGAAGAAAAATTATTTAAGTGTGATATAGAAGCAGTGCCATTAATTGCGAAAATATCAGAAGGTATATTAGGTATTTCGAGTTTTACAGGTATGGAAATTCGTGATACAATCAGATATATGGAAAGATTAAAAAAACTTACCCAAAAAGCAACTGAATGTATAACATTACGACATTTATAATATATTTCAAATCTTTATTAAAAAAAGGTTTGAAGAGTGTGATATAAAATGAAGAACAAGAGAAGTAAGGCAATTGCAATAGGAGAGTTGGCAGTTGCAGGATTTTTTGTAGTAGATGATGTAATTCCATTTTTAGGGGTGTGGGATGATGCAATTGCATTGGGATTAACAGCAGATGCATTATATAGATTAGGAAGAAAACCAAATTGTGAAGGATTACAAAAGCATGTAATAAAATTAATACAAGAAATAAAGGAATTAAAAGGAGAAAAGCCAAAAAATTATGAAAAGAAAGAAGAAGAATTAAAAAAGAAATTAGAGAAAGCATTACAAAGATATAATACATGTGAAATACGAAAGTTGTAAGGTGATGGAGATGTCGTGGGAAGAAATAAAGGAAATGTTAAAGAATGTAGATTGTGATAGTATTAAACATGAATTTAGAGATTTGTTAAATGAATATGTATATACAAAGAGAAATGAAGGAAATGCTGAAAGAATTGGATGGGTAGAAACCAGATTAAATTTATTAACAGAAGTTGCAAAAGAAAAGAGTTGTAATGTAAGAAATATTACAATGGGAATGGAAAGTTATGCAATAAAAAAGATAAAGAAAATAAGATTGGATGAAGAAGAAAAAGAAAAGGTAATTAAAGAAATGAGTGATATAAAAAAGATAGAGGATTCAAAGGTAAGAATAAGATTATTAGAGAAAATGGAAATGGAGTTATATGGAAAGCAATGGGTAAAAGAGATACATAAAAAGAGGGAAGAAGAAAAGGTATATTATAAATCATTGTGGGATAAAGTAGGAAATGAGATAATAAAACAATTAGACGAAAAGATGTATCTTTCTTTTCAAGAATTGAATAAATTATTACAAAAGGAATTAAAGAGAAAAGTAACAAGAAATGAAACAGAACGGATATATAGGCAATTTGCAGAATTAAAGGTAAATGATGAGTTTGTATTAGCAATGTGGATTCCATCAAAAAGGCAAAGATGGTTATGGAGAACAAAAGAGTTAGAAGAACAAGAATGTAAATGGGTATATGCAAAAACTGGAGAAACGAAAGAGATAATGACAGATATTGAATTTGTAGCACCAAGAAAGAGGTTAATTTTTAAATGGGGTTCTGAACCAATGAAGAAAGTAGAAGAATTATGTAAAGCAGGAAAATATGAGGAAATGGAGAAGTATATGAAATTACGGGATGGAATTTTATTGTAATAGTATTAAAATAGAGTTTTGAGAGAGATGAGATAAAGATGGCAAAGAAGCGGTTAAAAGAGTATTGGACTGAGGAAAGGAAAAAACAATGGAATGAAGAAATGGAGAAGGAACAAGAAAGATTAAAAAGACTGCTTACTCCAGAAGAGGTAAAAGAAATAAAAAGAGAATTTATTAAGGAATTAACAAAATATCATGAAGAAGAAGAAAGAAGTAGATTATTGACATTGTTTTCTCCAGAAGAATTAGAAAGAATAAAATCAAGGAATGTGATAGTGAGAACTGTGGGTTATGAAGGATTGATGTGTGAAGCAAGTGTTGAAGGGTTGGAGAAGAGGAGTAAGGAAATTCAAATAAATGTTACGGATTTAATAAGTAAATTAAATGAAATAACGGGAACAGGGATGCCATTTCGTTCTAAAATGAAATCAGAATATGAAGGAATATGGGAATCAGTAGTAGTAAAAGACTTATTAGAGGAGATTGCATATAATACAAGATTAAAAGAGAATATAGACCAGATAGTTGTAGAAACAAAGAAACAATGTGAATTGAAGAGGATGTAAAATGAAAAAAGAAAATGTATATAAGTTTAATCTTCAAAAACAGAAGGAATTAGATGAAAAAGTAGAAAGATGGGAATTAGAATTAAATGAGGTTATGAAAGAATCTATAATAGATGATAAATTACCATTATTTATTTGTTTAATGGAAAATTTGGCAGAAGGAAGAAATATGAGAACAGTAGATTTAATACAAAAACTTTTAAAGTCAAAAAATGTTTTTGATATTGTATCAAAAGAAGAAGTAAAAAGAGCAAGTATGGGATGTTTATTAAGAGGAAGTTTTATGTCAGTATAAGTAAAGAAACAGTGTGAGATGAAGAAATTATGAGTGAAAATTGTGAAATGAAAAAGGAGGAAATGTATGAATTAGTAAGTGAATATGAGAAATTAATGGAAAGGTGGAATGAAGTAGTAAAAATAGTAATGGGAAGAGAAGTATCTTTATTTTCAAAAGAATATCCGAAGTTTAGTAGGTTAATAAATGAACGGTTGGATATAGAGGAAAAATCTGAGAAGATAAAAGAGGAGATAGTAAAAAAAGCAAGAGAAATGAAAAAATGTGATCTTGGTAGGATACAAACCTTTTAAATTAAGGAGTAGATGAGAAATGGAAGAGGAATGTAATAAAATAAAAAAGGTATTAATTAGTAATATAAATTTATTAAATGGAGCAGAAGCATTAGTAAAAACAACAGGGGATGAATTGAGTAAGTGGAGAAATGAAAATATTGAATTAGAATATAGATATTTGAATAATCAAATAGAGAAAAGTGATTATATAGTAAAACAAGTAGGAATTGAAGAGCAAATAAGAGTGGCAAAAAATGAGAATGAGTTTAGTAAAGGAATGTTGTCAGCAACAATGAAAGAAATAGAGAAATTAGTGAATGAGTTAAAGGGTTGTGAATTGAAAAAACTTTTATAGGATTCAAAACCTTTGGTTTTGAAAAGGAGTGAGAAGAAAAATGGAAGAATTTGAAATAAGTACAACGACAAGTAAAAAAGATAAGGAAAAATATAGAGAATTAGAAAAAAAGAGAGAGGAATTAGTAAAGACAGCATTTTTAGTTGATGAATGGTGGAAACATTCGTATTTTAATAGGGGACATTCTACATATATTACAAAGATTGGTAATGATTATTTTGAAATTGAATATGGTTCTCATGAAACACCAGTTGTAGAAGAAACAGAACATGGATATACAGAAACAGTATATGATAAAAATTTGCGTGTGAGGAAAGTAATTGATAAAAATTTTGCAATACGAATGATTGAACAGAGAAAAAAGGAAATTATAGATGAAAAGAAGTCTGATGTGTGGAGACAAGAAGAAAATAAAAGAAAGGAAATTATAAAGAAATTAGAGAAAGAATTAGAAGAAAATAAAAGAAAGGCAATGCAAGGAATAAGTGAAGAATCACGAAAGAAAATAGAAGAATTAGAAGAACAAATAAATAAAGAAATTTGTGAAAAGTTTAATGGAGAGTATGATGAAAAGACAAGGAGTTGTAACTTAAAGAAATTATAAAAAGTAGGAGTGAATAAGAAAAATGCAGAAGATGATAGATGAAAATGGAAAAGAAAAATATTATATAACACAAGGATGGAGAGATAATGTAATATTAGGAAGTTTAGTGTTTTGGTTAGTACTATCTTTTATAGCATTAAAGATATTTGGAATTGATCCATATGTTGTAAGTTATTTAGATATGAATTTATATAATATTTCATTATGGATCATATGTGAAATATATGTAATATATTTAATGTTAAGTAGAGCAGAAAATATTAGAATAAAAATATCATTGAAAAGAAATAATATATTTAAAATTATAAAAGTGGAAATAAAGGAAAATATAAAGTAATAAAGATTGTGAATTATATGAATAAAAAAATACTAAGTATAGTAATCATTGGATTATTTATATGCAGTTTTTTTGTGGATATAAATAATCAAAGTACAGTAATAACTGAAGATATAAAAAATAATGAGAAAGTAGATGAAAGTGTAGATAGTGAAGTAGATTTGTTTGATAGTACAATAGGCATATTTGGAACACAAACATATAAGGAATATGGATATAAAATGCCTAATGTATGGGATAAATTATCATCACAATTTGATGTTGTAAATAGTAGTATAATGGTGAATAATTTAAAAGTGTATAATACATATAATCAATCATTTGTTTATTCAAGTAGTCAAGAGATGTTAGAAACAGATAGTAGAGTGAAGGAAAATTTTAATACTGGTGGAACTGCATTTTGGCAGAAAGGAAGTATAATGGATAAATCAAAGGATGTAATTACACAACAACATACTTTACAGTCATATCCAAATGTTCTTAGGTTAGTAAATGGAATAGAAGTACATATAGATAGTGGTGGAACAGTAAAAATGACTGGAACAAAAGATAATATGATGTATAATGATTCAAATAATCTTTTAATTGAAGAAGGAACTGGTGCAAATATGTATGGAATGTATTATTTTGATTTTTATTTAGGTGATTATTTACCTGATGGTTGGAATAGTAATTATATGAATTATATTGAAAGGATTGATTTAAGGTATAGTATTCTTGGATTAAATACAATGACATATTTAAGATATGCTTCATGCTTAGGAGTATGGACTAATCCTTCAGTTGGAGGAGGATATGGAGATTTATATTATCAATTTATTGATAATAATCAATATGTAATGAAGGATTTGTATAGAGTTGCTGGATGGAGTGTGGTTGGTTCATGGATAAATACATGGAAGAAAGGAGAAGTTAATTTATATTCAAGAGAAAATGGAATATTAACATCAAGAAATAATTTACAGTATATTAATCCGAGTAATGGATATATGGGTGTTGCTTATTCTCATGGTATAGGTAGTTATGGATTACCAATTATAAGGTTTGATTATTTAATAATAGAAGTAACATTGGCAAATCCAGTCTATAATGTAGCAAGTAGTAGTGGAAGTCCGAATAATTTTAATACAATCAATGTAATGAATGGATGGAGTATTCAACAAGTGGGTTCAGTAAATGCTGGAGAAAGTGGAAGAAAATTTGTCAATGGGAGTTATAGTGTGAAAACATATCCATTTGGATATGGAAATGATAAGGTAATGATAAGTAGTGATGGATATAGAATGAATAATTTTGCAAATAGAAATGAAATAAATAATAGTATATTTATAACAAAGACAATAACACCAGAAAATGATTATGGAAAGTATGTACAAGTAGTAATGACGAATTATAGATGGATGGATAGTGATGATTTGTCAAATCCGCCAATAAAAAGTTGTGTAGGAGTATATTATGTAACAAGTGGATGGAAATATTCTACAAATTATACAGTGAATAATTGGGGATTATTGGAGATGCCTATAACAATAAATGAACAAATAAGTAAAATAGGAATATGGTTATTTGAGAAAAAGAATGATAATGGGAATATATCAGTATTGATAGATTATATACGAGTAGTGAGTGAGAGTGAAAGAAATATAGGATGTGTGAAACAATCTTCAACATGGAGTTTTGCAGAAGCAAATAATTATTTTGAAATGCATTATGATAGTGGAGGGTTGGTATATGTTTCAACAGATTTTATGAGTTATCAGATGTGGCATCGTGCTACTTCAATAAATATAACTTTTGGATATAAACAGCAATTTAATTTTGTTACAGAAGGAGATATTTCATCTGTTGCAATTATGAGATTTTATATTGATGTATATGATATAAATTATAATTTGCAATATACGGGAACTGTAACAAATAGTCCAGAAGAAGGTACAATATTATATTTTCCATATACAAATTTCTTGTATTATAAATTACGATTTGGAAGTTATGGAACTGGAAATGTAGGAGAGTATAAAGTAACGGTAAGATTAAGAAATATTACATTTTATGATACGGTACAATGTGGAGAAGTAGAATTAAGGGCGAATGGAATAAGTATAGGTGATGATGGGTTAGGAAGTGGATATTTAAATAATACATTAATGAGTACAAGAAGTATTAATTTTACAACGGGAATAGATTTGAGGACAATGCAGTCAATAAAAGTAATAGCAAATGTAGTAATAACGGGGAGATTTGGTATGCTGGATAATCTTTCATTGATAGATCAATATACAATGGGATATTATATAATGAATCCAGTAATAAACGGTTTAATAAATCCAGAAGTATATGTGTATAATATGATGACGTTTCATAAAATATTTATAACATGTAAGAATAGTTATGGAAATGATATAGATTGGACAGAGATAACGATAGGAATATCATTTAATAGTATTGAGCAAACATTGGGAGTAAGTAAAACGGGAATGAATGTGGTGCTTGATCCAGATAATAATTTTGCATTTAATTCAATATTACAAGTAAAGGTGATAACAGTACAGCCAATATATAGAGAAGTAATAAAGAGGTCAGTATTTGAATGGAATGGTAATTTTGATATAAATATTAGTGCATTAAATAATAGATATTATCCAAATATACATGGAAATGTATCATCATATATAAGTGCATATAATAAAGTAGATGGTGGTAAGTATAATATAAATAAAACAATAATTGGATTAAATAATGGAAAATTATACAATGAAAGTGATAGTGATCCAATATATAATTTAACTGGATATTATCCATATCAAAGTTCATTGGAAGGAAATAGTTCATTATATTGGCAGATGCCAATGGGATATGGGACACAACAAAATAAACAATGGAATGTAACGGAAGTAGATATGAATATTGGGAATTTGACCTATGATAAAACAGCAGTAGAGGAGGGAAGCGGAATAGTGTTATCTGGAGAAAGTTATTCAAGAGAATTACAACAGTTTGATATGAAGTTGAATGAAACGGAATTTTTGACAACAGGATATACGAAAAGTAATACGGTAATAAATGGAGGAAATATAACATTAGACCGTTCTTCAGGAGAATATCCAGCGACTTATTCTTTTACAAATGATGTAAATGGGGGTAATCCGTCAGGATGGACAGTAGTTGAACAATTTGGTACTGTGGTGAATGTAGTTGGAAGTAAGGATGGACATAATAAGGTTGTATATTTGTTTGATGGGGTTTTAGGTTATTTTATTATGTCACAAAGTATTGGAAGTAGAAGTAATGGAGATATAGAATTTTGGATATATTTTGATTATCAAAATTATGCTGGTTATACAGAAGAAGTATATTTACAGTTATTAGATGGAAGTAATACAAGAATGGTACTTCGTGGAAGAAAGGTGGCTGGTATTGTAAATCAATATACGATCCAAATGGATAGTGGAAGTGGTTTTACTAATATTGCAACTATAAATGGTGATACATGGACACATATTCGTCTTACATTTGAATCTGGAAGTGGAGGATATGATGGATTAAGTAGTGATACATGTAATGTATATGTAAATAAAGTAAAGTTTGGTGCATATAATTTTTATTCAGTAACAAATGAAATAAATAATATAGTAGTTACATCAGGTTCATCTGCAAATACTTGGGTGTATATAGATGCAATAGATTATAGTTGGGATAGTGGTTGGTTTGTATATAGAAATTATGATCAATTATATTATAGAACTGGATATTATCAAAGTAAAATATATAATCTAAATACAATAAATACCTATAAAAATATAGTGAATTATGAAAATAATACGGAATATTTGTATAAGTCCTTAAATTTTGGGTATGGTGGCATACGATCTAATATAGGAATGAATGTGACAATACAATATAAAACTGGAACAGTAAGTGAAGGAATGGGAAGTTGGTCAAATGAATATAATTATACGAATAATATAATAAATATAAATACAGTAAAAGGAAATTTATTTCAATGTAAGATAAATTTATGGAGTGATAGTACTTATAAAATATTTAGTCCAAATTGTACATGGGTAAGTTTAATTTATACCGTAAATAATGTAACATTACATGTAATTGATCAATATTTTAATGGAACAGGAAGTGTATTGAATAATATGATGATAAATCAAACAGAAATAACAAAGTTACAATTAATGGGAGATTATCAGGCAAATCAAACATTTAATGAGTGGTCATATAATGAGTATGGTGTGTTGCAGATGGATGGATGGTATGTTTATACTGAAAATGGTGCAAATGTGACTATTGTAAATAATAGTGTTATT
>Ga0315289_10002602_pt1 | contig 27612 bp, 24 predicted proteins | sample YL17G11_40_MG_FD_203452 | JGI IMG/M metagenome (GOLD analysis project Ga0315289, IMG submission 203452) | Sediment microbial communities from Yellowstone Lake, YNP, Wyoming, USA - YL17G11_40 | ecosystem: Environmental > Aquatic > Freshwater > Lake > Sediment | place: USA: Wyoming | collected...
GCTCCTCGCTGGCGCTCGTAACAAAATGAGCAAACAAATTAAATATTCAGAGGAGGCAAGAAAAAAATTAAAAGCAGGCGCTGATAAATTAGCCGATGCCGTGAAAGTAACCCTTGGCCCCAAGGGCAGAAATGTGGTTTTAGATACCGGCTTTGGAGTTCCTACTATCTCAAATGATGGAGTAACAATCGCAAAGGAAATTGAATTGGAGGACAGGATTGAAAATTTGGGAGCAGAGATTTTAAAAGAAGTTGCCTCAAAAACAAATGAGGTGGCAGGCGATGGAACAACTACGGCTACGGTTTTGGCGCAAGCAATTATTGCAGCGGGCCTTAAAAATATTGCAGCAGGCGCAAACCCCCTGGCGCTAAAGAGGGGAATTGATAAGGCCACAAAAGTTGTAGTATCCGCTTTAAAAGAGATGTCAAGGGAAGTTTCCACAAAAGAAAAGATTTCTCAAGTAGCTACCAATTCCGCAGAAGATAAAGAATTGGGGGATTTAATTGCGGAGGTTATAGAAGAAATTGGAAAAGATGGTGTAATTACCTGTGAAGAATCCAAGATTTTCGGACTGCAAAAAGAAATCGTAAAAGGGCTTAGATTTGACAGAGGATATATTTCTCCTTATATGATTACTGATGCTGAAAGAATGGAAAGTGCATTCGAAGACCCTTATATTTTAATAACGGATAAAAAGATTTCTGCTCTTTCCGAAATTTTACCTGTTATGGAAAAAGTGGCAAAAACAGGAAGAAAGAATTTGGTGATTATTGCTGATGAGGTAGAAGGAGATGCTTTAGCCGCTTTATTGGTTAATAAACTTAGAGGTACATTTGAAGCTGTTGCAATAAAAGCACCCGGATTTGGCGACAGAAAAAAAGAGATGCTAGAAGATATTGCAACTTTAACAGGTGGTCGGGTGATTTCAGAAGAAACTGGATTGAAACTGGAAAATATAGAAATGGAGATGTTCGGGAGAGCAAGAAAAGTAGTTTCAACAAAAGAATACACTACAATTATTGAGGGGAAAGGAGACAGAGAAAAAATTGAGGCCAGAATTAAACAAATCAAAAGAGAAATTAGTCAAAGCACTTCAGATTTTGATAAAGAAAAATCGCAAGAAAGACTGGCAAAATTAGCAGGAGGAGTTGCGGTGATTAAAGTGGGAGCCGCTACAGAAATTGAACAAAAAGCAAAACAACACAAGACTGAAGATGCTCTCTCTTCTACCAAGGCTGCAATTGAAGAAGGAATTGTTGCAGGTGGGGGAGTGGCATTCTTAAGGGCAATTCCCGTTTTGGAAAAGTTAAAAGTTTCAGAAGACGAGAGGACCGGGGTAGAAATTATAAAAAGAGCCCTAGAGGAACCTACAAGGATTATTGCTCAAAATGCAGGAATTGATGGTGCGATAGTGGTTGCCGAAGTAAAGAAGGGAAATGGAAGCTTTGGTTTCAATGCTGAAACAATGCGATACGAAGATCTTTTGGAGACAGGAATTATTGATCCCACAAAGGTAGTAAGATCCGCTCTGGAAAATGCAGCTTCTGCAGCGGGAATGTTTATAACCACTGAAGTCGTTATAGCAGAGATTCCCGAAAAGAAAGAAAGGATGCCTCAGATGTCCGAAGAATATTAAAAATCAAAAAATCCTAAAAATAAAGTCAAAAACCCTGGAATCCAGGGTTTTTGATTGCCAAGAACAGAGATTTTGATATAATAAATAAATTACATAATTTTAAAGGCCGAAAGCTTAAATCAATTTTTTAAAAAGAATATGTTAGAAATTATTGTTTTAGTTTTTGTTCTAGCTTTACTCTGGCTTGTGTTTTCCTTCAATTCTCTTGTCAGTCTTAAAAATCGGGCAAAAGAGGCCTGGTCAGATATTGAAGTCCAATTAAAGCGAAGACACGACTTAGTCCCAAATTTAGTAGAAACAGTAAAAGGTTATGCTGGCCATGAAAAAGAAGTATTTGAGAAAGTGTCCGAGGCAAGATCTCGCGCTATGGGAGCAAAGACAATGGGGGAGAGAGCTGAGGCAGAAAACGCCTTGTCCTCAACTTTAAAGACTCTTTTTGCAGTTTCAGAGAGCTATCCCGATTTAAAGGCTTCAGCAAACTTTTTGGAATTACAGAGGGAACTTAGAGACACAGAAGACAAAATTCAATCCGCCAGAAGGTTTTATAACACCAATGTCAGAGACCTGAACACAAAAATAGAAAGTTTTCCAGTAAATTTTATGGCCTCTGCTTTTGGTTTTAAGACATTGGAATTCTTTGGAATAGAAGAACCTGGAGAGAGAGAAGTCCCGGAAGTAAAATTCTAGAACTTGTTTAATTTTAGTTAGTATTTATGCCTACGCTTTATACGTTAGCAGAATCAAATACTCGGAAAACCTGGGTTTATTTGATTTTCTTTTTAGGACTGATTTTAACGCTTGGCTGGTTCATTTCCTCTGTTTATAGAAGCCCAGAGATTCTCTGGATTGCTTTTTTCTTGAGCATTCTTTCAGGCGTTGGCTCTTTTTGGTATTCAGACAAGATTGTTCTGGCAATGAGCAAGGCAAAGCCCATTGAAAAACAAGATAATCCGGAATTGTATCGCCTGGTTGAAAATCTTTGTATTACAGCCGGTCTTCCGCTTCCCAAAATTTATACTATAGATGATACTTCGCCCAATGCCTTTGCCACAGGCAGAGACCCTCAGCATTCAATAATAGTAGTCACCACAGGATTGCTTCAAAAACTACAAAGGGTAGAACTTGAAGGAGTAATTGCGCATGAGTTGTCTCATATCGGCAATAAAGACACCTTATTGGCGACTATTGTGGTAATTTTGGTGGGTCTTGTGATTAGATTAAGCGATTTCTTTTTTAGAGCAAGGTTAAGAAGTCGAGATGACGAGGGAGGAGGAGTCTCGGGAATTTTAATGATTGTGGGTATCGTCTTTTTGATATTAGCCCCAATCCTTGCTCAATTAGTAAGATTTGCGATATCAAGAAAACGAGAATTCTTAGCAGATGCCTCAGGTGCTCTTCTGACTCGATATCCCGAAGGTCTAGCCAGCGCTCTGGAAAAGATTTCAAGAGATACAGAGCCTCTGGAAGCAGCTACTAATGCCACTGCTCATTTGTATATTGTTAACCCATTTAAAGGAAAGCAAACCACGGCCTTTTTGGTAAAATTATTTTCAACTCATCCTCCAATAGAAGAAAGAATAAAAGCCCTTCGCGATCTTAAAATATGAAATGCCCTAATTGCAAAGTAAATTTAGAAAAAACAATTCTGTCTAATGTCCAGGTGGATTATTGTCCTATTTGCCTTGGAATTTTTTTTGAAAAAGACGAATTAAGAATTGCAAAAGACGAAAAAGACAAAAATCTGTCTTGGTTAGATATTGATCTTTGGAAAGATAAATCAAAGTTTGAAATCTCAAAAGAAAAACTTTTATGCCCTGCTTGCAAACTTCCTCTTTATACAATAACTTATGGAACTTCTGATATAAAAGTAGAAGTATGCAGTGTGTGCGAGGGAGTATGGTTGGACAGGGGAGAGTTCAAAAAGATAATTGAATATCTGCAAAAAGAGGCACAGTATAAAATTTTACAAGATTATTTTTCAAATTTAACTCAAGAGTTAAAAGAAGTATTTTCTGGTCCTGAGCCATTAAAAGAGGAAATCTCGGATGTATTGGTAATGTTAAAACTTATAAATTATAAATTTGTAGTCCAATTTCCGGTTCTAATAGAGATTATTTCAAAATTGCCAAAATAATTAAAACTCAAGGCAAAACAAAGAAATTGGTGGGGTGCGAGAGCGGTTTAATCGGCGTGCCTGGAAAGCACGTATATCTGAAAGGGTATCCCGGGTTCGAATCCCGGCCCCACCGCAGCGAAAGATCCGCCTGTGGCGGATCAACGCTGCTGAGACGTAAAATTTTATAGAAATTTGTACGTCTCGCAACGTACAAAATTTTGCAATAGCAAAATTTAAACGTGGCAGGAACGTTTAATTTTTTAAAAAAAATTAGTACGTTCCGCCAGACTTTTACTAAAACTTGCAGCAAATTATTAAATATTAAATTATTCAAAATATGGCCAATCAACAAGTACTCGACTATATTAAACTTCAGATTCAACGAGGAGTTGGCATAGAAGAAATAAAAAATACTCTAATTGCAAGCGGATGGGAAATCGCTGACATTGAAGAGGCGTTTAGTATTGTAAGCTCTCTAAATCCGCCCTCAAGTCCGCAAGAAGAATCTCTAATTTTGAATTCCGAACCTTCTCAAACCATTATAGATCAGCCTTTAAAAAAGCCTAAGAAGAAAGCAATACTAATTGCGATTGCCATAATCGGACTGGTATTGATTGGAGGTATCGCATTTGGATATTTTTATTTTATTCAGTCTCCGGAGAGAATGGCAAAGATAATGATAAAAAGATTATCTACCATTAAATCCTTAGACTATTCGGGAGAGATAAAAACCGAGATAAGTATGCAAATTAATTCCCAAAATCTATTGATGAATCCGCTTGGGGGTCAAGGAGGACTTTCTGGATTAGAACAAGAACTTCCCCAAAAACAAGAATTTAGTTTTTTAGTAAATTTTAATGGTACAGCTGACGCTCAAGATTTAAATAATCCCAAGGCTTCTTTTGCGCTAACTACAAAGACTTTACCTCAAGAAAAACCTTCCTTTGGAATGGAATTTAGAATTCTTAATAAGATAACCTATATAAAGTTGACTGAAGTTCCAGGTTCAGAGTTTTTGGATGTAAGTTTCTTAAAAAACCAATGGATAAAAATTGACCTAAAGGAGATGGAAAAATTAGGATTAAAGACGGAAACTCCAAAAGAACTAGAAAAAACACTTACTCGCGAGCAGGAAGACAAAATTGTAAATATTATAAAACAAGCCAAGTTATTTAAAACAAGCCAGAGATTGGCAGATGAAAAAATTGAAGGAGCAAATACCTTTCACTATAAATTTACAATAGACAATGAAGAGCTAAAAAGAGTGATATTGGAAATAGACAAAATTACCCTTGAGATGTCCCTAACCGAGCAAGAAATTAAAGATTTCAATAAAGGATTTGAATCAATAGGGCCAATAGAGGGTGAAATTTGGCTTGGAAAAACAGATCTATTGCCGCACAAGTTTTTATTTAGTTTGACAATAAAAGAAACAGAAATAGGCAATCTGGGAGGGGAGGAATCTACTGGTGCAAGTTTAGGAAAGTTTAGCGGAAAATTCACTGCCACAGTGTTTTTAAAGAATTTTAACAAACCTGCTCAAGTAGAAATTCCTTCAGAAGTAAAGAATATTGAAGAAATTGTTAATCAGCTATTCGGAGGATTTTTTGAAAAAAATACCAAGATGACAAAAGATTTAGGAATTACTACCGATATTTATCAGATCAGAAGTTTGGCAGAAGCCTTATACGACAACGATTACGATGCGCTTTATGTGGGAAAATTAAGCAGTGATTGTGTTTATTCTGGAGGACAGAAAGATGTGGATATGCTTGCAAAAGATATCTGTGAAATGGGAGGGGATTTAAAAATTAACAGGTCTTCTAAATTACACGCAGAAGATTACTGTGTTTATTCCAAATTAAATACTTCATTTGGAAATTCTACAGATTATTTTTGTCTGGATAGTACTTTCAAGATGGGATACACTACTACAGATCCTAAAAAAGCATCAGCTTGTCCAGCTGACACTTTATATAAAAGATAATTGAAAAACTCAAAAGTCCTAACCAAGGGCTTTCTGATAAGCTCTTAAATACTCTTTTGCTGATTTTTTCCAAGAAAAATCCTGATTTATTGCATTTTCCTGGAGTTCTTTCCAGATTTTTTTATTCTCAAAAGATTTCAGAGCACTTTTTATTGTTTCAAAAAATTCCTGAGAATCGTATTTTTCAAACAAAAATCCTGTTTTTTTAGGAAAAATTGTGTCTTTTAGTCCTCCAACAGCCCTTGCCACAGGAATAGTTCCATATTTCATTGCAATTAACTGTCCCAATCCGCAAGGTTCATACAAAGAGGGCATCAAAAATATATCCGAACCTGCGTAGATTTGATGGGCCAGATTTTCATCAAAATCAATTTTTGCCCAGAATTTTTCAGGATTTTTTTTCGCCATTTCTTTGAAAAATTCTTCATATTCTAGAGTGCCTTTTCCCAGGAGAACAAATTGAAGGTTTTCTCTGACCAAAAGAGGAAAGATTTTTTGTACCAAATCCATTCCTTTTTGAGGCGCCAATCTTGAAACAATAGAAATAATGGGGATTTTGAGGTTTGGCTTGCCAAAAGTTATATTCTGAAGATGAATTTTATTTTCTTCTTTTGCTTTGAAATCCTCGCTCGAATAGTTTTTAACAATATATGGATCTGTTTTTGGGTTAAAAGTATTTTCGTCTAACCCATTTAAAATTCCAACAAGGTCTTTCTTTCTTTCTTTTAAATAAACTTCCAGGCCAAAACCAAATTCCGGAGTCAGGATTTCTTTTGCATATTTTGGACTTACTGTAGTAAGGATATCTGCATTCAGGATACCCAGAATCAGGCAATTAACCCCCTGTGTAAAATCTGTTCCCAGAAGTAGATTTACAATATCTTGACTATATGCTCCCTGGTATCCTAGATTATGAATTGTAAAAACGGTCTTTATCTTTAAATTATTCTTTTTTACAAGAAATGGAATAATGCCAACATGCCAGTCATGACAGTGCAGAATTTCAATTTTAAATAATTGGGCAATTTTTAGGGCCGCCAGGGAAAGAAACAGAAATCTGGCCGCCTCTTCTTTGCTTCCTCCAGAAGATGCATCAGTTTCAATGTAAATTCCTTCTCCTCCAAAATATTTTTCGTTTTCAATCAAAAAAAGAGGAACAGATGAGTCCGGAAGATTGGTTTGCCAGAGATTAAAAGTTTTTTCTACGCCCTCAAAATAAACTGGGACGTCTTTTTGGACCAGCTTTGGATTTTTGATGTTCTTTTTTATTGTGCTGTAAAATGGAATAACCACAGACACGTCTGTACCGGTCTCTTTTAGGGATTGGGGGAGGGAACCAATAACATCAGCCAATCCTCCTACTTTTGCAATTGGAGCGCATTCAGAGGCGACAAGTAAGATTTTCATATTCTTCAAGTTTTTCTTTTACCTTTAATATTAATGATCTGATTTTACAAACAAAGTCTTTTTTGGAAGCCTCATTCATAAAATTCCATCCTGCAATTGCGAACTCCGAAAAATAAGCAACCTGGTCCAAGAAAATTTTGACCAGAAACGCTTGGAATATTTTTTTATTTTCTTGAGAGTCAATTTTCCTCAATTTACAATAGTTTTCAAAAAATCCTTTTTGAAGGCTTAACACTTCTTTTTTAGAAAGAGTCAGTGCCCAGATTTCTTTTGGGAACTCAAGAGCCCCGCATAAAGTGGCTACGTCCATTAGAGGAGGCCCAAGACCGGCTCTGTCAAAATCAACTCCGCAAACAATACCCTGTTTTAAAATCATATTTCCGGGATAAAAATCATTATGGACCAATGCTTTTTCTTTTTTCCAGAGATTGTCTACAAAAGTTAAATCTGGCAGCGATTTTAAATCAGCTTTTAGCTCGGGCATAAATCTCTCTGCCCTTTTAAAGATTCTTAGATAACCCTTGCTTTGCAAAAAAATTGCTTTTTTGAATTTTGTTTTTTGAATCTTCAAAGAGTGCAACTTGATCAACCATTGCACTATTCTTTTCAAATCCTTTTCAATTTGAGAATAATCGCCATTTTCAATTATAAAAGCAAAAGGAAGGCCATCGGCTTCCTCGTACAATAAAAGATTTATATCTTTTAAAAAATCTATTGGTCTGGCAATAGTTAACTTACCCCTATCAAAACCTTTTTTGTAAAGAAAGTTCATTATCTCCCAAACATTCTTTTTTGATTGGTCTTTTTTGGCAGTTCCTCTCAATATCTTTTTTTGCTTTCCCCCAAAGGAAACTTGATATCTTGTAAGACAGGTTTCTTTTGCCCAGGACTGAGAAGTTCTTTCTATATTAATCTTTTCTAAACCCTTGTTGTCAAGATCCGGGAAATAAGTTTTGGATTTTTTTTGAAAGAGTCCTTTTATAAAATCTCTGTTTATTGCCTTAAATATGTGATAAGTCATAGAGTTAAACATTTCTTGCTTCTGGTTGGCCAGGCCGAAGATCTTGGTATTTTTTCTTATATTCGTCCATCAATTCAGTCAACTGGTGGTCTGGCACCTCTAATCTTAAAAGATCAACCGCATGAATGGCGTCATAAATATCGTTTTTAGTTTCTAGTTTCCAAATGGCATCTCGCCAAAGAATTGCCCTTTCAAAGTTCCTGGTTTCGGCCGCCTCTATCATTTTCTTTTTCATAGTATCTAAAAAAGCATAATATACTTCAGGCTTCCCCTGTTCTAAGGTTTTTTCCTTAAAGGGAATTTTTATAGATTCTCTGTATTTTCTTGCCAACTCCTCAATTTTCCCGCCTCTTTGCCACCAGAAAGAAATAGCCAGAATGCTTTTGTAGAAATCTTCGCCTTTTTCAATTTGATATTTCTCAAGAGAGGAGATAGATTTAAATGCCTGCAGCATTGTCCATGCGCCTTTTTCAATCATTTCAATACTCCACCAGGGTTCCCCCGATGCCCAGAAAAACTGGTCAGAAGCCATGGCTCTGTCTAATTTTTCTTGGACAGCTTGAGAGTATTTTTTAGTTTTGGCGACCTCAAGAACAAAATTTAGAAAATTCCATTGAAGCTGGTGAATTTTATTTTTCGGATTTTTCCAGGAATAAAACTGAACGCCCTTTTCAATATTTTCTTTTGATGAAGCCCAGGTTGATTTTACAGGACTGATTTTGCCGTCTTTTTGAAAATAATTTAAAAGCTCAGAAAGAAAAATCTGTGTTGGGGTTTTGACTTTAACAATTTTGAAAAGGATTTTTTCCATTCCTGGTCGGTGATGACCAAAGGTTTCTCCATCCATTGCCGTGCACAGATATTTATTTTCATTCGCCTCGCTTCCAATCAAATCAGAAAACTCTTTTTCATTTCTTATGATTGCGCTCATAACACAATTAGAAACTCTTCTTTCTCTAAATATCGCGACCAAGTCCTTTATTCCTTTTATTGTAAATAATCTATCTCTGGGAGGATTGGTATTCCCTCCGTCATAAGAGATTTCATCCAAAAGAATCATCTTATATCCTAACTGAGAGATAATTTTGGCAGCAGAGCCACTGTATGCCATCTCAGGAAGAAAAAAACAAACGGGTTTATATGCTTTTCCAAAGTATTTTTTATTGGTTTTGTAATTTTCCTGGATCTGGCGGATTATCTCTTCTTTTTTTAAAAAAGGCAACAGGGGATGATATTTTGCGCTTTCAGTAAATTCAATTTTTCCTGCATCAGCCAGATTCTTTATGCTTTCTATTACATCCCCATATCCTTCTTTGACTAAAATTTCAGTTAAGGCGCCATTAATATTTAAGTTAATCTTTATTCCCGGAATTTTTAAAAGTCCTCCAAATAGAGGACGATATGATTCGTTTACCACCCTTTTTAAGATTTCTTTTGATTGGTCAATTGGCTGGTAGACGTGTAAGAAATTTACCCAATACATGCTTATTTATTTATTTTTTTCACTTATTAATTTAGAAAAAATCTCAAGGTATCTTTTGGCTGAAAATTCCCAAGAAAAATCCTTTTTCATCGCGCTTTTGACAAGTTTTTTCCATTCTTTTTTGAAATCAAAACAGGTCTTGGCGCGCACAATAGCAGTGTACAATGCCAAGGGTTCGTATTTTTCAAACACAAATCCGTCTCCTTTTTCGGTTTTTGGGTCAAAATCCTCCACAGTGTCTGTTAGGCCTCCGGTTTTTCTGATAATGGGAACACAGCCGTATCTCATTGCTTGCATCTGGGTTATCCCGCATGGTTCAAACTTAGAAGGAACCAGAAGAGCATCTGCTCCCGCAAAAATCAAATGTGGCAAAGAACCATCAAATTCAAAAAAATAACCTATTTTTCCCGGGAAATTTTTTGCCCCACTTTGAAGCATTTCTTTATATCTGGATTCTCCATCACCCAAAATTACCAATTGTACTGGCAAATTTTTAAATAACGGGTCTATTATGCCCTCTAAAAGGTCAAATCCTTTTTGGTCGGTAAAACGCGAAACCATTCCCAACACAAAAACCTCTGGGTCCTGTGGCAATCCCAGTCTTTTTTGAAGTTGAACCTTGTTTTCTTTTCTCCTTTCAGTCGTTTTTAAATTGTAGTGAACTGGAATATGGGGAGAATTTTCCGGATCGTATTTTTGATAATTAATTCCGTTTAAAATTCCGGAAATATTATGCTGTTTTTCAGAAAGAATTTTGTCTAGGCCTTCTCCGTATTCTGGAGTTATAATTTCTTTTGCATAAGTGGGGGAGACCGTAATAATAAGGTCGCTATACATAATTCCTCTTAGCATCCAATTGAGTCTTGCCAGGCGTGGATTGAAAAAATCTGGAACTGGCTCTCTGCCTGAATCACGCTCGCCTTCTTGGACAAATTTAAAATCGCACATTCCCTGATAATAAAGATTGTGAATTTCAAAGATAACAGGAATATTTGAAAGAACAGGGTCATCTTTGTAAGAGACCCTAAGGTAGTTTGGAATAAGTCCTGTCTGCCAATCAGAGGCAACAATAAGATCTGGCTTCCAGGGTGATTTTTTAATAAATTCTATAGTGCCCTTGCATAAAAGCGCCCATCTTATATGGTCATCAGAATAACCATAGACATTGGCTCTTTTTTCGTAATATTCCATATTCTCCAGAAAATAAGTAGGAACAGCTTCTTTTCCGGAGTATTTTTTGACATTGCAGATTAAGTAAGGATAAGGGCCGGGCTGGTCAGTAGGAACTTCCAATCCCTCAATTTCCATTTTTAGATTTTCTTTTTCAGGGTCTATGGTCCCATAACGGGGGATCATTACTCTAACATCTTGCCCCAATTTTCTTAAAGCCAATGGCAAAGAATACACCACGTCTCCCAATCCTCCGGCTTTGGCAAAGGGTGCGGTCTCTGAAGCTACAAATAGGATTTTAAGCTTTCTTGAATGCGGAATAATCTTTTTAATTTTTAAAGGAGATGTTTTCATAAGATAAAATTTTGTTGATTTAACCACGAGTCTCAATTATAATAATTATATCACTATTTCAAGGTAGTCAACAATCCTTAGAACTTTTATTTTTTAAAAAAATGGATTCAGTAATTGACGAAATTAAACAAAAACTCGATATTGTAGAGGTTATTGGAAGCTATATCAAACTAAAAAAAGCAGGAGCAAATTATCGTGCTGTCTGTCCCTTCCATTCAGAGAAAAAACCTTCATTTTTTGTTTCTCCTGTCCGCCAAATCTGGCATTGTTTTGGATGTTTCCCAAAAAGATCTCTAATAAAAACAGAGAAAGGGTTTCATTTTATCGAAGATGTCCAAGTAGGGCAAAAAGTTTTAACACATAGAGGAAGATATATGCCAGTGGTAAGAACTCTTTGGAGGCCTTATAAAGGTGAGATTTTAGATATAAGAATCAGAAAATCAAATGAAATTATTTCCTTAACAAGTGATCACGAAGTGTATGCTATCAAGACAAAAAATTGCATTCATCAAGGTCGTTTAACCAGAATCTGTCAATGGAGATGTAATAAGAAATACTGTCCGCGTTTTTATTTAAATTATAAAATAGAAAAAATTCCTGCCTCTCAACTTTCTATCAACGATTATCTGCTTTATCCCATCAACCAAGCAATTCAAGGCATAAAGATTATCAATTTGGAAAAATACTATAACAGAAGAATAAGTAGCTTCGGCCCTGAAATTAATGAAATTCCTGTAAAAATAAAAATTGACGAGAAATTCTTGAAATTAGTCGGTTACTATATAGCCGAGGGCAGTAATCATAGAGCATATGTTAGATTTAGCTTGGGCGACCACGAAAAAGAATTTGCAAAGGAAATTAAAGCCTTAATCGAAAAAATATTTCAGATAAGAACAGCAATTCATGAAAGAAAAAAGAGAGACAGAACTGGGCTAGAAATTAGTGCTTGTAATTCTAAGTTATCGAATATTTTCGAAAACTTGTGTGGGAAACATTCGGAAAATAAACATATTCCCTTTGAATTACAATACTTACCGCCTAAAAAACAAAGAATAGTTTTAGATGCAATCTATAAAGGCGATGGCAACGAAGGGAAAGTTGCTAAATGCAAGAAAGATAGAAGATATAAAGCTATTGCTACTACCTCGTTAATTTTAGCAGAACAACTGAGAGATATTTTGTTAAGATTAGGGATTACTCCGACGTTGTATATCGAAAATGAAAAAATTGATAAAAAAGGGGTTCATCATAAAAAATCCTTCAATATTATTTGGCAGGAGAATCACATACTTCACTTTTCTGATTTTTATAAAGATTCTAAGGCCGGGATTTTATACTGGATTTCCCCCATAAAAGAAATTAAAAAAAGAAAATTTGAGGGAGAAGTGTATAACTTAACTGTAGCAAAAGATCATTCTTATGTTGCTACAAATTTTGTAGTTGGAAATTGTGGAAAAGGGGGAGATGCTTTTGGCTTTGTTAAGGAAATTGAAGGGGTAGAATTTGGAGATGCCTTAAGGATTTTGGCTCAAAGAGCGGGCGTGCAGCTAAAACCCATGAGGCCCGAGCTCAGGACTCAACGTCAAAGATTATACGAAATCTGTGAATTATCCTGTCAATTCTTTGAAAAACAGCTGATCGAAGGAAACATCGGCAAAAAAGTAAAAGATTATCTTTTGGGCAGAAAAATTGACGAGAACTCTCAAGCTCTCTGGAGAATAGGCTATAGTCCTGATATTTGGCATGGTTTAAGCAATTTTTTGATTTCAAAAGGGTACACGCGAGAAGAAATTGAAAAAGTAGGTTTGGGCATAAAAGATGAAAAAGGGAATTTCTATGATAGATTCAGAGGGAGAATAATGTTTCCTATATTTGACTTGAATTCACAAGTAGTGGGTTTTGGCGGAAGAGTGTTTGAGTCACAGAAGTCAAAAACTGAAAATCAAGCCCCCGATATGGTTGCAAAATATATTAACATTCCGAATACCCTGCTTTATGATAAAAGTCAGATTCTATACGGCTTGAATGGGGCCAGAGTAGACATTAGAAAAAAAAATGGATGCGTTTTGGTGGAAGGGTACATTGATGTGATTTTATCGCATCAGGCAGGAATTAAAAATGTAGTATCTACTTCGGGGACAGCTTTAACTTCATATCAATTAAATATCCTAAAAAGATATTCAGAGAATCTGATTTTGGCATTTGATATGGATGTTGGTGGAGATTCAGCTACAAAAAGAGGAATAGACCTTGCTCAAGAAGCAGGATTTGATATTAAGGTAGTTATCTTGCCCCAAGAAAAAGACCCCGGCGATGTTATTTCTGAAAATCCAAAAGATTGGGAAAAAGCCATAGAGGACACTAAATCAATTTTAGATTTCTATTTTGAAAATGCATTCTCAAAACTTAACAAGACAACTCCTGAAGGCAAAAAAGAAATTTCAAAAATCCTGCTTCCTATTTTAAAAAAAATTCCAAATAAAATTGTGCAATCTCATTGGATTCAGAAACTGGCAAAAGAATTAAAAACAGGAGAAGAAAATGTTTTAGCAGAACTTGATAAAGTTAAAATTGAAACTAGAGAGCGAATAGAATCAAAAAAACCTGATTTGGAAATCAGAAAGAAAACCAGAAAAGAGCTCTTGGAAGAAAAAATGATTTTTACAGCCCTAAAGGACCAAAAAGCGCTTTTGCTTTTAGAAAAAGGGGATTTTGATTTTCTTTCTAAAAATACAGCTGAGATTTTAACTTCCCTAAAAGACATTGGTTTGGATTTCGATAAGTTAAAAGAAAAGTTATCTCCTGACTCTTTTGAAATTCTAAATTTAATTTTTTTAGAAACAGAGATAAAAGATGAAGAAATGGAGTTCAAGGGGGAATTTGAAAAATGCCTGAACGAAATAAGATACCTGATGCTAAAAGGTGAATTAAAAAATATTTCTGATAGAATAAAAGAAGCAGAAGAAAACAAAGATTCTCAGGAAATAAAACTTTTAACAGAAAAATTCAGCGAATTAGTAAAAAAAATAAAAATTTAAAACTATGCCAAAGAAAATTTTTCCAAAAGAAAAAATAGAAAGCTTGATCGCAAAGGGAAGGTCAAGAGGATTTGTTACATATCTTGAGATTATAAATTCATTTCCGGAATTAGAAAGAAACCTTGAGGGGTTGGAAGAAGTTTTTGATATGTTAGAAAAAGAAGGAATTTCCATTGAAGAAAAGCAAGAAGTTCTGAGTTTGGAAGATGAAGAATTGATTCCTTCAGGAGGCCATCTTGATCCGGTCCAGATGTACCTAAAAGAAATCGGGAGGGTGCAGCTTTTGAACATGAGCGAAGAATTAGAACTGGCAAAGCGGATTGAAAAAGGGGACGAGGCAGCAAAAAAGAAAATGATTCAGGCAAACCTAAGATTAGTGGTTTCAATCGCAAAAAAATATATTGGCAAATCTCCAAATATGAGTTTTCTGGATTTAATTCAAGAAGGAAATAGAGGGCTCTTTCGCGCAGTAGAAAAGTTTGATTGGAGAAGAGGTTATAAATTTTCAACTTATGCTACTTGGTGGATAAGGCAAGCAATTACAAGGGCATTGGCCGATTATTCAAGGACAATCAGGGTGCCGGTGCATATGGTGGAAACGCTTTCAAAATACACAAAAGTAAGAAGAAAGTTATCTCAGGAATTAAATAGAGAGCCTCTTCCTGAAGAAATTGCAGCTGAAATGGGAATAAAAATAGATAAGGTGTATAGCATAATGAAAATCACCCAGGGGACAATTTCTCTGGAAACACCGGTGGGAGAGGAAAAAGATACTCTTTTGGAAGAATTTATTGAAGATGACAAAATCGCTTCTCCTTCTTTGGAAGCAGCCAGAGAGTTGTTAAAACAGAGGCTAAGGGAAGTTTTGAGAGACTTAACTCCCAGAGAACAAAAAATCTTGGCTATGAGATTTGGCTTGGACGATGGGGTAAGGCACACTCTAGAAGAAGTAGGGGAGGAATTTGGAGTAACTCGTGAAAGAATCCGCCAGATTGCAGCAAGGGCCCTTGATAGGATTCGCCAGCACGACTCAGTAAAAAAATTAAAAGAATATTAAATTAGTGTAACTAATCAAAAAATCGCCTCCGTCAGCTGACGGATGGGCGATTTTTTGATAGCTTGCCACGAGATGAACGAAGCCCCACATGATTTGTGGGGCGAAGTGAATTTTTCGTGGCTCCTCAGATGGGAGGATTTTCGAATCTTGAAGTGGGTTAATTCTATTGATAACCCTGGGAAATGGCTGGACGCTTTGCCCATTCGAAGTCCTGAGCTAGTCGAAGGACGAAGGAGGGATGCCTGCCCCTGAGCCTGTCGAAGGGTTAGAACCTATTTATCGGTAAATTAATCTTCTTTTTCCAATTCAATAATCCAAAAACCATACTTTCTAACATCCTCAACATTATAAAACTGAAGAGGGTCTTGAGCTGAATGTTCTACCTTTTTGCATATAAATGATGTTTTCCTACCAGTATATTTTTCTAGTTCTGGATTGTATTCTTCAAAAATCAAAACATCGCCATCTTTTAAATCAAAATCAGCAAGTCGTAATTCAAAAGTTCTTGCTCCAGAGCAAAATTTTTCATACCATTCTGGCCAACATTTTTTATGAATAACTGTCATATGCTATATTCTACTAAAAAATCGCCTCCGTCAGCTGACGGATGGGCAATTTTTTGTTACTTTATAACGCTTAGTCAATAAATGTCAGTGCCATGCCTCGTTTGTTCCATCGGCCGGTACGCCCAATGCGGTGAATATAATCATTGTAAGTTGCCGGTATGTCGTAGTTGATGACATGGCTCACATCAGCAATATCAAGCCCTCGGGCCGCGACATCGGTTGCCACTAAAACTTGAATGAGGTTATCTTTAAACATGCCGAGCGCTCGTTGACGCTGAGAGTTGTTTTTATTTCCGTGTATGGATTCCACCTTAAAACCGTTGCTGGAAAGCGTTTTTGACAGCCTTTCCACCCCGTGCTTGGTTTTTCCGAAGATAAGCACCTTGTTAAATTCTGCTTGGCTTAAAAGATTATTTAGAACGTCTAATTTTGTTTTACCTCGTTCAATCCTAACAATGTTCTGTTCAACATTTTTTGAAGTGTCTCTGGTTTTAATTGAAATCATAATCCAATTTCTAAGAAAATCTTTAATAATTCTTTCTATTTCATTCGAAAGAGTTGCCGAGAAAAAGAGTACCTGGCGCTCTTTTGGCATTCCATCCATTATGAAACGCATGTCGTTGATGAAGCCCATATCAAGCATTCTGTCTGCCTCGTCCAGCACGATGGTCTTGAATTTAGATAGGCTAATCATTTTTCTTCCGATTAAGTCTTTTAATCTTCCAGGCGTTCCAATAATTAAGTTGTGATTGTAGCGAAGTTCTGAAATTTGCCTGCCGATGCCCGCTCCCCCTACACAGCAAACGGAAAAGATTTTCATTCCTCTAGCGAAAAATTTAAACTCTTGGTCTGTCTGAATAGCGAGTTCGTGGGTCGGCACAACAATCAAAATTTGTTCTCTTGGATTAAGCAAAACTTTATTGATGAGAGGGATAAGAAAAGCTGCTGTTTTACCTGTGCCAGTATCGGCGATACCTACAACGTCAGAGCCTTCAATAATGTGAGGAATGATTTTATCCTGGATCGGTGTAGGTGCCTTGTAGCCCTTGACTGTTATCGCCGTAATTAATCGTTGATTAATTTTAAAATCCTGAAATTTGTGTTCAGGCGTAAAATGTTCATCTCCTTCGCCCGCAATTGCTTTGTTGATGAATTTGGCAGGATCTATTCTTTCTCCACGTTGGCCTCCTTTTCTTCCCTGATGGCCAAAACGCGAAAATCCTCCCCTTTTAAATTGAGAAGATTTGAATAAGAATTTTCTTGATCTATCGTTTTTAAAACTTCTTGTGTGCATATTTTTTAAAAGGGGATTACCCTCATAACGCCTAGTCTTTACAAATAAAAAAAGACTAGTTAGTCTCGTAATTTCTTAGATAAAGCCCTAAGGCTTTAAATTTTTTTATTGAGAATATTCTCTAAAAAATAAAAAACTATGAGATTCAATTATATTGATAGTATATATCAATCTTAATACTCTGTCAATCCTTTATCTGTTTTAAATTACTTTTTGAAGGAAATATTAGATCTCGGCCGAAGGGCTTCTGAGTTTATTGAAGGGCTTGTCCTGAGTGGTTCGACAAGCTCACCACTGCGGCCTATCGAAGGAGCCTGCCCTGAGTTTATCGAAGGGTTAGAACTTGGTTGGTGCAACATCCTCTTGAGTATTTTTGAAAATTTTACCAACTATAATATCCAATAATTTATTAATCCCAACGCAACGACTATCGTAAGTATAATTGTGGTGATAAAAAGGCCAATTTGCCCCGATTCCTTGTAAGCCTTCCACCCAGAATACATCCAAAATGGTTGAGCAACCATACTTATTACTAACCCCCATTTGGGATATTTCAATGCAATAGCAATTTGTGCAGAAATAGTCAGGCCTGGGAGGGCAAATTGCGTTAATAAATCAAATAGTCCTTTGTTTTTCATAAAATTTTTAAGAAATATCTCGTATAACGTTTCAGTATATGCGACCCGCCTGCCGTCGGGCAAGGTGTTCCGCTACATCCATATTTTACTATAAAAAGCTGTAGCAGAATATGGGTGAGCGAAATGCAACGAGCGAACCGCATATACTGTGTTGTGAGACCCGAGCAAAACCTGATTAAAGAGTTGAGCGAGAACGCAGTGTGGCTGAGCGATTCCGAGTACCTTAGTACCCAGAAGAGCGAGGAGTCGAAAAAGCACTATGACGCAGAGATTTACTTTAGAGATTTCCAGGTTTTCCAGTCAATTTCTCTACTAGGATAAGCAACTTTTTTAAATGGCCATTTGTCTGTAATCCATTTTCGAACTGTTCTAAATAAATATTCATCTAGGCCATTCTTTACTTCACTTTCCCTAACCCACATATAAATTTCTGTGTCATAGCCAGATTTCGCTGTAGGGAAAATATAAACACAACCTAGTATTCGTGATTCATCTAAACTTGCAACTGTGTAAGTAAAAGACCTTCTGAATTGAAACTCGCTTTGATGCCAACCTAAGTTACTTAAATCTTCCTCTAATGTCATGTCCTTTGCTGGCCAGTCAGGAAACAGCGGCCCAAACACACCCTTCAAGTGATCAACGCTGGTCATCACTGCATCGTAGTCTTTTACGACATCATTGACTGTTAACATTCTCAAACGAAGCCTCTCTGTTTCTAGAGTTTTTGGGACAGAAAAGTTGGCTGGAACAAAGTTATTCATAATTACGCTAATTATAATTATTTTTTCGATTTCGGACAACTCGTTTTTATACGAAGTGTTTTTATATAATCAACCTATTGGTTCTATTTTACCACTTCGACGGACTCGGTGTAAACAAAAAACCCGCTGGCATAAAGATATTTTCTCACATACACGGGGAAACGCCCTGTTTTTTAGTCTTTATTTGTTCAAATCAAGAATTTCATCAATACGAATCTGCTGGACAAATTCTGGGATATGACTCACTAAAACCATAGCTCCCTCGTATTTGTTTAGTGCAGAAGCTATGACCGGCAAATGGCGGAAATTAATATGATTAGTGGGCTCGTCCAAAATAAGAAGCCCGGGTTTTTGCATCACTAGCCTGGCAAAAGACACCAAACCCTTTTGTCCTTCGGATAAACTGCCTATTTTGGCATAAATTAAGTCGCTGGTTATCAAGAAACCTGCGGCCAGGGAACGGAGGTCCTCTTCTGTAAAATCTTCAGCGACAGAACTAAGAGATTGATAGACAGTATCTTCAAAATTAAGGGTGGAAAAATCCTGGCGATAATATCCCACTTTCACGTTCGGCGCAATCTTGGCGCCCTTTGCTTCCCCGGAAGCCAAAGACTCAAGCAGCGTTGTCTTGCCGATGCCATTTGGCCCCGTCAAAAGTAAGCGCTCTCTCTTTCTTAAAGAAATATCCGCTTCGCGTTGGACCAACTTGTGGTTTTTCATCACGGAAAAAGAAGTTATACTTAAAATTTCTCCTCCGATATCTTCTTGCACTGGAATAAAAAATTGCCTGATGGTTTTATCCTCCTTCCTCACGTTCACTTTTTCTTCCTCCATTTTTTCGGCTTTTTCTCTCATTTTCTTTGCCACCAATCTCAACTGTCCTCCTTTGTGGGCAAAATAGTTTGATTTGTCTTTGTTCTCCTGAATTTTCTTTGCCAATTGCGCGTTTTTCCTGTTTTCCCTTTCTATCCTGGCGGAAATCTCGACCAATAAATCAAAATAATCGCCGGCATACTGTTCAACCTTGCGAGTAAATACATCCAGGTATAGAATGCCGTGGGTAAACGCATTCAGAAAATTGGCGTCATGAGAGATGACAATGCATGTTTTCTTATAATTAATAAGAAATTTAGTAAGATGAGATATGCCATCTTTATCAAGATTATTGGTCGGCTCATCCAAAAGCAGTAAATCGGGATTTTGGATAATAGCCAATGCCAAAAGAAGCTTTGCCTGCTGGCCTCCCGAAAATGATTTAATGATTTTATCCTTGTCAGCAATAAGATTAACTATCCCAAGAACTTCGTCAATTTTTGGGTCAATGTCATATACTTTCTCCCTGAAACAACTCTGAAAAAATTCGCGCACTGTTAAATGAAGCAGGTCCCGGGAAATTACCTGTTTTGCCATAGCGACGGTAACTCTGGTACCAAGACTGACAGCTCCTGAATCTGGCTCAAGAGCTCCGGTAATAAGCTGAAAAATGGTGCTTTTGCCGGCGCCATTTTGTCCCATCAGGGTTATCTTTGATCCTTGCCTCACAGAAAAATCAACCTCATCCAATATGGGCTTATTGTGTCTATACGCGAAAGACACCTCATTAAATCTTAATATTGTTTCTCCTTGATTCATAACGGTTCCATGTTAACACAAATTACCTAATTCAAAAAGGCCGAGGCAGAACCTCGGCCAAGTCCGAGCTGTCCTAATTGGGCCGGTGGTCTTGAATTCGAAAGTGGTTCTCGACCAAGTCCTTTGAAGTAAAACTTCTTTTATCCTACCTTGCTACTTACTATTTTTAAAATAAAAACTGTCCAGAGATGAGCGATTTTTGAAAATTTTAAGTTTTTCTTTGACGGCAAATTCTTTTTTAATTACAACTACTCTCACACTCAAATAACTTCATATTATCATTTTTGTTAGCGTCTATGCATTTTTGGACACATAATTTACATTGTGTAAATTGAGAATTTTGTATCTGTTGGCATTTGCCATTTTGAACGCCACATTTTGCATATTGCAAACATTTATCACCAATTTCGTAAATTGCTGTGCAAATATCAGGAGGATTAGAACCACATCTGATATCCAACCCGTGGCAATTTTCTAATGCGCAACTTGAACTTCCAGAATTCCCCTCGCATGGCTCCTCCCATGTACGCAAACATTTTTGTTTTGCTTGACACCACGAGTAACCCGCCGAGCCAATACAGCCGTGTTCGTCTTTATCTCCGCCGACTACATTTTCGATTACCCGGCACTCTTTTGCGGAAAATTCACCGACAAGAGTATTGTCTTGCGGAATATATTTTTGTTGAATGAGGTTATTGTCATTTGTAATTAAAAAACACCGCGCGTCAATAATTGGTACACCTGAACCTTCTTGGACAAAAGCCACATACCAGCCATCACTGGCCTTTTCGGTTTTAATGGATTTTGGAGCCAATTTGTCGCTTGGATATTCTTTTAGTTCGGGAAATTGATTTTTTATTATTTCAATCGCCTCGGATTCGCTGATTGTTTCTGATGGGAAAGTTTTATGTCCATTGAAATACCAATAACCAATACCTATACAAAATAGGGCAGTAAGAATTGAAATTAAAATTAGTGGTTTATTTTTCATAATCTTATTTATTTTTTATGCTCTTTTAAAAATTGATTCAAATCTTTTCTTTATTCTACCAAAAAATCGTCTCCGCCAGAAGGCGGATTGGCGACTTGCACTGAGCTTATTGAATTATTCCTTTCAATAGAGGGCGTTAGAGTTAAGATATATGCAAAAACTTTCAATCGACATAGTTACAATAAAAAGGAAAAACCGCATCTAATAGGTACAGATGCGGTTTTCGAAAAGTGCTTGCTAGGGCAACAGGGGCGGCTGCATCGCCTAGGACAACGCAGCCGTCGCCCTGGCCCTAACAACTATATATTACCATATATGTAAAAAAAGTCAATAGTTTTTACATGAAACAAAAACCCGAGAAAAAAATCTCGGGTAAATTTGCTCCGCCTACGAGACGCTTTGCCCTTCCGAAGTCTTGACGAAGGAGGGACATTAGAACCTGTTTTGATCAATTTTCTTTGCCCTCTCGCTCGCTATAAATTATATTATTCAGAAAAGAATCAATCGCTTGTTTTATATATGGAATTGTATTTTGTGGTAAATTATTAAATTCAAACCAACTCAAATCATCGCATTTATCAGGCTCCATAATTTTGGGTTCACCTTGCCATTTCTTAGTGGTAAAGAAAAAATCTATCGCCTCATCATTTGGTATTCTCCTATTCATTATATGGACTAATTCTAAATCTGTCGGGTCTGCAACTACATCTATTTCTTCTTTTGCCTCTCTAGCCATGCTCTGCTTTAATGTTTCATTACCGTCAAGATGTCCTGCTGGGAAACTGTAATTACCATCAAAATAACCAGTATTATGTCTTCTTGAAAGAAGAATTTTATTATTTCTTATTAAAACTAAATAAACAGGAGCTATTAATTTGAATCTTTCTTTTGACATATATTTCATCCTACCAAAAAACCCTGCCTACCGGTAGGCAGACGCCTATCCGCCAACCGACGAAAGAGATCCTTTGTTGGGGTCTCGTAAAAGGACGATTTTTATTAGTAGATGGTAAAACCTCTGTTTTTAAGAGATGTTTAATCGAAAAAAGATATTAAGTATTTGTCAATTTCGCGCTGATCAAGATCATAAAAATTTTTCCCTTCTTGATGTAATTTTTCTGCCAAAACTTTGCTTACAAATCTCCAGTGCCACGGTTCAAACTGATAGTATGTATTGCCCTCAGGATACGAAAGAATAAATCCGTACTTGTAAGCGTTGTCTAAAAACCACTGGTAAGCTGGAGTTTTCTCAAAATTTAAATAAGTTGTTCCGACTTCTGAAGTTGTAAAATCAAAAGCCGTGCCAAGCTGATGTTCTGAATAGCCCTGATCTGCGGAAAATTTGTTAGCGCCCGAGCCGTAAATCATCTTATACGATGATTTTAATTCAGTCTGCGTGCCAAAAGACCTGTAAGCTGAGATGATTTTAATGTCTAAATTGGCATTCTCTGCGGCTATTAACATTTCCTGTAGAAACTGCCATATTTTCTCATAGATTAAATAATCATCTTGAAGATCATAAGTGTATTTCGTCTCTATTTTAATGAAGGTTTTGGGTATGTAATTATCACTTAAAAAATAAACTTTAGAGTATTTTTTAAGCAACTCCGGGGCTGTCTGGCTTAATCTTTCTAAAATTCCTACCGTACCCTGAATGCCTTGAATTTGCGAGGCAAAAAGATTCATTCTATTCTTTTCTTGCTCATATTTTTGCTCAGAAACATCCCGTTCGGTTTTTGTTTTTTCAAGTTCTTCTTTGAGCGAATCAATAGATGTTTCAAGATTTTTTTTCGTTGAAACAAAATCCATCCTGGTTTTTAAGAGTTCATTCTCAAGAGCCAGCTTATTTTTTCTGAGCGAATAACTCCAGTATCCAAAGTATCCAATGGTCCCTATTAATAATATAAGTAAAAATATATATAATTTATTTTTCATCATTAAATAACTATATCACATAAATAATATTTTTTAGGAGAAAGCGAAGGAAGGTTTATCCTTCCGTAGTCCTGAGTTAATCGAAGGACGAAGGAGGGATGCTCGTTTGATTAATAGACCAATTATAGGCTCACGGTTCGAGGATTTTCGCCTCTTATGGCTTTATCAGCCATCATTATCTCACCCGGAATACCCTCAATCAAATCGTAATTTTTTAATTCATCAATGGTGATCCATTTATAATCAATGTTTTCAGAGTTAAGTTTAACTTCACCTGATTTCCATGCCGCATAAAAGCTCAGGGTAAGCACCGGAATATTGTCAGGACGGATAAAGGCGAGGTCTAAAAGGTATTTAATTTCCCCCATTTCAAGTCCCACCTCTTCTCCTATTTCTCTTCTTAAGGTATTTTCAAGAGCAAAATACCAAATGTTATTTTTAGTTGTCGGAGGCAGATTAATGTAATCGTCTATTTCAAGACCTCCGCCTGGCACTGTCCATCTTCCTGGCCACACTTTTTTATCTAGTGCTCTCTTCGTAATCAAAAACTTACCATCTTTATAGATAATTGCAGTGGCTACTACTCGATGAAGTTCTCTGTTTTCAATATTTGTCATTTTTCTATTCTATATTATCCATCCGAAGCTATCAATAGCGAAGGAGGACCAAAAAACCCTGTCTGTCAGTAGGTGGACGGCGGAGCAGAGGCGATTCTTATTAGTCCTGGTGGTCAAACTATGTCAAAATTCATTTTATAGGTTTACAATAATTTAATTTGTAATATAATTAATAAAGGCAAACGCCTTAATAATTAATTAATTAAAAAAAGTATGGCAAGAAAAACGAATTCTGCGTTTATGAAGCCAATGAACATCAGTCCTGAATTGGCTGCAGTAGTTGGCAAAGGACCAATGCCCAGATCGCAAGTTGTCAAAAAACTCTGGGTTTATATCAAGAAGCACGATCTTCAAGATAAAAAGGATAAACGCAATATCAACGCCGACGAAAATTTAAAAGCAGTGTTTGGTGGCAAAAAAACTGTCAACATGTTTGAAATGACAAAGCTTGTTTCAAAACATCTTTCCTAAATCGACTTTTTGATTCTCTGGGAATAGGAAACAAAAATCCGCTTTTTATAAGCGGATTTTTGTTAAATCATATGCTCCCCCTATTGAACGCTTTGTCCATCCGAAGCTTTTTTACCATCCGTAGCTTTAGCGAAGGATGGGGCGTAGGAGGACCTGCCCTGAGTGGTTCGACAAGCTCACCACAGCGGCCTATCGAAGGAGCCTGTCCTGAGCCTGTCGAAGGGTTAGAACTTGTTCAACAAATTATTGCATCTGAAACTGATTTAAAAATTGACGAGTATAAGGGCCAACAAAACCCGTACCTTTTGTTAATTTCCAAGGCGCTAAAATATACGAAGGGTATTTTTCTTGGAATTTAATTACTGCTTGTTTTGTAATAGAGCCGAAATAACCAGTTGCCGCAACTTTTGAATTCCAAAGACCTTCGTTAATTAATATACTCTGCAACGCTAAAACATCTTTTCCCTTACTGCCTATTGTAAAATTTTTCTGCCACAAGGTTGAAGAATAAATAATAATATCTTCTTGAATATTATATAAACCACCGACGTATCCTATTTCTGTGACATAAACTTCGGAGTCAAACAAATTAGAAAGGTCTTCGGAAACAGATTTTAATTCTTCTTTATTAAATTTAAGACTTGGGTTACGGTTCCATTTTGGATAGCGGTGAGAAAAAATATTTTCAGGATCATCAATGGAATTTTTTGTAATTGCAAAAAGATGAACTTCATCGTTGATGCTTTGTTCTTTTTCTGCCGTGGCAGAAAAAGCAGTAAGTTTAATGGGATAATAAAGATAGTCGGATTTAAAATGATAACTAATCGGTGTAACGCTGATTTTTTCCTTACCCACTTCAATTTTATCAAAAGCAAAATAAGTGATATTTCTTGCCATATAATTCTCGAGGGCACTTCTAAATTCGTTAGTAATCTGTAATTCTTTTATTCCTAAATCCTTTAACTGTTCCCATTTAAGAAATTCATCTAAATTATTAATTTTGACCACATTAATATCATGAGCGCCAATCTTTTTATGAAAAGTTATAACAGCTGCTGGTTCTCCGCCCTGAGGAGCGGTTAGATTCTTTCCGCCGAAACCAGTTTCTCTTAAATCGCTCAATTTTTGGTTCATTATCTCAACTAATTTTTCAAATGATTCAAATTTGGCCTCATCAACCTTAGTTGGATTATCTGGCAATGGAATAATTCTTAAAACAGAGGCACCCTCTTGATCCGCAGTAATATCTGTTGAAAGAATTAATATTTCCTCTTCTCCATTCCAGGCAGCGATAGCATTTTGATTTGATTCTTGAAGGTTAACATCGGGAGGCCAAACTGGTATCATTCCCATATCTGCCTTAGTTAAAATAGGCATACCTAACGATAATAAAATTGCAATTATAATGTATTTTTTCATATTTTTGTTTCTTTAATTATTATATTACTCTATTCTACCAAAAAACCGCCCATCCGCCAGATGGCAGAGCGGGGGCGATTTTAATAATTATAAATATTTATAGAGTTTAATGTTTGATTGATTGAATTCACAAGCCTTTTAGTAAACCAAATCGTAAAGATTATAGATATTATAGTCAGGATTAAGGCGGCAATACCGATTTTTTTTGATTTGCTGTCTCTCTGTCTCAAATATTTCCACACATACCAAAATCCGAAAGGTGGCAAAAGTAAACTGATGGAATATACGGTTATCTGCCTTGATAACGATACTGAAAGAGATTTATTTCTTTGTGGTTTTCCGCAATTTGGACATGCCAAGGCCTCATCAGATATCTCGTGTCCGCACTCTTTACATTTTATTAGCGCCATATATTTTTATTAGCTTGCCCTGAGCCTGTCGAAGGGTTAGAGCCTGTTTTAGTACTGACGATACTATCATTTTCAACAAGCCAAGAAGTAAATAAGACAAAAAAAGCACCTAGGGGGATAATTGAAAAAATATAGAAAAGTTCCGGGCGGGACAAAGTCATAAAGAACATTAATAACGAAAAAATCATCGCAAATAATCTTTTTGACCCCGTTTGAGTACCCACTCTGGTTATATATACCTTTTTCCATTTTCTGTTATTAGCTATTACCCAACTTATAGCCAAAATAAGTAGCTGAAACAATATTTCGCCCAATAAATCCGATGTATTATTCTTAGGAAATGGGTAATAACCAATCTTAAACAGAATAAAAATAATCAAGGCCAATCCGCCAATGATCAATTTGACTATCGTCCTAAAGGAAGCATTCTTTAGTTCGGGTATCTTCTTTTCTGCCAAAAAGTTCTTTATTAGTACTAAGATATCAATCTGAACGTATAAAAAACCAACCAAGTAGAAACCTGGAAATAATATTGAAAATGAAGAACTATAAGCCCTAAACGCATAATAGAGAATGGAACCAAATATCTGCAAAACAAAAAAAGCGGCAATAGCGCCGAAATAAGATTTAACTCGCACATCAGATAAATATTTTATCCGTTGTTCATTCTCTATTTCTTTTTGAATCTCTTTTGGTAATTCTTTTCCTTGCATATTATTTATCTTATCAAAAAACCGCCTCAATAAAAAGGTGGTTTTTTGCTTAGCTCTAAGGGATAGGCGATGCTTGCCCTGAGCTTGTCAAAGGGTTAAAACCTTTTTAGAAACGCTGATGCTATTGGACGAAGATGTTCCGGAAGGTGTCGGTATTGCCACTCACATTCCTCGGCGACATTTGCGGCTTCGGCAGCGGCGACAGCGTAGTCGGCGGCATGGAAAGCGTGACTGGCAACATGGGCGGTTGCGGCAGCGTGACCGGCTGCGCGCGCGGCGGCGCGAGCCGTAGTATGATCAGCGTCGCGAGCAGCGGCGTGGGCGGCAAATGCGGCAGCACGGGCCTCGCCCATAGTTATCTTATCACGCACCCAAGCTCGCCCTGCTTTGATAGCTTTCCGAGGCCGGTTATCTTCTGGGTATTCTTTTTCGAAGTATGGAAGTACATGTTCGGCACAGTCAGTGGCCCAGAGCACCAACGACCTGTGATCTTGCTTATTGAGCTTCGTTTTCTGTGAGTCTTTATTATTTGTCATGATTTTGATGCTCCTCGGGCTCCGAACCTATCTGAAGTTGGCTGGGGCTATGCGACGATGTTAGAACCTGTTTTGATCAACTTTCTTTCCCTTCTCGCTCGCTATAAATTATATTATTCAGAAAAGAATCAATCGCTTGTTTTATATACGGAATTGTATTTTGTGGTAAATTATTAAGTTCAAACCAACTCAAATCATCGCACTTATCGGGCTCCATAATTTTGGGTTCACCTTGCCATTTCTTAGTGGTAAAGAAAAAATCTATCACCTCATCATTTGGTATTTTCCTATTCATTATATGAACTAATTCTAAATCTGTCGGGTCTACAATTATATCTATTTCTTCTTTCGCCTCTCTAG
>Ga0315289_10002603_pt1 | contig 27612 bp, 21 predicted proteins | sample YL17G11_40_MG_FD_203452 | JGI IMG/M metagenome (GOLD analysis project Ga0315289, IMG submission 203452) | Sediment microbial communities from Yellowstone Lake, YNP, Wyoming, USA - YL17G11_40 | ecosystem: Environmental > Aquatic > Freshwater > Lake > Sediment | place: USA: Wyoming | collected...
CCCGGCGCGGCAAGCATATCTTCTGCGAGAAGCCCATTGCGCGCACCCTCGCCGACGCCCGGCGGGCGATCGCGGCCGCGGGCAGCGCGGGCGTGCGCCTGATGGTGGGCCATGTGCTGCGGTTCTTTCCGGAATATGCCGAGGCCAAGCGCTTGCTCGACGAGGGCATCGTAGGGCGGCCGGCGGTGGCGCGAACCACTCGCAACAGCGGCCATCCGCGCACTGCCGGCGACTGGTTCGCGGACCCTGACATGAGCGGGGGCGTGCTGGTGGATATGGTCATTCACGATTTTGATTTTCTGCGATGGTGCTTTGGCGCGGCCGAACGCGTTTACTGCAAGGCGCTGACCTATCGCGGCCCCGAGCTGACGGATTACGCGCTGGCGACGGTGCGTTTCAAGAGCGGGGTCATCGCCCACATCGAGGGCAGTTGGGCGCATCCGCCGGGAACCTTCTTCACCAAGCTCGAGATCGCAGGTGACAATGGCTTGCTGGAATACGACAGCCAGGCGGCATCGCCGCTCCAGGTGTGGAGGAAGGCGGTGGGAGATGAGAGGGCGCCCGGCGTGGTGGTGCCGGAGAGCCCACTCGCTGAAAGCCCCTATCAGATGGAGGTCCGCGAGTTCGTGGACAGCGTGCGCACCGGCCGCCAGCCGAGTGTCACGCCGCAGGATGCATATGACGCGCTGGAGCTCGCGCTGGCGGCGCTGGAGAGCTCGCAGCGCGGGGAGGCGGTGACGCTGCCGCTGGCTGAAAGTCCATAACAGGAGATGGATCCACAGATTAACACAGATTGACACAGATTGCGGCCGCGGGGCAGATAGTCTCCGGCGCTCGCATCCCTCCATCTGCGAAATGGCTAGGGCCGATTGACCGGCCCGCCACGTCCCTAGGCGGGCCGGGCCCGCCGGGATGGCGGCGGCTCTTGGCCGCCTAGCCAGCGGCCCGGAGGGCCTAGCCGTCTGTGCAATCTGCGGATGCTGGTAACACCGGAGGATCGAATGGTCAGGATCGGCATTTTGAGCTTTGCGCACATGCACGCGGGCAGTTACGCGCGCTGCGTCAAGCGCCTGCCGAATGCGGAGCTCGTGGGCATCGCGGATACGCGTCAGGCGCGGGGCAAGGAGATGGCGGCGCGATTCGAGACCCAATTCATGGGCCGTGACGAGCTGCTGGAGAAAGCGGACGCGGTGATCGTGACCGCCGAGAACGCCAAGCACGCCGCGTGGGCGCTGCCGGCGGCGAGGGCGGGCAAGCACGTGCTGTGCGAGAAGCCCATCGCGGCCGGTGTGGCGGACGCAAAACGCATTATCGGGGCCTGCGAGCGAGCGAGGGTGAAACTGGGTATCGCGTTTCCGTGTCGCTACCTCCCCGGCGTGGGCCGGCTGAAGGCGCTGTGCGATTCCGGTGAGCTCGGCGACTTCCTCGCCGCCAAGGGCACCAACCGCGGGAGGATGCCCGGCGGGTGGTTCACGCGCAAGCGGCTGTCCGGCGGTGGGGCGGTGCTGGATCATACCGTGCATGTGCTGGACCTGATGCGCTGGATGCTTAAGGCCGAAGTAATCGCCGTCTATGCCGAGGTGGACCGGCTGATGCATGACATCGAGACCGATGACTGCGGCACTCTTACCATGACCTTCGATAACGGCGTCTTTGCCACCCTCGACCCGAGCTGGTCGCGCCCCAAGAGCTATCCGACGTGGGGCGACGTGACCCTTCAGATTGTAGGCACCAGGGGCGTGGCCGCGGTTGACGGCTTCGGGCAGAAGATGGATGTTTACGATGACCGCCGCGGCACCAGCTCGTGGAACTACTGGGGCTCTGATCCCGACCTCGGCCTGATCGCCGATTTCGTTGACGCGGTGGAGAAAGACCGCCCCTTCGACATCACCGGCACCGATGGCCTGCGCGCGCTTGAGGTGGCGGTTGCCGCCTATCGCTCGGCTGAACTGAGGCGGGCGGTCAAGCTCGAGGAGATTCGCTAGTCCGGCAGCGCGGCCGTCTGACCGCGCGAGGAATCGCGGCTCGCCTGAGGCGAGTGAACTTCAGCGCTTGCGCGCCTCTGGCGCGAAGTCGCGCCCGATTGTGCTCAGTAGCTCCCGTACTTGTGCACGAGCTCCATCACGCGCCGGTACTGCTCGAAGCTGACGTTGCTGGGCACCGAGTGGTCGGAGTGATAGATGTAGCCGCCGCCGCGCTTGGCAAACGGGATCTTGGTGCTGATCTCGCGCTCGATGACACTCGGGTCCGGGTGCGCCATGGCGCGCACGTCAATGCCGCCAAAGAGCGCGAGCACGTCGCCGAAATTCTGCTTCAGCTCGATCAAGTCCATCCCCGACTTAACCTCCAGCGGTTGCAGGCAGTCGAGCCCCGCCTCGATCAATTGCGGCGCCAGCGCGCGCACATTGCCGCAGCTATGCAGAATCGTGGGCAGCCCCTTGCGGTGGCAGAAATCATATAGGCGCTTCTGCGAGGGGAATTCGAGCTCGCGAAACGCGGCCGGGGAAAACAGCGTCGCCTTGCGATACCCCAGGTCATCGTACATGAAGGCGCCGTCGAACTGAAAGCCGCGCGCCATCATCTCTTCGCAGCCGGTGATGACCAGGTACACCGTGGTCTCGAACATGTCCTTGACCCATGCCGGGTCTTCGGCGATCGCCAGCAGCAAGTGGTCGGAGCGAACGATGCCCTGGGTGCGGTCATAGCCAATCGCGCTGCTGTAAACCACGAACGCGCCGCGCTCGCGCGCCTCGCGGTTGGCCTTGAGGGCGTTCTCCCAGTCCACGCGCTTGTCGTTCCAGGCCAGGCGCGGCTTGTATTGCTCCCAGACGCGGCGGTTCTTGATAGTGAAGTCAATCAGCTCGGGAGTTGATTCGTGGTCCTTGAAGGTGCGCCGGGTGTTGCCGTTGGCGTCGCGGCAGATGGTATAGGTGTCGGTCTCCTCCAGCGTTTCGTGGGGTAGCTGAAAGGAGATATCGGGGCCCTGGCCGACAAGCTCGTCATAGCCGAAGTATGCGCCCGGCGACTGGTCCTGGGGCAGGCCTTCCTGGTGCCAGCGATTGACGGTATGGCCCCACGGGCTGTCGTGGATGGGGACGCGATCGGCTTCTTGGTGACTGAGTGCAGCCAGGTAACGCTCGCGCGCGGTCATAGATGACTCCTGTCGCGTGTGGTGCGTGATGATAGCATTCGCGCTGACGCCTGGCAAGCAGCGTGCTTCGATCTTGACATCGCGCGCGAAGTGCGCCAAACTATCGCTGCACGGATGACGGTTTCGAGTGACTGCCAGTGCCCAGGCCCAACCCTGGCAGCCGCCGGCGAGTAAGGGATGCGCAGCAAAGGGGATGGCATGAGCCGCGTTCGCTTGTTCCTCGTGTTGAGCTTGCTGGAGGACCCCAGGTGCTTCGTACAGCGGGCGGCGCAGCAGGCGCCGTTTGAGGTCGAGGGCAAGGTCGCGCCCGAGAACCTGGTGCGCTCTTACCCGGTGCGCGATGTCGCGGCCGGCGCGTTGCAGCGACTTGGCTATGTGGTCACATTCGACGGCAAGCATTACCGCGCGCAGGCAGCTTCCGCGTCAACGCCGTCTTCCGCGCGATAAGAGCAAGCAGGCAGCGGGCTGCCAGGCGTCGAATTGGAGCAGGGGGGAACGGTGTGCGCGGCGGCCGCAGTCAACGGGTGAGCGATCGGCCGCCCGCATAGTGCGCGTCTCGCCGCGGCGACCTGCCGCAGCGATGAATTCGCTCGCACCCGCGAGGGCGTCAGTCCTCGGCGACGATCACAGCATCAGCAGTGGAGGGTCAAATGCTCAGAGTCGCAGTGGCAGTCTTGGCAGTGCTCGCAGCAATGGTCACCGCAATCGCGCCGGCGGCGGCGCAGCTCGGAATCCCCTCGCCGGTGCCGCTGCCGGGGGCGGGCCAGGTTGCGCCCTCGGTCTCGTACATCTGGTACGAGCCGCGGCGCGCTGAGGTGGAATCGGGGCGGGGGCTGGAGGCCGCCGCGGTGTTCCGTTTCCTGGGCCCGGTTCGGGGGCGAATCCAGTACGCCTGGCCGCAGTCGGGCAACTACTCCAACCTCGGGCTGGCCGCGGTCATCGGTTGGGGCGGCCCCATCTACCTCGGCGCAGGTTACGAGCGCTCCAGCGGCCGCGAGACATTTCCCGTCGCGCGCGACCTAAGCGAGTCCCAGCCATATGCCTTCGTCGGCTTGACGCAGAAGTCAACGCTGTACGCGCTCATCTTCGAGGCCGAGCGCAGCTTCGGCGACGAACTGGAAGGCACCACCCTCAAGGCCGGCGTCAGCATGTCGTGGTGAGATGCGGTCGGGCGAGGGTGACAAGCCCTGGGTCAACGCGACGCGGCAAAGCGCGGATTAGGGTCGTAGGCGCGGTTCGCGACTGGGTATGACTGTTTTAATTGGGATTCGAACGGCACCGAGAACCCCTCTCCCTTTTAGGGAGAGGCCGGGTGAGGGTGGGTTGGTGGGGTGAGCGCCTCGCCTGCCGATTATTTCGCAGCCGGGACGGCTGCGCCACGATTTCACCCTCACCTTACATCCTCCCCCTGGAAGGGGGAGGAGTCAACCCGCCCTATCCCAACTTTTCGCGGTGACACCCTCGCGACGTGTCCTGAGCCGAGTCGAAGGAACCGCCCCTACCGGCCTGCCGAACCTGCGTGATCCTCATAAGAGCGGAGAACGCGTTTCCAGCTTTGCTTAGTTTCCATCGCGCTCCAGCCGCTGGCGGCGATAATCCAGGTTCATTGGCGACTGGCGCAGAGGCTGGGGCAGCAGCTCGACCCCGGGGAATACTTCAAGGTGCACCACCGACCGCTTGAGGATGAGCGCCGAGGCGCTGATGCCCGCGCCGCGCAGCCGTAGGACATATCCCGCGCCCGGGGTTTCCTCGCGGTCACGCCGGGCATGATAGAGGCGGCCCAGGAAGTGCTCGGCATCGCGAATCGTGACGCCAACCCCCGGCAAGTCCTTGCCGATGGCGTCGGCCGCATAACTCCGCAGCAGCCGCGGCCACAAGCGGCGGAAGAGGTCGGGCCGACAGAATAGGTCTGCGGCCACGATGGAGTTGCCGTTCGCGACCACCACGCCAATGACATTGGGCGCGACCGCCGGAATGTTATCGAGCTTCGCGATATACGGCTCCAGGTCGCGCTGCACCTCGCGGCTCTCGTAAACCGACTTGAGCGCCCCGGTGGCGCTGGGCGCGCCCAGGCGCGTCTGCTCCCGTGAGACCTCCGCCCACACCTCGGACTGGTTCTGCTTGAGGCGCACGGTCTTGCGCACCGACATCGGCGTGACGGCGCTCATGCTGCGAAACTGGGCGCCGGGCGCGACCGAGGTCCAGCGATGCGCCTCGACACAGAACACCGGGATTGTTGCCTTCGAGCGCGGGGCCAGCAGAAGGTCCTCGCTCAGGGTGCGGTCCTGTTTCGCCCCGCCGATCATCTCGCTTGCCATGAGGAAGACGTGGCTGTCGGAGCGGTTGATCGCCACCACCTCGTTGACCGAACCATGGCCGACTTCCTCGATGATGAGCAGGCCGCGGTTCAATGCTTCGTCCATGGTGAGAACGGGGCCGAAATCCGCGATGTGTGATACCGAGACCGGAAAGACTACGAGGTTGCCGTATGAGCGAGGCGCGAGAACGGTAGCGGAGCGCAGCAGCGCCGTGAGAGGATCGTCATACGCGATTTCCGGCTTCGGCGCCGGCATGGGCGTCGGCTCGATGCGCGCCATCAACTGGGGCGCGGCGCTCGCCGCCGTTGACCACAACACCAGCGCCCCTGCCGTGACCGCGAGGGCCAGCGCTGCGCAGGCGCCAACCCATCTCAGGCATTTCTTAGCCCAGTGCAACTTCATCTCCGTCTCCTTTTCGCTCGCCGCCGGCGCGGGTGCGATCAACGGGCGCGGCCCAAGAGGCGGGAAAGCCCCCGGCGAATCCGGCGCCGGCGGAGCGCTCTGTTCACCGAGGAATTTGACTTTCAAGAGGCGGAAAAAGTTCCAGGGAACAGGCGGCCAGCGGCAGCCATCAAGTTCGGCCGCCCCCGACCACATGCGCCAGCCAGGCGCGCACACCTGGCTGACCACTGGATTTGGTGGGACAGCCGTACGCCGCCGCACGAGCGGCCAGAGACTCCGCCGAGCCTACTTCGCCGACGCCTTCGTCCGCCGAAGCGGCACTTCGTCGCCTGCGAAGGCGGAAGCAGCTCCGGCTGCGAAGGCTGAAAGCGGCTACCTCTCTCGCGAAGGCGGATGGCGCGTGAATCTCGGCGGCTACCACCCGGGGATGATGAAGTCCACTCGCGGCATGAGAAGAAACGGTAACGCCGGGGCGCCGGGGACGGGAATGGGCGCGAAGACGGGGCGGAGGGTGAAGGAGCTTATCAGAAACGGAGTCACGGGCTGGGGCGGATGCGCGACGATGACCAGCGGCCAGTAGGGCCTCGCCGAGCCGAAAGCATAGGGCTGATAGCCCGCAGGGATTACCCCGACCACGGCGGAGGGGTGGGCGCTCACCTGCGGATGCTTGAAGTGGCTTACGATTTCCCGCAGCTCGGGGTCGGCGAGGGTGAGAATCTTTCCCGACTCGGAGGGCGGCGCCGTGTCGGCGAGCGCGTTGTAGAGGCCGGCGTTAGGTGGGCACGGTAGCGCATCAGATCCGGCCGCCGCCGGTGCTCCTGCTGCCCAGCAGGCCAGAAGCAAACCGAGGACGGCGAGCGATAACACAGCCCTCATGCTTACCGTCCTTGCCCCCCTACCCGCGTCGCGCCTTGCCCGCGCCGGAGGGTCATCGTCTTCCTGCGGCCCGGGATTCGGCTACTATTTGTCCGGCGCCGGTTGGCTGCTCTCATCGCTGTCCTTGGAAACCGCGCCTGGCTGCGAGGGGCGAGCCTTGCTGCCGCTGGCCTGGTTTTGGCCCTGGGTCGGCTTGCTCCGCGCCCACGGAAAGGCAGGGCTCTCACCCGGCTGGAAGGTCATTGGCGGTTCCTTCGGCGGCAAGAACAGCATCCCGGAGATGGTGTTCTCGTAATCCGGGTTGGGGGTGAAAGTGTATCTGCCCCGAGGCCGCGGCGGGACGATCCAGTGCGGATACCAGTAAGCCGGCCAGTAGGGATAGGAGTAAACGACATAGGACGGCGGCGCCACTATCAATTGCCAGTACCAGGTGCCGGCGACAGGGTCCCACGCCCACCGGCCCGGATACTGCGGCTCCAAGATCACGAGCGCCGGCGAAGGATGCAGCGGCGCCGCCGGTTGCGCGACGCCTGGAGATGCGTTAGCAGCCACTGCGGCCTGGTTTGAGTTGGTCGCAGTGCCCGTGCCCTCGCACCAGGCGGCAGCTACCGCGAGAACTGCCCCCGCGACTGCGAAGAATGCAAATGCCGCCATGCGCTGCTTCATATCACACCTCCGCGGGTCCGCGCGCGGCCGCAGACTCACCGCCTCGAACAGCGCCGTCGCCCGCGCGCACTCGCGCTGCGGACCTGCACTTCAATAATACCCCACTTGAGCCCAAAGTCAAGTGGCAGTGTAGGGCCATCGCATCCCTATTCCCCGCTCTCCGCGCTCACACCCCGCCCTGGCGCCGCTTTGGCGCCGCCAGATAATGCGTGAGCCGGCGTTGCGCCTGAGCGCGCGGTTATGCTAGAATCGGGCGTGCGGGCTGACCGCGGCGCGAGTGTCACGCCTCACGGGAATCTTCTTATGGTTCTCGCCGACCGCCAGTCGCCCCCATAGATCCTCTGCGGAGGTGTCGCCTTATGGCCGAGAAAAAGCCGAAATCGCCGCCCAAACTTGCCGTAGGCGAATTGGCCAAGAACCTTTACCACTACCATAATGTGGAGCACCTTTCGGACGCCCATGTCAAGGAGCGGGCGCTGGCGTTTGGCCAGTGCACCGAGTTCGGCAATTACAACTTCGTCTCCAATGTGCGCAACCGCAGCGCGGGGTCAACGGTCTATCTGGGCAGCGAGAAGGTGCTTCAGCCGAGCCTCAGCGCGCGCCAGCGGGAGATCCGCGACAAGGTCTCCGATACGCTGCGCAACTTGCAGCGCTATCTTGATCGCACGCGGCTCGTGTGCATCGAGCGCACCATGAGCAATAACGACACCTTCTGCCCCCATTGCACCATGTACGTGTCGGTGTACGCCAAATATGCGGTGCAGATCGCGTACATGTGGGGGGAGACCCTATCCGCGTATCGGCCGACCGAGCCCGGGCCGGATTTTCACTGGATCTGCGTGCCCGAATGGCCGGAGCAAGAGCGGCAGATACTGGTGTTCCCGGAGGACGGGGTGACTTTCGTCTTGGGCTCGGATTACATGGGAGAAGCGAAGAAAGGTTTCCTGCGGATGGCGATGTGGGCGGCGAAGCAGGAGGCGATGTTGGGGGTGCACGCGGGGGCGAAGATGGTGCAGGCGCGGCAGCCCGACGGCAAGATGCGCCGCTACAGCATGCTGCTATTTGGGCTTTCCGCCACCGGCAAGACCACGCACTCGTGCCACGACCACGGGCTGTGCCACGACGGGGAGACGATGGATGTGGTGCAGGACGATGTCTGCTTCTTGTGCGAGGACGGCAGCGCCTTAGGCACTGAGCGCGGCTTCTATCTGAAAACTGAGGGGCTGGATCCTCACGGCCAGCCGCTGCTGTACCAGGCGGCGACGCAGCCGGACACGATCTTCGAGAACGTGATGGTGGACTGCGAGGGCAACGTTGATTTCGACGACGAAACCCTGACCAGCAACGGGCGGGGGGTGGTGCAGATGGCGAGCCTCGCGCCCTATGCGAGCGACTCGATCAACCTGCCGCCGGCGGAGGAGACGGACGGCCTGATGCTGTTTTTCATCACGCGGCGCAACACGGTGCTGCCGATGCTGGCGAAGCTGACGCCGGAGCAGACGGCGCAGGCGTTCATGCTCGGCGAGTCGGTAGAAAGCTCGGCGGGGGATCCGCGGCGGGCCGGGGAATCGGTGCGCGTGGTGGGCACCAACCCCTTCATCGTCGGCGACGAAGCAGCGGAAGGCAACTGGATGTACGAATTCATCCGCAGCCACCCCAATGTCCAGGGCTATCTGCTCAACACCGGCGGCGTGGGGGAGATCCGCGAGAAGCAGCCCGATGGCAGCTATCGCGTCAAGCGCGAGGTGACGCGAATCCAGATCCCGCAGACTTCGGCGCTGTTCCGGTCGGTGGTGCGCGGCAGCGTCAGATGGACCACCGAGCCCCACTTCGGCATGACCGTGCCGGAGGAGGTCGAGGGGGTGGACATCCGCAAGTTCGACCCCGCGGCATTCTACTCCCAAGAGGAGATCGAGCGCTACGTGGCCGAGCTCAAGCAAGAGCGCCGGCAGTACCTGGAGAAATACCCCGACCTCGACCCGCTGGTGGCGAAGGCGGAATGAGCTCGCCGGTGACGTTCTGAGCAGCCAGACCCAGGAGCCGTGCCGTGAGCCTTGAGGGATGGGTGGCGTTGAGCAAGGCGGAGCTGCGGCCGGCGCAGGCCCTGGCCCTGCTGGAACGTTTCGCGTCGCCTGAGGACCTGCTGGCGGCGTCACCTGCGGAGTGGCGCGCGGTGTGTCCGCTGGCGCCGTCGGAGGAGCGCCGGCTGCGCGAGGCGGCACGGGCGGTGGTCGAGCCGGACCTGCGCAAGCTCGAAGAGCTGGGCGCTCACCTCCTGACCATCCGCGATTTCCACTACCCGGCCCTGCTGCGACAGATCCACGGGCCGCCGCCGGTGCTCTATATCCGCGGTGAGATCCGGGAGTGTGACCACCGAGCGGTGGCCATCGTGGGCACGCGCCGGGCGAGCCCCTACGGTCGCTTGGTGGCGGAAACGCTGGGGCGTGAACTGGCGGCGGCAGGGGTGACCGTGGTGAGCGGCCTCGCCCTGGGCATAGATTCCGCCGCCCACGAGGGGGCGCTGGCGGCGGGACGCACGATCGGCGTCGCAGCGTGCGGCCTCGATGTTACTTACCCACCCAGCAATCACGCGCTGATCGCTCATGTTGCAGCGCAAGGCGCCGTCATCACCGAGTTCCCCCTGGGGGCCAGGCCCGAGCCCTGGCGCTTCCCGGCCCGCAATCGAATTATCAGCGGCATCGCGCTCGCCACCGTGGTCGTCGAGGCGCCGGAGGGCAGCGGGGCGCTGATTACGGCGGACCACGCGCTCGACCAGGGGCGGGAGGTCTTCGCGGTGCCCGGGGCGGTGAACACGGTGCAGAGCCGGGGCACGCACTTGCTCATCAAGCAAGGCGCCAAGCTGGTGGAGAGCGTGGACGACATTCTGGAGGAGCTCGATCTTCCGGCGGCGCCCAAGATCGCGGAGCCGAAGGTGGACGACCTGTCGCAGACGGAGCGAGATGTGCTGGCGCTGCTGACGCTGCACCAGAAAGACGTGGATTCACTGATTGATGAAACGCGGCTGCCCTCCTCGCAGGTCAATGTCATCCTGACCATGCTGGAGCTGCGGGGCCTGGTGCGGCGCATGCCGGGCAACAATTTCGTGCGCGTGCACTGAAGGGAATCAACCGCCCAAGCGGCAGAGAGTCATTGTCTGCCGCGGATTTGCGCCAATAGACGCCGGTCGGCAATCCGCAAGATAACGCAGCATCGCCCCTCTCGCTGCACCGCATGGTGAGATCGGCCCGCGGTGAAGGTCTTCCCGCGTCCCGACGCGAAACCCAGTTGCCACATGCCGCGCCCGGAGGTGAATGGTGGTTAATCGCTGGCCCTCGCTTGCCCGCCGTTGTGCCTGGCTGTTGCTGGTGGCCGTCGCCTGGGTATGCCTGCTGCCGCCGGTGGTGGCGCAGCAAGCCGCGCTGCAGACGTACATGGTGCCGATGCGCGACGGGGTGCGCCTTGCCACCGACGTGCGCGCGGGCAAGGGTGATGGCCCCTGGCCGGTGGTGCTGCTGCGAACGCCCTATGGCAGGAAGAGCATGCCCCAAGGCCTCGAGGATTATGCGATCGTGATGCAGGATGTGCGAGGCCGGTTCGATTCGGAGGGTCATGCGCTTGCGTTCTTCGACGACGGGTGGGGGGAGCACCAGGATGGCCTGGACACCGTGAAGTGGATGCTGGCGCAGCCGTGGTGCAACGGCAAGATCGGCACCAGCGGCGCCTCCGCGTTGGGCATAACACAGACCCTGCTGGCGGGCGCCAACCCGCCCGGGGTGCTGTGCCAGCATATCGTGGTCGCGTGCGGCAGCATGTACCATCATGCGGCATACCCTGGGGGCGCGTTTTGCGAGAACCTGCTCGCGGGCTGGCTCGAGGCGACCAAGTGGCCGGAGGACAATCTGAAGCTGATGCTCGCCCACCCGTTCTACGATGAGCTGTGGCAGCAAGCGGATTCCATCGCGCGCTTGCAGGAGCAGCCGGTGAACATCCCGGCGGTGCACGTCGGCGGGTGGTTCGACATCTTCACCCAAGGAACCCTTGATAGCTTCGTCGCGCGCAGCGGGATCGCCCACAACCAGTGGCTGGTCATGGGGCCGTGGCCGCACGGCATCAAGCGTGAAGTGGGGGAACTGGTTTTTCCGCCGAATGCGGTGCAGGTTCCCAAGCTGGCGAGCGATATCGGCATCTGGCTTGATTTCTGGCTCAAGGGCAGCGACAATGGCACCGCGCAGATACCGCGCGTGCAGTACTATGTCATGGGGGCGTGCGGCGAGGAGGGCGCTCCGGGAAATGAATGGCGCACCGCCGAAACCTGGCCAGTCACCGCCACGCTCACCGAGTTTTTCTTGGGGCCGGATGGGCAATTGCTGCGCGAAGCGCCGGCCGCGGCGGGCACACTGACCTACGAATACGACCCCGCAAAGCCGGTGCCCACGCGCGGCGGCGCCAATCTGATGGTGGCGGCCGGGCCCATGGACCAACGCGGGCTGGAGAAACGCTCGGACGTGCTGGTGTTCTCTACTCCTCCGCTAGAGCAGCCCGCGGAGGTCACGGGCCGCGTCACCGTTCGCCTGTGCGCGTCGAGTTCGGCTCGCGACACTCTGTTTACGGCGAAGCTTTGTGACGTCTATCCCGATGGGCGCTCGATGCTGCTACGTGATGGCGCGCTGCGCGCGGCGTGTCGGGAATCGTTCTCGAAGCCCATGCCGCTGGAGCCGGGCAGGATTTACCAGTTCAACATAGACTTAGGTTCGACTAGCATTATCTTCAACAAAGGGCATTGCATCCGGGTGGATATCTCATCGAGCAATGCGCCTCGGTTTGCGGTGCATCCGAACGTGTGGGGCGAGGGCGCGCCGCAGGTGGCCACGCAGACGGTTTACTGTGGGGGTGAGCGCGCCTCGGCGGTGATCTTGCCGGTGGTCGCGCACACGAAGTAGCAAGCCGTGTGGCTAGCAGCCGAGATGGCTGCCCACTATGGGAAAGGGTAAGCGCGAAGTGCCATGACAGAGCCAGGCGTACCAACGCAGCCGGGCGACGATGCCTTCGTCCGCCAAAGCGGTACTTCGTCGCCCGCGGAGGCGGAAGCCGTGCGCCCATCGTGCGCAAGAGTGACGGAGGTGTCGGGCGAAGCGGCTGCGAGCGCAAAGCCCGAGGTTGACATCGGCGGGTGGGTCAAGGCGGGGTGGGACCTGTTCGCCAAGAATATCGGTCCCGCTATTGGCATCCCTCTGGTGGTGGTGGTACCAGCCATCGGCTCAGTCCTGGCGGGCTACTTCGGGTTCATCATCCTCGCGCTCCTGAGTGATCAGCACAAGCGCGGCGGCGCGCTGATCGCTACAGAGGTGATAGGGGTGGTTTTCGGGATAGGGCTGCTCATCTTGGCCCTGGCAATGCCCGCCCTTGAGGCCGGCACGTATGCGTGTTTTCTGGGCGGGATTCGCACGGGCAAGCTGACCGCCGCCAATCTGGGCGCCGGCTTTCGCCAGTGGTGGGCATGCACCTGGGTGACGTGGGTGATGGGGCTGGCGACGCTTCTGTGCCTGCCGTTGGTGATAATCCTCGTCGGGCTCCCGCTGCTATGCGGCGTCCACAGTTTGAGGTGGCTGGCGCTGTTTCGCATTGTGGACCAGGGGCGGGGCGGGATGGAGGCGCTGGCTTTCGCGTGGAACGCGATGCGCGGCCGCCTGTGGATGATGCTGCTGTTCACGTTCCTAATGGTGATATTGATGGCGGCGGGGGCGAGCGCGATGTACTTTGGGGTACTGGTGACGGCGCCCATCGGAGTGGCTGCGCTGGCGGCGGGATATGAAGCGATGAGCAAGCGAGCGCGAGGCGAAGCGTCTTGAGGGCGAGGTTCTTCGCCGGCGGCGCAGAATGACATGGCTAAGCAGCGAGGGAGGAACATGGGTAAGCGAACGAAGGGATCGAAACTGACGCGGCGGGAGTTTCTGAACAAGTCGCTGCGGACGGCGGGGACGGTGGGCATGGGGGCGGCGCTGCCCTACCTCGTTCCCGCGCGAGCGCTTGGGGCCGGGGGGGCGGCGCCGAGCGAGAAGATAACGCTGGGCTTCATCGGCGTCGGGGGCATGGGCAGTGGGCACCTGGGCGGGTTTATTAACCATCCGCGAGTAAAGGTGCTGGCGGTGTGCGATGTCTATGAGCCGCATCGGAGCCGCGCCCAGGCGCGGGTCGGGGAAGGATGTGCGGCGTACAACGATTACCGCGAGCTGCTGGACCGCGATGACATTGACGCAGTGCTCATCGCGACCCCGGACCACTGGCATGCGCTGACGAGCATTCACGCCTGCCAGGCGGGCAAGGATGTTTACTGCGAGAAGCCGCTGTCGCTCACGATCGAGGACGGGCGCGCGATGGTGGAGGCGGTGCGGCGCTACGGGCGCGTTTTTCAGACGGGCAGCCAGCAGCGCTCGGAGGAGAACTTCCGCTTCGCCTGCGAGCTCGTGCGCAGCGGGCGCATTGGAAAGCTGCACACGGTCCGCGTCGGCATCGGCGGCGGCCCGACCTCGGGGTGGGAGCCAGACACCGATCCTCCGCCGGGGCTCGACTGGAACATGTGGCTGGGGCCGGCGCCGTGGGCGCCATATAACCCGCTGCGCTGCATCTACAATTTCCGCTGGTTCTGGGAGTACTCGGGCGGCAAGATGACGGATTGGGGCGCCCATCATAATGACATCGCCCAATGGGGCATGGGCACCGAGGGCACGGGGCCGATCCACATCACGCCCGCCCAGTACACCTTGCCCGCCGATGGGCTCTACGACACCGCGACCACCTTCGAGATCGTCTATAAGTATGCTAACGGCGTCACCTTGATCACCTCCAGCGATGGGCACGGGATACGCTTCGAAGGGCCCGATGGCTGGGTGCATGTGGATCGCGGGTTCCTCGAGACCTTCCCCAAGGAGCTGATGCAGGAGGAGCTGGGGCCGGGGGATGTCCACCTTTACCGCAGCCCTGGGCATCACGAAGACTGGCTCAATTGCATCCAGACGCGGCAGCGCCCGATCTGTGACGTGGAGATCGGCTACAAGTCCATCGTGGTGTGCCACCTGGGCAATATCGCGATCCGCACCGGGCGCGCGCTGCGATGGGACCCCGCCAGCGAGCGCTTCGTGGGTGATGATGAAGCCAACCGCTGGATCAGCAAGCCCTACCGGGCGCCGTGGCATCTGTGAGAGGAGGATGAGGTGATCCGACCGAGCGTTTTTGCAGTAACCGTGCTGCTGGTCACGGCCGGCGTCTGCGTTCCCGTTGCTTTGGGGGCACCACCGGCTGGAGCGCTAGTTGAGCAGCTAAAGAGCCCGGATGTGACGACGCGCATGGCGGCGGTTGATGCCTTCAGCCAGTTGGGGGTGGACGTCGTCAGGCCGTTGTTCGACGTTATGGGCGGCGATAACCCCACCGTTGATCTGGCGGCGCGAATCGCGGTGGAGCGAATGGTGCACCGCGCGGCGGCGCCGGGGTCAGCGATAGACCGGGCGGAGCTGTCGCGGCGGCTGGTGGAGCAGGCGCTGGCGAACCGGCCGGTCGAGGTGCGCACCTTCGCGGTGAGAATGATCGCCTTCATCGGACACGATGAGGTGGTGCCGGCACTGGCCGGGCTATTGAAGGATCCCGCGATGGCGGAGATAGCGCGGTGGGCGCTGGTGCGCATACCAGGGCAGGCGCCAATGGAGGCGCTGGCGGCGGCCCTGCCCGGAGCGAGCGGGGAGCTGAAGATAGGGATTATCAATGCCCTGGGCGCGCGACATGAGGTGAGCGCACTGCCGGCGTTGGAGACCGCGGCCGATTCGGATGACGCGGCGGTTCGCGCCGCGGCGATGGACGCGATCAGTGGCATCCCAGGCGCCCGCTCGCAAGCCGTGCTGCGAGCGAGAATCGAGCGCGGCGCCGCGGCTGATAAAGCGGTGGCGTGGGACGCGTATGTCAAACTCGCGGAAGGACTGCTGGCATCGGGCAATCGGCCGGAGGCTGAGAAGGCATACCGCTTCATCTACGCAAACGGGCCGAACGTGCAGTTGCGGTGCGCGGGGATCGCCGGACTCGGAAAAACGGGCCGCGTGAAGGCTGTGCGCACGGTCCTGGATGCCCTGGCCAGCCGGGAGCGCGATGTGCGCGGCGCTGCGGTTGAGGCGCTGGTGGCGGCCCCAGGCGCGGAAGCCACCCGCGCCATAGCTCGACAGATGCTTGGCGCGCGCAGCGAGAGCAGGGTGCTGCTGGCCGAGATTTTGGGGCGCCGAGGGGATGCAGCCGCCGCCAGGGCGCTATCCATTGTCAGCCGTGACAAGGAAGAAGGGGCGCGCCTGGCGGCGACACGGGCGCTGGGCAAGATGGGCGACGCGGCGGCGGTGGCGCCCCTGGTGGCGCGGTTGCAGGATCAGTCGCGGGCTGTGCGCGAAGCGGCGGAGCTGTCGCTCGTTCGGGTCCCGGACAAAGCGGCGACGCGTGCTGAGATCGCGGCGATGGCCGGCGCATCAGAGCCGGTGCGCGCGGCATTGGTGCGAGCGCTGGGCGATCGCAAGGCTCCTTTCGCCATGCCGACGCTGGCGGCCGCCATGCGCGAGAGGTCGAAGGCGGTGCGCCTGGCAGCGCTGGAGGGAATTGCGGCTTCGGTGCGGCTGACGAACGCGGCGGTGCGAGCGCAGGTGGCGGAAATACTCGGCAAGGGCGACAAAGATGAGCGCCAGGCCGCGGAGGTCGCGCTTTCGCGGGCGCCGGTGTCGCTAATTGGCGCAGATGAGAAAAGCAAGTACGTCAGCGTGGTTTCGTCGGACGCGCCCGCGCCCGCGCGGGCTGCGCTGCTGCGAATCATGGGCAGGTGGAACGATCGGTCACTGCAAGCGCTCTTTCTGCGAGTCGCCGCGGCGCCCAACGAGGAGGTTGCGGTGGCAGCCCTGGGAGGTCTGACGGGGCTGCTGGCCCAGCCGGCGGAGGCCGCGCTGGCTTCCCGAATCGCGGATGAACTCGTGCGCATCGCTCGCGCCGGCACGCCGGCGGTCAAGGCCTCCGCCATGCGAGCCTACCTGGCGCTTGCCGACCAGCGCCGCGGGGGCGATGCGCCGGGGGCGCTGGAGATGTACCACCTCGCGATCCAGATGACCACGGATGCCGAGGATCGCCGCATCGCGCTGCGCGGAATCGGCGCCATCGCTGATATCAAGTCCCTGCCGGTGGTCGAGCCGCTGCTCGAGCAGGGCGCGGTGGCGGGCGAGGCGGCAGCGGCGGTGATGCCCATCGCCGAGAAGCTGGCCCAGGCGGGCGAGAAAGAGAAGGCGCTCGAGTTATACCGCAAGGCCATCCGCGTGAGCCCCGACCGCGACGTGATGAGCGCGGCGGTCGAGCGGCTGCGAGCCCTGGGGGTGGACCTAGACATCGCGGCGGAGGCGGGGTTCGTGACCCACTGGTGGGTGGTGGGGCCGTTCCCCGGGCGCAAGCAGATGAGCGAGCGCGACGCGGTGCCCACTGACGCGCCGATTGACTTGGCGGCGGCGGTGACGATGAACGGCAAGACCTACAACTGGAAATACGTGCGGGTGACCGACACCCTGGGCATGCTCGACCTGCGCGAGGCGGTGGCGCCAGCGGAGGACTGCGCGGCATACGCCTATGCGGAGGTCACCAGCGACGCCGACCGCGACGTGATCTTCAAGATCGGCAGCGATGACGCGGTGGTGTGCTGGCTCAATGGAAAGCACCTCCACTCGTACAATGAGGACCGCGGTTATGCGCCCGATCAAGATGTCGTGCCGACGCGATTGCGAGCGGGGATGAACTTCATCCTGCTCAAAGTGCTCAACGGAGGGGCGGACTGGGCGTGCGGGATGCGCATCACCGATAGGAACAATATGCCCCTGCGCCTGCCGCAGCGCAAGCCGTAGGGCGCGATTCAATGGCTAGGCAGGCTTTGCCTGCCGCCATGGCGGCCGAAGGCCTAGCCATCCGCAGCCGGCCAAGTGTGGCTAAGTCCGACTTGTCGGACCGCCATGGCGGCCCGAAGGGTCTAGCCATCGCGGGCAGGGCGCAACCTCGCCTACACCGATGGTCTCGCAGGTTACTCGGGCGGCAGCTCGGGCTCCAGCGGGGTGCAGCCGGGCCGGTTGCGCATGTGCAGCAGCCACTCCGGGATCGGCTCGCCGGCGTCGGCCACTGCCAGATTCGCCAGGCGCTGACAAACGTCGTCGTGTTGCGCAGCGATATCGCGGCGCAGCTCAGGGTCGGCCTCGACATCGTAGAGTCGCTCCGCCTGGCGCCCCAGGAAGGCGTTGTACCAGTAGCGCCCCTCGCGCACCATGACAAAGGGCCCCCACGCAGTGGTCGTATGATCGCGATGGGAATCGCGCTCCCCGCGAAGCACCGGCGAAAAGTCCAGGCTGCTCATCGTCTCCGGCGGCTCGAGGCCCAGCAGGCGAAGCAGGGTCACCGGGAGATCGTGGGACATGAGGAGCGCGTCGCTGCGCCGCGGCTCGAGGCCCGGCGCGCGCACCAGCAACACCAAGTCCGCAATCTCGCGCGACATCGGGTGCCCCTGCTTGGAGATGAGCCCGCGCTCCCCCAGGCAGTGGCCGTGATCGGAGACTACCATCACGACGGTATTGTCAGCGAGCCCCAGGCGCTCGACTGTTTCCATGAGGAACCCGAACCAGCGGTCCACCATGGTCACCTCGCCCGCGTAGTTCGCCCGCAGGCGCTTGAGCTCCGGCGGTGTCAGCGAATGCGCCCCGCCGTAGCGCGAGAGCCCGACGTTGCGCACCTCATCGCCGCTGGCATCGTAGAGGCGGCGATAGTAGTCGGGCGGATCCCAGGGCTCGTGCGGGTCGAATGACTCGACGGTGAGGAACAGCCGCTGGGCGTCGCGGTTTTGCTCCAGCCACGCCGCGGCCGCGCGAAACACCTGCGGCGCGAAGAAATCCTCCTCACATCGGCGGCGCGCGACATTGGTCAAGTACTGCCGCAGCAGCCCGTAGCCGTGGCGCTGCTCCAGCGGCCGACTCGTGCTTCGTAGCGAAGGAGCTTCGCTACTTCGCAGAGTAGCATCGGAATCGGCCTCGGGCATGTGCGCCTCGATAAGCTCAGGGGCCGGCGGCGGCCCGGAAAGATATGGATCGCTCTCCTGGCCGCGGATGAAGGTCCACTGCTGAAACCCGCGATGGAAGTTCTTCGAGGGCTTGAACTGATGATAGACATCGCTGATGAGCGCGGTGCGATAGGCGGAGGCGCTGAGCACCTCGGAGAGCGTGTGCTGCTCCTCGCGCATAGGCCCCCAGCCGGGGGCGCCGGCGAAATCGCCCTTGTAGGCGCGATGGTCGGCAAAGGGGAAGACGCGGGCGCCAGTGTAGAGGCCGCGGCGGAAGGGCAGGGTGGGCAGGGATTCGGGATAGCAGCGTGTGAAGAGTGCGCCCTGGGCGGCGAACGAATCGAGGTTGGGGGTGTGGATCCAATCATTGCCATAGGCCCCCAGGTGATCCGGGCGCATGGTGTCGAGGACGATGAGGATGCAGTTCATGGTTGCGCCACCTCCCGAGGCGCTGCGGCGCGTCAGCGGCTAGGCCTTCGGCCGCCATGGCGGCAGGCGAAGCCTGCTTAGCCACGCATGGCCCCCGCAAGCGGATAGAGATACCGTGCCTCTACTTTGTTACGCGGCGAATGAGCGCGGCGCCGGCGACAAGGCCAAGAACGTTGGGCGTCCACGCGGCGCAGACGGGCGGAATCCCGCCGCGGCCGGCGAGGATCGCCAGGTAGTTCCAGACGACGTAGTAGGCGAAGATGATGATGATGCTGAGGCCGAGGCCCAGCGCGGAGCCGGTCCTTTGGGAGCGCAAGCCCAGGGGCGCGCCGATGAGCGCGAAGATGAGGCTGGCGAAGGGAACCGAGAGCTTGTGGTGCCACTCGACGCGCAGTTGGTGGGCGGGGACGCCTTCCCTGGCCAAGCGCGAAAGATAATCGCCAAGCTCGCGCCAGGTCATCTCCTGGGGCTGGCGCTGGCGCAAGGCGATGTCCTGCGGGTCGTGCCCGAGGTCGAAGCGCAGCGGGTGCTGCTTGCCGATGATGAGCGTGGTCTTGCGGTAGGGGTCGAGCTGCTGCAAGAACCCGTCGTAGAACTCCCATTTGCCGCCCCTCGACTCCGCTCGGGGCGGCCCTGAGCCTGTCGAAGGGCCGCGCTGGTAGATGGCGCGCATGCCCTGGATGACGAGCGCGGGGCGGCCCCCCAAGTACTTGATGTAGGTGATATTGCGCAGCTCGCCGCGGGCGCGGTTGAAGTAGTCGGCGTAGATGAGATTGCTGATGCTGCCGCCTTCGCGGGAGCTGACGAGGACGTGCTCCTGGGCGCCGAAGGTGCGCGCCAGCAGCCCCTGGGCGGCGCGGGAGGTCGCGGGCACCACGGTCTCGTTGAAGGCCACGGTGAAAAGGCTTACGCCCAGCCCGGCCGCGATCACCGGCAGCATGACCCGCAAAAAGCTTACTCCGCCGGCGCGCATCGCGGTGGTCTCGCCGTCACCGCTCAGGCGCCCGAACCCGAGCAGCGCCGCCAGCAGCGCCGCCATGGGGAAAGTCAGCACCAGGTATCCCGGCAGCCAGTAGAGGAACACCAGCAGGGCATCGCCCAGCGGCATCCCTTGCTCCGTCACCAGGCGTGCGAACTTGAACAGCAGATTGCCGGCGATGAAAACGGTGGCGAAGGCGGCGACGCCGAAGAGAAACGGCGCCGTCAGTTCGCGCAGGATGTAGCGGTCGAGAAGCTTCATTCGGTTCCACGGAGCCGGCGAATCCAGGGCCGCAACCTCACTTCCATTTGACACTGCAACCGACGGGAGTGGTCATGGTGGCGGCGATGGGCTTGCCCGCCAGCAGCTGATCCAGCGCCTGGCGCAGATCGTGTTTTTTGACCGCCGATGGATTATCAGGGTTGTCGTCTATGCGCCCATGATAGACGAGGCGGCGATCGCTGTCAAAAAGGAAGACCTCGGGGGTGACGGAGGGGCCATAGGCCTGAGCGGCTTCCTGGGACTCGTCGCGCAGGTAGGGGAAATTGAAGCCCTTGCTGCGCGCGCGCTTGACCATGTGATCGAGGTCATCCTCGGGGTAGCGGCGCTCGTCATTGGAGTTGATGGCGACGAGCTGGACGCCCTTGTCAGCATAATCGCGCTGGATGTGCACCATGCGGTCCTCGTAGGCGACGACGTAAGGGCAGTGGTTACAGGACCAGATGACGACCAAGGCGGGTTTGTCGGCAAAATCCGCGAGGCTGTAGTTGCGCCCGTCCACGCCGGGCAGGCTGAAATCAGGCGCTTCGTCTCCGACTGCGAGTGGCATGCTAGCTCCTTTCACGGCAGAGATCCCGGAGAACGCAAAGCAGTCTCCGGCTGAACGGCGGCCGCCGAATTCATTGCGCGATAGCCGCGGGTGCGGCGGCGTGCGGCTGCGCCACCGTCAATGGGGCTATTTCAGCCTCCGCTCGATGAATTCCTGGCTGACGAAAAGCCTGCATTCGCAGTGGCCGTAACGCGCGATCTCCTGGTGGTGGCTGCGGCAGGGGCAGATCTTGGGGCGATCGGCGTCGCGGTCCCCCGCGACCTTGCGGCAGGGGCAGTACTGGCGCCCATGGACGACCAGGTTGCGCGCGAGGCGGGTGATGAGGCTGCGCACCAGCACTTCGTCAGGAAAGAGGCGATAGGGGCTGCGGCGCAGGTAGCGCTGGAGGCGCGCCGCGACGAGCCCGCGCGCGTGCTCCAGAGACGCGGCATCGAGGTCAGGTTGGCTTGCGTCCCCGCTCATGGCGGCTCGATTATACCAGGCCCGCGCGGTCGGCGGAAACCTGGGGGAGCGCAGGAGCATGATTGACTGCGGTCGAAAGGACGCCTGAACGGAGGCCGTGAGGTCTCAATCCGCCGACGTAGCCGAGAGGCCGTGCCGAGCTGGGGCTGCTAAGGCGAGAATATCGCGGTCAAAGGAGCGCCGATGCGCGAAGCACAAGGAGTCAAGTGGTACAAAGGTGATATCCATTATCATGAGATCAAACAAGCGCCGGTGGCGGAGACGATCCCCATGCTGCAAGCGCGGGGGTACGACTTTGTGATCCTGGAGTACAAGGATATGGAGCCGGTGGAGATGATTCCGCCGGAGGGGTCGCTGACGCGCGCTGGTTTTCTGGTGATCCATGGGTCGGAACAAGCTTTTCACTCACGGGCGGAGGAGTGGGCGCACCTGAGTATCGCGCCTAACCATATCCCGTTTCCTGATACCGAGACCGACCACTGGCACATCCCCGACGGGTTCGACAAGATTGGCGAGCGGATTCCTCGCGCGCTCATTCGCATCAACCATCCCGCCGACCGGCGGTGGACGATAGACGATATTCGCGATGCGGTGGCGCGCGGTGCGCGGATGTTTGAGCTGAATCCGGAGGGCCAGGAGAGGTTTGATTTCGTTCTGCCGCTGTGGGATCAGGTGCTGGCGCAGGGGATGCTGCTCTACGGCGCGCTTTCGACGGATATTCACCACATCAGCCAGATGGGTCGCTGCGGCTGGGTAGAGGTGCGGGCGGAGAGGCTGGAGCAGTGGGCGATACTGGAGGCGATGCGCGCGGGGGAGTTGGTGGCGGTCGAGGAGGGCTGCGAGGCCCGGGTCGCGGAGGTCAGCCGCGGGTCGGGTGACGCGGGAAGCGAATACCGGGTGGCTTGCGACGGCGCCGCGGAAGTGCGTTTCATCGGGCAGGGAGGACGACTGGTTGCCACGGTGTCGCCAGTGAATGGCGTCGCTCGTTACCGGATTCGCGGCGACGAGCTCTACGTGCGCGCGGAGATCGAGGACGCGGCCGGGAGAAAGGTCTATGCCCAGCCGGTGATGGTGGGCACACGATGATGGGCACCGCCCATGTGCGAGGGAGTGGCCCGGTTCCCAGGATTAGCATATAATAGAGTTGAGCAGCCGGTCACCGTCCGAGAGGCCAAATCGCGTGGACGCTTTTGACAGAGCCCTAAGCGTATCAGTGGAAGACGTAGAGTTCGAACTGCGCGGGCACCAGGCTGTTCCCTGGGCGGAGTTCATCCTCAACCCCCGCCGCCTGCGCGGTAGCGACTTTCTGATGCGGTGGCCGCAGGGGGTCTGGAGCGAGAACCGCTTGGTTCAGGCGGTAGCCGACACGGGCCAATATTTTGCCCTGCCTTATGGACCAAGTGGGACCGCACCCGAGGATGACGTTCGCGCGCATGAGCTGTATTTTGAGCGCCTGGAGAAGGCGGGGCTTGGCGCGCTGAAGCGCCCAGACCTGCTTATTTTTCGGGCCCAGGACCGGGCGCTGATCGAAGAGTTCGTCGGCGGTCTCGGCGGTGAACAGGAATTGCCCTTCACTTCAGAAGAGGATTTGCAGGAAATCCTGTCGCGAGCGATCATCGGCATTGAGTGCGAGACCAGCCTGTGGAAAGCGCGCCAGATGCCCGACTTTGGCGCGGAGCTCAAGCCCCAAAAGAGGCTGCACGGTCAACTGGGTTTGAAGAAGACGGCGGTCCTGCCAACCGTTATTCTTAAGGAGGAGGATCGGATACCGCTGGGCAAGTGGCAATCGCAGACCGGTGTACCGATCCACATCTGGCACGTGTTCTGCGACTTGGCGTTCGCCATTGCGCTGAATGCTGCGGAAGCGCTCATAGAGCAAGGCGTCGTCGAGGCCACGATCCAGACCTTTCAAGCGCCCTCCGGGGCGACGACCAGGAAGACCATCTACAAAATCTACTACCACCACGCCTATCCCCTCGCTTCGGCGGTAGAGGAACCGCGGCTGGTGGCCGAGCACCTCGCTGACAAGAATGGGCACATACTGCCCTACGTCAGATTCGAAGGCGGGAGGATGAAGCTTGAGGAAGGCGTTCTGATCGTGTTAGGTGACGCCGCTCGCGCAAGGGGCCTGTGAGCATGGCAAACGGTCACCAAACGCTTCCCGCCAGCGGTCCGCACAGGGAACGCCTGCGGGAGAAAGGGCAGTTCTGGACACCCGACTGGGTCGCAGATGCGATGGTGGCGTATGTCGCGCCGGGGTGCGATTCCATCTTCGACCCTGCGGTTGGCGCAGGGGCCTTTCTCCGCGCAGCGAAGCGTCTCGCGGAGGAGATCGGCAGGAGCCTCACGTTAGTGGGGACCGAGGTTGATCCCGATGCTCTCGCGCAGGCCCGACAACTCGGGTTGTCACAATTTGATCTCGCGAGCGTCGAGATCAGAGATTTTGTGCTCGACCCACCGGCGGGGCCATTCAAGGCCATCGTTGCAAATCCGCCATATGTCAGGCATCACCGATTGTCCACCAAGATGAAAGGAGCGCTCCGCGCCTTCGCTGCCACTGTTGTCGGCCGACGGCTCGACGGGCGGGCCGGGCTTCACGTGTATTTCTTGCTTCGGGCGCTGCAGCTGCTGGGCGACGACGGCCACCTGGCGTTCATCTTGCCCGCGGATACTTTCGAAGGGCTCTTTGCCAAGAGTCTGTGGGATTGGATTACCCGGAAGTTCCGGCTGGAGGCAGTTGTCACCTTCGCTCCCGACGCATCGCCGTTTCCTCAAGTTGATACGAACGCAGTGATCGTGATGCTCCGCAACGCGCCGCCCGCTGAAGAGTTCACTTGGGCGTGTTGCAGGCGGGCGGAGACGAGGGAGCTGACGACCTGGATACTCAGTGGGTGCAAGCCTGCTGAGACGGGGGATATTTCCGCTACCACTCGCGCTGTCTCGGAAGGGATTGCGACCGGCTTATCAAGGCCGCCGCGCGCGAGAGAGGCGGGACCGACGCTAGGGGACTTCGCCACCGTCATGCGCGGCGTGGCCACTGGCGCCAATGACTTCTTCTTCTTAACCGCGGACAGAGCGAAGGCCCTCGGAATACCCCAGGACTTTCTGGTTCCCGCGGTCGGGCGCACCCGGGACGTGCGTGGTGATGAAGTGAACGAGGCGACGATCAAGATCCTCGAAGAAGTCGGCAGGCCGACGCTGCTTTTCTGCCCCGACGGACGTTCGCTCGACACGTTTCCGGCTCGTGTGCGCGATTACTTGAGGAAGGGAGAACTGGAAGGCATTCACCTAAGGCCGCTCATCGCCACACGCCGTCCGTGGTACAAGATGGAGACACGTCCCGTTCCACCAATCCTATTCGCATATCTCGGACGGCGCAATGCGCGGTTCATCCAAAACCGCGCCGGGGTAATACCTCTCACGGGATTCTTGTGCATCTATCCCCGTCGCCGAGATCGGGAATTCCTCAACCATCTGTGGCGCATCCTCTCCGATGCAGAGACGACAGCAAACCTCCCCTTGGTTGGGAAGTCATATGGCGGGGGCGCTGTCAAGGTTGAACCTCGTGCCCTTGAACAGCTACCACTGCCGGCGGGATTACTTCGGAAGTATCCTCTGCGCTTCAGTTCTCCCATACGACTGCCATTCGACGATTTCGACGATGCGGAAGTGGCGGCGTCTGCCGCGGTATAGGCGGGGGCGCGCCGGACACAGCCAAGCGTCCCAATGCGGATGTGATGGTGCGCGCAACCACGATTCTTTGCTGCGTTGCGCATGACATGCTCTTGCTCTGTCCTTTGAGCATCTGCTTCCCATGGCAACTCTGAATCTCCTGTTTCGTAAGGCGACGGTTTATGATGGCACGGGGACGACGCCGGTGGTCGCGGATGTCGGCGTCGCCGACGACCGGATCGCTTTCGTCGGCGATGCCGGAGGGGCGACGGCGCATGAAGTCATGGGGTGTGATGGGCTAGTTCTCGCGCCGGGGTTCATTGACATCCACGGGCACTCGGATTACCTGCTGCTGGCGGCGCCGCACGCCGAGAGCAAAGTGCTGCAAGGGGTCACGACCGAGGTCGGCGGCAACTGCGGCGATTCGCCGGGGCCGATGGTGGAGGCGGTGCGCGCGGAGGCGCAGGTCGCGCTGGGCGAGTTCGGCATCCCGGTCAACTGGGAAACGCTGGGGGAGTTTCTGGAGTTGCTGGAGCGAGGCGGGGTCGGCCTCAACTTCGCGTCTTTGGTGGGTCACGGCAATGTGCGGGCGGCGGTGATGGGATATGAGGCGCGTGCGGCATCGCGCGACCGTGTCAAAGCGATGCAGCGCATGGTGATGGCCGCAATGCGCGAAGGCGCGGTGGGGGTTTCGAGCGGGCTGATATACCCGCCCGGGATGGCGGCCAATGCCGAGGAGCTGGGCGAAGTGTGCAAACCGGCGGCGCGGTTCGGCGGGTACTACGCCACCCACATGCGCAGCGAAGGGGCGCAGTTGCTGGAGGCGCTGGGGGAGGCGCTCGAAGTGGGCCGGCGCAGCGGGTGTGCGGTTCAGATCTCGCACCTCAAGGCGGCCGGGGAGGCGAACTGGGGGCTGGTGGAGCAAGGGCTGGCGATACTGGATTTTGCGCGGGCGGCGGGGATGGCGGTGGCCGCGGATCAGTACCCTTACACTGCGACCAGTACCGCCTTGTACGTGCTGCTGCCGGAGTGGGCGCAGGAGGGTGGCGCCGAGGCGGCAGCGGCGCGTCTCGCGGAGCAAGCGGCGAGACAGCGCGCGGCGAGGGAGTTGGGAAGTAAGCCGCAAAAGGAGTGGGCGCGCATACGCATCGCCAGGGTCATCAAAGAAGAAAGCCGCTGGGCCGAGGGCCTGACGATCGTGGAGGTCGCGCAGCGGCTCGGGATGACGGAGGCGGAGGCGGTCATCGAGCTCATCGTGAGCGAGCGCGGGCATGTGGCGATGATCCGATTCGCGATGAGCGAGGCGGACGTGGAGCGGGTCATGAAGCATCCCTCGGTAATGGTGGGCAGCGATGCGGCGGCGCGGGCGACGAGCGGGCCACTGGCGCGGGGCAAGCCGCACCCGCGAGCGTTCGGGGCTTTCCCTCGCGTGCTGGGACACTACGTGCGCGAGCGGAAGGTGGTCGGGTTGAGCGAGGCGATCAGGAAGATGACGTTTCTCCCGGCGCGGCGGTTGGGGCTGACGGACCGCGGTGTCGTGCGCCGGGGCGCGTACGCGGATCTCGTTCTATTCGACCCCGATCGTATAGCGGATCGGGCGACGTATGAGGAGCCCCTTCAGCCGCCAGCGGGGATCAAGGGCGTGTGGGTCAATGGGCGGATGGTCGCGCGCGACGGGGAGCTGACCGGGGCGCTGCCCGGGCGGGTGCTGCGAGGGCGAGGCGCCGGCCATGCCATACCTGGAGGATAGCACGATGCAGCGGTTGGGTTTTGCGGTGATTGGCGCGGGGCTGTGGGGAAGCACGCATGCGCGCATCTTCGCCGAGCATCCGGCGGTCGAATTGGCGGCAGTGTGTGATGTTGATGGCGAGCGCGCTCGGAAGCTCGCGGAAAGCGCTGGCGCCAAGCGGTGGTGCACCGATTTCGCGGAGATTGCGGGAGATGATTCGATCTGTGCGGTGGGCATCGCGACACCCGATTTCGCGCACGCGGCGCCAGCGCTGGCGGTGCTGCGAGGGGGCAAGCATCTGCTGGTGGAGAAGCCCCTGGCTTTCACGGTTGAGGAGTGCGAGCAGATCATCGCGGCGGCGAGAGAAGCGGGCGTGAAGCTGATGGTTGATTTTCACAATCGCTGGAGCCCGCCGTTTTTCAAGGCGAAGGTGGCGATTGACGCGGGCGAGATCGGGAGGCCGATGTATGTTTACTACCGGCTCAGCGACACCATTTTCGTGCCCACGCAGATGCTGAGCTGGGCGGGCAAATCCACCGTCGCCTGGTTTCTGGCAAGCCACTGTCTGGACACCATACACTGGCTGTTGGGCGAGCGGCCGGCGCGGGTCTATTGCGTGCGGCGATCGCGGGTGCTGGCATCAAGGGGCATCACGACGCCTGACTATTATCAGACCATGCTCGAGTTCCCCAGCGGCGCTACCGCGCTGATGGAGAACTCGTGGATCCTGCCCCAGACGACGCCCAACATCATTGATCTGAAGTGCGAGATCGTGGGCGATAAAGGGGCGCTCTATGTTGACGGCAGCCATCACCGGATGCTGGAGCGCTACACGCAGAGCGAGGCGTCATACCCGGACACCTTCGTCGCGCCCATAGTGCACGGCAAGCCGCTGGGGTTTGCGGTGGAGAGCATCCGGCATTTCGTGGACTGCGTGATCGCCGACCGCGAGCCGCTGGTAACCGGCGAAGACGGGCTGGCGGCGACACGGGTGATCCAGG
>Ga0315289_10002605_pt1 | contig 27600 bp, 21 predicted proteins | sample YL17G11_40_MG_FD_203452 | JGI IMG/M metagenome (GOLD analysis project Ga0315289, IMG submission 203452) | Sediment microbial communities from Yellowstone Lake, YNP, Wyoming, USA - YL17G11_40 | ecosystem: Environmental > Aquatic > Freshwater > Lake > Sediment | place: USA: Wyoming | collected...
CCTTCAAAGCGTAGAATCCAAAACCGCCGGTGTGGCAAAACAAATCCAGCACATCGCCGCGCGGACAAAACTCCGCAAGAGTCCGCCGATTCACTCGCTGGTCGAAGAAGAAACCCGTTTTCTGCCCTTGCCAAAGATCACACAAAAATCTCACGCCATCCTGTTCGATTTCAACAGGACTCTCGTTCGAGCTCGGCAATTCCTCAACGGGCAATCCTTCGTGGGCGCGCGCCGCGCTGTCGCAGCGAACGAGCATCTTGGCATCCGAGAAAATGGCATACAGTGCTTCTTGCACCTGCGGCAACAGAAGCTCCATGCCCGCCGTCAGCGGCAGCAGCACGAAAAAATCATTGTAGCGGTCAACGATAAGTCCCGGCAGTCCATCGCCCTCGCTGAAAACCAACCGATAGGCTTTTTCATTCGGAAAGACAATTTCGCGCAGCCTCATCGCCGCTGTTAGTTTCTTGTGAAAGAACGCCGCATCAATTTCAGTTCGCTCGTGGGCAAAGAGGCGAACCGCAATCAGGCTATGCGGATTGCATGTGCCGATGCCGAAAAATCCATCTTCCGCATCCCGCACTTCCACCATCGCCCCCGGTGCCACATCTTGAAAGCCCTGCGAGAGTTCATTGGCAAAGATCCAGAGATGCCCCCGCCGAAGTCTCTCGCTCACCGACCCCGCAAGATGCACAACTGGCAGCGCCATTACGGTTTTCCACTTGAAGCCGCTGGAATGGGTTTCGCATGTTTCTGCGGCAATGCTTCAAAAATCCGAACAAGCTGCTCAATGAGACTGCGCAACAGCGTAAGCGGCAGCATGTTCGGGCCATCCGAAAGCGCCTTCGCTGGATTCGGATGCGTCTCGACAAAAATGCCCGAAATCGCGCCCGTTGCCGCAGCGGCACGCGCCAATGGAAAAATGAATTGCGGATTGCCGCCGCTCGCGCCTTTCGCGCCTCCCGGCACTTGAACGCTGTGCGTCGCGTCGAAAATCACAGGATACCCCAATTCTGCCAAGCGAACGAGCGAGCGCATGTCCACGACCAAATCATGATAGCCGAAAGTCGTCCCGCGTTCGGTGAGCATGATCTTCGAGTTTCCCGAAGCCACGGCTTTCTGCGCGATGTAAGCCATGTCTTCCGGCGCCATGAACTGGCCCTTCTTGATGTTCAGTGGTTTACCTGTCTTCGCCGCCGCCACGACAAGGTCGGTTTGCCTGCAGAGAAATGCCGGAATCTGCAAAAAATCCACAACCTCGGCGACAGACTGCGCATCATCAGGGAAATGAATATCCGTCAGCACCGGCACACCGATTTCCTTGCGCACTTTCGCCAACGCTTCAAGGCCTTTATCGCGGCCGGGTCCCCGGAAACTGTCGAGCCGCGTGCGATTCGCCTTGTCATACGATGCCTTGAAAATCGCCAAGACGCCAAAATCTTTTGCGATTCGCGCCACCTCGCCCGCGATATCGAGGCAAAGCTGCTCCGATTCAATCACGCACGGCCCTGAAATCAGGGCAAATGGATATTCCTGAGGCAAGAAAAACTCCTACTTTACGGTGACAAGTTCATTGGCCACTGGCAGCGACTTATCTCATAGAATGTGCCTTCGATGTCGTGGTGCACATAGACGCCATTTTCAATCATTCCGCATTTTTCGAGCACGCGGCGCGAAGCAGTATTCTCAGGGAAAACGACAGCCACGATGCGGTCGAATTTGAGCTCGCGAAAGCTGTAATCGAGGCAAGCGCGTACGGACTCGGTGGCATAGCCTCGGTTCCAGCAGTCGCGTCGGATTTTGTAGCCCAATTCGATTTCGGGCCCCTTGAGTTCCATTGGGAACACCCCGCAGTGACCGACGATTTCGCCGTGCGACTTCTCAGTCACTGCCCACGAACTGTACCCGTGCCTTTCCTGCAATTCAATAAATATCTCCAAGCGCTCGCGAGTTTCTTCGAGCGACGCCGAGGGCGGCCGGCCTATGTATCGCATGACTTCCGGATCGCTCAGCATCGCATGCAACGCTTCGACATCCTCCGCATCTCGCGTAAAGGGCCGAATAAGCAGCCGCGGTGTCTCAATAGGAAGACTCATGTCTCGCTGCGTGGTTTACCCCGTTTTTGCCGAGGCCGGTTCTCAACCTGCCCGGAATTTCAGTGTCCTGAAAGCGAATTGCGCACACGCCCATACAAGAATCGGTGCTGCAATAACCGCTCGCCAATTCAAATCGAGCGCCGCGCCAAAATGCCCATGCAGAAGCTGCCACAATGCCCGGGTCATTCCGCATCCCGGGCAATTCCCCAATCCTAAGAGATGAAAGAGACAAGGCGAAGGCAGCCTTCCGAGAATGCTGTAGGGAACGGTGGCAAAGGCCAAAGCGAGCGCCGACACGAGCACGAGCAGACGGACATCGCTCGCACTATTTCTTCTTGAGTGGCCGGCCCTTTGCATCTTTGAGCGAGTTCGTTGCGATCATGATGACATCAATGAGCCACCAGACTCCGCATCCGCCACCCGTGATGAGCTTCAAAATGCCTAAGCCTGTATAGCCCATGTAGAAACGATCCACACCGATGCATCCGAGGAAAATGCTCAGGAGCAGTGCCGTGAGCCAATCCTTTTCGTCGCCTCCCGCGCCACCCACCAGACGCACGCCGCACTTCACACAGATTTCCTGAGTGGCAATGGTCTCCGCGCCGCAATTCTGGCAGAATCTCACGCCGGTAAATGGTTTCGCGCCGCATTTCAAACAGATTTCGGCGTTTTCCGCCACTTCAGCGCCACAGCTTCGACAATGCATGTCGCCTCCTTAGAATGAAATTCCCCCGACAGGTATCTTACGCGCTTGAATTTTCTATTTCGTAAAAGATAAGGTCGAGATTGTAGCAATGCCGCATTCCGTGCTTGATCATCCCGCATTTTTCGAGCACGCGACAAGATGCGATGTTCTCGGGCAAGGCAACGGCCACGATACGCGCGATTTTAAGTTTTCGGAAACCATAATCGAGGCATGCGCGCGCCGCTTCGGTGGCATAGCCTCGGTTCCAGCGGTCGCGGCGGAAATCATAACCGAGCTCCACTTCCGGCCCTTTGTTCTCGAACGGAAATAATCCACAATCCCCGATGATCTCGCCGCTTGATTTCTCAAGCACCGCCCAGCAACTGTATCCGAGTGTCTCCTGATAATTGATCCAACGCCACACGCGTTCCTGCGTCTTTTGAATTGTATCCGAAAGTACACCGCCGATATATTTCACCACTTCCGGGTCGCTGAACAGCGCGTGCATCGCCGCAACATCTCCGGCCTCTCGCGTGAACGGCCGAATCAGCAGGCGCGATGTCTCAATGGGGAAACTCACAGCATTTACTTCAACAAGAGCATCTTCTTGGTAGCGACGAAGTCTCTTATCTGAAGGCGGTAGAGATAGATGCCGCTTGCCAATTCTGAGCCGTCAAAGGCAACGGAGTGGCTTCCTGGTGACTGCACTCCACTCACGAGCGTTCTGATTTCCCGTCCAAGTAAGTCAAAAACCTTCAGCGAAACATGTCCCGCTCCAGTCAGGTCGTAGGCAATTTGCGTTGATGGATTAAACGGATTGGGATAGTTTTGATGCAGAGCGTATCCACTGGGCGGTTGGTTGATAGCATCAGCTTTACTATAAAATCCATAGGTGCGCGTCCATAGCGCATCACCCATCGAGTCCGTCTTAACGACATAGATGTCAACATGGTCACTCACATTGCCAGCGAGAACGTATCCGCCATCTGTGGTCTGTTGGGCATCCCAAGCATTCTCGTCACTGTTTCCGCCGTAGGTTCGTGTCCAGAGTGTATCACCTACATTGTCCGTCTTGACCAGATAGAAATCCTGACCGCCCGCACCGAAGGAACTTGTGTATCCCGCAATCATGTATCCCCCATCTGTGGTTTGTTCTACAGCATTAGCTTCATCGCTGTTGCTTCCTCCATAGGTTCGTGTCCAGAGCGTGTCACCCAACGAGTCCGTTTTCACAAGATAGAAGTCTCTGTTGCCTGCGCCAAAAGATGCCGTGAATCCAGCCATAATGTATCCTCTATCTGTTGTCTGTTGGGCATCCCAGGCTTGGTCATCGCCACTTCCTCCATAAGTGCGTGTCCAAAGTGTGTCACCTATAGAATCTGTTTTCACGAGATAGAAATCTTGGCTCCCCATGCCGAAAGACCCCGTATAGCCTGCGAGGACATATCCGCCATCCTGGGTTCGTTCCACAGCATGCGCTTCCTCATCACTGCTTCCTCCGTAGGTGTGTGTCCAAAGGGTATCGCCGTGATCGTCGGTTCGTATAAGATAGAAATCCTTGCCGCCTGCTCCGAACGACGCTGTATATCCGGCTGCGATGTATCCACCATCTGAAATGAGTTGTACATCCCAAGCACAGTCCCAACCGTATCCGCCGTACTCCCGCGACCAAGATAACCCACCACCGGTTCTCACAAGGTAGGCATCCATCCAAGCGTCAGATTCTGAAAAGGGCGCAAATCCTGCGACGATATATCCACCGTGCAAAGTCTGCTGCACTGCATATCCATGGTAACTATAAGGCCAGTCTGTTTCCCCGATTGTGGTTGCCCATGCCAAGGAACCGTCGCTGCGGATTTTCATGAGTCTAATTGGACCGAAAATAACGTTCAACTCTCCCCTGGTGTGCGCGTCTCCCACCAGGATGTATCCACCATCCGTCGTCTGCTTTACAGCATAAGCGTAATCGTATTGAGCGAAGGCAGTGGAAAGGGTAACAAAGAGAGCCGTTCCCCACAGGCAGCACACAATATACCGCGCCTTCATGTTTTGCCTCCTCCCCTTGTTTCTTGCACCCACATATCAGGTACGATCATGGGCAAACTCTACACTGTTGCTAAGACAATCGGCCCCCACAGAAAAAGCACGCACGGTATCACGACGGCAGCCATCAAATCCATGGCGAAGCCGTGTCGAATCATTCGCGTGATGGGCACCAACCCCGAGCCATAGACAATCGCGTTCGGTGGCGTGGAAACAGGCAACATGAAGCCCATCGAAGCGCCCAGACACGCGCCCAATGCCGGAAGCAATACGCTGACCCCGCTCGCCTTCGCCAATCCAATCGCAATCGGAATAATCACATTGGCCGACGCCGTATTCGAGGTCAATTCGCTTGTGAAAATTGACAGAGCCGTGAAGAGAAAAGTCATTGCCACAATCGTGTGCGCGCCCGTCCAGTCCTGCAAAGTCTGGCCGATGCCTTCCGCCAATCCCGTGGCGAACATCAGACTTCCCAGCGAAAGCCCGCCGCCAAAGAGCAGAATGGTCCCCCAGTCAATTTGCGCCGCCTGCTTCCAACCCAAAGTGAAAGTGCGCTCACGCCAATTGGTCGGCAGCACGAAGAGCAGCGTGATCCCAACAATCGCCGCCACCGATTCCGGCAGATGCACCTCGAGGAATTTCGACACCTCACTTTCGCCGCCGAAGAGAATGCCGATGATGCCTGGGAATATCCAAAGCGCCGCGGTGCATAGAAAAGCGATGGCGGTGTTTCGCTCTCCCTTCGACAGCGGCCCCATGCTCTTGCGTTCGCTCCGAATCCATTCCTCAAAGCCGCCTGTCTGCGGAAGCTGCGCCCGAGTCTTCCTCCCCACAACAAAGAGGAGAAAAAGATAGAGAACAACCACAATGGGAAGCGCGAGAAGCATCCACTGGAAAAAGGATATGCGGATTCCCGTTGCTTGACTAATCATGCCGAGTCCGATAAGATTCGGCGGCGTCCCCACCGGCGTTCCCATTCCTCCCAGCGAGGAAGAAAACGCACACAGCAGCATAACCGCTGAAGCGTAGACACCGCTATCCGGCTTGCGACCATTCTGTTTTCCCGCCTTGGTCAACGCGGAGAGCAGGGACAGGCCAATCGGATACATCATTGCGGTCGTTGCGGTATTGGACAACCACATTGAGAGAAAGAGCGTCACCAGTGAGAACGCAACCAAGATTCTCCCCGGTCGCGGCCCCACCATTTTCAGAGATAGAATCGTCACTGCAATGCGCCGATCCAATCCATGACGAAACATCGCTTCGGCCAAAATGAACGAGCCGATAAAAATAAAAACGACCGGATCAGCGAAGGGTGCAAAAACCGATTTCATCGGGCCGATCCCAAATCCCACGCAAAGCGCAGGGCCTAAAAGCGCCGCGGCTGCCATCGGAATCGCTTCCGTTATCCAGAGCGCCGCGGTGAACGCCACAATCGCCGCCAAGAAGTGAGCTTCACGCGTGAGTCCCGGAAAAGGCAAGAGAACAATAATGACAAAGAGCAAAGGCGCCAGGAAGAACCCCGAGCGCCGACGCAGATTCTCGAAGCGCTCTTCCGTAGGAGAGATTTGCTCCGAAATTTGATGAGACTGCATGATGATGCGACTATCCGATTACGACAAGACTTTCACGGATTTGCTCTCTTTTCGACCCTCTTTTCCTTTCTTCAAGCATGCCGCGACGAAGTGGCGAAAGAGAGGATGGGCGTGTGTCAGACGACTCTTGAGTTCGGGATGAAATTGCACGGCAACAAACCAAGGGTGGGACGGCAATTCGATAATCTCCACAAGGTCTCCCTCGGGCCAAATGCCGCTCATCAACATCCCATGCTCTTCCAGAATCGCGCGATACTCGTTATTAACTTCAAAGCGATGCCGATGGCGTTCGGTCATGGCATCCTTGCCATAGGCTTTGTGTGCACGCGATCCACGCGTCAGAAAACACGGATAGCTGCCGAGTCTCATCGTCGCTCCCTTATGCCGCAAATCACGCTGCTCAGGCATGAAGTCAATCACCGGCTGCCGTGTATTCGGAGCGAATTCGCGCGAATGCGCTGCTCGAAGGCCGCAGAGATTGCGGGCAAATTCAATCACGGCCGTCTGCAGACCCAGGCAAAGGCCCAAAAATGGCAATCCCTTTTCACGCGCATAGCGAACCGCAGCGATTTTTCCCTCGATGCCGCGCTCTCCAAATCCCCCCGGCACCAAGAGTCCTGATGTTCCCGCAAGCAGTTCCGCCGCAGAGTGTTTTTCGAAATCCTCGGCTTCAATCCAGTTCAGTTCCACACGCACATCGAGCTCCGCTCCCGCATGAACAAAGGCCTCTATGATGCTCTTATACGAATCGCGCACTTGAATATATTTGCCGCAAATCGCGATGTGCACGGAGTGCTTGGGGGATTTGATGTGCTTGACCAACGCGTCCCATTCAGCGAGGTCTGGGGCGGCCGGTCGAAGAGCAAGCCGCGACAGCAGATTCTTGCCGATGCCCTCTTTTTCTAAGAGCAGCGGCAACTCATAGACCGATTCCACATCGCGCACTTCGAAGACATCCTGTGCATGGACATTGCAGAACAGCGCGATTTTTTCTCTTGCGCCGCGTGAAAGCGGTCGGTCCGTTCGGCAAAGCAGAACATCCGGTTGAATCCCGATCTCGCGCAGGGCCTTCACACTGTGCTGCGTCGGCTTCGTTTTTGTTTCTCCGGCGGATGCGATGAACGGCACCAGCGTCACATGCATGAAAACGCATTGTCGCCGTCCCAATTCCAATCCCATTTGCCGGATCGCTTCAAGAAAAGGCAGCGATTCGATGTCGCCGACAGTGCCTCCAATTTCGACAATGACAATCTGATACTTGCCATCCTCGGCGACATCATATATACGCTCAATAATCTCGCCGGTGATGTGAGGAATAACCTGCACCGTCGCTCCGAGGTAATCACCCCGCCGCTCTCTTTCAATCACGCGATGATAGATCTGACCTGCGGTGCAATTGTTCTTGCGGCTCATGTTCTCATCAATGAACCGCTCGTAGTGCCCGAGATCCAGATCCGTTTCCGCACCGTCGTCCGTCACATAGACTTCGCCGTGCTGAAAGGGATTCATCGTGCCCGGATCCACATTGATATAGGGATCGAGCTTCATCATGGTCACGCGCAGCCCGCGCGCTTTGAGCAATCGCCCAATCGAGGCCGCCGTGATGCCTTTGCCGAGAGAGGAAACCACGCCGCCGGTGATAAAAATATACTTTGCCCGATGTTTTTTCATCCTATTTCCTGATTCAAAATCGCCTCCACTCGTGGAATATCCTCGGGGCAATCCACGCCCGGACCATAGGCCGTCACTTCGACACAGCGGATGGTGAATCCCGCCTCCAAGAATCGAAGCTGCTCCAATTGCTCGGCTTGTTCCAATGGGGATGGCTCCAAATGCGCCAATTCAAGCAACGCCTGCCGCTGATAGCCGTAGATTCCCAAATGACGATAGGGCAGTGCCATTCGCGAGCCCTCTCGAAAATCTGCGCGAGACCGATAGAAAGGAATCGGTGCTCTGGAAAAGTAAAGCGCGTTTCGCTTGTGATTCATGACAACCTTCACCACATTCGAATTCTGAAGGTCATCCATCTGAGCAAGACGCGTGATGGCAGTCGCAATGGGCAAAGCGGAATCCTGCATGAGCGGTTCGGCCACCGCATCTAACACCTGAGGCGAAATCAGCGGCTCGTCTCCCTGAACATTCAAAACAATCTCGAATTCACTATGCCGCGCGGCGACTTCCGCAACGCGGTCTGTTCCCGACGCCAAATCAAGTGAAGTCATTTCCGCTTTCGCGCCAAAATCAGTTGCGGCTTGACAAATCCGCTCATCATCCGTCGCAATGATTACCTCACGGATGCGCTTTGCTCCTTGCGCTCTCTCGTAGACCCACTGCACCATCGGTTTCCCAGCAATTCTCGCCAGAGGCTTGCCGGGGAATCGGGTCGAGCCCCATCGCGCAGGAATGATGGCTAAAACTGGCATGATTTTTCGGAAGGTACACAATTTTCAGTTGATGACGCGAGGAACGCGAAAATATTCTTCCGTGCGGTCCGGCGCGTTCTTCAACGCCTCGTCGCGCGTGAGGCAAGGCCCGGGCACATCCTCACGAAATACATTCGTCATGTCGAGGACATGATGCAGCGGCTCGACGCCTTCGGTATCCACCGCCATGACCTCATCAATGTAGGCGAGGATGCTGTTGAGCTCGCGCGTCATGCGGTCTCGCTCCTCGTCTGAAAGCCCCAGCTTTGCCAGCTCGGCGATATGGTCAACAACTTCACGCGTAACGGCCACAGGCTTCGTCCTCAGGTGTATGTTCTATGGCAAGACAGGTTTTAAATAATTCAATTTATAGCAAAAACGCCGAAAAGTCAAGCGCCAAGACCACCCACCCTTAAGACAGGAAATCGTGCAAATACCGCGTTCTACGTCGACTGGCCGGTGCACAAATCTTGAAGCGGTCTATGGTGCCAGAGTGGACGCTTGACTTTCTGGGGCGGCCTTCTTAAATTCCTGCACGACTGAGCCGTTTGTTCACTTGGTATTGCGACCATAATTCGCTTTCCCTGATGCGAATTTTGAGTTGCCTCTCCTGCAAGAAACGATTTTCCGCCGGATTGCGGAATCACGCTCCTGAGGAAGCTATGTACGGTAATCCCGATGCCTATCGTGAGTATGAAGTGCGCGTAGGACGAGAAGTCCTTGTGCCGCTGCTACGCAAGTGGGGATGGTCACCGGCAGGCAAGCGTGTCTTGGAATTGGGATGCGCGGAAGCGGGACTTCTTGAGGGCTTCCATGAGGCAGGAGCTCTGGTGGCGGGAGTTGATCTTTCCGATGCTCGCGCAACGGATGCGAAATCAAGGGCGCCGTTTCCATTGACCGTCTATGTGGCAGACATTACGAAAGCAGATTTGCCTGAGCGCATTGGCGGCGCCTGGGACCTCGTTATCTTCCGTGATGTGATCGAACATCTCGGTGACAAGGTGCAAACGATGAAAAACATTCGAGTGTTGCTCGCTCCTATGGGAAAAGTCTTTCTGGAAACCTGCCCCTTCTTCATGCCGTTTGGTGGTCATCAGCAGGTTCTGCGTTCGTGGATGCGGGCTGTGCCGTGGCTCCATGTGCTTCCGCGATCTGCTTACAAGCATCTCCTTTTGACAACCCTGAAGCAGAGGCCGCAGTTGGTTGATGATCTTGTTGAGCATACCTACGATTGCGGCGTCACGATGCGCGCGCTGAACCGGCTTGTCCGCGACACGGGCTTCACCATCGAGCATGAACATCTGTATTTGATAAATCCGGCCTACCGCATTCGCTTCGGTCTTCCCACCATCCGCTGGCCTTTTGGCAGTCGCTTCCCCTTGCTTCCCGAGTTCGCCGCGACATCGGTTTCGATGCTCTTGTCACCAAGATCCGTCCCCAAAACAAATTTGTGATGACGAGTGGGCCACGGGTTTCGTTCTCTGCAAGACGCCTCCGCAGAATCACCAAGAGGCCATGAATCACTGCTCGTCCCTGCTAAAATCTATTTCCGAGAGATCAGTCCATTTGCAGGATGGTGACTCCTGGCAAGCGCTGCGACCTCGTTCTTTGCAGGACATCAATGGGAAGTCTTATCCGCAACACTCTCGCCAAGCACTTGATTTCAGGATTTTATTCCTTTATATTCAGACAGGACTGGCAGCCGAGACACCTGCGGCCATTCCGAATCTACCCCCCGATCGAACACCAAATCTATCCCAAGATACCTGACAACATACAAACCAGGGTGGAGGAATCATGAAATCGGGACTGCTTCTCTTTTTCGGCAGTTTGCTGATTGCCTCGTCCGCATTTGCGACCGTTTGGCTCGTTCTTAGCGGGAACAACTTTTTTGCACCGAGTGATTTGACCATTGCTCAGGGCGACACGGTGGTCTGGTCGAATATCGAGGGAACTCATAATGTTGCGGAGGTCAGTCAGCCGCCATTGTTCTCAAGCGGCGAGCCCGCCCCGGCCCCATGGGAGTACCAATTTGTATTTAATGTCCCACTGGGAACCTATGACTATGAGTGTGAACTGCACGCGCCCGAAATGGCCGGTTCGGTCACAGTGGAAGAGTACACCTACGCGCCCGAAATCAAATTCGATGAGAATCGCAGCATACCAGCAGCCGCAACGGTCGGCCACGGATTCCAAATAGCAGTCGTGGCTGCCAATGGCGACCCAACTCTGATTGGGTTTGCAGTCAGTATTGACGACACTTTGGGCTGGTCTGAGTGGTTCGAGTACTCGGTTTTCCTGATTGCGGATCCGACACTTGGTCTGTTTCCCGAAGGCACAGTCGTCCTATCGAATGAAGGTCTTGCAGCAGGGGCACATACGATCTATGCTCGTGCCCGGGATTGGAGGACGGTCAGTCCCACGATTTCCCGCACAGTCACGGTTGTGGACGGTTTCCGACCAACGATGGACCCAGGTGTCACTGGCACCTACGACGGCACCGAATTCTATCCCGATGGCTCAGCCTACCATGCCAGCAATGCAGATGCACAGATGGTATTGCATGCGACGGCTCAGACCTACTATGGGCAAATCAATGCCTATCGCTACCAGGAGAGTCCGGGTCCGTGGAGTGACTGGTTTTCGCGGCCTACGGTGCACTTGAGCGATCTTGCTATCGGAGAGCATACTTTTCGGTTCATGGCGCGCGACATTGCGGGCACCTTCAGTGATACAGTCGAGTTTTCCATCCACCTTGTCGAACAGACTCTGACGGACAGCATTATCATCGTTGACGAGACTCGCGACGGCACTGGCGGCGCAGGTAGTCCGAATGATGAGCAGGTGGACAATTTCTATGAAGCCATGGTGGGGAGTCTTCCGCACCGTCAGATTGATTATGCCACTCATCAAATCGGTGGAGCGAGTTACCTTTCGCCGCTCGATCTCCAGAACGCAGGATTGCTCATCTATCACGCGGATGACAAAGCAAATTTCCACATCGGCGAGACTCGAGGCGTATTGGCTGAATACATGGATCATCGAGGCCGTGTTATCCTCAGCGGATGGGATCTGTTGGCTCCCTTCGGCATTGTGGGTGTAGATTCAGCCAGCTATGGCGATTCTGTGGAGTTCTCCTCAGCCACGCGGTTCCCCTTCCATTACCTAAGGCTCCGCTATGCTCTCCGAAGTAGCAGCACAAACCCTCGCGTGGCCACAGGTTTCAGCGGAGTCGCTGATTTCCCGAGTGTCTCCATTGATCCAGCCAAGGTTCCGGCGTCATGGAACGGCGCCATGGACAGGTGCTGGGTATTCCAAGAGAGGAGCGATTGCATCGTGATCGGTACCCTAACCGTATCCAATCCCGGACAGAATCCGCTTGAGGGTCGAACGGCTGCGCACTACTACTATTCTCCGAATTTCCGCGTGGCGGTTTTTGGCATTCCGCTCTACTTCTGTCACCAGCAAGAGGCACAGGCTTTGTTCGATGTGCTTCTGCCGACGATGTTGGCACTCGGTCCGTTCCCCGAATGCGCCGCGCGGATAGACGAGTATATGTTGAACCAGAACTACCCCAATCCTTTCAATGCGACGACGGAGATTGTGTATGAGCTTCCGAAGGCAGGAAAGGCATCACTTCGAGTGTTTGATATTCTGGGCCGCGAGGTGGCGACACTGGTGAATGCAGATGTCACTGCAGGGTCTCACCGGGTGATGTTTGATGGGAGCGAATTGGCATCGGGAGTCTATTTCTACCGCCTTCAGGCGGGGAATTTTGTTGCAACGAGGAAAATGCTGCTATTAAAGTAGAGTTCCGGGGCATCTGTGCCTCGTAAGAATTAGAGGAGAAGTAGCTATGAAAAAGATTCATAAGGAATTCCTTTTGGTCGGATTTGTCTTTGTCCTGAGCATCTACTTGGCCTCGGGTGCCTACACAATGACAAAGGAACGCCCCGGGAACGCGAGCGTTGATGATGTTGACCCCGACGCACGCAAAGCCATGATCATGCATGATATCGGAAATGTGCGCATGTCTCTTTCCAACTGGGGAGAACAGGGAAACCCGGATGGCGTGGTGGGCTTCAGAGGCTTCGAGTTCCCGATCAATTCGGGCAACGATTTCCTCTTTTCTGCCGGAGTCTGGGTCGGGGCGATCGTGGGCGATCGGCGGCTTGTCTCGACGGGAACCGATGGGGACAACGGCACGAACGAATTCTGGCCCATTCACATCGGAACCTATCCCTTGGAAAACGCGGGCGCGTCTTTTGGCGACTGGTATCTGACATCCAATCTCCTTGATGAGTTTAATGGGCGATATTTCGTCCGTGGCGGAATAGGCCGAGATGATGATGGAGATTGGAATCCATCTACCGATGATCTAAATGGAGACGGCGGGCCCTCTCCCAATTATGATGGTGGGCGAGGTTTCATCGGATTCGACGATGATACCGATGGACTCATTGACGAGGAAGCAACCGACGGAATGGATAATGACGGTGACGGGCGAATTGACGAAGATACCTATGATGGCGATGCTAATGGCGACCGCAACTGCAGCTACGATCCTGAACCGCACATTGACGAAGATCCTGTCGGCGATATATCAAGCGATTACTTGGATAATGATTTTGATGGTCTCGTAGATCTTGCTGATCCTGATTGCGATGGCGACCAGAATCCGGGAAGCCTGGACGACGACAACGACGGACTTCTGGATGAAGATGCGTGCGCGCGCAGTACCCAGGAATTCTTCTGCGCGTATCAGGATGACATTCAGGCACAGTATGTCGGCAGCCCCGACGCCGATGGACATACTCCTTTGAATATCGAAGTTGTCCAGCACTCCTATGCTTGGCCTCAGGGACTACCCCGCGATGTCATCCTCGTAGAGTACCGAGTTCGCAATGTCGGCACATCAACACTTGGAAGCGTATATCTGGCGCTGTTTGCCGACCCCGATATCACGGCACGCGGTGAAGGTGGAGATCAGGGTTCTCTCGACGATTACAACTACTACGACGCGGCTCACCACATGATGGTCCAATATGATGACCCGACCGATTACGATGGCTGGGGACCAGGAGTGCTGGGGATACAGGTGGTTCAGCCGCCGGTGCCATGGGAAAACATGCGGTTCACCTTCGTCAACTTCGAACGCGTCTCTGGCGGCGATCCGGAAATTAATGTTGACAAGTACAATATGATCTCATCGGGCCTAATTTCCCCACACACGCCTCAATTAGGGGATTGGCGGATGCTCATGGGTTTCGGTGCAGAGAGTGGCGACCTCTCTCTTGCTCCCGGAGAGGAGATCTCCTTCACCGCGGCGTTCATCGCAGGGACGGATACAGCTGATGTGGTCGCGAAGGCCTGGCACACTCAGTTCTTCGGACTGGGTCCGGTAATCAGTGCTCAGACCCTCATTACTTCTCCGACCTCGCTGGGTCCCTATGTGGTGAGTGCGCATTATGCCGACGAGATAGGTGTGGATTGGCAGGACAATATTCACCTGAATTGGTGCTCTCCGGAGCATGGTGCGCTCTGGACGGCTGCCGAATCGTATAGCCATGTATGGACGGATCCTACCACATTTTCGGGTACTTACTACTTTGTGATACCCGATACTCATGCGGATGGCAGCGCGGTGGCTTACGGTGACACCATCATATTTTTTTGTGACGGCGATAACCTCTTGATGAACTACTCGGCTCACCCCAGGCACACTCTGATTGCCGGTCGCGAGTTGCTTCATGTAGAAGAGCCACCTTGCCCCGCACCGCAGCAATTTTCTTTGCACCAAAATTATCCGAATCCATTCAATGCCGTAACAACGATTCGCTATGATGTGAAACAGACTGGATTTGTTTCCGTAAAAATCTTTGACCTATTGGGGCGAGAGGTCGCAACCTTGGTACATGGAGAGCGTCCAGCGGGTTCCTATGAATTCACTTGGGATGCTACGAAGCTACCTTCGGGTATTTATCTCTGCGCACTGCAAGCGGATGGATTCATGCAAACGCAAAAACTTGTATTGGTCAAATAACACACTCAAATAGACCATCTGCTGACAAATATACCCAAATACAAACAAGGAGGATGCCATGTATTTGCGCTATTTCTCCCTGATTTTCGTCGGCTCTCTCGTACTTTTCTCCGCCTGTTCAAAGGATGAAGAGGGCGGAGAAGGAGGCGGCAACGAGAATCCAGCGGCAGCGGACGCCAAAACCCAAGAAGCCAATGCCGCCCTCGAACATGCTCTATACGACCTGATCAACAGCGATCCGCAACAGCCCGAGGATATTGATCTCTCGCAACCTTACAACCTCTACATAGAGGCTCTCGGCTATTCCGCATCTCATGTGGGAGCGAATTTCGGCGCCGGCATGCTCGAAGTGATGATGCTCACTCGTGATCCGGAGGTTCAGGCTTTCTTTGACCGTGTGAAGGCGTTTGTTGACTCCGGCAACTACTTCGAAGTTCAGCCCGGAGCTCGATTCCTCGGAGGAACCGTCGGTCTCTCTGATCCGATCTTTCGTCTGCAGGATCTGACTTTTCCACTCTCGGTACCGATGAAGATAGCGCGTCGTATGTGCCGCACTCCCGACGACAACGACCCGCAAATTTCGGAACTGCAGAATCTCTGCCTTAGCAAACTAATGCCTCGCATGGAAACGGCCGTGAACCGGCTTCAGCTTGTGTCCGAGGATGAGAGTTTCATCTTCATTGTGACTCCACTCATGCAGGGCGATGCCGATGAGGACCCGCTGGAAATTGACCAAACCGAAATCCGCTTCACATTGGCGAGCCTTCAGGCGGCGGAAGCGATGCTCTGGCACTTTTGTGCTTACAACTTCGATATCAACACCTATGATGGTAATGGCATGCTCGCAGCGCTGACTCTCGGGTCGTCGTTCGCGCGATTGCATTCGGAGGGTGGAGCCCGCATGTCGTCTGCACGAAACGCTTGGCTCGCGGCAGCCGATGACCTCGACCGTGCCATTAATTTCCTCGAGCATGAGACCGACTACCAAGGCGATGACATCATCCGCATTGATCCTTATGACGCGATTACCCAGGCCGATCTCGATTCGATCAAGCACTACCTGCCGCTCATCCGGAACGCGCTGCAGTCGTCGGAAACCTTTGCACTTGACTTGGATGGCAACGACCAAACGCCCGCCGACAATGTCCAAATCTCATTGAATGCGTTCTTCAGCTCACCTGTTCAGGATCTGAAGGCGCTGTTCCCCGCATATACGGTTTCATTGGACACGCAGGCCGTTGACTGGCACTACATTTGGGACTCAGATTCCATCACCGCCACGGTGCAGATCAGCTCGAGCGATTACTACAGCTGGTATCGTTATGCCTCTTACGACTATGGCCAGCTAATGTGGGGATATGACTCACGACCCTTCGCGGCACCCGGTTGGGATCAGGCCTTTGACGCCAAGGTTCAACAACTCCGAGATAAGCCCTACTGCTACATTAGTATCTACTACTCCGGTTACCTGTCGCAGGGAACGCAGACCCTCAACGATGAGCTGTACTACAGCTATGACGAGCCTACTCGGGAGCGCTACACACCGCGCATTACTTGGCAGGCCAATAGCTTCAGCGAGTGGATTCTTCCCAACCCGACATTTGGCGGGCTGTTTCCGGGCATGACCGATTCCCGCTTCAAGCAGATTGTCGGCATGACCGCCGATGACTGGGAGAAGACGAGTACCTGGTATTTGTGGTAGCCAACGAGTCATCGTGATGCCTGCTTGAGGAATTGCGAAATGCGTCTTCTATTCCTCACCTGCATAATCCTGCCGGGCATTCTCAGCGCACAGCCACTCGATCCATGGCTTTCCTATCTGCTCTGCGTTCGGGATTCGACGGCGGATATTGGCGGGTCGTTGGGCTGCATCCAGCCGACAAACGGCGGCTTTGAACGGATCCCCGCTTCGGTGAGGGGTAGTGTGCAGTTCGCGGCGGCCTACGACGACTATCAACGAACCGGCGGCCTTGAAAGCAGCGGCGCTTCGTTTAGCCGATACGCCTCCGGCGGTGGGTACATAGTTGCTCACCGACCGACGGTCTGGAGTGTCCGTGTAGCTAACGAACGCGCTCTCAGCAGATTGTCCATTCCGAGCGGCCACGAGCAGCAGAGCGTGACCATCTCTCAGCAGACATGGCTCACATCGGTGGAGGCCATGACCGAATGGCGAGGTGTGCGAGGTTTCGCCGCCGTACGCCTATCTGACGATAACGGACCGGAAACAAGCTGTGGAATCGGCACGAAGCTCGGACATATCGCTGAAGCCGAAGTGCTTTGGCAAGAGCGCAGCGAAGTATTGGAGAGCTCGATTGCATGGCATGACGAGCTTGCACTGGTGCGGCTGAAAGGACGGCGCGAGGGATTGATTGGGTGGCTTGCTCTTTTTCCGCAGCGCCGACTCTCAGGAGAGTTGCGGATTACTCGGCACAACTGGGCGCGATGTACTGCCACCAATCTTGATGCAATCCTCCTGCCTTATGGCGACGAAGAAAGCTATCACGGCTTCATCGCATTGAGATGGATGCGTGGAATCGCGCGAGCTGGACTCCGCGGGAGTAAGATTGATATGTCCGCCTATGGTTTTAAGGGGGACTATCCATTCGCGAAGATCACACGAGGGGATGTGAGTCTACGGGGTGAGTTTGTCTCATTTGAACACGCTTCGACACCGCGGCGGTCGTGGATTGCGGAGATCGAACATCTCTCGTGGAAAGCCTCAGCTCGTGGACATGTGGAATTCTGGCCATTTGCGTCGGGTTTGCTGGATCTTCTCGGTTTGCGACGCTATTTCATCGCTGAGACTCGAGGTGACCTATGGCGGGGCCATGTCGCCATTCGCAGGTCCCTTGGCAGGCGTTGGTCGGGCGCGGCGAGTGTCCACATTGCTGATGCACACCTCGATGGCTCGCTTCAGCACTGGCGCCCGGAATTCCTCGGGTTCGGAAAAGCAGACGAGCAGTGGCACACCTTGCGTGTGTATCGAGTGCTCGGAGGTCTGGTGAGTGGGACATTAGGTTTTCATCCGGGGCGTGCGCAGATTCTCTACTCGTTTTATCAGGTCGTGCCTCTCCGGCTCTGGCGGCACACTCCTCCAATGGCTGCACCGCCGAATAGCAAGCTGCAAGAAGGGAAGCGTTCAAAAGCCTACGGCGGTGCTTTGCACCTGCTCACCATCGGTTGGTCATTCTGATCGAATCTGCAGTCCCCGGTCACGAATAGAAAAACCGCTATGCGTCGCCATCGTCGCGGTTCCCCTTGCTTCCCGAATCCGCAGCGAAAGATCATCTGGCTCAACTGCCAAAGAAAAACCGCGACCTGAGGTCGCGGCTGGTATCGGTGTGAAATTTCGCCGAGGCGGGTCACCTGACCCGTCCGGAATGTCGAAATCTTACTTCTTCTTCAGTATCTCTTCTTTCTTCGCTTTTGATTCGCTGCGGAAATCCTCGGCTTTTTTCATCAGAGTCGTCGCCGTCGCCTTGTAGATGATGAAGTGGGTTCGGGTGCCCGTCTTTTCGAGAACATACTTTTCGCCGCTTTCATCGAGGGGCACAAGCTTCAATTCGAGCGGTTCGTGTCCCGTTATCTGAGCTCGAATGACCACTTCCGGCGAGGCAAAACTCACAGTGCCGAGAGTGTCGAGGAAATCCACCGTATTGAGTTTGCACAGAAGCCGCAGCAACCTGTCCACCAGCGGTTTTTCTCCTTCAAAGCTCTTGGCACCCGCTTGCACCTTCCAAACCGAATCCTCCCATGCAAGCGTGATCGTCTCCTTCGGATAAATGAGTTCCACTCGTTTTGCCGAATCCATCGGCAAATCGGTAATCGTTCGGTCGCGCCAGTCTTTTAGACCTTTGCTGAACACATTGCGATAACTCCCTTTGACCAACCACACATCATTTTCACCGCTTCGCCGCAAATAAGTATGTTGATAATCTGAAGCGTTCTTTCCTACGATGAATCCAACCGGTTTCGCTGCTTTTTCCTGGAAGACATGAACGCGCACTCCCACTTCGTCCACCTCGTACTTCGGGAAATTCGCAGGGCTGTCGGTGATGAGACTCTCAATATTCATTCCGCCGAGTTTTCCGACCGCGTCGCACACCGTCTTCTGGGTTGCGGGGTATTGAATCGGATATTCGATCCACCATCCATCGTCACGCCGCCCTAACGAGACCGAATCGCGTCCATAGACAACCGCAAGACGATTGACTGCCGCACTATCCACCTCAACGAATGGGCGGTCTTTCTTCACCACCGGTTCGCGGGAGCGTGCGAGCCAATAGACCAACACAAGCAAAACAAAGAGCGCGAGTAGAAGAATCGTTCGCTTCCCCATGATTAGACCTCCCTTACTCTCCGCTGACGGCGGAAAATCCAGCGTCCCAATCCCACAAGGATAACCAGCACCGGTGGTCCAATGATGTTCGCTATCTTCACCGTCTGCTTCGTCGCATCGGTCACCTCGTGCAGCGGTCGAATCGCGGCTTCGCGTCCGCGGATTTGCATCAAATCACTGTCTTGTGTCAGCCAATCCACCAAATTCATAAAGAAAACCCGATTCGCTGGATTGCCTGCATACCCGTCCTGGGCGAAATTGCCATCGCCAACAATGACCATCCGTGTTTGCGGGCTTCGCTCGACAGTTCGCACCGCCGGCGGCGCGACCGTCGAATCCGTTGGATGGGGTATGGGTTTCCCGCGGAAGAGACTCTCGAACGATCCGGAATAAGCGGCGGCAAGCAGTTTTTCGCTCTCGTTGAAACCCTCTTTCATGACGGGTGAAAGAGGATTGATCTCATAGCGCCCTTGTTGAATGTGCGTTTTCTTGCTGGAATAGAGTAACGGAATGCAATCAATCCCTTTCTCGCTGGGGGTGAGTGTGTCAATCGAACTGGGGAAAAAGAGCATCATGGATTCAAGGTCTTTGACGATGGGACTCTTCTTGTTGAAATTCCCAACCTCCGGGAAGGGCGGATATTGCACCATATTTGAAATCATGAAGAAGGCCTGTCGCTGCTGAATATTGACCATGCCGCATTGCGCATCGGTGACCAAATTGTTGTTCACCACAAATCCATACTGACTCATCAAATCATCGAGCTGCAGATTATTCGGAAGCGCCTGCGACTCCTGAAGTCGGGCATTCACTTTATTAATCAGCCATGCAACCTTGCCACCCTTCATGACATACTGGTCTATGACAAATTTCGCCCAGTCATCAAACGCCTCTTTGGGTCCGATAATCAGCAGTGTCTCAATGTCGGGATCAATAAGCTCATTTCCCGAAATCGAAACCGGCACCACATCGTAATTCTTCTCCATAAGAGCCGTCATCTGCTGCAATTCCTTCTGGTAATCCGGTGTGCCGAAACCGGTCAGAATGCCCACTTTGCGAATCTTTTCAGCCGTGAGGCGCTTGATGGTGGAGGTCAAGTCGTATTCCAAATTGGAGATATTTTGAATCAGGGGAATGGTCTCATGCTTGTCCTGATAAATGAGCACAAGACCCATATAGACCTTCTTGAGCTCGACCTTGTCCTTGGCCATCACATTCACCTGCACGGGGGGGATGCGGTAGCCCTGCGCCTCGCGCTCGAGCTTCTCCTCCGATACAGGATCAATGAACTCAAAATGAAATCTGCCTTTCCCGTAGGAGCGGTAATCCTCAAGAGCGTCCTTGAGGTAACGCGCGTTCGCATTATAGGGCGGCGGCAAATCTCGCGAAAAATAGGCCTTCACTGTGAGCCGATCGCTCAAATGCGCCACCGTATTTCGCGATGCCGGAGACAGCGTGTAGATGTGATTCTCCGTCAGGTCAACACGCGTGAAAAGGCGAACGCCAATCAAATTGATGACAACGAGAATGGCCGCCACCAATACCAAATTCGAGATGGCCGTCGCCGACCAAGGTTTTTTCTTCATGGTTCAAAAGTTAAGTTAATGTCAAGCTGAATAGTAATTATTGAGCGAAGCTATAGAGAAACAATACCTCTTTTGAAGGAACGATCAAGTCAGATTTCACGAAGTTCTGTGAGCTATGGCAAACAGGGAAGAGAGCTAATCAGGCGAAGAGATACAATAGCCGATCGGAACTCTTCCTGTTCCTGAAGCAGAGGAAATTAAATATATCGTTTCTCCAACATCTGGTATTGGAAAGAACCTCAACTTATTCACGCAAAGCAGATTATGATGGTAAATTCTCTCTGTTGCTGAGATCACAGCTTCTTGCTTGAACTCTATTGCGACAATCTTTGTCCAATGCAAAAACACGTCTGATGGAGATATCTGAATTTGGCAAGCGCCAGTCTTCAATAATTCAAATTCCGAAGAGAACTGTTGTCTTCCGTGCCCAGGCATTTCAAATTCATGAGTAAGTGAGCCGTTGCCGCTTACCATTTGATATTTCTGCCAACCCATTAATCTCTGGACTCTGAAATCGAGAAATCCTTCACTATGAACAGCGCCTCTGGCGTCGTCGAATCGGAATGCACTACCGAATCTCTCCTGAATCACTCGATTCAAACCATCGAAATACGCTCTCTTTTCATTTATCCAATCGTGTTCAATTCGTAATTCGTCCAACTCCTTCTCAGTGAATTGTCTCAAGGCTGCTTCCAATCCTTCATCATCAAAGAAAACCTGCATTTTATAGCGGTGGCAGAATGGTTTCGTATAGTCACGGAGCGCTTGGAGCGAAAAACAAAATACTGCAAGAAGAATAAGAAAAATCCTCAGAAGGAATGTACTGCGGACTGTATGCTCAATGCCAACAAGACCGAGAAAGGAAATGCAAAGTTTCGTTACTCCTGAAGACTGCCTTAAGAAAAATTGGAAAATCAGAAGGACAAATCCTGCGACTACCGGCCAGATCAGCCACATAAAACCACTGAATGAAAGGTTCATTACTCGGTCTCTTTTGGCTATTACTGTTGGTTGATGAATTTCAGGATGAGTCTCAGAGTTTCATCGGGTCTTTCTTCATGCGGAATATGTCCACACCCTTCAATAATCCCAAGTCTTGAGTTTGGTATCGCTGAACATAGGAGTTCGCCAACGCGAAGAGGCATAATTTTGTCCTCTCGCCCCCAGATTATTAGAGTAGGTACAGCAATCTTCTTATAGCTGGCAACCAAGTCATCAATATGATCCGGTATAATTTGTCTTGCAGCTTGAATGAAGGCACGTCGGCCGTCTGATGTTCTTAGCGGATCAGCATATACTCTAACGGCATCCTCCGGGATCTTCTTGTCATCAAAATAAGCCAATTTCAATACTGAACGCGTAAGGTGAAGAGTAGAAAACAATTTGAACGCGAGCGATCCGGTCACGGGCGCCCTCAGAAGCTTGACAAAACCGGGGAGTTTTTGAGGGTAAGCCATTCCATCAATAATGATTAACTTTAATAAGCGAGTTGACTCAGAATTAACCGCAATAAGTGCCGTTACTAATGCAACTCCCCCACCATATGAATGACCAATAATTATTGCGTCATCCAGATTCATTTTGTGAATGAGAGCGGTTACAATTCTCGCTTGATCATATATCGAATAGTGTTTATCGCGGGGTTTAGGTGATTTCCCAAATCCTTTTAGATCTACATTGATAACACGATGTTTCGTGGCCAGCATGGGGACAATCTCGCGCCATGAGTAGGTAGTCGCACCAAAGCCGTGAAGGAGAATGATAGGAGGACCTTCTCCGCTTTCTTCATAATATAGTTCCACGTCAAGACTACGTAGAGCCTCTATTGAAGATCGTTTCATATTATAGGTTCACTACAACCACAGATTGCGAAAACTCCCAAAAGCAGCAGTATAACTCCGCAAGTTGATCAGTGACTGTTCATTACCCTTTAAGTTGCGCTTCCTGTATTCCGTCGACTAATAATCAATGCTATTTAGAGAACAATCAATCTCCCTTCCTTCGCCCCAACGAATGGCTCGCAAGCAAAAGGGAAAAGAAAATGAGGCTGAAATAGTAAAGCAGGTCTCGCGTGTCAATCACGCCGCGCGAAATATTTTCGAAATGATAATCCATCGAGAGATATTCAAAAATCGAGACCAGCGGCGTCGGAATGAAGAAGAGAATCTTATCGAGCAAGAAGAAGACAAAAATGATCACCAGTGCGACAATAAACGCCACGATTTGATTTTCGGTCAGCGCCGAGGCAAAGATTCCGATGGCCAGATACGCCGCTCCCATAAGAAGAAGCCCAAAATAGCCGCCGACCACCTGACCTCCATCGAGATTGCCCAGAAAGCTGACGCTGATGGCGTAGACCCAGGTGAAGATGAGCGCCGCGGCGAGCAACGCGAGTGCGGCCAGGAACTTTCCGACGATGATCTCGCTGTCCTTGAGGGGATAGGTCAGCAAGAGCTCAATCGTTCCTACTTTTCTCTCCTCAGCGATCAGTCGCATCGTAATCGCCGGCACGAAGAAAACGAAAACAAGCGGGATAATCCCGAAGGCCGTCCGCAGACTTGCCTGATTCATCAGGAACAGATTCGTCCCGAAGAAATAGCCCGTGAAGATCAGGAAGAAGGTGACGACGATGTAGGCCGCCGGCGAATTAAGATAAGAGCGTGCCTCTTTTTTGAAGATGGTGTAGATGTTGTGCATGGTTCGGTTGCTTGCTTTAGGATTCTCATAGGCGCTGTGGTGAAAGACGCCCGGATAATTATAAAATCATTCGGCTGAAATTTCTTCTCAGGAAGCTGTCGGTTCCGATTCCTGCGTCAAGACGCGGAAGACCTCTTCAAGGCTGATGCGTTCGCGATGCATCTCCCATATCGGCCAGTTCTGCTCGACGGCGAGCTTCCAGAGACCCTCGCGCACATCCATTCCCGAAGCCGATTCGAGTCGAATTCCAATCGTTCCATCATCCGTTGGAATCTCGCGCACACCCTCAACTCCCGCCATCTGTCGCGCTTTCGCGAGCAAAGCATCGCGGGGAGCTTTCAGATGCGCCTGCACAATTTCCTGGCCGTGAAATCCCGCCGAGAGTTCGTCGGGCTTTCCGTCAGCGACGAGCTTGCCTCGGTTGATGATGATAATCCGCGAGCAGGTCGCCTGCACCTCTGGAAGAATGTGCGTGGACAAAATGAGAGTCTTTTCCTGGCCGAGCCGCTTAATCAGCATGCGGATTTCGGCGATCTGATTCGGGTCCAATCCCGCCGTTGGTTCGTCGAGAATCAGAATGTCCGGATCATGAAGCATCGCCTGAGCCAATCCCACGCGTTGGCGGTAGCCCTTGGAAAGCTCCCCGATGTCCTGCCCCAGAACATCTTCAAGTCCGCATACCGCAATCATCTCGCGGATGCGCTCTCGCTTCCGGGTTGGGTCGAGTCGCCTCAGCTCGCCGGCATAGTGCAAGTAATCAAGAACATTCATATCCGCATAGATGGGTGCCATTTCAGGCAGGTAGCCGATCTTCTTGCGGACTTCGAGCGAGTCCTCGCTCGTGTCCAGTCCATCAACAGAAATCGTCCCGGAAGTCGGCGGCATATAGCAAGTAATCATCCGCATCGTCGTTGTCTTCCCCGCCGCATTCGGCCCGAGAAATCCAAGGATCTCTCCATGTTGGATAGAAAAGGAAATGTCGTCTACCGCCCGCTTGCCCGAGTAGCTCTTCGTCACATTGCGCAGTTCAATCATCTTCCCTCGTCAGTTTGAGAAAATTTGAACAATTGCCGATAACCGCTGCATTATAACTCACCAAAGAAATTGAAGGTTCCCGATTTCCGCTTGTTGGATTGCAGAAGCTGCGTGCAAATCAATTCCTCTTCTTGGCAAAAAATGTCATTTTCAAGTGCATAAAATGCAAAATATCAAATACCAATGTCATAACGAGCGAAATTCGCATTAAACGCTGAACAAGAAAGCATTGAGACAACATTCGATTAGAAATGCTCTAATAAAGGGAATGAGCGGTCTGGTCTTGTTGCCCACGGGGATTCTCACAAAGAAGTTCTTGCATTATTCGCAGGGAATTTCTATATTACATTGAAATATTTGCACCCTGCCGAGGCTTGAAACTGAACTTCCTGCCTCCGGGCGAGCGAACCTACAACAGGCCAATCAATACGATTTCCCGAAAGGATCAGCCAATGTCGGAAGACGCAATGCAAGTGAAGAATCCGCTGTCCGAGGTCTCCCTGACTCAGGAGCATCTCCAGGCTCTTTATGAAATCAGCCAATCGGTCAATTCTATCACGGACATTGGCCCTTTGCTTGAACGGGTCATGGACATGGCGATTCGCGCGGCCGAAGCCGAACGCGGTTTTCTGGTGTTAGGCGATGGCGATGCTCTCAAAGTGCGCACAGCCCGAAATATCTCTCCCGAGATCGCGATGGATGAGGCGGGATTCAGTCGTTCGATTGTCAAAGAGGTCGCTCGGTCGCGCCAGCCGATACTGACAGCGGATGCGCAAGTGGATCCGCACTTTGCAGGCATCGAGAGTCTGATTATCAAGGAAATCCATGCCGTCGCCTGCGTCCCTTTTCATTTGCGAGGACGCGTCTTGGGCGCACTCTATCTCGATAGCAAGACCCATCGCAAGAGCTTCAATCCTGAGACGCTCGCTTTTCTGGCTGCCTTCGCCAACCAAGCGGCCATCGCGATTGAAAATGCACAGCTACTGGAAAATTTGCGCGCCGAAAACCGCCTTTTGCGCACCGAGGTGGAAAGACACTATGGATTCAGCGGCCTAATTGGCCATAGTCAGAAAATGCAGCAGGTCATCCTGCTCCTCCGCAAAATTGTCAACTCCGACATTCCGACTCTTTTCGAGGGGGAATCGGGCACAGGGAAGGAGCTCGCGGCACGAGCCCTGCACAATGAGGGCATGCGCAAACAGAAGCCTTTCATGGCGCTCTATTGTGGCAATATCCCTGAGCAGTTATTGGAAAGCGAGCTTTTCGGCCACAAAAAAGGCGCCTTTACAGGCGCGATTTCCGACAAGCACGGTCTGCTGGAGGTCTACAACGGCGGCACATTTTTTCTGGATGAGGTGGCCGATATTCCACCGGCGATTCAAGCCAAGCTCCTGCGCGTTTTGCAGGATGGCGAGATTCGCAGGGTCGGCGATACGGAAACGCGCCATGTGGATGTGCGAATCATATCCGCCACGAACAAATTCTTGGCCAAAGAGGTCGAAAAAGGTCGTTTCCGTGAAGACCTGTATTACCGTCTCAATGTCATCACCGTAACCATGCCGCCGCTGCGCGAGCGCGAAGGGGACATCCCGCTTCTGGTCAGCCATTTTCTGAAAAAGCATGCTGAGAAAGCGGGCGCGCCTGCCAAGCGAATCACCTCCAAAGCGATGCAGATTCTTGAAAGCTATCATTGGCCGGGGAATGTGCGCGAATTGGAGAACGCGATGGAACGCGCGATTGTCTTGGCCGATGACGACGACATCACTCCCGCTGAGCTGATTATCTCGCCGGTGCCGAAGACCGCCGTGGCGCGAAAAACGCTGAAACAGCACGAACGAGAGATTGTGCTGCGGACTCTGGAGCAAACCGGCGGCAACAAAACCCGCACAGCAGAAATCCTCGGCGTTTCGCTTCGCTGGCTCCACTACAAACTCGCCGAATGGAAAAGCACCGACGCCAAATAATCCTTTCGGCAGTGGAGCTTTGTAGCGCGCGGCTTGCCGCGCATTAACGGGCGATGTCGCCGAGGTGCGTCCCCCGATTCTTATTTCTCGCCGAGGCAGGTCCCCAGACCATTTTCTTTCGCCGTGGCGGGTGCCCTCACCCGACCGGAATGATTCCGCCGAGACAGGTTCTTAACCTGTCCGGAATCTTGCGGTGGGCCGCCGAGGCTAACTCACCTGACCCACTGCACCCTCAAAGAAAACCAAAAAAATTCCCTTTCCCTATTGCAATCCCCCCAATTCCGCCTTATATTTCATTAACCGCCGTGGCGGGTGCGCTCATAGGCCTGGACAAGGGGCTTAAGCCCCTTGCCTCGCCTTTTCGCCGAGGCGGGTCTCCAGACCCGCCCGGAAATCAATGGAGGTTACTATGAAACCATCTTGTCTTGCTGTTTTGCTTGCCTGTCTGCTTGCCAGCCCATCCTTCGCCCAGCCCAATCCCGACACGCTCTGGACGCGAACTTATGGGGGGAGCAGCCATGAGGCGGCCGCTTCCGTTCAGCAGACCGCCGACGGAGGCTATATCGTGGCGGGATTCACCGATTCTTTCGGTGCGGGGGGCCGGGATTTCTATCTTGTGAGGACGACCAGCCAAGGCGAACCGCTCTGGACGCGCACTTATGGGGGAAGCAACTATGATTTCGCCTATTCCGTTCACCAGACAGCGGACGGAGGCTATATCGTGGCGGGACGCACCGATTCTTTCGGTGCGGGCACTGCTGATTTCTATCTTGTGAAGACGAATAGCTCGGGCGAGCCGCTCTGGACGCGCACTTATGGGGGGGGCGGCGGTGAGGTGGCCTATTCCGTTCAGCAGACAGCGGACGGAGGCTACATCGTGGCGGGAGTGACCAATTCTTACGGCGCGGGCGGGAATGATTTGTACCTTGTGAAGACCAATACCTCGGGCGACACCCTCTGGACGCGCACTTATGGGGGGGGCAACCATGATCAAGCCTATCCCGTTCAGCAGACCGCCGACGGAGGCTATATCGTGGCGGGGTGGACGCTTTCTTTCGGTGCAGGGGGCTATGATTTCTATCTGGTGAAGACGAATA
>Ga0315289_10002606_pt1 | contig 27595 bp, 26 predicted proteins | sample YL17G11_40_MG_FD_203452 | JGI IMG/M metagenome (GOLD analysis project Ga0315289, IMG submission 203452) | Sediment microbial communities from Yellowstone Lake, YNP, Wyoming, USA - YL17G11_40 | ecosystem: Environmental > Aquatic > Freshwater > Lake > Sediment | place: USA: Wyoming | collected...
GGCGGCAACCGCTCGTTCGATAAGCACCACAAGTTCGCCCTCGGATTCAGGATGCTGTTTTAAAACATATCCGTCAAGGTCAATGCAACGGCCGGAGGGTTAACCCTCCGGCCGTTTTTATTGAGACGTGAATCTGCCGGATGTATCCTCGATTTTTCGCGAAGTTTTTATTGGATTTCGACGACCGGGGTGTTGGGGAAAGAGGGACTCGACCTATCAGGAGAGCTTTCCGAGTTTGGCGAGTTCGTCGTTGTAGTATTTCCGGTAGAGGATCTCCCATTCCCGGCTGCCTTCCTCGATGGCCTTCTTCTGGGAGTGGATCTTATTCACGGCCTTCTTGTCGAGAGCCTCGTAGAGGTTCATCTCTTCTTCGATGGACTTCACGATGATGAGGCGGATCTCGTTGGGGTCGTCGAGGAACTCCACCTGCTCGTTCTTGTCGAGGGCGGCGAGGATCTGGCGGGAGAGAAAGTTGATCTTTTCCCGGGACAGCTTGTTGCTCACAGGACGATGTTCCTCTCCCTGGCCAGCTTCGTCTTGATCATCCTGAACATGGTCTGGTACTCGATGTTCTCCCGGCGGATCTTCTCCATATGCTTGCCTAGGATCTCTCTGACCTCCTGGTCCAGCTTGTCCTCCTTCTGGAAATCGTCCAGGATCAGTCCGGTGATCTCCTCGAGGAGGCGCGTGCGGTCCTCGGCGATGATCTTACCCTCCTTGGCCAGACTGTGCAGGATCACGAAGGCAAGGTGTTCGATTTGGTTCTTGTTCAGCCGCATGTCCTCAATACCATACAATACCCGGCCCGAAAATTCAAGAACGGATCGTCAATTATTTTGACAAGTTTTCAGGCATGGGCCCGTTTTCTGGAGCGAAAAGCATCTGCGAACGAGGTTCAGTCGCAGAGGACAAGAAAGGGGGAGAGTCCCTCCCCATCATGAGAAGGCCTGGCCAACGCCAGGAGCCTTCCGTCCCGGCCGACGAGCCGGAAGACGGTGTCCTGCCCGGAAGACGCCTCCCGCCATCCGTCCGGGAGGGCCGGGACATGGCCGGGGAGGATCCGGTTGCCGTGGCGCGCCCGCTCTTCGCCTTCGACGTCCAGCCTGATCGCCTGCAGCCGGGGGAGGAGCTCTTCGATGGGGACGATGAGTCCTGGCCAATCCCCGGCTTCGGCCCTCGACCGGATTTCGTCAAGGGAGTGGGCGTCGGCAAGCCCGAAATCGCCGCTGACCGTCCTCCTGAGCCCGGCGAGGTGGGCTCCGCACCCCAGGTGTCTGCCCAGATCATGGGCCAGGGCGCGCATATAAGTGCCGGACGAGCATTCCGCCGTGAAATCCGCCAGGGGCGGCCGGAAGGCCTCGAGCTCAAAACGACGGACCGTGACCTCCTGGGCTTTCAAGATCACGTCCTTGTCGGCGCGGGCGAGCCTGTACGAGGGTTGACCGCCCAGCTTCTTTGCCGAGAAGGGGGGAGGGTCCTGGGAAATTCTGCCCTCGAACTTTCGCATGGCTCCTCGGACCGCGTTCTCGTCGGGACAGTCCGGGCTTTCGGGAGACGTGGGCCGTCCGGACGCGTCATAGGTGTCCGTGGAAAATCCGAAACGGATGGTCCCCCGGTAGGTCTTGTCGTGCCCGGAAAGATAGGGAAAGAGACGTGTGGCCTTGCCGACCGTGACGAGGAGCACCCCCGTGGCGTCGGGGTCCAGGGTTCCGCAATGACCCGTTTTTTCGTTCCTTAAAAGCCTCCGGACCCAAAGGACCACGTCATGTGAGGTGAGGCCGGGAGGTTTGTCGATGACGATCAGTCCATCCAAGGCGCCGCCTTTCAGAAAGAGGGATCAGGAAGCCGGAGATTCGGGCGCGGCGGCGGTCAGCAGCCGCTCCACGGTTTTCGGGATCTCCACGATCAGTTTTTCATATGGGCCGTAGGCCGTAAACCCCGAGGCATGGATGTGCCCCCCGCCGCCGAAGTGCTCGGCAATAAGGGCGGCGTTGGCCCTTCCCTTGGAGCGGAGGCTGACTCGGAACGTGTCCTTTTCCATCTCCTTGAAGAACAGGACCATCTCAACCCCCTTGATGGACCGGGCCAGGGTGGTGATGTCCTCGGTGTCGATCTCCTTGAGGTTGAGGTCCGACAGGTTCTTTTTGAACATGGTGATGGCCGCGATGTTCCCCCTCCCGTTCATCCGCAGGGTGGAGAGGACCTGTCCCAGGAGCTTGATCTTCTCCGGCGGATTGTTGCTGTAGAGCATCTCCGAGACATTGATCGGGCTGGCCCCCAGGCCTACCAGCTTGGTGCAGGTTTCGAAAGCCTTGGCCGTCGTGTTCGAGAACTGAAACGAACCCGTATCGGAGACGATAGCGCAGTAAAGATAGTCGGCGGCCTGCGCGGGGATGGGGGCCCCAAGGCGTTCCCCCAATTCGAATATCATCTCGCCGACGGCGGAGGCCAGAGGATTGATCCAGTTGATGTCCGCGTACGCGAAATTGGAATAGTGGTGGTCGATATTGATCTTGAAGCAATCCCCCAGGTTCTCTTGGCCGGACCTGGAAACGTCGGCGCACTCGAGGAGGATGACCATGTCGGATTCCGCGGGGTCGATCTGCCCGATGCGGATGCGGCCGGCCTCCGTGAAGTGACAGAACGGAAGGGGCGTGTTGTCCTTATTGACGATGGACATCGCCTTGCCGAGCCGCTCTCCCATCATGGCCAGTGCGAGGCTTGCGCAGACGGAGTCGCCGTCGGGCCTGAGGTGGGATGTGATGGCGATCCTCCGGCTTTCGCGGATCTTCCGGCAGATCAGACCGACGGGATCAGGATTCATGCTTCTTCGCCATTTCGAACAGCCGGTCCAGCTTTTCCTCGTCCTCCGGCGTCGGGTCCAGGGAGAAAAATAACTGTGGATTATACTTTAATTTGATCCGGGAGGCAAGGATTTTTCGGATGTACCCTTTCCTCTTTTCGAGCAGGGCGAGGAGAACTTCCGTGTCACCGCCGCCGAAGACGCTCAGATAGACATGGGCCGTCATCAGGTCAGCGGTCACCTCGACACGGGTGACGGTGATCAGCCCCGGCACCTCGCCCTGGACGTCCTCGATGAGGAAGCGGCTGAGCTCCTCCTGGATCAGGCTTCCGACCCGCTTGCCGCGTCGGTTTTCCGTCATGTTCCTGCGCTCCTTCCCGGGCTATGCCGCTCGCCGTCAGAAATAGTCGATCCGATGGTCCACGATGGTCCCTCCGAGGAATTCCTCGGCCTCGTTAAGGATCCTGTTCAGGAGGTCCTCAACGTCGTGCGGCCGGCTATTGACGGCCGCGACAGCGATCCGGGCCCTCTGCCATTTGTCCTGGAAGTCAACCTCCGCGACGGAGACGTTGTGGCGGTTCCGGACGCGGTCCTTGAAACTCTTGATGTGCTGTCTCTTGTCCTTGAGAGAACGGGAATATGGGAAAAGGACCTCCAGAGACAGGACGCCCACGACCATGGTCTTTCCGCGAACGCTCGGCCCTACTCGGCTTTGACCTTTTCCTTGATGGTAGCTTCGATGATGTCACCCGGCTGGACCTCGTGGAACTTCTCCAGCCCGATGCCGCATTCGTAGTCCTTCTTGACCTCGGTGACGTTCTCCTTGACGTGTTTCAGCGAAGAGATGCGCCCCTGGTGGACGACTTGTTTGTTTCTCAGGACCCGGATCTCGGAGTTTCGTGTGATCTTCCCGTCCGTGACGTAGCATCCTGCGATGACGCCGATCTTGGGGATCTGGAAGATCCGGCGGACCTCGGCCCGCCCCTGGTAGGTCTCCTTGATGACCGGATCGAGCATGCCGATGAGAGCCTTTTTAATGTCCTCGGTGAGCTCGTAGATGATCCTGTAGGTTCGGATCTCGACGTTCTCTTTCCTGGCCAGGTCCACGACCTTGGGGTTGGGTTTAAGGTTGTATCCGACGATAATGGCGTTGGAGGCCGAGGCCAGAAGAACGTCGGCCTCGGTGATGCCCCCCGTCGCGGCGTGGACGATGCGGATCTTCACTTTTTCCGTGCTCAGCGAAGGGAGCACTTCCACGAGCACCTCGACACTGCCTTGGACGTCGGCCTTGAGGACGATCGCCAGCTCCTTGACCTGGCCTTCTTCGATCTTCTTGAAGAGGTCGTCCAGGGTGGCGTGCTCAAGCCGGACCGGCTCCTCTTTCTTGACTTTGGACAGGCGGTGCTGGGCGATCAGCCTGGCCGTTTCCGTGTCGTCCACGACCTGGAAGTAATTCCCGGCCGAGGGCACTTCGGAGAAGCCGAGGACCTCGACGGGCACGGAAGGCCCCGCGCTCTTAATAGGCTTCCCGGCGTCGTCGAACAGGGCCCGGACCTTTCCGGTCTCGGTCCCCGAGATGAACGCCTGGGCGTGGCCGAGCGTCCCTTGCTGGATGATGACGGTCGCGAGGGGACCCTTTTGAGCGTCCAACCGGGCCTCGAGAACGACGCCTTGGGCCGGGCCCCTGGGGTTGGCCTTGATCTCCGTGACTTCGGCCAGGAGCAAAACCATCTCCAGCAGGTCGTCGATATTCGTTTTGTCCTTTGCGGAGATCTGGACGCTGATGATCTTGCCGCCCCAATCCTCCACCAGGAGGCCTTCCTTGGACAGCTGCTGCTTGACCCGTTCGGGATTGGCCTCGGGCTTGTCCATCTTGTTGACGGCCACGATGATGGGGACGCCCGCGGCCTTGGCGTGATCGATGGCTTCCTTCGTTTGGGGCATGACGCCGTCGTCGGCGGCCACGACCAGGATGACGATGTCGGTGAGCTTGGCCCCCCTGGCCCTGAGCTGGGTGAACGCCTGGTGGCCCGGCGTGTCGATGAACGTGATAGGGCGGTTCTTGTATAGGACCCGGTAGGCCCCGATGTGCTGGGTGATCCCCCCGGATTCCTTGTCGACGAGGCGGGAGGAGCGAATGGCATCGAGAAGCGTCGTCTTGCCGTGGTTGACGTGGCCCATGATGGTCACTACGGGGGGCCGCGGGACCATTTCCGAGGCGCGGCTCTCGGCCCCGAGCTTCATTTCCCGCTCGAGCGAAACGAACTCCACGTCGTAACCGGTCACAGCGGTGAGGGGCGCCGCGTGGGCTTCATCGACGAGGTCATTGGCCGTGAGCGCGAATCCTTTTTCCCCGAGCTTGTCGAGGAGGTCCTTGAGCCGGAGCTTCATCTTTTCGGAGACGTCCTTGATCAGCATTCCTTCCCGCAGCCGGAGCTTGGGCCTGGGCTTCGGGGTGCTTTCGACGGCCGGCTTGACGACCTTTTTAGGGGTTGGTTTTTTCGTTGTTGGGTTGTTCATGTCCGTTGTTCTTCTTGAATTGAGATTTTCCAGCCGACGAGCCGCGACGCCAGCTTGACGTTGATCCCTTTCTTGCCGATGGCCAGGGACAGCTGGTCTCTGGAGACAGAGGCCAGAAGGACCTTATCGGCCGTGTCCTGGATGAGGACATTTTCCACCTTAGCCGGGCTGAGGGCCGCCTTGGCGTATAATATGGGGCTCGGGTTCCACTCGATGATATCGATCTTCTCGCCGGCCAGTTCCTTGGAGACGGCCAGGATCCGGTTCCCTTTGACGCCGATGCAGGCTCCGATGGGGTCGATGTCCCTCTCCTTGCTCTCCACGGCCACCTTGGCCCGCTCGCCCGGCTGCCTGACGATGTCCCTGATCTCGATGGTCCCGTTGGCGATCTCGGGGATCTCGAGCTCGAGGAGCTTGGCCAGGAACTGGGCGTTGGCCCGTGAAACGATGATCTGGGGCCCCCGGAATCCCCTGAGGACCTGGACGATGACCGCCTTGACGCTGTCGCCCCTTTGGAACTCCTCGTTGAAGAGCTTCTCGCGCAGTGGGAACACGATGTCGGTCTTGTTCACTTCGAGGATGATCACGGTGTTCTCGAAACGACGGACGACGCCCGTGATGATCTCCCCCAGGCGCGGCGCGAACTGGCCGTAGATCTTCTCCTGCTCGGCGTCCCGGACCTTCTGGAAGATGACCTGCTTGGCGGCCTGGGCGGAGATACGGCCGAGAGTGTCCGCCGGCAGGTCGACCTCGACCTCGTCCCCGGGGTTGGCCCCCGGCCGGATCCCGCGGGCCTCTTCTAAGGAGAGCTCACAGGCCGGGTTCTTCGGCTGAAGGACGGCTTTCTTGGAGACGTAGACTCGAAGCTCACCCCTCTCCGGACGAAAGAGGACGTGGATGTCCTCCCCGTGAATGAAGAACTTGGCCGAGGCCACCCGGAGTGATTCCTCGATGGCCTGGATGATGATGCGAGGCTCGACCCCGCGCTCCTTGCTGAGCTGCAGGATCGTGTTCCAGACGTTGACTTTCATGGCCGCAATCTTATTCCCTTTGGGAAACGGAAAGACAGAGGATTATACCCAAAATCGGGGAGAAGTGCAACGGACACGGCCGGAAGGGCTAGAGAAGCGCTTTCCCGTGGAGACTGTAGGGCCCGCATCCCGTGATGAGGACATCGATAAAGCGGTCACGGACATCCCGGGGGGAGCCGAAATTGACGACCTGGAATCCTTCGCTCCTTCCCGAGTACCGGCCGGCGCCCTTCTGACTTTCCCCGAAGCAGAGCACCTGAAAGGTCTTTCCGATGAACGTCCTGTTCCTGGCGAGCTGGATTTCCTTCTGGACTTCCTGGAGGATGATCAGCCTCTTCCTTTTGACGCCTAGTGGGACGTCGTCTGCGATCCTGGCCGCAGCGGTCCGGGGGCGAGGCGAGTAACGGAAGGAGAAAATATTGGCGAATTCCACCTTTTTCAAGGCGCTCAGGGTCTCTTCGAAATCGGCCTCCGTTTCCCCCGGGAAGCCTACGATGACGTCCGTGCTCAGCGCGATATCCGGCATCGGACCCTTGAACAGGGCGGCTTTTTCCAGATAGTCTTCCCGGGAATAGCCCCGGTTCATCCTTTCCAGAACAGCCGTCGAACCGGATTGGAGGGGGAGATGGAGCTGCCGGCAGATGTTCGGGCGGTCGGCCATAATCCGGGCGATCTCCGGAGAGATGTCTTTGGGATGGGAGGTGATGAACCGGATCCATTCAATGCCTTCGACCCCGCTCACCTTCCTCAGCAGTCCGGCGAAATCCTCTCCCGTCTCCTGATCCCGGTAGGAGGTCACGTTCTGGCCAAGAAGCTGGACTTCCTTGTACCCGTTCCCGGCGAGGTCCTGGACCTCCGCCAGGACTTTGGCCGCAGGCCGGCATTTCTCCCGGCCCCGGCTGAAGGGAACGACGCAGTAGGCGCAGAAATTGTCGCAGCCTTCCATGATAGGCACGTAGGCGCTGACGCGGCTTTTTCGAAAAGTCTCGGCGGACCCGATCTCATGCCAGACACGGTTCCAGCTCGTCTTGAGGAGCTTGCCTTCCCGCTTTTGGGAGAGGAGCGAGGCGAGCTCATGGTAATGATCGGGGCCGACGATGATATCGATCCCGGGCCTTTTTTTGAACAACTCCCCGCGGCGGAGCTGGGCGACGCAGCCCAGGACGCCGATGACCCTGTCCCGGTCCTTCTTGAGAGGGGAGAGGCGGCCGAGGAAGGAATCGATCTTATCTTCCGATTTCTTCCTCACGGCGCAGGTGTTGACGAGAATGATATCGCTCTCTTCGGGCGATGGGGCCTTTGCGGCCCCGGCCTTGATGAGGAGTCCGGCAACGTGCTCGGAGTCGTTCTCGTTCATCTGACAGCCGAACGTCTTGATGAAAAAACGGCATCCTTCGAGGTTCGCGGTCATGTTTCTAGGCCTTGAACAGAACATTATACACGAAAGGAACGACGGGAAATCGCGCTTAGAGGAGATCCTCCAGAATTTCCGCAGCCGAAATGATGAGAAGCGGACAGAGATCGTCGTGGAGTTTTTCATCCCGTTCGATCTTCGCCCCTTCCGGCGTTCCGATGTCGCAGCCCAGAAGGTCCCTGCAGCGGAGCGCGCCGTGCCGGGCGCGGAAACGCCGGACAAGCTCCTGGCAAAGGGCGTAGGTCTTCTCCTTGGCGGCTTCATCCTCCGCCCGCGTCCTGCCGTACTTCAACCCGATCACCATGAACGCTCCGGTCAAGGCGCCGCACGTTTCGGCCATCCTGGCCATGCCCCCGCCGAATCCCTGGGAGATGCGGAGCGCGGTCTCCCGGGGAAGCCCGTATTCATCGCTGAAAGCGGCCAGGACCGCCTGCGAACAGCTGAATCCCTCTTTGAACATGGCCTTGGCCCGTTCTTTCCTGTTCATTGTCACCTCCGCGTCCAGGTCAGGAGTCCGACCCGGACCGCGCCTTTTTCTTTCAGGACCGGGCGGTTGCCAGCATCTCCCTGGCGGTCTGGAGCGAAGCTTCACTGATCCGGGTGCCGGATATGAGACGGGCGATCTCCTCGGCCCGTTCCCCGGCATCAAGCTTCCGGACGGTCGTAAAAGTCCTCTCCTTCTCGAATCTCTTGTCGATCCGGAACTGGTGGGCGGCCGCCGCGGCGATCTGGGGAAGGTGCGTGATGCAGATGACCTGGTGCTTCCGTGAGAGGGCCTCGAGCTTCCCGGCGATGAAATCCGCCGCCCCTCCCCCTATGCCGGAGTCGATCTCATCGAAGATAAGCGTCCTCGCCGCTTCCGCCTCCTTACCGATGGATTTCAGGGCAAGCATCACCCGGGACAGCTCGCCCCCCGAGGCGATCTTCCGCAGGGGTCGGAGCTCCTCGCCGGGGTTCGGCGAGATGAGGAACTCCACCTCCTCCGTCCCGCCCTCCCGAATGGTGGCGGGGTCCTCCAGCGCGGGAGCGATGGTCCGGACCTCGACCTTGAAGGCAGCCTTGTTCATTCCCAGGATGGCGATCTCCTTTTCCATGAGCGAAGACAGCTTCCTGGCCCCGCGGACGCGGACGGCCGCGAGCTTTCCGGCCTTCGCGGCGTAATCCTTGAATATTCCTGCGATCTCTTCTTCGAGCCCCTCAAGCCTTTCCCGGCCCGCGACCAACGCCTTTTCCTCGGCTTTGATCCCTTCAAGATAAGAAAGGATCTCCGGGATCCCGGGCCCGTATTTCCGCTTGAGCTTATCGATGATATGGAGCCTTCCCTCGATGACCTCGAGGTCCTCGGGCGTCCCGGTGTTCCCTTCCTTGAACTTCATGAGGCCGTGGGAGAGCTCGCGCAGGGCGATGCCGAACTCCTCAACCGATGGACCGGAGGATTCGAGGGAAGGATAATATGGGATGAGCTCTTTAAGGACGTTCTTGAACTTGGTCAGAAGAGGGAGGATGGACTCCTCCTGGGCGTAGCTCAGGTCCAGCGCCTGGTCAATGAGCCCGGAGATCTTTTCGGCGTTCTTCAGGATCTCCCGGTTCTGGGCGAGTTCCTCGTCCTCGCCCGGCCTGAGCCCGGCGCCCTCGATCTCCTGGACCTGGTAGGCTAAAAAATCGAGTCTCTGAGCGCGCTCCCGGCTCTTGGACTCGAGCTCCTGCTTCTGGAGGAGGACCGACTTCAACTCGCGGGCCGCCCGAGAGACCTCTCCTCTCAGGGCCCCGGCGTCCAGGAACGCGTCCAGGTAGATGAGGTGGTTCTCGAGGTGGAGGAGGAAGACGTGATCGTTCTGGCCATAGATGTCGGCGACGAACGCCCCGGCTTCCTTGAGTTTTCGGACCGGGACAAGGACGCCGTTGATATGGGCTTTCCCCGGCCCCATCCCGGAGATCTGCCTCTGGACGAACAGCTCGTCGCCATCCTCCAACCCGAGGTCCTTGAGCCTCGCGGCCATCTCCGGCGCCTCGAAAACCGCTTCGACCGAGGCTTCCGTCCTACCGGTCCGGATGTAATCCGGAGACCCCTTGTCGCCCAGGATGAGGCGGATGGCGTCGATGATGATGGATTTTCCCGCTCCGGTCTCCCCGGTCAGAATCGACAATCCGTTCTCGAGCTCGAGCTCGAGTTCCTCGATCGTCGCCAGGTTCCGGATGCGAAGGGACTTGATCATGCCGCTCCGCTTATTCTGATGAATTCAGCTCGTAGGGAACGAGGGCCCTCTCCATGTTGATCCGGCCGTAGCCGATCTGGTCGTCCTTGCCCTGGAACGTGGCCGAATTCACGTCGTCCGCGGAGTAACGGATGATGTTCATGACCTCCCCGGCGGTGAGCCAGGGCTTGAGGCTCTTGATGAGGGCCGCCATCCCGGCCACGTGGGGCGTGGCCATGGAAGTGCCGCTGGCGTAGGCATACGGGGCGAACCCGGGAGGGGTGTCCCAGGTCGGATAAAGACTCAGGATATCTACCCCCGGGGCGGCCACGTCGACCTCGGGGCCGAAATTGGACCAAGAGGCCTGTTTGTCGTTGTAATCCGTGGCGGCGACGGCCAGGCAATAATCGTCGTAGGCCGCCGGATAGAGGACGGGCCCGCCCTCATTTCCGGCCGAGGCGACGACGACCACGTTCTTGTCATAGGCGTACTTCACGGCTGCGAGAAGACTCTCGTCGCGTTCTTCGCCGCCCAAACTGAGGTTGATGACCTGGGCCCCCTGGTCGGTCGCCCAGTACAGCGCCTGGATCAGGGAACCGTAATCCCCTTCGCCGTTGGCGGCAATGATCTTGCCGGGAAGGACCGTGCAGTTCCATGCGACCCCGGCGATGCCCAGCTCGTTGTCGGTCTCCGCCGCGGCGATCCCCGCGACGTGGGTCCCGTGCCAGTGGTCGTCCGTGGCGTCGTTATCGTTGTTGATGAAGTCCTTGCCGCGGGAGGCGATCTTGTTCTCGATATCGGGGTGTCTCATGTCGACGCCGGTATCCAAAACCGCGATGATGACGCCGGCATCGCCTTTTGTCTGGTCCCATGCCCCCGTGGCGCTGATGTCGGCACCGGCGGTGCATTGAGGCCGGTCGGGAAGGTCATCGAGGACCTGGCCCGTGTTGGAGAGGGCGTATTGGGACTCGAAGTACTTGTCCCCGGGTCTGACCGTGATCCGGATGATGGGGTCCGGCCTCGCGCTCTCGATGTCGGGATTGCGCTGCAGGGCGGAGAGGAAATCGGTCACGGAAACGCCCTCGGGGACCGCGATGATGTGAAGCCCGATCTGGGGGACGGATGCGAGCGACATGGAACCGTAGGCCCGGAGAATGGGACGGATGTTCTGGACGGCGATGCCGGGGCAGAACCTGACGAGGACACGGTCTGTCGCGTATCTGCGCCCGCTCGAAGGGGGAACGGCTGCCCGCCCCAGCGTGCGAACCCTCGGCTCGTCGTGACGGGCGGAAGCGAGGCCGAATTCACGGAGACTCGGAGCGGGGGAGCCGATCTCCCGCTTCCCGAGGCCGTGATCATCGTTGCCGAATGTCCGGGTCCCGATAAGAAGGGTTAAAACGCAGGCCGACGCGATCGTCAGGACCGTCAGGGTCTTTTTCACGCTGTTCTGAGTCATGGGTGTCTCCTCCTTGTCCGGCTAAAACCCGTAGATAAGTCTGAGAGACGCGCTCAGGTCGGTCCCTCCCTTGGCGGGGACGATCCCCGCTTCTCCCCTGAGGCCGAGCTGCCGGGTCACTTGGAAGATCGTTCCCAGGGAGATCCGAACGAGGCCTTTTTGTCGCATCTCCCGGACTTGCGTCCCCTGAAGATCCCCCATGGTCTCCGTCATTCGGAAGTCCCCCCAGAGCCAACTCAGCGAGACGCCCAGGTAGGGCTTGAAGTTCTCGTAGGCCGCATAGACCAGCGAAGCTCCTGCATTAAGCTGCGACCACCTCGGCTTTCCCTGAGTCACCCCTGGAACGGCGAATCCTTCGATGGGCCATTTTTTCGTGGATCCCAGGGAAGAGACGAATTGGACGTCCACTTCCGTCTCAAAGTCCCCGAAAGAAAAGAGGCCCTTGCGGAGCTCTCCGCCGAGAACGACCCCCTTCACCGCGCCCGCCTGGTAATTTATGGAGAACGGCAGGTTCCGGAAGAGCATCCCATTGAAATCGGAGAAGCTCAATCCCGCGAATAAGCCCAGGGTGAGATGGATGGGGAATTCGAATTCCGAGGTCAGGAAGACGTTGTAAGCCTTGAGCTTTGACCCGTCGGGCCCCTTATCCCATTGGACGTTCCGCGAAAGAACGTCCGCCCCTAAGCCCAGTTTGAAGTTCATGCCCTTGGACAGGCCCTCCTCTTGCGCCAGGCCCGCGGCGGTCCCGGCCAGGAGCAGGCCGGCCGCCAGGAAAACGTGCAGCGCCGTCCTTTTTCTCATGTTGACCTCCGATCTGAAATTGTCATTGTCTGTCTATGTTAAAGCCTATTCTTGTTTCTTCGCTTTGTCCGCGACTTCGATCTGCCTGAGCCGTTCCTGGGCCTTCTTGGCGAAAGCGCTTTTCGGATAATCCGTGACCAGCTTCGTGAAATAAGGGACACTCTGGTCGACCTTGTTCCATTTGAAATAGGAGTCGCCGAGGGTGAAGAAGACGGCGTCCATCTTGGTAAAGCCGGGGTAATTGGTCAGAAGCTCGGTCAACCGGCTCGTCGAGGCCTTGTACGCTTCCACCAGATAATAATGGGTGGCGATGGTCAGCGTGTTATCGGCCAGCCGCTCTTCGCAGATCTTGATCTTTTCTTGGGCGGACTTGGCCTGTTCGCTCAGAGGATAGGCCGTGACGACCTTTTTGAGCTCGGCCAGGGCCTGGATCGTCTTGGTCTGGTCCCTCCCGGCCTTGAGCGTTTTCGTGAAGAAGGTCATCCCGATCTGGTATTGGCTATAAGCTGCCGACGGGCTGTAGGGGTAAAGGTTGATGAATTCGCGGTATTCGGCCGCCGCCAGGATCATGTCGCCCTCGCTGCCTTTTTTAAAATAGGCATCGGCGATGAGGAGCTTGGCCCTCTGCGCGTAAAAGCTTTTCGGGAAGGAATCGATGACCTGGCGCAGGTAGAGGAACGCCTTTTCGGTGTCCTTCTTGACCTCCGCTTCGCCGAGCTTGAAAAGGGCCTCGTCGGAAGAGGCGATCTCGGGAGCGAGCTCCACGTTTTTCTTTTTGCAGGCGGGAAAGACCAGCGCGAGAGAAAGGCTGAGCATGATCAAGGCGCCCGTTTTCCAAAGGATCGGCTTCATATGGCGTATCCTCTCATTTCAGGAAGAATAGAGTTTCTGGATCCAGAGCCATTCCTGCTCGAGCCCCTGGTCGAGACCGGTCTTGGGGGAATAACCTAGGTCCTGCCGTGCTTTCCGGATGTCGGCCCAGGTATCGGGGACATCTCCCTTCTGCTTTTCGGTCCAGAGGACCCTGGCCTTCGTCCGAGTGATGCCCTCCATGAGCCGGATGACGTCCGTCAGCTTCTCCCGGTGGCCGCCGCCGACGTTGTAGGTCTCGCCGGGCTTCCCGGAAATGAGAGCGGCCAGGTTGGCCTGGACGATGTCCGCCACGAACGTGAAATCCCTGGTTTGTTGGCCGTCCCCGAAGACGGCGATCTCCCGGTCCTCGGCCAGGGCCTTGAAGAACTTGTGGAAAGCCATGTCCGGCCGTTGGGAAGGTCCGTAGACGGTGAAGAAGCGAAGGGAAACGGCCGGGACGCCGAAGTTCTTGTGGTAGAGAAAACAGAGCTGCTCGGCGGCGAGCTTGCTGACGCCGTAAGGGGATAGGGGGTGGACGGCGTTCGTTTCCGACATCGGGAGGGTGGGGGTCAGGCCGTAAACTGAGGACGACGAGGCGTAGATGAATTTCTTCAGGGGAAATCCTTTCGATGCCTCGAGGAGCTTCTGGGTCACCCGGATGTTGTTCTTGAGGTAGATGTCGAAGCTCCGGCCCCAGCTTGCCCGAACGCCGGCCTGGGCGGCGAGGTGAAAGACGCAGTCCGCTCCTTCGAGGACGCCGGCCGGGTCGAGATCATCCAGGTCGTTATCCAGGAAATCAAATTCGTTATGAGCGCGCAGAGGAGAAATGTTCCGCTCCTTGATCCACCTCGGGTAGTGATCGGTGAACGAGTCGATACCGGTCACGGAGAAGCCGTCCGCGAGGAGCTTCCGACAGAGGTTCGAGCCGATGAAGCCGGCGGCGCCCGTCACGATGGCCTTCATGGGTCGTCCCGCCTGTCATGGAGCCGGGCGATTTCCTTCATCTCTCCGATCACGGCGGCCGGGTCCGGGGCGGCGAATATCGCAGAGCCGGCCACGATGATGTCCGCTCCGTGGCGGATCAGGTCTTCCATATTGTCCGGCTTGATCCCCCCATCGACTTCGATGGGGATGTCGAGCTTCTCTTCCCGGAGCCAGGCTTTGAGCGCCCGGATCTTCGGAAGGCAGGCGGGGATGAATTTCTGCCCCCCCCAGCCGGGATTGACGGACATGAGGAGGACGAAATCGAGCTCGCTGAGGATCTCCTTCATCAGGTGGATGGGGGTCGCGGGATTCAAGGCCAGGCCGGCCTTGCGGCCCAGCTCCTTGATGAGCGTGACGTCCTTGTGGATGTGGGCGGAAGCTTCTAAATGGAACGAGATCCAATCGGCCCCGGCATCATGGAAGAGGGGGATGAAGAAGCGCGGCTCCTCGACCATGAGATGGACGTCCAGGGGCAGAGATGTCTTGTCCTTCAACGAGGCTACGAGCTGGGGGCCCAAGGTCAGGTTGGGGACGAAGTGCCCGTCCATGATGTCGATATGGATGAGGTCGGCTCCGGCCTTCTCGGCGGTCTCGACGGCCTCCGCGATGCGGGTGAAGTCGGCGGAAAGGATGGATGGGGCGATGCGGACCATCAGCGGCTGACCTCCAGGGTGATCAGGTTCCTCTTCTGGATCTTGTATCCGTTGGGGGGGAACTGTTTGATGATGACCCCTTTGCCGAGCCCGGGGTAGTAGGTGTAGCGGATATCCCCGATCTTGAAATCCATGGCCTTGAGCCGGTCCATAATGCTCGCGGCGTTCTTCCCGATCAGGTCGGGCATGACGTATCGTTCCTCCCAGTCGCCCTGACTGACCAGGAGGCCCACGGCCGAATTCCGCTCGGCAGCGTCCTCCGCTTGAGGTCTCTGGGCCAGGATCTTGCCGGCCGGGAACCGCGGCGTGTGGATCTGGGTGAGCCTGCCTTTGAAAAGCCCGGACTCCTTCAGGAGCGGGAAGGCGGCTTCGAGGCTCCGGCCTTCAAGGGGGGGGACGACGACCTTCTCGCTCCCCGAGCTGAAAAAAACCTGGATGACCTTGGTCACCCGGATCCTGGAGCCCGCCTCGGGAACCTGCCGGACGATCCGCCCCTTCGGCCACTGATCGTTGAATTCGCTTCCCCTTTGGGAGAGGGAAAGGTCCTTTTTTTCCAGGAGTCCTTTGGCGTCGGCGAGGCCTTTGCCCGTGAGGTCCGGGACCGAGACCGTCTCGCCCTTCAAGATGATCTGGGAGAAGATGACGGCGCTCAAAAAAAAGAGGATGCCGAAGGTCAGGATATAGAACGGGATATTAGCTGGGTTCTTCTTGGACATGAGTCAATTTCAATGCTCAAAGATCACGCCCATTTATACCATAGATCCTTAACCAAGTAAACCCGGGGAACGTTGCCTTTCGCCCGAGTTTCCGCGCGCCCCGAGCGGTGTCGTGCCCCTGGATCTCATGTCCATGTTCTCTCTGGTACCCCCCTTTCTTCGGATTCGGGTACCATTTTATGGGATTCCATCCCAAAATTGCCGATAGGACGTGAGTCGGAATTCCGGGACATGAACCAATTCTCTGGAATTGGTATCGTGTCCCTGGAATTCCGGGCACCACCAGAAGTCGACGTCATCGCTTGAGAAAAAAGAATCCTATCGGCAATTTTGGGTCCTTCGGAGATTCGCCTTGACGGCGGGTTTTGTTTATAATGTCCTTTTCTCAAAGGAGATGAATGATGATGACCTATTCCGATTTTCGAAGCGACACGGTAACAAAACCCACCGATAAGATGCGCACGGCCATGGCCGAAGCCGTGGTCGGCGACGACGTGCTCGGCGATGATCCGACCGTCCAGAAGCTCGAGGTCCTGGCCGCCGAGGTCATGGGCAAGGAAGCCGGGCTCTTCTGCCCGTCGGGGACGATGGGCAACTCCATCGCCGTCAAGATCTGGACGAACGCCCTGGAAGAGGTCATCGTCGAGGAGCGCTCCCACATTTACAACATGGAATCCACCCACATGACCTTCATCTCCGGTGTGACGCCCCGGCCGGTCCGTTCCGAGCGGGGCGCCATGGACCCGGACGAGGTGGGGAAGAACATCCGTAAGCCCAATGTTTATACACCCCGGACGTCCTTGATCTGCCTGGAGAACACCCACAACAACTGGGGAGGGGCCGTCGTGCCGCTCGAGACCTTCAAGGCCATGAGGCGGGTGGCGGACGAGAACGGCCTCAAGGTCCACCTCGATGGCGCCCGCATCTTCAACGCCGGCCACGCGTCCGGCGTTCCGGTCAAGGAATATGCCCGTTACGCGGATTCCGTGATGTTCTGCCTGTCCAAGGGACTCTCCGCGCCGGTGGGGTCCATGCTCGTTTCCGATAAGGCCTCCATAGACTACGGACGCCGGCTGAGGAAGGCCCTGGGCGGCGGCATGCGCCAGGTCGGCGTCCTGGCCGCGCCGGGGATCATTGCCCTGACCGAGATGCCGGGAAGGCTCAAGGAAGACCACGAGAGGGCCAAGCGGCTGGCCGTCGCCACTCATGAACTCCCGGGGATCAAGCTCGACCCGGCGGACGTCCAGACCAATATCATCATCTTCGACTTCAAGCATCCGAGGATCACCATTCCCGAATTCCTGCAGAAGATGAAGGACAAGGGGGTCCTGGCTTTGTCGCTGACCGGCGGGATCCGCATGGTCACGCACAAGGACATCAACGACGAGGACGTCGACCGCGCCATCGCCGCTTTCCGGGCGATCCTGGCCGGATGATGGTAGATTCATCGTTGTCTGGGTTTCTTGTCCCGACATGCTCTTCGGGCGCGCTTATTGCAGCGATTGACATCGCCGCTCGGCCGACGCTATATTACCGACATGGTTAAGAGGGGAGATTTATCGGCCCGAACGCCATTTCACCACGACAAATCTGCCTTCATGAAAGTTGTCGCGCTCGCTCTTTTTTCTCTCATGGCGCTCATCCAGCTTTACCCGTTGTCCCTTCACCCGCAGAATGCCCTGAACGACACGGGCGATTGTTTTTTAAACACCTGGATATTGACATCCGTGAGTCGGCAGTTGTTCTCGAACCCCTTCAAAATATTTGAAGCCAATGCGTTTTATCCTTATTCCCACGTCATCAGTTACTCCGAACATCTGCTCCCCATGGCCCTTCTTTTCAGCCCGGTTTATCACCTCACCCAAAACCCCGTTTTGGCTTACAATTTCGTTTTTTTTCTATGCGTTGTCCTCAACGGTTACGCCATGTTCCTGTTTTTGAAGAACCTGACAAAAAGCGACATCGCAGGCCTTGCGGGAGGCGTGATGTTCGCTTTCAATACCTATCAAATTCAGCATATCACCCATCTGCAGCTCCTGACCTCTTGGCTTATCCCTCTTTCCTTTTTATATCTTCATAAATTTATTCAGGAAAAAAAGCTTAAGCATTCCATCTTGTTTTCTTTATTCTTCACCCTTCAAGCCCTGTCCTGCATTTATTACGGCCTCTTTTTCATATCCATCCTGTTTCTTGGCCTTCCCGTCGTCTATCTTCTCCAGCCCAAGAGATGGGCTCTCTCGTCTTGGATTTCCTTCCTTGTTCCGATCCTCATCTCTGGATTGATTCTTTTGGGTTTCTCCATCCCATATTTTTCCCTTTTCAAGACCTACGGTTTTAAAAGAGGTCTGGCTCAGGGTGCCGACCTTGTCAATTACCTATCCGTCATGCCGAACAATGTTTTTCTTGGAAAACTCTTATCCCCTCTCGGCTCCAATGAATATTTCCTTTTTCCCGGGATCGCTGCCGTCCTGTTCGCGGGATATCTGTTGTTTTGGAAACGAAAAGTTCTATGGCTTTCTTTAAAATGGTTGAGATTCGTTCTGACTTTTTCGATATTCATCACTATCGGCCTCCTGATTCTCATCATCGTCACGCGGGGTTTCCTTCTGAAAATCGGATTCCTCTCGATTTCCGGACATAACCCCGGCAAGCCGGCTTACGGCGTCCTCGTTGTGCTGAGTCTTTGGGTCTTGACGGCTTTCTGCGTTTTCTTATTCAACCGAAAAGCCGAAAAAACCGATGAGATAAAAAACACATTCCTTTACCTTCTCCTCCTCTTCTGGGCTCTTCATCTTTCCTTCGGGAGCTCTTTCGTCTTCCTCGGAAAGTCTCCATCATTCCGTCATTTTCGCTCAGGCTTTTTTGTTCCCTTCAAATGGTTCTATGATCATGTCCCAGGATTCAAAGGGATCAGGGTTCCGTCCCGGTATGGGATCTTCGTCATTTTCTGCCTGATCGTTCTCGTCGCTTACGGCATGAAAAACGTCCTTCAGGCCATCAAGAAAAAAGAGATTAAAATCGCCTTTTCCATCGGCCTGATCGTTTTCCTGAATTTGGAATACCTGGCTGTTCCGCAGGGAATGAAAATCATTCCCGTGAAGAACGATGTTCCCCTGACTTATGCCTGGCTCAAAGATAAACCAGGCGGCTTCGCCGTCGCCGAGCTTCCGTTTTTCAAACAATTGGACCACGAGGCCAAATATATGTATTTTTCTTTATATCATGGGAAAAAGATGATCAATGGATACAGCGGTTTTATTCCGCTCTCCACGTTTTATATACGACGTGTATTCAACGGATTTCCCTCTAAGGCCTCTCTTGATATTCTGAAGGCGTTGAACATCAAATATGCCGTCGTCCATCCCAAGCTCTGGGATGATGAAAAAGCGGCAAGAGTCATGGGCAGACTGAAAAACAAGTATCCGGATGAATTGAAGGAAGTGGCTCATTTCAAATACGAAACCGACAGTTGTCCGGAGTTGGCGCAATTCTTGGGGAGTGATTTCATATATGAGGTGTCTCCGAAAAACGAGTCTCAGCCGGTCCCTCCGGAATATCAAGAAATTCCCCGATCCGATTGGGAGGTCAAAGCCAGCATCCGAGCAGATCTTCTTCCTAAGCTCAAAGACGATCGGCTCGATACGATTTGGACGACGGCTCGAGTGAAAAAAACGGACGATTTTTTGATCGTCGAATTTAAACAGCCGCGTCCGCTTATCAAGGCATCCCTTTTCCTGGGTCAGTTCCCGACCGATTTCGCCCTGGACTTGAAAGTCGAAACCTCATCGGACGGAGTCAGCTGGCAATTAGCCCCCCGCGCGTATTCTCCGGGCGAGTTCACGGTCAATCTTATTCATTTTCCAAAAGACCCGGTCCAGCATCTTTCTTTGAAAGGGAAGTTCCTTCGCTTTCTGAAAATCACCCAGATCGGGGACGATCCCGATTGGTATTGGTCTGTTGCGGAACTTAAACTCTATGAGCCAAGGGGAATGGCCCATGGATCTAGGAACAGGGGAGTCTCCCAGCGTTCCGCAGCGAATCCTGGCAAAAAAAGACACGATTTTCAATGGACGCCGGAGGCGTGCCTCATGATCGTTGATGGGAAGAAGTCTATGCGATAATCAAAACACATATCGACGTGCTTACGGAAACCCACTAGATCATGGCCTCGGCGACGATCTGGGCGATGTCCTTGGCTTGAATATCCTCGCGCTGTTTGTCTTTCAACCCGTCCTGGAGCATGGTCAAGCAGAATGGACATGCGGCCGCGGCCAGTCCCGCGCCGGGCGCGATGACCTCGTCGGCTCGAAGGTGATTGATCCTGTGGCCGAGGTTTTCCTCGGTCCACATCAGCCCTCTGCCCGCGCCGCAGCAGAAGCTGTGCTCGCGGTTGTTCGACAATTCCACGGTCCGGCCGCCGAGGGGCCTGAGTCAGGATGTCCCACGGCTGATCGATGATCCCGTTGTGCCGGCCGAGGTAGCAAGGATCATGAAAGGTGAACGACACGCCTTCCCGGGTCCGGAGCTCGATCTTCCCTTCCTTGAGCAGGCCCTGGAGAAGCTCCGGTTGAGCTCCGGGGGGAATTTGCTCTCCATGAGGACCTGGGACCGGCGCATCCCGACGATCTTGGGGACATGCTCGATTTCGACCGGGCAGACGTGCATGCAGGCGCCGCAGGTCGTGCAAGTCCAGATCTCGCCTTCGGTGACGGCGCCGGGGACGAGGGGCTCCAACTCATCGGCTTTGCGGGAGATGAAGACATGCATGAAACCCGTGAACAGCCGCTCGTTTTTGAGCGTGCACCGTTGCGGCAAGATCTTGGCCAGGGTCTCCCGCACCCGCCTCCAGACCTCGTCGAGTCGGGGGTCGGAACGTCCGGCACGGACGATCCGGTAGCGCCGGATGAGGGGATGGAGGAAAGCGGAGGCGGTCGCGAGGATGACGATCCCGAATACGAACTTTTCCCAAAACGTCAGCATCATCCCTCCTCTTGGATCAGGTCGGGACGGCGATGCCTCGGGAGAGCTGATGGAAGCTTAGCTTCGCCCGTGGCCCCGCGGGCGGCGAGGAGCGGTCCCAGGGAGAGGAAGAGGAATGCCCTTGTCGATCCTTTAAAATTCATAGGATAATCCCAGGCGAAAGACCCTTGGCGATTGGATTTCCGTGGCGAAACGAAGAGGGAAGTCCGGGCCCGACCATTCGTTCTCTTCCGTGGCCAGGTGCTGGTTGAAGACGTTGAAACCGTCCAGGATGACCCTCAGGGCGGTCCGGCCGATCCGGAAGGACTTCTGGAGCCTCAGATCGTGGGTCATGTTGAATTCGTAACGGGCGACACCGCGGGGGTGGGCCATGATATAGAAAGGCCCCTGACGGAAGTTCGTGACGATGATCTTCCGGGCGAAAGGCTGTCCGTCATAATATTTCAGGAGGTACCCAAGTTGGAGGCCCAGGGGCAGGCGGACCGCGAGCCCGATCCGGCCCGTATAAGCCCTGTCGAACCGCATCCTTCCCTTGGCGTTGACCAGCGTGTTGGGGTTGTCGTAGAGCGCCCCGACGACGCCGTCATCGTTCTCCCATTCCGTGTTGCCCGGGCTGGCCGTGCCGGAGGCTTCCGTGGCCGTGAGCGATACGAAACAGACGAATCGGGAGGACGTGCGTTTCAGGAGGACCAGGTCCAGGCCCTTGTAGCGGGAATAGCGTTGACCGCCGCCCGGATTTGTCAGGAGAAGGAAGTCCTTCCCAAGGGTGGTTTCGCGCTGGTCGTAGAGGAGAAAGGTCAGATCGTCGTCATTGCCGGGGACCCGGTCGTCGCCGATATCCGTGACGACGCGGGGCTCATAGGACGTGAACGGCACGCCCGTGTTCAATGTTTCGACGAGGTCTCTCGTTTCACGGAGGTATCCGGTCAGGCTGAGGATGAGGCCCCGTCCGGATTGATGGGCGATCCCGAGCGAGAGTTCGTCGGTATGGGGCCTCTTGAGCGAAGGGTCGATCCCGGCATAGTATGGTCCCTCGCGGCGGAGAAGCGCGCCGGTTTCCCCGTCGTCGAAGAGCCCGTTGCGGTTCTTGTCCCGCCATGAATAGGCCAGGCCTCCGGGAGCATCGGGGTTTCCGTAGGTCAAATACGAAAGAGGCAGGCCGAAATAATATCTCCCCGCGAATATCTTGACGGCCGTCTTGCCGGACCTCGTGATGGGAATGACGAGCCCGAGCCTCGGCGCGGCTTGGAGCCAGCGGACCCCGGTCTTTCCTCCCGGCGCCTTGCCGTCCGCGTAGTTGACATTGAGGCCGAGTGTCGCGGAGAGATGGCCGGGGAAGGTCAACGTTTCCTGGACGAAGGCGGACGCTTCGAGGGAGGATTCGCAGTGTTCTCCGGGCGTGTTGAATTTGACGACTTCGAGCGGCCGACCCTCGAAGAACCGCAAATGGACGTTGTCCCGGACCTCCTCGAGCGATTTCGATGCGCTCCTCTTGACCTCGCCTCCATACTCGAAGCGGTGGCTCGTCGGGCCCGTCATCCCCATGAGCTCGCCGCGGGCGAAGAAGGTCAGAAGCTCCCGTCGCCCCTGACCGGCCTTGGCCGCCGGTCCCGTGACCAGGTTCCGGAGGACCTCGACGCCATGCTGGCCTCGGGCTTCGTCCTGAAAGCGGGACCGGCGGTCGGTCCGGCTGAAACCGGCCCCCGCGGTCAGGACGTGACCGCCCCCGATGAGGAAAGTCCCCGCGGCCTGGAACACGTCGTAGGTATCCTTTTGGTCGACGGTCGAAACGAAGGGGACGTGGCGTCCGGCCCCGAAGGAAGGGTTCTTCACGGACTGTCCCGTCCAGAGCAGGGACCAGGAGCTCCGTCCGGCCTCATATCTCAATTTGGCCAGGCCGGAATAGACGGAGCTCTTGTCGTCCCCGGAGAAATCCGCGATGTTCCGGGAGACCTTGAGACCGGTCCATGACGTGTAAAAAAAGAGCTTCCCCGGGACCAGGGGCCCCGAGAGATCGAAGTGGCCATCCTGGGAATCGTTCAGCGTGTGGTTTTCCAGCAGGCCTTCTTTCCTGAGGGCCGGCGTGATGTTCGAGCTCGAAAGAGCTTTGTGGCTGAAAAATGCCGAGACGGTCCCCGTATATTCGCCCCCGCCGTCCTTCGTTACGAGGTCAAGGATTCCGCCCGGAGTGTTCGATCGGGCGGAATGCCCGGCGTTTTCCAGGCGGACGGTCCGGAAGCTCTGTATATCGGGATAGAAGAGGGGGAAACCGCCGTAATAAGGGTCCGTGACACTCATTCCGTTCAACCGGTATTCGTTCTGGGTCCAGGACGTGCTCCCCCGGGCGCTGAAGAGACCGGGAAGGCCGTTCCAAAGGCCGCCGATGTCGACGCGATTCGTCGTGGCCGAGAGATCCTGGTTCTCGATAAGCGACCAGATCGAATTCTCGGACGGGAGGAGCTTCATCTGGGATTCGTCGATCGCGGTCGCCGAAGCCAGGTCGTCGGGGTCGCCGAGCACGGTGTCGAGGACGACGACGTCTCCCGGAACGCGGGAGACGATCTTCAGCTTGATGAAGAGCGTCCGGGAGGCCGCGAGATCCAGGCCGGTTCCCGCCGGCAGAGAGGCTCCGCCCGCTTCACACTCGATGAAGAACCGTCCCTGAGGCAGACCCATGACATGAAAACGTCCTTTTGCGTCACTCGAAACACTCCATGTCCGGTCACCGGCGATCGTTGAAAAGCTGATCCCCGCGCCGGGAAGCGGAGAACCGTCGGCGTCTTCGATGGCCCCCCGGATGCTGTTCATGTTTTGCGCCGGCAGGTGGGGAACAAGGCGAGAGACGAGAACGACGGAGATGAGAAGAATGCGGATGTTTTTCAGCATCGTAAATCCATTCCGTTTTACTTGTTTGAAGGAAACATGTCAAGGCGCATTCCCCGCCCAAAAAGGCCTATAGGGTCCTTTCTTCTCAAGCGATGACACAAACTCCTTGGGATATCCGGAATTCCGATTCCGGTCTTGTCGGCGGTTTCGGGGCCTGCTTAACATCCCGTCGTGGTTGCGTTATAATCACGATCCTTATAAGAGAAAGGACGATCCCATGGAGATCAAGAAGGACATCGCGATCATAGGGGGGGGGCCCGGCGGCTACCTCGCGGCCCTCAGGGGGACTCAACTCAAGCGTTCGGTCGTCCTTTTCGAGATGGACCGGGTCGGCGGGACGTGCATGAACTACGGCTGCATACCGACCAAGTATCTTTTGCATCAGACCAAAGCCCTCAAGGAGATCAGGGAGAACAGGAACCTGGCCGGATCGGCGGCCGGCGCCGCCCTCGATTGGCCGTCCGTCCAGGCGGGACGCGTTTCCGTCGTGGACAGGCTGGTGAAAGGTGTGGAATTTCTTCTCGAGAAGGGCGGGGTCGAGATCGTCAAGGGGCGGGCCGTCCTTAAAAACGAAAACCAGGTGACCGTCGAAACCCCGGACGGCGTAAAGGTCTACGCGGCTTCGAGGATCATCCTGGCCGCGGGGAGCCGCGCGGCGTCCCTGCCGTTCCTGGAACCGAACGGCGCCGAGGTCGTGACAAGCCAGGAGGCCCTCGAGTTTCCCTCCGTCCCGAAAAGCCTGGTGGTCATAGGGGCCGGGGCCATCGGTCTTGAGATCGGCTCCATCTACCGCAGGCTGGGGACCGACGTGACCGTCCTCGAGATCCTGCCGGGCGTCATGCCGGGAAGCGACAGGGAATCGGCGACCCGCCTCGAGCGCATCCTCAAGAAACAGGGGCTCAACGTCCTGACCCAGATGCGGATCGAGAACGTCCTCGTCGAACAGGGCAGCGTAACCGTGAAAGGCGCCTGCCTGAAGAACAATGTTCCTTTTGAATACGCGGCCGAGCGCGTCCTGTTGGCCGCGGGCCGGCGGCCCAATTTGGAGGGCTTTTCGGTTTCGCCCATGTTCACGCTGGGGCGCGGCGGGTACGTCCAGGTCAATTCCCGTCTCGAAACCAATGTCCCGGGGATCTATGCCATCGGCGACCTCATCGGCGGCAAGCTCCTAGCCCATAAGGCTTATCATGATGCCGTTGTTGCCGTGGAGAACGCCTGCGGGATGGATAAGTCGGTCGACTATTCCGCCCTCCCCATAGCCGTCTTCACAGACCCCGAGTTCGCTTCCGTCGGGCTGACCCAGGAAGAGGCCCGGGCGGCGGGGACTAGGGTTCAGATCGGGGTGTTCCCGCTCCAGGCCAGCGGCCGGGCTCTGACCATGGACGCCCTCGATGGCCTGGTCAAGGTCCTGGCCGATGAGTCGGACCGCGTCGTCGGCGCTCACATCATCGCCCCCGGCGCCAGCGAGATGATCGCCGAACTAACCCTGGCCGTGGCCAAAAAAATGAAGGTTCAGGACATTGGTTCGCTGATCCACATCCATCCCACGCTCTCGGAGGCTGTCGGGGAAGCCGCCTTAAAGGCGAAAGGCGTAGCCCTGCACCTCCTCAATTGACACACCTACATCTGAAGGCTAGAATAGCGGCGCTGAACATGGACAAGAACGACCTCGTCTATGGGAATAGCTGGTACGAGGAGGAACGCGACGATTTCACGTCCTTCCGCTGGCTGCCGATGAAAGGGGCGGTCCTCATCCCGAGGGAGATGACTTCCGCCCATAAATATGTCACTCTGCCCGTCTTTTCGGAATTCGCGGACTTCAGCCAGGTCCTGACCGTGCGGCTGGGGGAGAAGACCCTGGCCGAGCTGCCCCTGCTCAAGAGCTGGAACTTTTACACCGTTCCCCTGAACGCTCCCGGGCCGGGCGACGCGGGCGGCAGGACGGCGGGCCCGGTCGTCCTCACCCTATCCCTCAACAAGCTCCTCCCCGCCAAGTACCACTCGGGCGACTCGCGTTCCCTTGGCGTCCGCGTGGGCGCCCCCGAGTTCCACAACGACGATGAACGGCGCGCCATGTTTCTCTTTTTCCATAAGAACGCGCAATTGAACCGCCGGGAGATGGCGGAAGGAAAGACCCGGCTCGAATCCTACCCCCTCAGCCTGGGGATCGACCTTTATGGCAAGTGCAACATCAGCCCGCATTGTGTCTATTGCCTTTGGGACAGCATGAAGGAACTGGAAGGCGGGAACGCCGATGTCCGCGTGGATAAATCGACGCTGGAAGGCTACGGCCCGTTCTTCAAGGCGGCCAGGTCGCTGATCAACTGCTCCTTCGGCGAGCCCCTCCTGCACCCCCAATTCGAGGAGATCCTCGACTTCTGCGCCCGGAACAACAAGATCCTCGAGCTTTCGACAAACGGCCAGGCCTTCAACGAGCGGACCGTCCAGGCCATGGCCGGGAAGCCGATCTACCTCTACATCTCGCTCGACGCCGCTACGAAGGAGACTTACGCCAAGATCCGAAACGACCGCTGGGACACCATCATCCCCGGCCTCCGGCGGCTCGGGGAGGCGAGAAAAAGGGCCGGCGGCCTGCCCAAGATCAACATGGTCTTCATCCCCATGCGGGTCAACCGGGGCGACCTCGAGGAGTACTTCAAGCTGTGCGTGATCGTCGGGGCCGACTCGCTCGTCATCAAGCCCATGCTCTTCCTGGTGGATGCCAGGATCGAAGAAGACAGGGGCGGCTATCATTTCGACTATGAGAAGGAGATGCTCAACCGGCAGGAGATCGAAGAGGTCCTCCGCAAATGTGACGAGTACTCGGAGAAATACGGAGTGCCGGTGGCGAACCAGTTCGATTTTGGTCTTGTGAAGGAGCCGGGAAAGCAAGCCGGGGGAGAGAAGGCATGATGGCCCCAACGGATGAACGAATGAATGTCGCGGACCCGGATGATCTGGGCTTCTCCAACCTTCCTCTTTGCCGGGAGCCTTGGGAAAATTTTTACATCCTGCGTCGCGGGATCATGCCGTGCTGCTACGGATCCCCTATCGACGTGTTCACCGCCGATTACCAGGAAGTCTGGAATTCCCCCAAGCTCCAGGAGATCCGGAGCTATTTGAGCAAAGGCAAGCTCAGCCCTTTTTGTTTGAAGCGCCTCAGCTGTCCCATCGTCCAGAGGGAACTGGCCAAAAGGAACGCCCACAGCTCCGACCCCGGCGCTCCCCTGGTCACTCCCCCGCGGCGTCCGCTCTTCCTGCGCCTCATCAACAAGGCCCTTTTTGGACTTCCCCGCCGGATCTACCGGGCGCTCAATAAAAGCCGGTAAGCCGGTTGGAAGCATTTCTTTTCCTGCCGATTCATCGGCTTTTCTTTTGGCCGACATAGCCCAGGGCTTTGAGCATTTCCTCGGCCTTGCCGTCGATTGCGATATCTCCTTTGTTCTTAAGGACATCCCGGGCGAAGGTTTCGAGCTTTGCTTTCAATTCTGAGATCTCTGGGAGGGGCCCGCCCTCGGCGAACAAATCCCGTTTTTCTTCAGGGTCTTTGCCGAGATCAAAGAGCTCATAGCGGGCGGCTTCAGGGCCGTAGATCAGGTGTCTGGGACGGTCAAGGACCGCGAACCTGTCCTGGAAAGCTTCCGGCTTATAAGTCTCCTGGAAGACCACCGTTCCGGCGTTCTTTTTAAGCCTGAGGAGATCGCGTCCCTGGAAACCGGGCAGCCCCTTGAATCCCATGATTCCGGCGATCGTGGGGGCGACGTCCAGGAGGGTCGCGACCTCCGGCCTCCGCGTTCCCTTCCCCTTCGGCGAAGGGACGTGGACGATGAGGGGGACTTTCATGAAGTCCTCATTGAGGTAATGGATGTGGCCGTAGTATTCATCCCTGAACGTATTGCGATATTCGCCGAGTCCTTCGCCGTGATCTCCGGCCATGACGATCGCCGTCCGATCGAAGAGTCCGATCCTTCGGAGCGTTTCCCAAAGCTTTCCGATCTCACGGTCCATATATTCGACTTCACTGCGGTAACCGTCGCGCAGGGCATCGCCCGAGAGAAGGAGTTTTCCCCGAAATGTGATCTTCGCCTCGCAAGGCCCCGAGGCGCACTCGATGTCGATCCCAGCCCGGCCTTTAGGAAAAAGACGCCATCGTCCTGACGCCTGTGCCAGTCGTCGGAAAATTCCACAGCGAAGGTCTTACCATCGGCCTCAGGAGCGAACACGAGCTTGTCAAGCCGGGCCATGAAGCGGCCGGGATCGTCCGGAGCGGGATTCCGGACCTCGAAACGCAGGCGGTTCTTCCC